>Ga0213866_10002141_pt1 | contig 14174 bp, 19 predicted proteins | sample PICome_11_FD_160079 | JGI IMG/M metagenome (GOLD analysis project Ga0213866, IMG submission 160079) | Coastal seawater microbial communities near Pivers Island, North Carolina, United States - PICO284 | ecosystem: Environmental > Aquatic > Marine > Coastal | place: USA: North Carolina...
TGGTACAACCATCATAAAAATGCCAGGAGAAGTTCCACCATTCTTCTTGGACTTTACTACTTTAACAAGATTTTCAATGTCAGTTGTAACGCCGTCCACATATCCACTTTCATATGCTTCTTGTGCCTTTTCATAATTCCTCCTGTAACCCCAGACTTCGATATTGCCTCTGGATCTCATGCGGCGAGACATACCCTCACCCATGCGACCTAAACCGATAAGTCCTACTTTCATAGAGTTTATTATACCTCTTTATATTTTATCAAAATAAAATGGACCATGCTCAGATCCCCACTCCTGAGTGTGCTTTTCAACACAAAATCCCCTATCTATTACAATATATTGCGATGGAGTTAGTGTAACTCTACTTTCAAGGTATGTTTCTTTGTTACCACGATTTACAATACATTCGCATCCAACTGTTCCACCATTGAAGACATTTTCAACTCCCCATTCCTGAAATATTAATTCACAACCGTTCTTCTTGATGAGATCTTCTCTACTAATCTCTTCAAGATTTTTATATCCAAGATACTTAGATTTATTTTTTATTTCGTAGTTAACAACTCTAATTAATGATCCATCCTGCACAGGTTCAAGAACAAACTGGCGGTATGGTTTATTGAGTTCATATGTATATGCCTGCTCACCATAAAACAATCCATCACCAATATCCTTATGAGTCACTCTAATATGAGCATACAAAGTTGGATTTGAATATGCTTGATTTTTATTATCAAAAGTTCCACTTAGTAATGATCTAAATCTATCAATCATAAAGAACTAAATCTTGGCATCAAATTAACAATAGTTTCCTGCTGCTTCATGTGAAGTTTGACGTAGCAACGAAGCATGTTTTTTAGAGAATCAAGATCATCTAAACCATCAATTTCCCTTGATATTTTCTCGTACTCAAACATTTTTGTTGTACTTTCTAATTGTATGTCTGAGGGGTTCATTGTGATGCAGATCTCCATATAGGATGATATTATATAGGATGACCACAATTAAAAATGTTCATCTCTATACGGTTTTCCCTCAATTTGTCAGGGATTTCTCCAATTGATTAATTTTAGTAAACTCAGAGTACGCTTTTTCCGAACGTTCTGAAAGAATATCTAAGATATCATTCTTGATAACATCAACATCGACATAATCATCAAGATACTTATCTAGTGCTTCCTTCAGATAGCGTTTTCTGTGCCACTCTGGGGAATAGGGTTTGTAATCCATTACGATAGTGTATGTGCTAGGTATTATAGCGCCTCTAATCTTCATTGTCAAGCTCTCTTAGATAATCAATCCACCACTGGGGGTCTTTTTCTACCTTCCACCTAGGCACAGGAAGTCCTTTCTCAAAGTAATACTCCCAGATTGCATGCTCAATGATTTCTTTGGTCTCAAGAATTCTCTTTTTCTTCATCAACATCTCCATATGGGTTTTCCAAGTAGGGTCCATGTGGTCGTTTAGATTCTTCTCGGACATAATTGACTTCTGTTACACTAGATGACAACCACAGAGACACTTTCATGATAACATAAATCACTGCCAATGGCAAGAAGCAAAGAGATAAAATAAGAGCGTGTTTCATTCTTCTATCTCCCAACACTTTTCAAAACGGTTCCTTAATTCATTTAGTTTATTTCTCTCCTGCGTCTCAGTAATGTAACCATTTATATCTTTCTCATCATCAGTTAATTCCATACGATACTTTTGTTTGATATCAATCAGTCTTACCATATCCATATAGTATTCTAGACCTTTTGAGGCAAACTCGTCGTATGTCATTTTAGTTAAAAGTGGCTACTAAAACTACTCTTCTATCTTTTTGTGCTGTTTGATGATAATGAGTTTCTCCACCAAAAATAATTACATCATCTTCACTAGGGTCATGCATTTCCTGATTAACGATTGTTGATCCACCAGAATTTGTTAGATAAATTAATGCATTTTTATGTTCATATGGATGATCAACGTGAGGAACACTGTTTAAAACCCTTTCATATGATTGTGTGTAATTTGCGTTTATTCTTAAAAAGTAATTTATAGGTATATTATTGTACTTAAATATTTCTAAAAAAACTTTAGAAGCAATATCCAAGTTATTTGAATTTGGTTTAGGTATCTTATCTAATGTGTCTTCAGGTCTTAATAAAAAAGTATGACTGTGTAATGAAATATTGGAATATTCACTACCATCCAAATCATATGGAGTAGACTTAGAATAATAAAACCAAGGAAAACTGTGAGAGAGAACGTGTTTTTTAAAATTTAAATATAGTTCTGTCTTTGGATTATCAAGACATTTAATCATATCACTTCATTTTCTTTAAAGAATTGTAAGGTTTCTTTCATACTGCCGATGTGTTTTGATCCATAGGCAACTTGTGGGTATGTTGCTTCTGATCCGAACTCCATACGAAATTGTTTATCACTAAAATCTACACCAAGTAGATACTCATGAAACTCACCACCAAGTGCCTTAAGGAGCATACCAATACGCTCACATTCTTGACTTCCGTTAGAATAAATTACTGCTGTTTCGTTCATAAAATTAGTCCCTCTGTCGCCAATCATCAGGTTTATCTTGTTTGAACCAGTCCACAATCTCATCTGCAGATTGAAATCCAGTTCTATAATTTGATGGATCAGGATCTCCCAAACCCATCTTATTCATAAAATCGTCCATACTACCCTCAACCATTTCTGGGTTAGCAGCCTTTCTCCTTGCCTTGTTTAACCAATCACGGGCAGTTGTATGAGACTTGGCTAGTTTCTCCGCCCATATAATATCTTCAAGACTTACCTGTTCTTGTAAGACTATCTTTCTACAAATTTCTTCTAAACGAAGACGATACTGTGTCGAAAGCATATCTTTCCCCTAGTATAGTGGTATTTATTTTTTAATGAAATAGATTGAATGAAACTGACACCCTATCTTCAGTTTTGTTTAGATTTGGTTTTACGGCATGTCTAAACCATCCAGGAAAAATATACAGTTTTCCTTCCTGAGAGGGCAACCACCAATTTCCACTATTATGACGATTTAGACCAATAACATTGACAGATCTGTTCATGCCCGATAGTGCGGGATTTTCAAACTCAATGTTTCCACAATTTGATGGAGTTTTTACATAGTATACTCCACTTAATATAGAATCTGAGTGTGTATGAGGCCAATTAAAGTCACGATATCTATTGATATTACCCCACATATGGTATACTCTAACCGAATGTATTTCAAGCATCTTACATACATCTGATGCAAAACTGTTAATATCATTCAGAAGATCTTGTATTTCTTCTTGTGGTTTATCCTCTGGATGAGAAATCAAATCCATTGATTGAAATCCACCAATATTACTTACAATTCTACCAAATCCCCGTTCTTCCAGAGAATAGAAGTAATTTTTTATTTTTTCATTATCAAGTTTCAAATTAGTCTCAAAGACTGGAGATGCAAAAAGATCATGAAACTGTTTTATCTCTGTTCTCATCGGTTTTGATAGATTTCATCATTTCTTCCGCCATTCTGATAGAACGACGCCACATGATATATTTTACCACAGGATTTGCTGGATTGTGTAATAACCACCACCACTGACGTTCTAAGTATGCTTTTGCTAACTTTGTTGCATAATAAAAAAGGGCAGCAACGCTCTTATCAGTCACGATAAGATACGCTACTACCGAAAAAACTATAATCCAGAAGTAATAAGAGATCATTAGTTGAACTCCTGATTCCTGCGAAGATCAAGATGAGCAAGTATTTCTCCCCTCCATTCCATCAACTCATGAAAACATTCTTGTTCATGGGCTAATTGACGAAGTTCGTGATCTGGTTTCAGAACACTTTCATAAAACAGATTAAAAGCATCTTTACGCTTTTGCTGTTTATCAGTCATAGGAACTCCTCAAGAGTTGACGTTTGTTTCTTTTTGGTCTTAAGTTGGTTTTTGATAAAGTCAACACTTTGTTTATAAGTGTTACAGACTCTCTCATGTCTCCCATTATGTATAATGGCAAATTTCTTAGATCCGATGATTGGGATTGCTGCCCACATGCCATCATTAGTTACATAACCTTGCGGATCTCCTGGTATTGGATCAAGAATACCAGGACGATCAATGTGAGGTTTTAGAAATTTGCTCATCCAAAGACTGCGGTAACATGAACGATTTTAGCAGTAGGATTTCGTGCTAGAGCAGTCTTCTTAGCATCTTCATAGTCACGTGCATGGACAACTTCTTCAAAAAGTTGACCAGAGACCATCATTTTAACTTTAACCTTCATTGTTTTAGTTGCGTATGGGACTATTATAGCAGAAAGATCAGCGGCGGACCACTGATACGGCAGGGAGACCCTGATTGAAAACGGTGTCTACGACCGCCTGAACGCTCTTGGCAGTGCTGATACCCACTTTATCATAGACAGGCACACAGACCAGTCCAAACGTCTTCTGAGCGCCTCCTAGACGGATCACACGCCCAATACTCTGGGAGATACCGATGTAGTCCATGTTCCGCATGAACAACACCGCTTCCAGACCGCTGACGTTGATCCCTTCAGACAAGATGCTGTGATGGAGGACCACAAACTTCTTAGAGGGATCCTTGCCCCAGGCGTTCAGAGTGTCAAAGAATACCTCACGGTTGACCTTCTGACCGTCGATGATAGCACCAGTCTTGGAAGTAATGTAGAGGCAAGAATAACCACGCTTAGCAAGTTGCTGACGGAAGTCAGACTCTGCCAGCAACTTGATGATCTGCTTGGTAGAACGAGCAGCAATCAGGATCTTACCCAGATCGTTGTCATCGATGGTATCCAGCAGGTTCTGAGAATCACGATCAGCAATCATCTGCTTGTCCTGAACCATATCCAGTTGCTTGACAACAACCTTAGGAGGAAGAATGTAACCTTCCTCAACCAACTTAGGAGCAGGAACGTTGCAGATCACGTTACCATAAACCTCAGGATCGTTCATCCCAGGCTTGGAAACAGTAAGAGAATGCTTAGGAGTAGCAGTGAAGAAATAGCAGCGGTCAGCAACAGCAGAGAAGTGCTCCGTAGCAGGGAAAAAGTTACGTTGGACGGAATTGTGCGCTTCATCAAAATAAATGGTGTTGACCTTAAGGTCTGCCTGCTGCAGACGCTTCAGGGAGTGATAGGTGGTAAAGATCAGTTTATGTTTGGGAGCATCAGGATTGAATGCCCCACTCACAATTGAATCCCACATCTGAATCTCAGAAGGTTTAGTGGTGCTGAAGTGATGAGTCTCACCACTATGAACGTGCATAACTGCAACGTTAGTGATAAACTCTAGATATTCAGCAGACAACTGCTCTGCCAGGAGGATGCGCGGTGCCACCACCACGATGGTCTTAGGAGAATCGGACTGAAACTCACGCATAGCATCACAAATGCCCACAAGGGTCTTGCCACCGCCAGTGGGGATAGTAACCTGACCTTTCGGATACTGGGCAAGGGCGTCCAGAGCATCCTGCTGGTGGGGACGGAGTTGCATCACTTCCTCATCGCGTATGAAACTATTATAGCAGAAAACCGTCCCTGGTGCGACCCAGTGGACGGTTTATGAACTGTCTAGCCTATCTCCAACGTGGAGTGTTGGGATTGATTCGATACAATTCTTTTTCTACCTTTTCTAAACTTTCTTCCATCCAATCTTCCCACACAACAACTCCGTGTGGTATGAACTTCATGTCTTTATACATTCTTTTAAGTCTTAAGACACCTCTCATCATTTTGAGTTCGTTGTAAGTCATTTCCATAAGAGCTTAGACTCTCATCTCCAACCATGACAAAGGTAGTCTACAGAGATTTTATCCTTCTGTCAAGGGAGTCCTTGGATGTTCAATAATTTCATCAATATGATACATTTCATGTAGAGTTTCTTCATCAAAAGTTTTTATAATATTCTCATAGTCATCTTCTGCCCATTTCTCATCAGATTCTTTCCACTTACCCAACGGACAAGAATCTTCAGAAAATTTTACTTTTACAGCAAGATAACATCCACACTCTTTACATCTATGCTGAATATCATCATAGGCAGGACAAGCCCTACAGGTGTTTATCCTTGCTCTCTGAATACCTTCAACAGCAAAAGCATTAGATCCTTCTGATAATGCCTTTCTTACAAAATGGAGAGCAAATTTAGCAAGGGTTTTTCCCTGCTTAGGTATAGATGGATATTCACTCATGTAAAGTGTTTCAACTATAATATGTATATTTTACTTAGAACCAAGATATGCGGAATCTACTCCCGAAATATCAATAAGATAATCTTGCCCAGCAACTGCTGCTCCACCTGCACCACCAAGAGTTCCACTGTCTCCAGGAAGACCAGATGTTCTATTTCCAGGAGTTCCATCGGTGCCATCTTCACCATCTTCACCAGGAGTACCCCAAGTTCCACCATCGCCACCATCGCCGCCAGGACCGCCAGATCCAGCATTTGTTCCACCAGGACCTCCACCAGAACCCAATATTCCTGCGGTCAATGCTTGTAGATATCCTTGTCCCAATCCACCAACACCACCAGCGCCACCGCCGCCTCCATTAGTGTTAATTGTTCTAGTATTTGTCTGGTCATAGAAGCAGCAGAAACATTCTCCAGGAGTTCCTAGAGCGCCGCCACAGCAAGGGTCGCCACCACCTTGTTGTCCTCCACAATATTGCCCACCAGGACATCCACAACCACCAGGACCTCCTCTATGATATCCAGTTCCTACCGTAACGGTATATTGTTGATCGTACTGACCTCCACCACCAGTACCACCATCACCACCTCCACCACCAGCACCACCTCCACCATAAACTTGAGCGAAAGAAGTGAGGGTTTTTACCGTAACTGTTCCAGTATTATTTGTGTTTACATATAAAGCATCTCCACCAGGGTCTCCATCTGTAGGAATATCTGCATTTCCTCCAGGATTTCCTCCAGATCCAAGTATGCTTCCATCCACGTTAATGTAAACATTATATGCGGCAGTAGCATCAAAACTAGCTGCTGGATTTGCATCCGTGGATCCACTAGTGCCGTTAAGATTTACTCTTTTAACAATATTTTTATCTAGATTACTATTCCACAAAGTTTCATCGGAAATATTCAAATTTAAATCAGTATCACCAGAACCTTGATTTAAATCATAATACTTAATACTATTTCTGAATTGAGATAATTTTAAGTTATTGGTTGAACTTATGGGAGTATTTTCAGTTGCATCTGGAACTATTGGATTTGTTTCTGCTGTATCAGTATTTTTTATAAGTTCAAGAGCACTGACAGCACCAGAAGCAGTTTCTTTAAAATTAGTCCTTAATGAACTAAAAGTGATTGGACCAGAAGTATAATATGGTCCTGTTTTGCTTACTGTAAGAGCCATTTTTTACTAGAACAGTAGAAGTTCGGTTGTACCAACACCAGTAACCGTAAATACGATTCTGTCTGGACCAGTTTGGTAACTAATTTTGACGAAATCTGATACTCCATCATCACTAGTAATTCCACCAACGAAAGTGCCAACACCAGAAGTTCTAATATTTGAGGAGTCTACTCTGGTTGCACTCACATTAAATGCCGTAACAAATCCACTATTAGCAGCAACTCCTTCAGTAACATCAATAAAGTTAACTTTTGCCCTATTATTGACAGTTAATCCATATTCGGATACTGCTGCCCCACCAGTAGAAATTGTATTGAATCCAATATTAGTATCAACGTCAGTAAAGTCTGCTGAAGTTGTTACCTTTAGTTGAGCAATAGTAGAAACACCAGTGGTATTAAGATTTGATGTTATAACATTTGGTAGATTAAATGATCCAGCAGAAACTGCTCCTGCTACATTTAAATTGCCAACCCAGGCAGTTCCAGTTATTGTTGATGTTCCAACAACATGTAAACGGTGTTCTGGTGATACTTGATTGACTCCTAAGTTACCGTCATAGGTAAGGGTCATTCTTTCTGCATTCGTTTGTCCATATACCCACTTAAAGTTGCCAGTTCCAATACCAGCACCACCAGCATGAATGTATGTTCTTACATCACCTAGAGCATTATTGATGACATCAAAATTACCCAGACCGTTTCCAAATCTTAAAACGCCAGTACTATTTCCAAATCCTACAGACTGTCCAACACTAACTCTTGCTATTCCAGTCTCGGAAATAACTTCTGCTGCTACGGCATGGTCCTTTATAATTTGAAGTTCTGATGATGGAATTGCTGTACCTAATCCTGCTCTTCCACTTTCTAAAACAGAAAATGCTGTACCACCAGTTCCAACATGAAGTAGTTTTGAAACTGTTGTAATACCAGTGTTGGGAACTTCTACAATATCAGCAATAAGCTTAGATGCTGTTATAATTCCAACTGTAATATCTGGAACACCTGTAAATTGAGTAGCAGAAGTCGCTGCTCCAGTTAAAGTGCCAACAAAAGATGAAGCAGTTACAATACCTGTTGGTTTATCAATATTATTTGGAAGTCTGGCATTATCAATAGTTCCAGTTACAACATAATTTGCATTGATTCCTGTTACACCAATACCATATCCATAGAACTTAGAAGCAGTTAAGATTCCAGTAGCAGTTATATTACCTGTCGAATTAATTCCAACACCGTCAGCATTATCTGGATTTCCACCAACTTGGAGGAAGTATCCTGGCATTGTTGTTGCTATACCAACTGTTCCAGCAGCATAAATGCTAGAAAATCCAGCGCCAGGGTTTACATCTACCCATTGTGATGTTGGAATATTTACTAATCCACCACCATCTCCAAAATATGATACAATTCCACTAGAAGATGTTATAATACCAGAACTAATATTTACCGTTCCATCAGTTATAGTTCCAAAAGTACCCACTCCAGATACTTTTATCTCAGAAGTGTAGATGTTTGAAATTGTTGCTAAACCAACAACTTTAGCAGTGCCCCTAACATCCAAAAACTCGGTTGGAATGGATGTACCAATTCCAACCAAGCCATTCGGATTTACAACAAAATTATCGTCGTCAACCTGAACACCATTTCTAAAGTTAAATGACTTCCTAAAATTAGACATCTTATATGGTTTTTAGTTATTTATCTAATAGTTTCTGCTCTAAAGATTCAACTTTAGCAGACAACTCTTTAACCGCCTCTACAAGTAGAGGAACGATTCTTTGATAATCAACTGCCAGATAACCATTGTCTCTAGTTGTAACTGCCTGAGGTAGAACTTCAATAACTTCCTGAGCGATTACACCAACGTCATTTCCTGATTTACCAGACTTCTCATTCCAATCATAAGTGTTACCACTAATAGAAAGAACTTTAGCGAGAGGATCATCAATAGGAGTAACATTATCCTTTAGTCTTTGGTCAGACGTATAGAATGCAGTAATGTCTCCAGTTACATTTAAATCGGCACTGATTGTAGTAATCGTACTGATTGAAACGCTGCTACCAATCGCAGCACTAATAACCAGATCACCACCTCTAGTGTCGATAGTTGTTGTTCCACCAACACCAAGTCTGATACCATCAATGTATGCTTCTTCAAAAGCACGACCAACAGTACCGATGTAAGCACCCTTATCAACATCAGGAACAATACCTGTGTTAATTGTTACTAGATCATCAAGAGTTGTTGTTCCATCAACACCAAGACCACCAGTAACAACCAGTGCACCAGTTGTCTTACTTGTTGATTGAGTTGAATTAGTAATCTTTACAATTCCAGTAATATTAGCACTAGACTTGACATTGACCTGACTACTAAACGTTACAGGACCATCAAACTGAGATAGGACTGTTCCTGACTTTCCACCCTCAACTCTAATTTTCTCTTTGACTAGAATTTCGTCAAATACAACACTAAGGCGTCCTGCTTCTTGTCCTGTTATAGTTGGAAGAGGAACATCGAATGTTTCTTCCTGACCAGTAGCAGAACTGGTTTTCTTATTACCAACGTAGAAGTCACCATCACTATTCATACCAGTATAGACTACTACACCAGCTGCCTTTCTTTGAGCCTGAGATAGATACTCTTCAACATCATTGAGAGATCTGACTTGAATCTGAGGTAGACCTGTTGAATAGTTACCAGGACCAAATCCAAGATATTCAAACGTATGACCAGAAGCACGAATAATAGAAGGTCTTCTAAATTCAACCGCTAGTGGTTTAATCTTCTTGACTAAAGAACCAGTATTATGAGTTTCCTTAGTTGTTCCGAATACACCACGAATTACTGAGAGTTCATTTCCACCAGATCCACTAAATGTAGAACTGCTAATTCTCATGATCTCATTATCAACTTGAATATAAGATCCAAGTGGGAATCTGGTCAGAGTAGAAATACCGCAGATTTCTGATCCTTCAACATGGATTGAACTTCCCGCCTCAATTGTTGAAGATAGAATTAGTTTCTCGTTGTCGTAAACAAAAGTTCCTCTGGAACCTAGGTTTTCAATTGTTACATCGGATATTCCATCATTTGTTGAGAATCCGTGCTTTAAGATGAAAGCAGGAGAACTAAACGTATCTGAGGTTTCAATTGTAAATGTGGTTACTCCAACTCTTTCATTGACAATATAATCACCAAGATTATTATTGCTTGTATCAATAATTCTAAACTTAGATCCAACTGTCAATCCATGAGCAAAGGAAGTTGTTACAGTAGTGATTCCTAAAACTGGAGAAGTTATTGAAGATACTGGAACAGAAGGTCCAAGATTTACGATGTACTGACCACTATGAATTTGTGGATCACCGACAGTAATGGCAACAGATACCTGATTCTTTGCTGGAATAGAAGCAATTCTATAATATCCATCTCCAGTAGTTCCAATACCAGTTACTTGGATTACATCGCCAATATTGGTTGAGATACCAGAAGCGGCAATCGTTAATCCAGCACCAACTCCAGAACCAAGTACAGATGTATCGAAGTCTAACTCTTCGCCACCAGCATATCCAGAACCCCTTGAAATAATACTTACATCAGTGATGGTTCCTCCAGAGGAAACAACAACCTTTGCAGTTGCTCCATCCCAAGTCGAAGTTCCATCGTTTAGTAATTTTACATTATAATGTGTACCAGCATTGTAACCACTACCACCAGCGAAAGAACTATAGGTAGCGATTCCACCAAATCCATGCTCGCGGTTGAATGTAAGTGTCGCAGTACCAGAATTTACAGTGACAAATGTTGTCGAAACTCCACTGATTGACTTACCAAATCCAAAGTCTTGGGCAAATAAATCTAAAGATTCTCTAGTAATACTCTTCTTAAGGTCATCTGAAACGACTTCACCAATAGGACTTCTCTTGGCAAAACTGGTTGCAGAGTGTGGGTTATCGTCAAGATTATCTTTATCTAATTGTGGATAGAGATCGGTTACCTTTTGGCTGTACTTAAATCCAGTAAATTCTTCACTAATCGCATTGTTTGAATTTAGGAGATATGTATGGTAGATACCATCTTGTACATCCTTAATATATGGACGAATAACTTCAGAACGATAAACATAATAGTTCTTGTTTAGATCATTCTTCTCATATCTTGGTAGATTTATGTTTCTTGTGGAAGTATCACTCAAGAAAGTACCAGGACTATGAGTTTTTCCGTCATAGTCAACTACTGAGTGTGTAAATGTATGGTCGTCAATAACTCCAGTTACGGTAAATCTACCATTATATCCAATATTTGCTTGACCACCAGTATTTGTAGAACTTCTAACGTTTAGAACATTGACAAGGTTTCCAACTTGTAGATTGTGTGGAAGTTCAGCGGTTACGGTTACAATACCAGCAGTTCCAGCAACACATGTGCTAATAAATCTTGGATTTCTATGGTAGTCATGATCTGTTGCACCAATACTTACTCTACCAGGATCACCATCATTTCTGTATCCTGTAGTGCTAGATTCCTGAAGAATGAATGTTTCAGCAGGATTCTTTGCGTTATCCGCGTCTTTTGGTACAACAATTCTAACTTTATAGAGTTTCTCATCTAGACTTCTAGAATCATCAAATCTCTTGACGAATGAGTTATCTGTTTTTTCGCCAAGATTTCCAACACCATAGGTATTAAAAGCATTATAAATGGCGTTGTTATGTGTACTATGAATATACCAGTTAGAATTATTGGAGTCCCACTGAATTGGATGTCCAACATCACCAGAGGACTTATCAGATACTCTACTAATAATCTTTAGATTGGTTCCACCATAAATTGTAACTTCAGTTCCGTTGTCTGCACTTGCTTTTGAAGAAGCGAGTTTGATTGCTGTTAAAGAAGAACGGATGGCATAATAAACTCTATGGGGAACAACATTTTCTGGAAGATCACCATCATCACTGATAATAACAATACTTTCTCCAGTTTGAATATCATGTGTTCCAATCGTTAGAACATTTGCTGCTGGAGCTCCAGTTACTTTATATTCTTTATAAGCAACTTTAGTTCCAAGAGATGTGGTTCCAAGGCTGATTACATTATCAACCATACAAATATTAGCACTAAATGTGCCAATACCAGTACCAAAGTTTACATATAACTTATCGTCTCTTCTCGCACCAACTCTATAACCTTGTGTCAGGACTGGTGGAGCATCGTCAAAGTTATTGAATCCATAAAGATATAGGTGACTTGAAATACCTACTGAGGTTGTTAGACCAACGTCTAATGCTTGCCAATCAATATCAAGTTCATCACTAACTGCTGCTCTAGGTGTGATGATTGAAGTGATATATGCTTTATTATCCTTATCAAAAGCAGCCTTTCTAAATCCTTCCGAAGCAAGAGAGAACTGACCAAAGTTAGAGTTAGAGTTGGTGATAGAAGCGTCACCACCACTTATAGTTTCGAAGTGCTTTGTGAATCCAATTGCGAACACAGAAACGATCTGCATGATCGCATCATTGCTCATCTTCATGTGGGTTGTTTCCCAACCAGTACGATAAACCGCACTGGAGTCTAGGTGGTAGACTTTATTTTTATCTAGAGAAGATGATCCAGAAGAAAGTTCAGCACCCGTCTTCTTCGAAATCGTAATACCATCATAACTTCTAGTCTCTTCATTATATTTTACGAATGCTCTGTCGTCTTTCTGTAGAGATACACCAGTAAACTGAGCAACAACCATTGAACGGAAACCTGATGCCTTAGCACCATCAGCATGCATTCCATTCATACCAAAAACTGATCTTAGAGAACAGTTGAATACATATGGAGAGGCACCAGAAACTGTATCCGTTTCAATAGTAACAGTCGCACCACTAACATCTGGAAGTGTTAGTAGGTTTGGTTGAACATAAGGTAGTAGATATGTAAAAGTAAATGGATTGATGATACTTTGAACTTTTGTTGAAACATTATAATCATTTACACCATCAGAAAGTCCAACACCTTTGATCTTAATAGGCGTTCCTTCATTGAAACCATGTTCAATTGAAGTTGTAACTGTAATTACTGGACCAGCAGTGCCGCCACTACCAGATTCAATTCTGGCAATAGATATTGAGTCTGAAGCAAACGCACCTACAATTTCCCATTCAGCACGTTGCTTTGCAAATCCTTCAGCATTATCTGGATATTTTTCTTGAATATCTCTTACCGAACTAAAGGCATTGGACAACTTGCTGTAGTACATGTCCAAGTCAGTGAGGTCATATCCAGTAACCTCATTGACACCATCGGCATACTCAAAACAAGTCAGTTTGTGGTGGGAGAATGTTGGAGTTGAACGATTAGATGCTGAGAAGTCAATGTTATCAGTGTAAACTGTGCCAGTATCATCACCATCAAAGATGGTCATCTGCCACATATAACAAGTACCAGTTAGTCTGAAGAGAGCACTGCTTGGTACGTTATCATCGGTTGGATTTGGTACATACTTAGGTCTGATCTTAGTCTTTCTAAGATCCAATCCAACCAGAGATGTACCTCTAGGTACTATAACACCACCATTAACACTATTAAATTTGTAAAGAATATTTCCTACTTGGTTTAGATCAAAGTTAGTATCTAAATTAAGAGCGATTTCTGATGCTGGTGGAGAGATTGTTCCAGCAGGAGACTTTACTCTTACACCAAGAGCAGGATCATTATAAATCGCATAACCAGGTCTGTTATCAACTATGTGCTCGCCAGGAAATAGTAAA
>Ga0213866_10002142_pt1 | contig 14173 bp, 8 predicted proteins | sample PICome_11_FD_160079 | JGI IMG/M metagenome (GOLD analysis project Ga0213866, IMG submission 160079) | Coastal seawater microbial communities near Pivers Island, North Carolina, United States - PICO284 | ecosystem: Environmental > Aquatic > Marine > Coastal | place: USA: North Carolina...
CTGGAGAAACAGGGTCTGCGCGAAAACACGCTGATCATTTTCTCCAGCGACAATGGTGGCAACGGTGGCGAAGGCGCATCATCGGCGCCCTACACCGGCGGCAAAGGAAAGGGCACGCAGAAAGAAGGCTGGGTCCGTGTGCCCACGATCTTCTCCATGCCCGGAACTATCCCCGCAGGAACTCAACACGATGGCATGATTGCCAATTTCGACTTCTATTCCACGATCACCGCGCTGACGAGCAAGTCGATTCCCAAGCATTGTGATGGAGTGAATCTGATCCCTTACCTGACGGGAGAAAAAGGAGGTGATGCTCACGAGTATCTCTTCTGGCTCAACAATGAACCGGGTGATGCGGAGCGCAGACATCTCATTGCCGCCCGGTGGAGGAACTGGCGTCTCTACAAAAAATACAACAAAGACGCGTGGCAACTTTTTGATCTGGAAAATGATCCTATGGAGGAAACTAATCTTGTAAAGAAGCACCCAAAGGTGGTTGCGCAAATTGCGTCTAAACATATCGCCTGGAAACAGACTCTGGCTCCGCTTGCTAAGATTCCACAAATCGTGAGTGCCAAACCTATTATCCCCAAAGGCCATGGTTGGGCTTACCCAGGTGATCATATCAAAAAGGTTGGGAAGTGAGTTACGACAAAGGCAAATAATTATGAAATTTCGACTTTTATTCCTGGTGCTTTTTGGCATCGCAAATGTCACTGCTGCGAACCTAGAGCGTGGCAAAACCTTATATTTTCAAATTTGCTTCACCTGCCACGGCCCGACTCTCGATGGCGGCATCGGACCCTCTCTGAAGGATCAATATTGGCACCACGGTTCATCGCCCTCGGCCATCCTCGATGTCATCGACCACGGCGTCGAAGGCTCGGAAATGATCGGCTATAAAGACGTCTTTCCCGAGGTCGACCGCCTCGCTCTCCGCGACTTTCTCCTTTCCCAACAAGAAGGCGTTCGGGAAATGGTCCGCTCGGTTTATCCGCCGGAGTTTTTTAAGGAGAAACGTCTCGCTCCAGACCTCTTTGAAGGCGTCGAGTCCACCTCCCAAACGCTCCTTCCGGAAAACTGGATTTACATGCCGCGAAGTGCCGTTGGCGTCATCCGCGTGACAGCGAAAGTCCATATCCAAAAACCTGGGTCCTACCACTTTGCGATCCGACGCCTTGGGCGCACCGCTGTTTATTTCGAAGGCGAGGAAGTGCATTACTCCGATGATTCCAAACCAAAAGGCGACGACTTCAAGAAGGCCCTCGATCTAAAGCCGGGCTCCTACACTTTTGAAATTCTGCACACGGAGAAAAAGTCCCACTCCTATCGCTTCCATGGCATCTTGACGGGTCCCGCCGGCACCCGTTTCCCGCTCTCCGGTCGCAGCCTGCAGGGAAACATCCCCAAAGTCATCGTCGCCGGACCCGAAGTGAAAATCGTCCGCAAGTGGATCAAAGACCTCCCGCCACGCGCGCTTCTGTGTCTTCTGCCGAACAAAGTCATTGTCGCCTATAACACCGTCGACGGCTCCATCCTCAAGGCTTGGCACTCTGCTGAAATCAACCAAACCCCTTCACTGCCAGATCGAAGTCAAAAACAATCCGAAATAAACGGCACGGAAATTCCAGAAAGCACACGCTCCATCCTTAAGTCTTCGAACATCCAGTTCCTCGGGTACGAATCGAAAAGCGACGAAGCCCTCATCCACATCGTCGTCGATGGCCAACCCACCACCATCACCATCGCACCGAAAGGTGAGCAATCCTTCACCATTTCCACCAAGTCGCCATGAAAGCCCTTTTCTGCACTCTCCTCATCGTGCCGCTCCTTGCGCCTCTTTTCGCGCAAATACCCGTGGGCTACAAACTCGAAACCGTTCCTCTTCCCAAGGGCGCCGTGACCGTCCTCGGACTCTGTCATAAACCCGATGGCACCCTCGCGGTTGTCTCTTGGGAAGGCGAGGTCTGGGAATACAAAAACAAGGCCTGGACCAAGTTCGCCGAGAATCTCATGGAGCCCAATGGCATCCACTACGACGAAAAAGAAGACGCCTATTACGTCGCGCAAAAACCCGAACTCACTCGTCTGATTGACAACAACAAAGACGGCGTTTGCGACCGCTACGAATGTGTCACCGACGCCTTCGGCATCTCCGGCGAATACCACGAATACCACTACGGCCCGGTTGTAGATTCTCTCGGCCGAAAATACGCCTCCCTCAACCTCGGCGCGCGCGGCGAATTCGTGGTCCCCGATGGTAAAGCCAAGGGAAAAGGTGGAGGCAACATGGCTTACAATGCCCCCTGGCGTGGCTGGGTTTATCGGTCCGACCGACGCGGCCATTTCCAGCCCCTCGCCTCCGGATTCCGCTCGCCCTGTGGCATCGGGATGAGCCCAAGTGACGAACTTTTCATCACCGATAACCAAGGCGATTGGGTTGCCGACTGCTGCCTCTACCACGTCCGCGAGGGCAACTTCTACGGCCATCCGGCCTCGCTTCCCGCCCGCCCGGATTTTACAAAGGAAAAAGTCCTTTCCCTCAAAGCGGCCGACTTTGACAAACTCCGCACCCCACCGGCCATCTGGTTCCCGCGCGAGGCTATCGCCAACTCACCCGGCAGCCCGGTCTGGGACACCACCGACGGAAAATTTGGACCCTTCAAAAACCAAATCTTCATTACCGACCAACGCCAATCAAACTACTTCCGCTGCGGCGTCGAGAAGGTCGATGGCGACTACCAAGGCTGGTGCGTAGACTTCCTTCGTGGCACCAGCTCCGGCGGCGTGAAGCTCGCTTTTGATCAACAAGGTCGCCTCTGGTCCGCCCAGGTCGGACGCGGTTGGTTCAGCGGCGGAGGCAAGCGCACCGCTCTGCAATACGCCGAGTGGGATGGCAAAACAACGCCCTTTGCGATCCACTCCAGCCAACTCACCAAAACCGGCTTCGAGGTCAACTTTACCGAACCTCTTGGGCCTGAAGTCACCCCCGCGGTCGGCAACTATCACTACCATTATTACAGCACCTACGGCTCGCCCATGGTCGATGAAAAGGAGCTGAAAGTGTCCAATCTTAAGCTCTCCAAAGATCGTAAGACCGTCACCTTCGATGTCCCGCTCACCGCCGGAAAAGTCTACTCCATCAAATTTCCCGAGCAAAAGAACGCCAAGGCCCGGCCTCTCGACTTCGACACCATCTACTACACCGCCAACAAGCTTCTTCCCGCCAAACAAGCGCGCCAGAAAAAGCCCCACGCCATTAAGCTTGTGGGGTCCGGTTGGGTTCGGAATGACAAAACGCGACCGCATCCCCCCGTCGTGGCACCCCTCCCGGAAAAAGACTGCGTCGTTCCCGTCCCCGCCAAGGCCACGATGCTTGATGCCTCCCAGTGGACCAGTCCAGACTGGAAATTCGACGCTCAAGGAGTCATGCCACGCGGCAAGGGCAGCAACGCCACCAAGGAGTCCTACGGCTCCGCCCGCATCCACCTCGAATTCCGCTTCGATCCCTCCGATGATCCAAACTGGACCGGCCAACTCTACGGAAACTCCGGCGTGTTTTTGATGTCCGGCTACGAACTCCAGGTCGTCAACAGCTACCAAAACCCAACCTTCGCCGACGGCCACTGCGGCTCGATTTACGGCCAACAACCACCCCGCGCCAACGCCTGCCGCAAGCCTGGCGAATGGCAGTCCTACGACATCCTCTACAAGGCCCCTGAGTTCCACGACGACGGCTCCCTTTTGGAACCCCTCCGCGTCACCATGTATCACAATGGCATCCTCATCCACCAAGATGCCTGGGCCTATGGCGAAGTCGGCAAGCCCTACAAAAAACACGGCCCGCTCCCTCTCAAAATCCAAGACCACAAAGGCACCGGCGTTTCCTTCCGAAACCTCTGGATTGTCCCCGACGTCGATTACGACCAATCGCTTGCATCATTCCTCGGTAACTTTGGAAACGCCCCCGAGCATTTGATTGAGGCGAAATCCAAATCAAAGAAACCGAAGCCCGCAAAGATCACCATCCTCCCCGTCGGAATGGTCCGAGGCATGGACCTTAATCGTGACCAAGTCATCACTCCAAAGGAATTCCTCGACTACCGCGCTAAGCAGTTCGACCCCAAGGATAAAAACAAAGACGGCTTCCTCGACGCAAAAGAATTCTCCCACGCCAAGGCTCTCAAAGGTTCCGACAAAAACAAAGACGGCAAGCTCTCCCGCGAAGAACACCTCAACATCTTCCGTGGCCAGTTCCCCAACGTCGACGCCAACAAGGATGGAAAAATCACCGCGGCGGACAAAAGATAGGAATTTTCAGGTTATTTCGAAAATAATTGTCCAAAAGCCGCTCATTTTCTGAACCTGTGTAAAAGAACGACTTTTACATGGATTCAGAGGACAAAGACGACGCACACGAGCAATTCACCCGGCTTCTCCTTGAGAGCGAGCCCGTGATGATGCGCTCAATCCTCGTCATCGTTCCGCATCAAGACGATGCCCGAGAAATCATGCAGGAGACCGCCGTGGCACTCTGGAGGCAATTCGATTCCTACGATCCAACGCGCCCTTTCATCAACTGGGCCATGGGGTTCTCCCGCATTCACACCAGACGATTTCTGGCCCGCCAACAAAAACGCGCCACCTTGACCAGCGAAGCCGCAAAGGTCCTTGAGCAAGAAATGGAACGGCATCCGGAAAGCACCAACACGATCAGTCAGCACCTTGCCCACTGCCTGCAAAAATTGCCCGATCAACAACAACGTCTGATCCAAGGCTACTACCACGACGATCGCAGCCCAAAATGGCTCTCGCAAAAAGAAGGTCGCTCCGTAGACGCGATTTACAAGACCATTCAACGCACCCGACAGGACTTGCAAACATGCATTGAAAAACAATTACGAAAGGAATTTTCATGAACCAGCAGCCAAATTGGACCAGCATCATTCAAAGGCATCTTGATGGACTCACCACCTCCGAAGAGGCGGAGGACCTTTCGACCCAAATCGTCACCAGCCCCGAGATACGCGAGCAGTATCTCAAGGCCGCCCAGCTCCATGCCGCCCTCACCAATGAATTCCTCGCGCAGGAGCACCTCGAAAAATCCACCCGCCGGAATACTCCCTCTCAAAAGAAAGCCGTCTCCATTCACCTTTTCGCTCCCGTCGGAATCGCCGCTTTGCTCATGATCAGCCTCCTTGCATTCTTTTGGCCAAAAGACCGAGAGAACGAAGGACACTCGGACGAATGGGGAACCAGCATCGCTAAGATCGAATTCCTAAGTGAGGACGCCCTCTTTGAAGGTGACCAAGAACTGACAACGGGGAGCTCACTGGAAAAAGGATGGCTCCAACTTGCAGCAGGTTCGGCCCGTCTCAAGTTTCGCAGCGGTGCCATCGTGACCCTGGAAGGCCCTGCCGCCTTTGGCATCGACTCCCCGATGCGCTCCTATCTAGAGTATGGTAAAGTCGAGGTCTACGCTCCGGAATCCGCACGGGATTTTGTCGTCGCCACCGAATCACTCAGAGTCGTCGACCTCGGCACTCGCTTTGAAGTTACCGTTGATCTCGATTCACAGGAATCAAATATTTCCGTCCTTGAAGGACTCGTCGACCTCCACCTTGGCAGCCCCGGCACAACTCGGAAAATCCGCCCCCTGGAAGCCGGTTATCACGCACGCGTAAACGCCTTCGGAGAGATCATTGAATTCACCCAAACCAGCGACCGAACTCGCAAAGAAGCTGCCCGACTCGCCGGCCACTGGCCCCTCGACTCTATTGACTCCGATAGCTCCGTCAGCGATTCCGGCCCCCTAAAACTCCATGGCTCTCTGGCTTCAAAAGAGAGACCAAAAATCATTAAAGGAATTATCGGAAATGCTCTCAAATTCTCTACCGGCGACTCTGTCGATCTCAGCGACCATCTCCCTGCCATTAGCCAGCTGGATTCGTTCACCTTCTCCACCTGGGTTTGCGATCCAAAGGCACCTCTCGCCATGGTCTTTTCCCTTTCCGGACCCTCCGAGCAACACCGCATTCAGCTTTTCCTATCTCCTGCTTATGTCCGCTATGGCTGGCAGGATGGCTCTCATTTCGATTCTATTTCAGGACGAATCGACGGCTGGAAACCAGACCAATGGTATCACGTCGCGGTCACGGTCAAAGCCGGAGTCGCCCGCTTGTATCGCAATGGGCGCCTAATCGGCCTCGGATCGGCAGGCTCCAAGATTGGCACTCCTGTCTTAAGTCCCTCTCTGGTCAAAAATCCTTCGTATCTCCTCCTAGGACGACTCGAAGATGGGCATCAAGGCGAAAAATTTACCTCTCAGAACTTTGCAGGAAAGTTGGACGATGTTCGCATCTACGCCGGCGCCCTTCGTCAAAACGCCATTCGCGACCTCTACCAAAACCATGCTCGATAGGCGCGCCGTTCAACGAAACAATGATGAAATCATTCCGCCACATTCCAACCCTCCTTGCCGGGTCCATTGCCATCACAGGAGGCGCGATCATCACTCCTCAAACCGGCACCGCCATCGACCCTGTTGGGGGAGAGCAAATCGATACCGAGGCGTCAAATTCAGCGACGCTCTCAGACTTTAACGAACTGAGCGGTCTAATTACTCAGAGTGATTGGGCAGGAATCGGAGGCAGCACCGGTAACACCATCGATGGCTCGGATATCGATGTTCGCATTGATCACTCCGCCGGAAATTTTTCAGCAAGCGCAGCTTCTTGGTTCGCCTACAATACCACAAATTCCGGAACAGGCTATCGCTGGATTGGGACCACGGGGCAGCAGTTGACGGTCCGCTTTGGCACCCACGGCGGATCCTTTACCAATGATCGTGCAGTTCAGGCCGCCGGCTTTGTTCTCCTCAATTTTGGACGCGCCTATCCAAATGTCACCGTCACCTATCTCAACGTAGCCGACGAGGTTCTCTCTACACAATCGTTTGCCGGTGCCCCGGACCTGCAAGGAACCGGAAACGGCGGGGAATTTTTTACAGGCCACATCAGTGAGACCGCGAACATTGCCAAGATCACCATCGATATTGAACGCAACGAGGGGACATCAGAAATTGCCCTGGATGCCCTTTCCTACGTCAGCAAATCCGTCATCCCAGAGATTGCAACACCTTTGGAACTCACGGTGGTGAATGCCGAATTGGTTGAAAATCGCTTTGAAATTGAGGTGAAAGGATTCGATCCGCTGAAACAATACTGGCTCAAGAGAGGCACCGATCTAGCGACCGGATTTCCAACGCAGGTGGGGGAGGCGTTTACTCCCACCTCGGTGTCGGATACCTTGACCGATCCAGCCCCTCCGGCAGGAAGGGCTTTCTATCGCATCGAAGAAGCACCCGCACCCCGACCGAACATGGTCGTCATTCTGATGGATGACTTTGGCTACAACGATCTCGGCGTGCAAACTTGGCCGAATCAAAACGACTTCTTCCCGAACACGGGGCCGACGCCGAAGCCCAATATAAGCAGCCTCGATCTCGATCTACCGGCTCCAAATGAAGCCCGCTTGCTCACTCCAGTAATCGACGCGATGGCTGCCGAGGGCATGCGTCTGACTTCCTTTTATGCTTCCTCGAAATGCTCACCCACTCGGGCCAGCCTGCTCACCGGACGTTACGACCGGCGGGTCGATGTGAATTATGTCTTTTGGCCCGATGGCAGAAATGGCGGCGGTTTAAACACCAGTGAAGTCACCCTTCCCGAGACATTGCGCGAGCTTGGTTACGCCACCTCTCTCATCGGGAAATGGCACCTCGGTTATCAAATCGGTGCCAACAGTCCCTTTCAACTCATGCCGCGGCGCCATGGCTTTGAAGAATTTTACGGCCTCCCTCATAGCAATGGCATGACCGATCTGGCCTTGATTGAAAACGAGACCATTCTCGATCCTGACTTCAGCACACCCGCTGAACAGGCTGAACTCACTTGGCGATACACCGAGCGGACCTTGGATTTTATCGAGCGAAAAACAGCCGAGGAGCAACCCTTCTTCGTGATGCTCTCCCACACCATGCCGCACATTCCGGTCTATCCTTCCGACCAAACTTTCGCAAATGCCGATGGCACGACGTGGCCTAAGTTCGAAGGATCGAGCGGGGTGAGTTCCTACTACGATATCGTGAAGGAAACCGACCATTCTGTGGATCGGATTCTATCCCGCCTGAAGACTCTCGGCATTGATGACAATACCATCGTCATTTTCACCTCGGACAACGGACCTTGGACTCGCTTGAGCGAACCCAACCTTCTCGACCGCTCGGTCGGCAGTGCCTATCCCCTGCGTGATAGCAAGCTGACGACCTGGGAAGGCGGATGCCGCGTGCCCTTTATCGTGCGATGGCCGGGAGTCGTTCCTGCCGGAGAAGTTTCGGACGAAACGGTTGGCATGATCGATCTCTTCCCGACTTTGGTGAGCCTAGCTGGCGGGGCCCAGCCCCGCAATCGTATCATGGACGGAGTGAATTTGAGACCTCTCTTTTCAGGGCAGGATGACTGGGAGCAGCCACGTGAGCACTACGCACTCTTTGAGCAAAACACCGGGACCCTTGGCGCCGTGATCAAGGGTCACTGGAAGTTGCGGGCGGGCAAACTCTATAATCTCGCCAACGACATTCAGGAAAATAATGACCTCGCGTCCAGCCGACCGGAAAAACTCGCCGAGCTCATGGCTGCTGAGAATGAGGTCAATACATCGATCTCCAGCGAGTTCAAATCGCGGGGCGTCTTCACTGATTTTGAAGTCCAACTCGATACTGATACCGTCGATGTTCCGATCGGCGGAAGCGCGAATTTTCAAATCCGCTTATCTGGAAATCCGCAAGGAAACGTCGCGGTGATCGTCGCTCGTTTCTCAGGAAGCGCGGATCTCTCCGTCACGTCTCAGAGCCCGGTCATTTTCAATTCCGGAAACTGGAATGATTGGCAAAGTGTCACTCTCGCTGCCGCTGCGGATTCAGGTCCCTCAATGAATGGCGCTACTTTTCGTCTGACCTCACCGCAAATCAATGCGGTGCGTGAGGTCTTCGCCACCAAAATTCAAAGTTTATGAGAAAACAGACAAACATCCCTAGCCATAACAAGGGTAGCTTCCTTGCGCTCACGATTCCTGCCCTGGCAGTCGGTCTTACCACGGCACATTCTGCCGTCATCGCCCCTCAAACCGGTGGAGGCGCTGGCATTGACCCAAGTGGGAATTCCGAGATTGATGCCGCCGCCACAGGCTCCGCCTTACTTGCCACTTTCGAAGCTCTCGCTGGTCGGACCACCCAAGTGAATTGGAGCGGTATCAGCGGAGCCATCGGGAATACCATCGACGGAAACGACATCGATGTTCGCATTGATCACGGAACTCCCTTCGTCGCCAGTTCAAGTAGCCTGCAAAACTACAACACCGGTAATTCGGGAGGCGGTTATCAATGGACCGGCACCAACGGACAACAACTCACCATTAGCTTCGGAACTGAAAGCGCCGGGTTTACCAATGATCGCAGCGTACAGTCGGCTGGATTTGCCCTCCTCAATTTCGGCGGCGCTTACACCGACGTCACCATCAACTATCTCGACGCAAGTAACTCCGTCCTCTCGACCCAGAATTTCATGGGAGCTCCCGATAGCCAGGGCAGTTCTTTTGGAGGAGCTGATTACTTCAGCGGTTACACCAGCACCTCGCCTGACATCGCGAAAATCACCATCGACCTCACCCGTTCAAGCGCGGGGTCAGGAAGTTCGCTCGTCGGGCTGGATGCGCTCACTTATGTCGCAATTCCCGAGTCATCCAGCGCTCTCTTGTTTGGACTCGGTCTCATGGCCGCTACCGGAAGACGGAAGCGCTAGAAGACGGAGTCGGCTGCTTGATCTTACTTGGCCTCCCTGGAGCCGCCGCAGATGACCATTGCATTCCGAGCAAAACTCCTTAAATTGTTGATCAGTTTACCCTCATGAAACTCTCTCTTTTGTTGGCCATACATCTTCTTGCCTCTGGGGCGGCGGTTCAAGCCGATGAGTCGGAGGAGGGAGTAGTTGCTGAAACGGCCATCAATCATTTAACCCTCAAACCCTTCCTGGCGGAACACTGCATCAGTTGCCACGGGGAGAAAAAGCAAAAAGGGAAGCTGCGATTTGATCAGCTGGATTTTGCCATCTCGGATAAGGACGAGGCTCTCCACTATCAGGACATTCTTGATGTCCTCAATAGTGGGGAAATGCCTCCTGAAGAGGAGGAGCCACCGCCAAAGGCTGAGTTGGAAATTGTCATGGCCGAGCTGACCGGAGGTTTGTTCGAAGCCCGCAAGCGACTCGCCTCCACCGGTGGCAGGGTGGAAATGCGACGCCTTAACCGTCGTGAATACGCCGCCACCATTCGTCACCTTTTTGGCTTCGAACCATCTGCGTCCCGACTCCCACCGGATGATGAAATCGAGAACTTCGATACTGTCGGACGACGACAACATTTCACCACTGAACACCTCGACTACTACTACGAACTCGCCCAGGAAATCCTCGAAGTCGGGTTCAAGTGGTCGGGGAGGCGGGAACCGTTAAAGACAGTCACCCAACAACCAGAGGATTTTTGGACCAAGCGATACCGCAAGGATCTCGAAAGTTGGAAAGGAGGCACAGGCAAAGTTGTGCGGCTTTCCAAAATTCGTAGGGAATATCTCGCACTCCCGAAGGCCGGAACGGGAGTCTATCTCAGTGAGGCCCTGCGAACCCTCAGCTACGGACGCGTGGTCGATCCGCGAGGAAGCTACCGAATCCGCATCAAAGCTGGCATTGAAGGAGCAGTGCAGCCGTTTCGTCGATTTGTTCGGGTCCATCAGGGAACTGAGGAAGTCGCCGGAGTTTTCCGTATCGATGGCACCACGGACAAACCGTCGGAGAGCGTGGTCGAACTCCGTCCCGCCTCCCTCAAGGGAAAGCTCGCCGGCTACGTCGCTGAAGATCGCTCCGGAGCCTGGCTCTCCCACTATCTCAAGTCTCTGCAGCACTACCATGGAGTCGAGCCCGAAAAGGAAGGCTTGATCTGGATCGATTCAATCGCGGTGGAGGGTCCATTCTATCCTGAGAAACGCAGCTTCTTTGAATCCCTGCTTTATCCAGAGCGACCGATCGAAGGGAAACAATCAACTCTGTCATGGAATGATGACAATGCCCGAGAACTGATCGAACGCTTTACCACCGAGGCCTTTCGTCGCCGATCTCCGGAGCCCCAGTATATCGACGGACTCGTTGCCTACTTTGAGAAACAACGAAGCAAGAAACTGCCTTACGAAAAAGCGATGGTGAACACCCTGGCGGTGGTTCTCTCCTCACCGGGATTCGTTTTTCTCAACGAACAGGCAAACGAGGATCCGGATTCGCGAATCTTATCTCCGCGCGACATCGCCATCCGCCTTTCCTATTTCCTGACCAGTGGTCCTCCTGACGATCAATTCTACCAAGCTGTCGAAAAGGGCGCGGCTTCGAACAAAGAGACCTATCAAGCAGGCATCGACAATGTTCTTAACAAAAACAGTCGGCGTTTTGCCGAAGGCTTCGGGAGCCAGTGGGCGGATTTCGTAAGACTCAACTCGATCTCTGTCTCAAAGGAGTTTCCGACCTACAACGCCGGTATGCGTCATTCCATCAAACAGGAAGTGATCGCCTATTTTCAAACCATGGTGAAGGAAAACCTCCCTGTCTCCAGGCTGATTAAATCGGACTTCGTGACCGTGAATGCCCAGCTTGCCACGCTCTACGGCATCCCGGATGTCATCACTAATGAATTTGTCAAAGTAAAGCTCCCGGCGGATTCCCCGCGCGGCGGCTACCTCTCTCAAGCCGCTTTCCTCGCCGCCGGCTCCAATGGAGAACGCACCTCACCAACTATTCGCGGAATGATTCTGATGAACCGCTTCCTCAATGACATGCCTCCACCTCCACCACCCAATGTCCCGGAGCTCGGTTCGGGTGTCGATGGCCCTCTGACGAATCGTCAACTCGTGGAACTCCACCAATCAAGGGTGCAGTGCTCATCCTGCCACCGAAAAATGGATGCCATCGGTCTTGCCCTGGAAAACTTTGATCTCATCGGCCGCTGGCGCGAAACCGAAAAAACGAGCTCCCGGACAAAAGAGGACATCGTCATCAAGGGCTCTTTGCCGGGAGGAAAACCGTTCACCAATTATAGCGAATTTCAGGCCACTCTCCTTGCGCATGAAGAAGACCTCGCCCGCAACATGCTGGAGTCCCTCCTTGTGTATGCCCTCGGCAGGGACATCGAATTTACCGATGCTCCTCATCTCGATGAGATGATGAACAAACTACGCCCAAATGGCTTCCGCATGAGGGATATGATTATCGCCGTCGCCGAAAGCCCTCTCTTTTTTAACAACTAAATCATCTCAGGAAATCATGTCGGACATCATCACTAATCCCCACTCGCGCCGCTCGTTCCTCCGCCAGGGAGCCTGCTGCCTCGCACTTCCTTTCCTCAACTCAGTCGGCCACGCCACCCCTAAAACGGTCGCACCCAAACGGCTGATCTTTCTCGGCGGTGGTTACGGATTCACCGACTCAGGGCGCGAGGGAGGGAAAAGTTTCTTTCCCAGCAAGGCGGGACGATTTTCCGCCATTGGCCTCACCCAGGGACTCAAAGCTCTGGAACGACACCAGGATGATTTCACCATCGTCTCCAATCTCACTAACCTCGGCGTGAGAAATCCGCACGGCGGCAGCGGAGGTTATCTGAATTGCGGTAGCTTCCGGGAACACGAAGACGGGGTCTCTTGTGATCAACTCGCCGCGCGAACCATTGGCAAGGACAACCGCTTTGCATCGCTCGTCCTTACCGCCCGCGAACCGATCCCCGGACAGGGATCTGGACATGGAACTGGCTATTCCCTCTCCGCCGACAACCGGGGCCGCTCCATTCCCGGAATCCCCACGCCACTCCAGCTCTACCGCACCCTCTTCGCGCAAAAAGGTGACTCGCCCGAACAACTCCTCGAGCGGCTCGACAATAAACAGAGTATCCTCGATCTCGTTCGCGTTGATGGCGGCAGCGTCAAACGCACCCTCTCCAAGGAAGACCAAATCAAACTCGACGAATACTTCACCAGTGTCCGCGATATCGAACTCGGTCTCGAACGGCAGGAGAAATGGGCCAATGTCCCCAAATCGAAAGCTCCCTTCGACACGCCCCCGGCTGAGCTGAGCGGTGAAAAAGAAATTCGCCTCATGCTGGACATGCTCATCCTCGCTCTTCAAAGCGACATGACCCGTGTCGCCAGCTACCGTCTCCCGGTCTGTTCGTTGATCAACAGTCTCGATATCTCCCTCAGCCCACACACCCTCAGTCACTATGGATTTTCAGATGATCGAAGAGCCGCCTCGGAAAAACGTGACCGCAAACTAATGGAACTCTTTGCCTGGTTCATTGATCGACTGAAAGAGACCAAAGACCTCGATGATCGCCGACTCTATGACACCTGCATCGTCAGCTACGGCAGCAACCTCCGTGCCGGTCACGGGCTTCAAAGCCTACCTGCCCTCCTCACTGGTGGTGGTGCAAATCGCATCAAGCATGGTCGCCACATCATCCTTCCAAAAGAAGACACCTCTCTCGCCAACTACTGGCTCACCCTCCTCCAGCAAGCCAACGTGAATACCCCAAATTTCCACTACAGCGATGGCGAAGTTTCTGAGCTTCTGGCATAAACGTGATTTCTAATTCCCGGTAGACGGGTGGGAAATCAGATACTCCTTCCAGAAACGAGAGCCTAAGTCTGGGTGGCCCCGTTTTTGAAGAAGGCTTCCATACGGCGGTGTAGGTCTTCGTAGAAGCTGGCTTTCATTTTCTCAAGCATAGCCCGCTTCTCGGGATTGGAGTGAGCAAGGGTTTCTTGTTCAATCCGCATTTCTTCGGCGAATGATTTTTCCATCGCGACGAGAGAGGCGAGGAATTCGCGGCCGGCGCGTGAGTGTTCTATGCCATCCACTAGGGCGTTCTCGAGCCCTTTGTTACGAGTCACTGAGATAAGGTTGCCCTCGGAGAGATTCTCCATGTAGCGGTCATTGCTCGACTTAAAAGCGCTATGCTCGGAGTCGAAGGAGATTTCGTCACGATCGACCAAGGTGTCATAAGGCCCTGCCTTGGTGAAGAATTT
>Ga0213866_10002144_pt1 | contig 14170 bp, 15 predicted proteins | sample PICome_11_FD_160079 | JGI IMG/M metagenome (GOLD analysis project Ga0213866, IMG submission 160079) | Coastal seawater microbial communities near Pivers Island, North Carolina, United States - PICO284 | ecosystem: Environmental > Aquatic > Marine > Coastal | place: USA: North Carolina...
CTCACGGCGATGGCGGACAAAGGCCTCCAACATCTGCTTTAGGTTGAGGATCTTGGGTTGACCATCCACCAAGGCCACGACATTGATGCCGAACACCGCCTGGAGTTGCGTCTGGGCGTAGAGGTTGTTGAGGATAACCTCACCGCACTCACCGCGCTTGAGCTCGATCACCACCCGCAACCCGTCTTTGTCGGACTCATCGCGCAGCTCAGAGATACCCTCAATCTTCTTCTCTTTAACCAACTCGGCAATGCGCTCTATCAGACGCGATTTGTTGAGTTGATAGGGGATTTCCGAGATGATAATGGTTTCGCGTTTGGTTTTTTCATCGACCTCTATCTCCGCCTTGGCGCGAATATAGATACGCCCGCGCCCCGTGCGATAGGCTTGGATAATACCCGCCTTACCATTGATGATTGCGCCCGTGGGGAAATCGGGACCCGGAATATGGGTCATTAACTCATCGATACTGATATCTGGATTATCTATAAGCGCCAGACAGCCTTTGACAACCTCAGTGAGATTGTGGGGCGGAATATTGGTGGCCATTCCCACGGCGATACCCGAGGAGCCATTGACCAATAGATTGGGGATTCGGGTTGGCAAAACCTGAGGGATTGACTCTGTTTCGTCGTAGTTAGGAACAAAATCTACGGTCTCTTTTTCCAGATCTTCGAGCAGCGCATGGGCCATTTTGGTCATGCGAATCTCGGTGTAGCGCATGGCCGCCGCCGAGTCGCCATCAATAGAACCGAAGTTGCCCTGCCCGTCTACCAGCATATAGCGCAGAGAGAAGGGCTGTGCCATACGCACAATGGTTTCATAGACCGCGGAATCGCCGTGGGGGTGATATTTACCAATGACATCACCCACTACCCGAGCCGATTTTTTGTAGGGCTTATTCCAGTCGTTACTGAGTTCGTTCATGGCATACAGAACCCGTCGATGCACCGGCTTCAACCCATCCCGAACATCTGGCAACGCCCGGCCGACAATTACACTCATCGCATAGTCAAGGTAGGACTGCTTGAGCTCATCCTCGATGTTTACGGGGACGATTTCCTTTGCCAAATCAACCATAATTATTCTCTAAATATTCAAATTTATTATACTTTTTTAGTGGCTAATCGCGCAGTGCAACGGCTGGCTGGGGCGGGGGTTGCCGCGGGTGCTGTTGGCTACTCGAAAAACCCAATAATTCTATCATAGAAAGCGCGGTATATCCTCTTAATCCGCACCCAGAATTACAGCGATTACTATAACTGTAGTGAGAAAACTGGTTATACTCACCAGAACCCATTAGGAACGCTTATGCAACCCCAAGAAATCGATACCCTACTGTTGTGCCGCTGGCTTATTCCCGTGATTCCAGAGGATCAAGTCTGGGAAAATCAGGTGATCGCCATCGATTGTGGTCGCATTGTAGCCCTGGGCATGGAAGCAGAAATGCAGCGGCTTTACGCTCCCCGACAAACCGTTCTATTGGATCGGCACCTGGTGATGCCGGGACTGGTTAATAGCCACTGCCAAACTGCCACCAGACTACTGCGCGGTCATGGCGATAATCAGTTGTCGGAATCTTGGCTGCAGCGCTACTACCAGCCCACTGATAGCCGATTTATCAGTTCAGAATTTATAGCCAACAGCGCCAGCTTGGCAATGGCAGAAATGATCAAAACCGGCACCACCTGCTTTGCTGACCTGTACTTCGCCCAGGAGTCCCTGGTGGACGCCATTCGCACCGCCGGCCTGCGCAGCCAGATAAGTTTTGTGGTAACCAATACCCCAACTGTCCATGCTCAAAGTGCCGATGACGCTATCCACAGTGGACTCACACTGCAGGACAATATAGGTGATCACCCGCTGATCAAAGTGGCCTGTGCACCGCTCGGATTCAACGAGCTGGCAGATGCTGTAGCCAAACGCATTGCTGTCTACATTGACGAACTGGATATGGCTGTACATCTACCCTGCCACCAGAGCAATACTGAAATCAGCCAATCCATAAGTCTTCACAGCTGTCGGCCCCTAGAGCGGCTAAACGCCCAAGGTCTGCTGGCACCCCATACCCAACTCGCGCATATGCATCAGCTCAGTGCCGAGGATATAAAACTACTGGAGAGCACCAACAGCCATGTACTGCGCTGTCCAGATTCTGCACCTGCAGATAGCTATCCAATTAGCCAGCTATTAGATCGGGATATCAATGTCGCACTGAGCTCTGAGGGTGGCATCCACCATCAGTTAAATCACCTGCAGACAGTCAAGCGTGCCGCCACTACAGACACAGCGAGCTCCGTTGACAATAAATTCCATCGAGCACTGCGTATGGCGACAATCAACGGCGCCCGAGCACTGGGTTGGGAGGGTCAAATTGGCAGCATCGAAACCGGCAAATACGCTGATATTATCGCGCTGGAAATTGATCCTATCCAGCAACATCCGCTGTATAATTCGCCAGTGCAATTACTGGGCAGCGCCCAAGGACATCAAGTTTCCCATAGCTGGGTCGCTGGAAAGCCACTGATGAGCGAGCAAAAATTACTCACCCTAGACGAAAAGAATTTGTCTAACTTGGCTACCCATTGGCGCCCCTAAATCCACCCAGTGAATAGATAGGTCAATAATCCGATGTCACAAAGCCCCAATGTCGACCCCAATGAGATACACAAGTTTGAACAACTTGCCAGCCGTTGGTGGGACCGCAACAGCGAGTTCAAACCCCTCCACGATATCAATCCATTGCGCGCCAATTGGATTGACAATCTGGCGCCACTGGCCGAGAAAAAGGTGCTGGATGTGGGTTGTGGCGGTGGCATCCTCTGTGAGGCATTGGCCCAGCGCGGCGCCGAGGTCACCGGCATTGATATGGGTGACGCCCCCCTGGAGGTGGCCAAACTACACCGATTGGAATCCGGCGTATCGGTGGATTACCACAAATCCACCGCCGAGGATTTTGCTGCGCAACACCCACAGGCCTTTGATACTGTAACCTGCCTGGAAATGCTCGAGCATGTGCCAGATCCAAGCTCTGTGGTGCGCGCCTGTGCCACACTGGTAAAGCCCGGTGGCAGCGTATTTTTCTCCACTATCAACCGTAATCCAAAGGCCTTTTTATTGGCCATTATCGGCGCCGAATACCTGCTGCGACTGCTGCCAAGGGGCACCCATGAGTACGCAAAATTGATAAAGCCCTCTGAGATGGGATCCTGGATTCGCGATACCGGCTTGCAGCTGGATCAGATGACCGGCCTGCTGTTCAATCCGATCACCAAAACCTACCGACTGAGCGATCGCGATATGGATGTCAACTATATGCTCTGTGCCCGCAAGCCCCTAGACTAGAGTTGTTAAGCTTTTATACAGGGGAAATATGATGCTAGATTTTAAGGCGCTGCTATTTGATTTAGACGGCACCCTACTGGACACAGCCCCAGACTTTATCAGCGCTCTCAACCGACTACTGGCAGATCAGCACCGAGAGCCGCTGCCCAGTCATCAGATTCGCAGCGCCGTGACCAATGGCTCTGTGGGCATTATCCAGGCGGCCTTTAACCTGGGGCCACAAGATTCCCAATTCGAAGCGCTTCGCCAGCAGTTTCTGGATTATTACCTTGCCAATATTGCCGATCAAACCGCCCTGTTTGATGGCATGGAAGCCCTGCTCACTGGCTGTACTCAACGGGGTATTCCCTGGGGAATTGTCACCAACAAACCCTGGAAATACACCCAAGCCCTGCTTGACCAATTGAATCTCGCTGAAAAATCAGCAACTACTATCTGCCCTGACCATGTGGCGCGGCCTAAGCCAGACCCCCAAGCGCTACTTCTCGCCTGCTCTGAACTGAACATCAATCCAGCGGCGTGCGTGTATGTGGGCGATCACCGCCGCGATATTGAAGCTGGACGCAGTGCTGGTATGATCACCGTCGCCGCTGAATGGGGGTATATCGAGGAGGCTGAAAATATAGTCGACTGGCATGCCGACTGGGTTGCTGCTACGCCAAATGAACTAACCAGAATTTTACTCGGCTAAAATTTTCTACCTTTAAATCACTATACAAGTACGACCTTTGCACCAAGGGTTTTGACCTAAAATAAGGGGAACAAATTTGCTTAACGCGCAACAGATAATCAACTACCAACCGGATAACAACCTTCTCTGTGACCGGGTAATTTTAGTCACCGGTGCCGGCGGTGGCATTGGTCGAGCGGCGGCTTTGGCCTTTGCTGAGGCGGGCGCCGAACTGATTCTGGCGGGGCGTACTCCGGCTAAACTGGAACAGACCTATGACCAGATCGTCAATGCGGGCTATCGACAACCGACCCTCTACCCCATCGATCTACTGGGCGCCACTGACGAGGACTATGATCAGCTCGCAGTAGCCCTAGAGCAACAATTTGGTCGCCTAGACGGTTTACTGCACAATGCCGGCATTCTCGGTCAGCGCACACCGCTGAGCAACTACCGCCAGGATGTGTGGGACAAAGTGCTGAAAGTCAATGTCACTGCACAATTTCAGATGACCCAGGCGCTGATGCCGGTGTTAGAACAATCAGACGATGCCTCGGTAGTATTTACCAGCTCCGGTGTCGGCCGTGTGGGGCGCGCTTTTTGGGGCGCCTATGGGGTGTCAAAGTTTGCTGTGGAGGGTTTGATGCAGACCTGGGCCGCCGAGTTGGAGGGGTTAAATAGAGTGCGCATCAATTGTATCAATCCCGGAGCCACCGCTACTGGCATGAGAGCCCAAGCCTATCCGGCAGAAAATCCCGAGACACTCTTCTCCGCCGCACAGATTATGCCAGCATACCTCTACCTGATAGGGCCTGATAGCCGAGGAGTGAATGGCCAGTCGGTAAATGCGCAACTACATTAAAAAATAGCTTTAAGTATCTGTCTATAAAGTTATTTTTTCCAAGGATTGCCGCGGGCGCGCAGGCGTTTTTCCTTGCGCTGGCGAATATCTCGCAGCACCGTTTTCTCGCTGAGGCGCGGGGGGTTTAAATCCACCGCAGCAAACAGCTTGGCGACCTGCTTGGGTTCCAATTCAATAAACTCTGAACGACGGATAAAAGACGGCAATTCTACGGGGCCATAGCTAATTCTTTTTAAGCGACTGACCTCAACCCCCTGAGATTCCCAGAGTCGGCGCACCTCGCGAGTACGCCCTTCGGCCAGCACTGCGCGATACCAGCGGTTGCTACCGCCATAGTCCTCGGAATCTCTGGCATGCTGGGGTTTTACACTGTGGAATTTGGCTATCCCATCCTCCAGCTGCACCCCCTCTGAGAGTCGCTTTAACATAGCATCATCCACATCACCATGAATCCGCACCATATATTCGCGCCGGACCTCAAAGGAGGGATGCATCAAGCGGTTGGCCAGTTCACCCTGATTGGTAAACAACAGCAGTCCGCTGGTATTGATATCCAGGCGACCAATAGCAATCCAGCGCCCGGAATTAATTCGCGGTAGGCGATCAAATACGGTGGGGCGGCCCTCGGGATCCGAGGTTGTGCACACCTCGCCCTCGGGCTTGCTGTACATAAGCACTCTCGGGCTGTCATCCACTGTGGTTTTGATCGGCTTGCCGTCGACCACAATGCGCGCATCTGACTCGACCCGGTCGCCCAATTTAGCCGTGGTGCCGTTGACCGAGACCCGCCCCGCGGCAATCCACTGTTCGAGTTGTCGACGGGATCCCAGGCCGTTTGCGGCCAGAACTTTTTGCAACTTCTCACTCATCAGCGGTACTGCGGGGATTTAAAGATTCAGACGCAGTTTCAGAATCCTGATGATCCGCGCCATCCTGTTCAGTTTCAAGAGCCAGTTCCGTATCAGCCTGCATATCTTCATCCTGAGACTGATTCGCAGCAGCCTCACTGGGCAGGTCAGTCCCCAGCGTCATCTCCAACTCGGGATCCAGTTCGGTCAGATCCTTGATCTCACTGAGGGCTGGCAGGTGCTCGAGACTTTTTAGATTGAAATAATCGAGGAACTGTTTAGTAGTGGCGTAGAGCGCCGGCTTGCCCGGTACATCGCGGTGGCCCACCACCCTTATCCACTCCCGTTCCAGCAGCGATCTAATAATATCCGAACTCACTGCCACCCCGCGCACCAGCTCGATATCACCGCGGGTCAGGGGTTGGCGATAGGCAATCAATGACAGCGTCTCCAACAGGGCTCGAGAGTAGCGTTTGGGCTTTTCCTCCCAGAGCTTATTAACCCAGGGTGACAATTCCTGACAGACCTGAAAACGGTAACCGCTGGCTGTCTGCTTTAGCTCAAACCCGCGATCACGGCAGTCGGCCTCAATATCCTCGAGAGCGGCTTTTAGCTGATCCCGCGGCGGTTTTTGATCATCGTCAAACAGGGCATCCAATTGGGCGATGGTCAGTGACTTTCCTGCCGCCAGCAATGCACCTTCTAAAATTTTCTTAATTAACTCTGAATTCATGATGTTCGCGCTTTTACATGGATGGGACCAAAGGATTCACTCTGTACTATCTCTACCAAAGACTCTTTTATCAACTCCATAACTGCCAAGAAAGTCACCACTACGCCGAGCCGCCCCTCCTCCACTGTAAACAAGCTGATAAATGGCACAAATTGTTGCTCTCGCAGGCTATCTAAAACCTGAGACATGCGCTCTCGCGTTGACAGCTTTTCCAGTTCGACCTGATGGCTTTCAAACATCTCGGCACGGCGCAAGACCTCGGCAAAAGCAGTTACCAAATCGCGCATATCCACATCCGGATGGGGTCGCTGTTGCTGTCTATCGGGCGTTTCTGCAGAGGCATGATGCAGATCGCGCCCCATTCTCGGCAGCTCATCCAGATCCTCAGCCGCTTTCTTAAAGCGCTCGTATTCCTGCAGTCGGCGGATTAACTCTGCCCGGGGATCCTCTTCCTCTTCATCATCGGCCTGTTGGCGGGGCAAAAGCATTCGCGATTTAATTTCCGCCAACATCGCCGCCATCACGAGATACTCCGCGGCGAGCTCCAGTTGAATTGTCGCCATAAGCTCTATATAGCCCATATATTGGCGGGTAATTTCAGCCACATCGATATCGAGGATATCCAGATTTTGACGCCTAATCAGATACAGCAATAGGTCCAGCGGGCCCTCGAATGCCTCGAGAATCACCTCCAGTGCGTCTGGGGGAATGTAGAGATCCTTGGGTACAACCGTCAGCTCTTTGCCCTGTACCACAGCGAAGGGCATCTCCTCCTGTTGGGGCATTGGCCGGCGTCGGCCAATCACCGCCTCAGGGGCAACCGCCGAGGATGGGACATCATGATGTTGGCTGGCTTGATCGGACACTGACTACCCTTGGCTTATTGTTTTCGGGATTATACTCGCAATGGGGGCATTGAACATCAGCAATCTCAGATTGCAGAAAAATCTCCGGCACCCTGGCGCAAAATAGATACCGAATCGGAACTCATATCCACAACCGTGGTTGGCTCCAGCCTGCAGGGGCCGCCATCTATGACCGCATCAACCTGAGAACCGATCAATTGATTGATCTCCTCTGCATCAGTTGGCGGGTATTCCTGATGAGGCAATGTTAGCGTCACACTCATCATTGGCTCTCCCAGGGTTTCCAGTAGGGCTGCGACAATTGCACTGTCCGGAACTCTGATACCAATAGTTTTTCGCTTGGGATGCATCAATCGGCGGGGCACTTCAGCCGAAGCCTTCAAGATAAAGGTAAAGGGACCCGGCGTGGCCGCTTTGAGAGTGCGAAAAACCATATTATCCACTCTAGCATAGCTGGCCAACTCAGATAGATCACTGCATATCAGGGTAAAATTATGGTGCTTATCGAGCCTGCGAATAGCCCTGATGCGATCAACTGCCTTTTTATCGCCTATATGGCAACCCAGGGCGTAGACAGAGTCTGTAGGGTAGGCAACCACACCGCCTCGGCGCACAATATCCACCACCTGGTCGATTAGGCGCTGCTGGGGGTTTTGCGGATGAATAGAAAAGTAACGGGCCATTACCCACTCCCAATACAAATATCTTAGACTTGGAAATCACCCGAATTATCGCATAGCTTACAACCCAGTGGATAGTCTGCAAGAATGCCACAGACGGGGCCAGTCAATGAAAATTGACCACAGTCCAGCGCGGTAAAAACTGCTCTCTAGCACAGCGGTTTAAAATCGCCGACAATGACTATAAATGATAGTCGAATTAAGTCTTGCCAGTGGGTACAATAAAGTGGTGACAACTAGGCAGACTATTCCATTAAGACAACAAATCTCGAAAATCATTTTATCTGACACTGGAGCGCAAACCACCGCTTCGCTGTAACAGGAATGCAACCCCCATGACAGACCCCAGCACTGAAATTCCAGACCAACAGACGCCGCCAAAACAGGAGAGCCTTCTGCTCAACCTCGGCTGCAATATCTTGCTACCGACGATTATTCTGACCAAATTTAGCAGTGATAACTATCTGGGTATAAAACTGGCAATTGTAGTGGCTTTGGCATTCCCGCTACTCTACGGTCTGCACGACTTCTTCAGTCGCGGCAAACTCAATTTTTTCTCCGGGCTCGGGGTGGTCAGCGTTGCCCTGACCGGCGGTATCAGCCTGATGGAGATGGATGCCATCTATATTGCTATCAAGGAGGCCTCTATCCCCGGCGTGCTGGGATTGGCCACCCTAATTTCTCTGAAAACCTCCCAGCCTTTGATCCACACCCTAATTCTCAATGAATCGGTAATGAATGTTGATAAAATCCGCGCTGCGCTAGTTGACAACAATGCGCAGCGAGCATTTGATCAGCTGCTATTCAATGCCTCATGGATACTGGCGGGGTCGTTTTTTCTATCCTCACTGCTGAACTATATTTTGGCTGTGGTTATTCTCACTGCCGAGCCGGGCACAGTGGCCTTCAACGAACAGCTCGGGAAAATGACCGCTCTGAGCTTCCCGGTAATAGCCCTACCAGCTATGGCAGTACTTATGGCCAACTTGATCTACCTTTTTCGCGGCATTACTAGACTCACTGGAATGGGCATGGAAGAAATTGTTCGGCAGAAAAAAACCTGAGAAGAAAAAACCTGGGATAGGGACAGGCATAGGCAAGCGCACAGGACCTTCGCCCAGTGCCTAGTGCTCCATCATTAAATCATCTATAGGATCATCAGATTATGTGGTACGCAATTATTTGTGAAGACACCGAAAACAGCTTGGAAAAACGCCTGCAAGTGCGGCCGGCGCATTTGGAGCGACTCTACAAACTGAGAGATCAGGGCCGGCTGTTGGTCGCCGGCCCACACCCGGCAATTGACAGTACCGATTCGGCCAGTGCCGGATTTACCGGTAGCCTTATCATCGCAGCGTTCGACAATCTAGATTCAGCACAGCAATGGGCCGATCAAGATCCCTATATACAAGCGGGCGTCTATGCCAAAGTTGCGGTCAAACCCTTTAAAAAAGTGCTACCCTAAGTGATACAGCGGAAACCACAATACGCCCCATCGATGGCGTCATAAACCTCCGGCAGTTCAGAAAGTTACAGAGAGATTTTCTATTCGATGTTAATATTTTTTCCCGTTAGGGGTATGATGCCCTTCAACAACTTATAACCTACAGCCACTCCGATGAAACTATTTCAACTAAACCTACTTGCAACCCTACTTCTACTGTCCACCAATCTAGTGGCCGAGGTAGCCAGTGAAGAGTCTGCAGACACCGAAACCCTGATGTTGGACCAACCCCAAACCGGCTATATCTCTGATCAGTTCTATGTGCCATTGAGGGGATCGCCCTGCGCACAGTGTAAGATTATTCACAAAGGTCTCAAATCGGGTACTGAATTCACCGTTCTGGGTCGTCAGGGAGAGTGGTCGCTGGTCACCACCCAGAGTGGCTATGAGGGTTGGATCAGAAGCCAACATATCTCGGACCGTCAAATCGCCCGAGTCAGCCTTAAGCAGAGGGAGGCGGAAATTGCCCAATTACAACAGCAAAATCAGCAGCTACAGAAGGATATTCAGCGATTACTCACAGCGGATAAAGATCTGCGCGAGTCTGTAGCTACCATGCGAGCGCAGCGCACCGCCATGAGCAAAGAGCTGGCCAATATCAAGGCAATTTCCGCTAAAGAGTTGAGCCTGCACGATCAAAATCAGGTATTGGTTAAACAAAATCATCTGCTGCAAGAGGAGCGCGATGTGCTGCGGGTCAACGTAGATGACCTCAGGGACAATCAGCGCAATGAATCCTTTATGTACGGCGGTTTAGCGGTGTTTCTAGGTGCCGTGCTAGCGGCAATAATCCCCAGAATACGCGGCCGAAAACGCCTATCTGAGTGGCGTTGAGCAATGACTGATCAGCAACGGAGAACTGGGTTGCTAAAACAGCTACTGCGAAATTTTATAGTTTTACTGGCCATGGGCACCTGTTGCCTGAGTGCAGCCAAACAGCCGTTGCCCAATGTGCTACTTAAGACCGACCTGGGGGATATGCTAATTGAGCTCTATCCCCAACAGGCACCCATCAGTGTCGATAACTTCCTCAAGTATGTAGACGACTTCTACTATGATGGGATTATTTTCCACCGGGTGATCCAGGGCTTTATGATTCAAGCTGGCGGTTTTAGTTTTGACCTCAGCATCAAGCCACCAAACAGCGCACCAATTATCAACGAATCGGCCAATGGCCTGGCGAATGAGCGCGGCACGCTGGCCATGGCGCGCACCTTTGATCCCGACAGTGCCACCAGCCAGTTTTTTATCAATCACCGAACAAATCGGTCTCTCGATCACCGAGGGAAACGCCCTGGCTATGCTGTTTTCGGACGGGTGATTCAGGGCATGGATACCCTGGATAAAATCGCCGCAGTGGAAACTGCAACCGTCGGCTATATGAAAGATGTTCCGGTAGAGCCGGTGCGAATTCTCAGCGCTCGATTGCTCAATCCCGAAAGCTGGTCGCCACTGCCTGAAGCCGATGACAAGCCCAGCTTTGAGGCCCCTATTCCCGTTCGCTAGCAAAGGTTTCCTATGACCGCTCTGAGTATTAATCTCAATAAAATTGCCCTGATCAGAAATTCACGGGATGGCAACTACCCCGATCTGATCGAGCATGCACAGCGCTGCATCCAGTATGGCGCCGATGGCATCACCGTGCATCCGCGTCCCGACCAGCGGCATATTCGGCCCACTGATGTGCGTCAGCTAGCGGAATTGGTGCGGCCCATATCTGAGATAGAGTTCAATATCGAGGGCAATCCATTTGCCCAACCTCTGGCCGATTACCCAGGCTTGTTGGCACTGGTGGAGGAGACCCGTCCCGATCAGTGCACCCTAGTGCCCGACGCAGACCACCAGCTCACCTCTGACCACGGTTTTGATCTCAAGGCACAGGGGGAACAGCTGGCGCCCATTACCAAACAGCTTCAGTCATTGGGGGTTAGAGTCAGTCTATTTATGGACCCCGATCTTGAACAGATTCAACTGGCCTCACAGGTAGGTGCAGATCGCATCGAACTCTACACTGGGCCCTACGCCGCGGCCTGGGGTACCCATAGCCTTGAGGACATTTTTCAACAGCATGTTGCGGCAGCGAAATTAGCCGATTCCCTGGGTTTGGGTGTCAACGCCGGGCATGATCTGAATCTGCATAACCTCGGCAAATTCGCTGAAATAGAAAACCTACTGGAGGTATCCATTGGTCATGCCTTTACCGTGGATTCCCTAAATATGGGCATGGAGTCTGCCATTTCCAGCTATAGGGCACTGCTGGTCTAGCCTCCGATGCCAACCCTCTCATGTATTGGCGCAGGTCGCTTGGGGCAAACCCTTTGCCACCTGCTTGCGCAACAACTGACTATTGGTCAGATTATTAATAGCAGTATGGCCTCTAGCCGTCGCGCGGTTAAATTTATTGGGTCTGGAAGCGCAGCCACTATCCATGACCTCAGAGAAGCGGATATTTGGCTGATTGCCACCCCTGACAATCAGATCGAAAGCGTCGCAAAACAACTTCACAATGCGAAGGCATTAAAACCAGATACGGTTATCTTTCACTGCAGTGGCTTGCTTCCCTCAACGGTTCTACAAAATAAACAGCAAGACCTAAATGTTGCTTCCGTGCACCCTATTCATAGCTTTGCCAGCCCTAAACAATCAATCGAGACATTTACTGGCAGCCACTGTGCTATTGAAGGTTCAAAAAATGCCATTGCCCAACTAGAGACACTGTTTATATCCCTCGGCGCCCTGACCTTTACCCTCAAAAGCCAGCAGAAAAGTCTTTACCACGCGGCCACCGTAATGGCCTGTAACTATCTCGTTAGCCTGCTTGAGGTAAGCCATCAAATGCTAAAAGAAGCAGGTATCGACAGCGCAGATAGATCCAGCCCCCTTGACGCGCTTATTCGGCAAACACTGGATAACTACTTTGCTTTAGGTGCCACCCAAGCATTAACCGGACCCATTGCCAGAGGTGATGCAGAGACTGTTGCAACCCATTTGCACGCTATGGATCAACAGCCAGATGCCGAACTCTGGAAACAAGTCTATGCCGCGCTTGGCAGTGCTACCCTGCCCATCGCGGCCAAACAGGGACGGGCATCTGTAGACCAACTCAGTGCAATCGCCGCAGCGCTAAAGCCTAGCCAACAATGAAAATCCATCAACCCAGTGCCCATTTTAGATCCGATAGCGCCGATTATTTACAGCGCAAAGCCTTTTTTGACCAACTGATCACCGTCTATGGGCGCAACCCAGTGATAGAGGTGCTAAAAGATTCACAGTTGCAGATATTTAGAGTGCATCTAGCCGACTCTAACCGCGACAGTGGCGTGATCAAGGAGATCAAACAACTGGCCGCGAATCGCGGTGTAGAAATTGTCTATCACAGCCGCCTAGAACTCTCGCGTATTTCGCGTAATGGCAAACAGGATCAAGGCGTCGCCTGTGATATCCACTGTCCAGGTTTTGCCTCTTACGAAAATCTGCTCTCAGACTTTGACAGTGATGCCAACCCAAATTTTAGCCTTATTGCCCTAGATGGTGTCACCAACCCGCAAAACCTCGGTATGATTATCCGCAGTGTTACCGCCAGCCCAGCCCATGGGCTTTTACTGCCCGCAAAAGGCAACTCGGATATTTCGCCCCTGGTGATTAAAGCCAGCGCGGGTACTGTATTTAAAGGCAATATCTTGCGCTGTAAAAACCTCACGCAAGCGCTACAGGATTTTCAGGCAAAAGGTTTTGATGTCTGTTCACTGGATACTCAAAATGCTACATCACTGACTGAATTTAACCCCTGCCGATCCACAATCTATGTGCTGGGTAACGAATCTCAGGGTGTCAGTCGGGAAATTATCGCGCTTAGCGACCACTGTCTGGCTATACCCGTGGCCAATGGCGTGGAGTCTCTCAATGTAGCTGTCGCCGCCTCACTAGTGGCCTTTAAAGCCCCATAGCTTGTGCCTGGCTAGTTAGGCCGCTAGATACCTGCCCCAATTAAGTAAGCAAAAGAGCTACTTGCGGGCATACTAAAAACCCGATCCATCTCAAACCAATTAATTAATCTGTTAGCAAATAGATTGCAATTTTTTGAGGCAAATCACGTAAATTATTTCTCCATTGTGCTAAATTTGAAGTTAATGGTATGGAATTAAGGATGGGTGCTTAATCTACTAAACACACAAACTTAGTCGCCTTAACAGTGGGCAGAGAAAGGCAGATTGAACCTAAGTTATCCACCAGCCAGACTGAGTGTCACCAGCGTAAAAAATAACTGAGCAAGGGGCAAAAAATAGCAAGTAACTGGCAGATCCATCGTCTGACACACAGAGCCAGTTACAGCACACTGCAACCAAGGAGGGCAACAGCGTGAAGATCACCAAACTTTCACGGCATAATGGCAATAACCCAAGCGGCCGAATAAATTTTATTACCATCGTCCTGCTACTCGCCCTGTCGGGTGCCAGCACAGTACTAGCTATGAGCCCGTCACCCCCTGAACCCTCACCAGAACCTACCATTCCCCAAATTGATCCCATACCGGGTACACCGAACTTGTCTATTGACCTGTCGCAAACCGAGATAAAACTCAGTTGGTATGCCACTCAAGACGCTGAGTATTATCCTGTTTACACCTATGCTGGCGGTCAGTGGCGACAGTTGGAAGATATT
>Ga0213866_10002146_pt1 | contig 14161 bp, 13 predicted proteins | sample PICome_11_FD_160079 | JGI IMG/M metagenome (GOLD analysis project Ga0213866, IMG submission 160079) | Coastal seawater microbial communities near Pivers Island, North Carolina, United States - PICO284 | ecosystem: Environmental > Aquatic > Marine > Coastal | place: USA: North Carolina...
CGGCTGGAACCCTGCCCGCGACTTCTCCGAACCGCTCGCTGAACTGGTCACGACACTCAGCTGAGCCGCGACATCGATACCCCCGCCGTCCAACCAACAATCCAGGTGGCGAGGATCAGAAGACGTCAGGTTGCTCGGCGAGGAGCGGAGCTGCCTGATCGCGACTTGACAGCGTCGGCCCCCTAACCCCGAGCCTCGACCACTCGGGCCAGCCGACTCCGATTGCGGGATCGTTCCATCGAATCGTTCGCTCGGTGTCGGGCGCGTAGACCTCAGACACCTTGTAAGCGAGATGCACGTCGGGCTCAAGTGTGCAGAACGCATGCGCAAAACCGGCTGGTACGAGCAGTTGGTTGCCGAGATCAGCGGAGAGTTCGACTGCCACATGCTCGCCGAACGTCGGTGAGTTGCTCCGGATGTCGACAGCAATGTCGAGGATTCGCCCACGCAGGACACGCACGAGTTTGGTCTGAGCTTGCGGTGCGAGCTGGTAGTGGAAACCGCGGATCGTTCCGGGTGTCGCCGAGAACGACTCGTTGTCCTGAACGAAGTCGACCTCGATACCAGCGTCGGCGAACGGCGCAGGCGTGTAAACCTCGCTGAACCATCCTCGGTCGTCGCCGAAGCGACGGGGCACTACTACTACAACGCCGTCGAGTGCAGTCTTCCTGAACTCCATCAGTCGACGATCACTTATGCCGTTCGAGCCCGCGTCGGACCATGGCATCGTCGGCGCAGAGCGGACCCCACCACCATTTGTTGGCCAGGAACCACTCAACGGTGCTCCGCAGGCCCTGTTCGAAGGTGTGCGCAGGTGCCCAGCCGAGTTCGCGGCCGATCTTGGTCTGATCGATCGCATAACGCTGATCGTGTCCGGGACGGTCGTCGACGAACTCGATGAGCGACGTCCGGGGGGCGCCGGACGCCAGCGGATCGGCGAGCTCGTCAACGAGGGCACAGATCGCGCTGACCACGTCGATGTTCGTCTTCTCCGACTGGCCACCGATGTTGTACGTCTCGCCGGGCTCGCCCTGCTCGACGACTCGGACTAGGGCGGTTGCATGGTCTTCGACGTGGAGCCAGTCGCGAATCTGCTGCCCGGTGCCGTACACCGGGAGCGGTTCGCCGTGGAGTGCCCGGATAGTGACGAGCGGGATGAGTTTCTCGGGAAAGTGGAACGGCCCGTAATTGTTCGAGCAGTTCGTGACGAGAACCGGCAACCCGTAGGTTTCACCCCAGGCGCGCACCAGGTGGTCGGCTGAGGCCTTCGACGCCGAGTACGGCGATCGCGGATCGTACGGGGTGGCTTCGACGAACGCCGGGTCGGTCGGGCTAAGCGAGCCGAACACCTCATCGGTAGAGATGTGATGGAAGCGCTGTACTCCGGCTGTTCTAGCAGCGTGAAGCATGTTGAACGTACCCATCACGTTGGTCTCGATGAAAGCTGCTGGTCCGTCGATTGAGCGATCGACGTGGGACTCGGCTGCGAGGTGCATCACGGCATCGGGCGCGTGCTCACGGAACACAGCGTCGACCGCCTCGGCGTCGCGGATGTCGAGCTTGACGAAGGTGTACCTGGGATCGTCGGCGACTACGGCTGTTGAGCCGTCAGTCGCCGCGTAAGTCATTGCGTCGCAGTTGATGACGCGGTGTCTGGTATCCGCAATGAGATGGCGAACGACCGCAGAGCCGATGAATCCTTTGCCGCCGGTGACGAGGATCTTCATGGCGCTCATCGAGGTGCCCCCTCGACTAGGGCGAGTAAGTACTGGCCGTACGTGTTCTTGTCCATCGACTCACCAGCGGCCCGTACGTCATCGTCGCTGATCCAATTGCGCTCCCAGGCGATCTCCTCCAGGCAGGCGATTTGGCTGTTCTGGCGGTGCTGGATCACGCGCACGAACTCCGAGGCCTCGACCATCGAGTCGAACGTCCCGGTGTCGAGCCAGGCGTATCCCCGATTGAGCTGCTCGACCGTGAGGTCGCCGCGCTGGAGGTAATGATCTATCACTGACGTGATCTCGAGCTCACCCCGCGGTGACAGCTCGACGTTGCGGGCGGCCTCGACGACGTCTCGGTCAAAGAAGTACAAGCCAGTGACCGCCCAGTTCGATCGTGGTTCGGTTGGCTTCTCGACGATCGACACCGGTCGATCTGCATCGTTGAGTTCGACGATGCCGTAGCGCTGCGGATCGCGTACGTGGTAGCCGAACACAGTGGCCCCAGACTCGTTGGTCGCGGCCTTCTCGACGATCTGCGAGAGACCGGCCCCATAGAACAGGTTGTCGCCGAGCACGAGGGCGCATCCACCGTCGCCGATGAACGACTCACCGATCAGGAACGCCTGGGCCAGGCCATCGGGCGACGCTTGGACCTCGTACGACAGCGAGATTCCCCACTGCGAACCGTCGCCTAGCAGCCGTTCGAACCCCATGCGGTCTTCCGGGGTCGTAATGATCAACACCTCACGGATTCCGGCGAGCATCAGCACGGACAGCGGGTAATAGATCATCGGCTTGTCGTAGACGGGCAACAGCTGCTTCGACGTGCCCCGGGTGATCGGATGCAAGCGAGAGCCGGTCCCCCCGGCGAGTACGATGCCTTTCACGGCACAGGACGCTAGCGAGTCTGTGTTGTTGCAGCGCCAGCCCACGGCATAACGGATTCGTCGTGGATGCCCGCTTTGGCGTGCATTACCAAGCTGATAAGCATCGCATCGTCGGGGAACGAAGCCGACTGCGTCGCTCCGGATCTCGAACCCGAAAATCGGTTAACTCAAGGTCGGTGTGGTCTTTATCGCTCCACTTTGGTCGAACAGTGCCGGAGGTCAACAACGGGCTTCAGCGGCCCGGTCGTAGCGCAACGAAAGCTCGCCTAATGGGGTGCGCTCATCTCATCATCAGAGACTTGATCAACGCGGAGCCACGCCGTGTGGTCGAGCACTCCCTACACTCAAGGCGGTGTCCGTCGACCTCGCCGTGTTCTTGTTCGTCGTCGGACTTCGGCTCGGGATCCCGCTGCTGATCCTCCGATACCCGCTGCCGGCGATCCTCGCCGCACTGGTGATCGATGCCGCCGACCAGTCCGTTTTCCAGCAGTTCACCGACCTCAACCTTGACAGCTACCAAAGCTACGACAAGGCACTTGACGTCTACTATCTCGCGGTTGCGTTCATCGCCACGATGCGCAACTGGCGCCACCCTGTTGCCGTAACGGTGGCATTCGGCCTCTGGTATTACCGGCTCGTCGGCGTCACCTTGTTCGAACTGACCGAGTGGCGACCTTTGCTCTTGATCTTCCCCAACACCTTCGAGTACTTCTTCATCGCTATTGCGTGCGTCCGCATCGGGTGGGACTCCGCCCGCCTCAGCGCCCGCAACGTGATCACCATCGCAGCCGCGATCTGGATCTGTATCAAACTGCCGCAGGAATACTGGATCCACATTGCGCAGCGCGATGTGACCGACACCCTGAAAGAGGGATTCTTGGGCGTCGATCCCTCGTCGAGTTGGAGCGACGCGTTCGCCAACCGGCCACTCGTGGCGGCGGCGATGTTCGCCGTGGTCGCCGTCGCTGTAGCAGCGGCCGTGGTGATCTGGCGCCGGCTTCCGGAGCGGGACTACCCAGTCACTTTCGCCGCTGATAAAGCTCGCACGAGCATGTCGCCGGAGCCGTCGCAGTCGGGCCCACCCCGTTGGCACGATGGTCTCATCGAGAAGGTGGTGCTCGTGGGCCTGATCTTTGTCATCTTCAGCAAGTCGATCCCGAACGCGGCGCCCTCTGTCATTGAGATTCTCACCGGTGTCGCGCTCCTCGTCGCAGCACATGCAGCGCTCCACGCTTTCGTCGGCGGCCGGTCGGGTGAATGGAGGTCAGCCGGCACAGCGTTCCTCGGATCGCTGGTAATCAACTCGGGTGTTTGGGGGCTCGCCGCGTGGCTGCTGCCGAGCGACGACGACCGATCGAGCCTCATTGCTACAGCGTTCTTTCTATTCCTTCTGACGTTGATCGTGTCGCTCTTCGACCGCTATCGCCCGCGCCGTCCAGCCCTAACCCTTACCCTCGCCGACCAGCCGGGCACTCGCCAACGCGTCGGCTGATCGCAGGCCTCCAGCGATGGGCTTCAGCCGATCCGAACTCGAATCGTTCATCGGTACGACTGTGCCCGACCTCGTCGGTGGCCGCAGCGATCCGCCGCTGAGGCTGCTCATCGTCGGAATCAACCCCGGGCTGTGGACGGCCGCCACGCAGACTCACTTTGCGCACCCCGGCAATCGCTTCTACCCGGCATTGTTCAAGGCGGGGATTACCCCGTATGAGATCGACCGTGGTCGCGGCATGACCGACGTTGATCGCCAGCTGCTTATCAACCGGGGCATCGGCATCTCGAACGTCGCCCATCGTGCCACGGCGAAGGCGTCGGAGCTGTCGACCGACGAACTCCAAAAGGGTGGTGAGCTGCTTCAATCCTTCGTTCGTCGTCACCAACCCATCGTCGTAGCGGTCGCCGGCATCACGGCGTACCGAACAGCTTTCTGCGCCCCGAATGCGCAGATGGGGGAGCAGGAGGAGGGCTTTGAGGGGAGCCGACTGTGGCTCGTGCCGAATCCGAGCGGCCTCAACGCCCACGAGACCGTCGAGTCGCTTGCTGCCGCCTACCGCGCCGCAGCTGAAGCTGCCGGAGTCGTCTGAGCTTCGGGTGGATCGCGCCGGGACGCATCGTCCGGCTGCGAGACTGCGAGCAATGACCGCCAACTCGACACCCTTGCGCGTGGGGTACACGATCGAGCAGTGTTGGCACACTGTGCCCGGCGGTACCGCTGTCGCAGCGCTGCAGATCGGTCGCGAACTCGCCCTACGTGACGACGTGGATATTCAGTTGGTCGCCGGGCGCCATCCACTCCCGCCCGACGAGGCGTACACGCCGGATGGCCCAGTGCACATGCTGCCTCTCGGCCGGAGAGCGCTTTACGAGGCGTGGACCAGGCTTGGCTGGCCCAAGGTCGAATCGGTGACGGGGCCAATCGACCTCACTCACGCTACTGGGCTGGTCCCGGCGGCCACGTCTGCAACGCTCATCGTCACCATCCACGACATTGCATTCCTCCACACGCCCGAACGGTTCACCCGCCACGGTGCCCGACTCATGTCCCGTTCGCTGAAGGTTGCAAACAAGAAGGCCGCTCGCATTATCACGTCGAGTCAGGCATCGTTCGATGACTTGGTCGACCACGGCATCAGCGCTGACCGGATCCGCCTCGTTCCGCTCGGTGTGAACGTGCTCCCTGCCACCGCCGACGAGATGGCTTCGGCACGCGCCGCTGCTGGTGTCGATGAGTTCGTGCTGTTCGTTGGCACCATCGAGCCGCGGAAAAACCTGTGCCGTCTCGCCGCGGCGGTTGCTGAGTCGAGGCTTGACCTGCCGCTCGTCGTCGCCGGAGCCGCCGGCTGGGGTGACGTCGAGGTGCCGGCGGGCAGCGATGTCCGCTTCCTCGGTCACGTCGACAATTCGACGCTACGCGGCCTTTATGCCGCTGCGACCGTGTTCGCGTACCCGAGTGAACGGGAGGGGTTCGGACTCCCCGTGGCCGAAGCGATGGCCCAATCGACTCCGGTCGTCACCAGCTCAGGCACCTCGACGGAAGAGGTTGCTGGCGGTGCCGCCGTCCTCGTTGACCCGCTCGACGTCGCCTCGATCGCCGATGGCCTCGCCCGGGCTGTGTCCCGGGCCCCCGACCTCGCTCGTCGCGGCCGGACTCGGGCCGGACAGCTCAGCTGGGCTGCTGCAGCCGACGCCACCCTCAACGCGTATCGGGAACTCGTGTGACCAAGCCAGCTGTGAACCTTCTGTGGTGCTCACCCGGCCGTGTCGGCGGTTCCGAGCAGTACCTGGTCCGTCAGCTCGTCGGGTTGTCTGACGATGTGATTGACGAACTCGGTGTGCCCACGCTCTACTGTCCGCCAGCGTTCGCCAAGGCACACCCCGACCTTGAAGCGCGGTTCGATCTCGTCGCAGCTCCGGTAGACGGTGATCGGCGTGCGGTTCGCGTGGTGGCGGAGCACCTGTGGCTTGCCCGCCGGACGCAGCAGCACTCGCTCGTGCACCACGGCGGCGGCACTGCCCCCGCCTTCGGTGGGAATCCGATCGTGCTCACTATCCACGACCTCCAGTACGAGACGTACCCCGAGTATCTACATCCCGTGAAGCTCCGCTACCTGCGTGCGGCAATGCCTCGGTCGGTCGCTCGCTCCAGCGCGATCGCTGTGCCCACCGAGTACGTGAAGCAGACCGTCGTCAACCGGTTCGACATTGACTCTGAGAGGGTCCACGTGGTTCCACACGGTGTCGAGCCCGACCTCGGTAAGGCAGCACCCAGCGCCGGCGCGCTTCGCGCTCGTTATGGGCTTGGCGTCGGACCCGTCGTCGTGCTCCCAGCAATTACCCACCCTCACAAAGGGCACCGGTTCGTACTCGATGTGCTCGCTCGCCATTGGACCGACCCCGATCTCCGGCTGCTCCTCCTCGGCGGGCGCGGCAGCGCCGACGATGCGGTCGAGTCGGCGATCGATGAGCTTGGTGTTCGGTCTCGAGTGGTTCGGCCGGGCCGCGTCCCTGACGCCGATCGGGATGGCCTGATCCAACTCGCTGACGCTCTCGTGTTCCCGAGTGAATACGAGGGCTTTGGCGCTCCGGTAGTCGAGGCAATGGCGATGGGCACGCCGGTCGTCTGCTCCGACCAAGCGGCGCTGGACGAAGTCGTCGGTGACGCCGGACTCGTGCTGCCTCGCAACGCAGACGCATGGGCGACCGCCCTTGACGAGGTGGGGCGGCGTCGTGTCGAACTCGTGGCTGCTGGCCGACGCCGAGCCCTAAACTTCACGGCTGAGCGCTCCGGTGCTGCGCTCGCTGAGGTGTATCGAACGGTAGTCGCATGAGGCGTCGATCCTGCGATGGGCAGGCAGCTGAGATCGTCGTGCTCTGCCCTCATTTCGAGCCCGACAATGCGCCGACGGGCACAGTCATGACGCGCATCGTGCGGGAACTCGTCGGTCTCGGCCATTGCGTTCATGTCGTCACCGCCCTGCCGTGGTACCACGAACATCGGATTGAACCCAGCTGGGAGGGGAAGCTTGTGCGTCGTGAGTTGACCCCGTGGGGGTCAATCACCCGCGTCCACCCCTTTCCGGGTGATGACAAGACCGACCTCGCCAGGCGGGCATTTGGTTTCGTGGCGTCCTCGACGCTGATGGGCCTGATGGGTCTGCGTGCGGGACGCGGTTGGTTTCGTCGCATCGATGTCGTACTGGCCATGTCACCCCCTCTCACCCTTGGAATGACGGGCTGGTTCGTCGCCCGCCTCCGCCGCGCTCGCATGGTGTTCAACATCCAGGACGTGTTCCCCGACGCCGCGATCGAGATCGGGGCGATCTCGAATCGATACGTCATCGGGATTGCATCGTGGGTCGAGCGGCTCAGCTACCGCAGTGCCGACGCCGTGACTGTGCTATCCGACGACTTGGCCGACAACGTGCGGGGGAAGCTGCCCGTCCAGTTCGCCGACACCGTTCATGTCATCCCGAACTTTGTCGACACTGAGGCGATCGTCCCCGACAATCGACTGACTGCGCTCCGAGCCGAGCTGGGTGTCGGCGACGAACCAGTCGTGCTGTACGCAGGCAACCTTGGGTTTTCGCAATCGTTCGGCCTCCTGTTCCACGCAGCGCGCCATCGTCCCGACGTGACCTTCCTCATCGTCGGAGCTGGAGCGGCCCGGATTGACCTCGACGCCCAGGCTGCCGGCCTAGCAAACGTCCTAGTCCGCGACTATGTCGACGTCGACCGGCTGCCCGAGCTCCTCGCCACCGGCGATATCCACGTTGTGCCACTCAAGAAGGGCCTCGGCAGGGTGTCGGTACCGTCGAAGATCTACTCGATTATGGCGGCTGGGCGCCCTGCGCTCGCAGCGATCGACTCTGACACGGCCGTGCCCGCGATGCTTGACGCGTCCGGAGGCGGCATCGCCGTTGAGCCCGACAATCCAGAAGCTTTCCTCAATGCGCTCAACCGGCTCCTAGCCTTGGATGACCTCGGCCTTACGCTGGGCGCCGGAGGACGACGTTGGGTGGTGGCCCACGCCGCCCCCCGGGCAGTCGGCGCGGCATACTCCGACCTCCTCGACTCGCTGGCGCACCGCTAAACACTGATAGACCAAAGCCCTGATCGAGCGGATCGACGCAAGTCATCAGTGCTGACCCTGCTTCGCAGAGCCGCGCCGATAGCCTCGCCGCCGTGGCAAATAGCTCCTCATCGACCAAGAAGGCCGCCCGCCTTGCGCAGAAGGGCAAGGGCAAGAAGGTCCGTTTCCAAGGCGGCGCCCTATTTCCTCTCGTTGTCGCGATCGTCGTTGTGCTCGGTTTGGGGCTCGTCATCTACGCGCGCCAGAGCCGCCCACCGGCCGATGCATCGGCGCCAACGGTGAACGACCACTGGCACCACGTGTACGGTTTTTACCTCTGCGACACATGGGTGCAGCTCACCGGCGATGCCGAAGAGGTTGACGCCGCGGGCCGTCCGACGAACACTGATTTCGCTCGAACCGGCATTCACAGCCACAACGACGGGCTGATCCACTGGCATCCCTTCTCGTCAGCCGCCGTCGGCCGCCGTGCCCAGTTCGGCGTGTTTCTTGAGGTCTACGACGTCACCCTTGAGTCCGATCGCATTGAGTTCCCCGATGATCAGCTCGGCCAGCTGCCTGCTAACGCACCCGAAGACGGCGTGTACGAGGCTGGCGAAACGCAGTGTGAGATTACCGACGATGATGGCAATACCACCACCGAAGACGGTGCCCTCTATGTGCGGGTGTGGGACAATGTGTCCGACACCGACGATGGCACCACCTTCATTGCTGGCTTCAACGACATTCTTCTCGATAAGGACGCAATGGTGATCAGCGTTGTGTTCGCTCCTGAGGGCGCCGATCCCGGCATGCCGCCGTGGACGCCGCAGTTCGACGAACTTGCTGCCGCCGACCAACCGACGTTCGATCAACTCTTCCCCGGCTCCGAGATCAGCCCCGACGGGGACCTGACCGACACCCTTACCGGCGCCGAATTTTCCAACGACGAGGGCTGATGCTCGCCATCGTGCTTGTCGGTGGCTTCGGCACCCGGATGCGACCGCTCACCCATAACGTCCCGAAGCCGATGTTGCCTGTCGGGCACGATCCGATGATCGAGCGGCTCGTGGGCCGTCTCGCTTGCGGCGGCGTAACTGATGTGGTCCTGGCGCTTGGTTTTAAGCCCGAGCCGTTCCAGGCGGCATTCCCCGATGGGGTTTGTCACACCGAGTTTGGCGATGTGGCCCTTCACTACGCCGTTGAGCCTGAGCCGCTCGATACCGGTGGAGCTATCCGCTTCGCCGTCGACGCGTATCGAGCCGACCACGAAATCAGCGGACCAACGGTGGTAGCCAACGGCGACGTCGTAACGGATCTCAATGTCGGTGCGCTCGTCGAATCGCACACCGCGTCTGGCCGTAACGCCACGCTTCACCTCACCGCCGTGGATGACCCTTCGGCGTTCGGAGTGGTCGACGTCGACGACGATGGCACGATCAATGCCTTCGTTGAGAAGCCCGCCCCAGGTGCGGAGCCGAGCAATCTCATCAACGCTGGTACATATGTGTTCGAGCCCTCAATATTCGAGTTGATCCCTGCAGGTGAGAGGGTGTCGATCGAGCGCAACACGTTCCCGCTGCTCGTCTCTCAGCGGGCGATCGGCGGCGTAATGACAGACGACTACTGGCTTGATGCCGGACGCCCCGAGCTCTACCTTGCGGCCAACCTCGATCTGATTAAGGGTGTGCGCACAGTCGAGTCGGCTGTGGCTGTCCACGCCGATGCTGAGGTGGACCCCGAGGCCACTGTCGTTGACTCGCTCATTGGGCCTGGCGCTTGTGTCGAGGCTGGCACCACTGTCGTCGACACCGTGGTGCTGCCTGGCGCCTTCATCGGAGCTCGCTCCCAGGTTGAGTCGTCAATCGTCATGGGTCGTGTGGGTGAAGACGCAACCTTAATCGAGGCGGTCGTCGGGGCCGAAGGCGTCGTCGCTGACGGTGACGTCGTCGCTCACTCGTCGGTCCCAGACCCCGGTGAAGCGTGACCCACCCCCTAATGTCTTCTCAGTGAAAGTCGTGGTGATCGGCGGGGCCGGCTTCATGGGCTCGCACCTTGTCGAACGGTTGATCGCCGCTGGCAACAGCGTCGATGTCGTTGATGACCTGTCGTCGGGCGCCCTCGCTAATCTCGCCGAAGCTCGATCTGTCGGTGGGCTGCTCAAGATCCACCACCTTGACGCCCGCTTTGATGAAATGGCCACGCTGATCGGGATGCGGCATCCCGACGTCGTCTACGACCTGTCGCTCTTCGATCGCGTCGACCGCAGTGTCCAGCGCCAGAGCCGAGCGGTCGGAGCGATGATCTCCACCCTCGAATCCGCCCGTCGCTACGGCGTTGGCAAGGTCGTGGTCACAGTGCCGGCAACGTCGCTCTACGGTCAGCCGGCTGTGTCGGCCCTGCCCGTCAAGGAGGGCGACATCGCCCCACGAGGCGTTCGCGGCGTCATCGCCCGAGCGGTTATCGATCTGCTCAGGGCATACCGCGATCAGCACGCCGTCGAGTTCACGGCGCTTGCCCTTACCTCGGTCTACGGGCCGCGCCAGCATCCGGCTGGCGGGGTAGTCGCCGAGTTGCTCACCGCAGCCGATGCTGGCCTTCCGGGCCGACTCGACGGCGGTGGCCGTCAGACCCGTGATTTTCTGTTCGTCGACGATGCGGTCGACGCCATTGCCCGGGCCGGCGAACGAGGGAGCGGCCTGGTCATCAACATAGGTACTGGCATCCAGACGACGATCTGCGATGTGTGGAGCCTCGTTGCGCCAGGCGCTGCTGCTGAGACCGTTCCGGCGCGCCCCGACGATCTTCCGCGCTTCGCTGTGTCTGCCGCGCGCGCCCGAATCCATCTCGGTTGGCCACCCTGGACCGACCTGGCCGATGGAATCGCCCGGCTGCGCTAACGGCCGCCCCTCAGGGAACGGCGTCGATCGTGGCGCGTGCGAGCGAAGCAGCGATGTCGGGCGTCGACATGATTGACGGAGTCACCACACACCGCATTCCCACTGCTTCGACCTGGGGGGCAAGGTGTTCGTCAGCGGGGTCGATCACGAGCACCGCTGCGATCCGGGCGTAGAGGCGAGCCACGCCGACGACCGACGCCTCTAAACCGAGTTCGACGAGCATTCGGCTGGCGGGACCCTTGAGCGCGGCGCCGGCGATGATCGGCGACACCGCCACTACGGACTCACGCCGGCTCGCGAGGAGTTCGTCGACGCCGGACAAATGTCGGATGGGCCCGATCGATACCAGTGGGTTCGACGGGGCGATCACCACGATTTCGGCGTGGCTCAGAGCGTCGCTGGCGTGGGTCGACAAGCCAGCGACGCCATCGAAGCGGACCCCGTGTACCGGCACTTCGTGACGGAATCGGACGAAGTAATCCTGGAACGACACCTCGACTTGCCGATCCTGTCCGGGATCAGTGATCGACACCATTGTCGAGAGCCGGTCGTCGGACATCGGGGTAATCTGGAGGGGTAGCTTCCACGCTCTCCGGATCTCGTCGGTGACCTTGGTCAGCGTCGCACCCTCGGCGAGCCGAGCCGTTCGATAGAAGTGCGTGGCGAGGTCTAGGTCGCCCAGGTTGAACCAGGTGGGCGCAGCAGCTGACCCATCGGGGCGCACGCCCTGGTAGCGGTCGAGCGCCCCCATCGCCCGCCACGATTCGTTACGCAGCCCCCACCCACGACCGGGATCGACGGCGTCGGCGAGGGTGTAGGTGATTGTGTCGAGATCTGGGCAGACCGTGAGACCGTGTATCACCGTGTCGTCGCCGGTGTTGACAACCGCAACGATCTGCTCCGACGGCACAACGAGTCGGAGCCCGAGGAGGAATCGAGCGGCCCCGACTCCGCCCGACAGAACTGCCACATCACCCCTCACGCGACCAGCGTTCGTCAACCTTTTGTTGTCAGTCATCGGGTGACCTCCACGAGGCGCCGGTAGAGGGCGACGGTGTTGGTAACCGTGTCGTTCCACGAAAAGCGCTTGAGGTTGCGGCGTCCAGCATCGATCATCAGGTCGCGCCGAGCCGAGCCGATCGGCGCATCGACCAATCCGTAGAGGTGCGCTGCAATCGCATCGACGTCGCCAGGCGCGGCATAAAGGGCAGACGAACCCGCGATCTCCGGAATCGATCCGGCTGTGCTGGCTACGATTGGGAGGCCGGCAGCGTTTGCTTCGAGGAGTGGGAAACCGAATCCCTCGTCGAGTGACACGTAACCGAGCGCCGTTGCGTTGGCAAGCAGCCACCGTTTCGATGACCCCGACACGGAGCCGGTCCGGATCACGCGAGCGCGTACATCGGAGCGCAGCGCTGCGATTGCAGTGGCGACGGTCGAAGCGCCGTCACCGTCGTGGCCAGCAATGACGAGGTGTACCTCGGGATGTTCGGTGGCCAGTTGTCCGAATGCTCGCACGAGCGTCGGCACGTTCTTGCGTCGCTCGACGGTGCCGAGCGACAGGATGAAAGGTGAGCCCTCGAGCCGAATTGCCAGTGCCGGCGGACTGTCATCGGCTACGTCGTCGAGGTTGAGCGGCGGCCCGAGGTGGACGACCTCGATCCGGTTGGTGTCTACGAGCTCGCTCAACCGATCGGCGGTCGCCTGCGATGGTGTGACAGCGGTGGCCCCGTCGCCGAGCGCACGCTGTAGCGCTGCGCTGGCGAGCCGGACGTCGCGATGAGCCACTGCGGGGTGGTCGAGAAACCAGCAGTCGTAGACGCTCACCAACCGTGAAGCGTTGGTCGGCGGCACGACGTAGTTCGTGCCGTGCACCACGTCGGGCCGATCCAGCCAACGGTCGGCCCGCGGCCTGGATGATCGGGCCCATGATCGCAGCGCCAGAGCAGCTGGCGCCGGCAAGCGGCGCTCGCCGTCGTTGAGCGGCGCTCGCATTGAAGTGACGTAGCGGGTGATCTCGAGGTCGCCGGCGAGCGAGTGGGCTTCTAGCGCATCGAGGTACCAGGTGACGGCGTTGCCGATGCCGGTCCGGTGCCCGTGGAGGGGCCCTGTGTCGATCGCCACCCGTAGCACCCAGCGAACGATATCGACACCGCACCGGCAGGTGACGGCGCACCGCCCCCATACACTCCCACCTATGCCGAAGGCGTTTATCACCGGAATCACGGGCCAAGACGGTCAGCATTTGGCCGAGTTCCTGCATGGCAAGGGGTATGACGTGTTCGGGATGGTGAAGGGCCAGAACAACCCCCGTGCAACGAAGCTGCAAGAGGAGTTGCCGTTCGTCCAGTTGGTTCCAGGCGATCTCGCAGACTTGCCTTCCTTGGTGTCGGCGCTGCAGCAGGTGCAGCCCGATGAGGTGTACAACTTGGGTGCGATCTCGTTTGTGGCGTTGTCGTTCTCGCAGCCGGAGTTGACCGCGAACATCACGGGGTTAGGAGTGTTGCGGATGTTGGAGGCGATCCGCATGGTCGGTGGCGCTGACAACAATCCGATTCGCTTCTACCAGGCCAGCTCCAGTGAGATGTTCGGGCAGGTGCGTGAGACGCCGCAGACCGAGATGACGCCGTTCCATCCTCGCAGTCCGTATGGATGCGCAAAAGTGTTCGGGCACGACATCGTGGTGAACTACCGCGAGTCGTATGGCTTGCATGCGTCGTCGGGGATCCTGTTCAACCACGAGGGTCCGCGACGGGGGATTGAGTTTGTCACGCGGAAGGTGACGAACGCAGTTGCGCGAATCAGTTTGGGCCTTCAGCACGAGCTGGTGCTTGGAAACATGGATTCGAAGCGCGACTGGGGTTTCGCGGGTGACTATGTGCGTGGCATGTGGATGATGCTGCAGCAGGACGAGCCAGGCGATTACGTGTTGGCCACGGGTGAGACGCACACGATTGAGGAGTTCGTCGAGTTGGCGTTTGCCGAGGTCGGTATCGAAAACTGGCGTGATTACGTGCGTCAGGATCCGAAGTTTTTCCGGCCCGCCGAGGTCGATCTGCTGATCGGTGATGCGTCGAAGGCTCG
>Ga0213866_10002147_pt1 | contig 14158 bp, 7 predicted proteins | sample PICome_11_FD_160079 | JGI IMG/M metagenome (GOLD analysis project Ga0213866, IMG submission 160079) | Coastal seawater microbial communities near Pivers Island, North Carolina, United States - PICO284 | ecosystem: Environmental > Aquatic > Marine > Coastal | place: USA: North Carolina...
ATAGCATGCCAGTTGGTGAGTTTGGTGTAAACCCAATAGCATACTTAGACGGTTATCGGTTGGAGCAACAACTCGAACAAAACCGAGATGTTTTAAAACCAGTTTCTACAACCACTGACTCTGATAAACTGACAGTCACAACATACAAAAACTACGTCGGTGCTTTGAGTGACGGTGCTACAAGAGCGGTAGATCAACAAGCAACTTATTTGGGTAAGTGGGGTAACACGACTTCTGGTATCCCGAATTTAAACACTCAACAACGATACGCACTTCTCAATAGTAGTAATGCTATAATTGGATATGCCAGAATAAAATCTTTACGAGACACTGGAATACTGAATACTAGTGACAGCGTAGCAGCATCTGATACAAGATACAGGATTCATTTATACGATATCAATATGAATTCTGGTCAAAACTTTAGAGATGTAGCGAAGATGATGGTAAATGGCGGTAGCACTTCTGACGTCATCAATTTGTTCCGCGAAGGTTCTAACCCTAATAATACATACATTGAAGCACCGGAAGAAAATATATCTCTGTTTGAGATTTCTGATCACCGTGTAAAATCAGTGTATGGCGTGCAGTACACAGCACAACGCCATGGATCAAACATCGCGGCATCTGTTAGTGCTAACGAAATTGATATCCCACCCCTTAATCCTAATGAAAGTTATATTGATGAAGGTCAGTGGACACTCATCAACCTGACGCAAAATGTAGTTTTTGAAATCGCAGCAGGTAATGTAAACAGCGGTACTGGTAAAATTACTGGTCTTTCTTCCTTCGGTGGTGTGATTGGCGATAAGTATTCTTTGTTCTACTATGTACTCAAAGGAACTTCTGCTAATCCTCTCTCAGAAAAAACTAAAACTTATCGAGAAGATTGGTTTACTGCTACCAAAACCACTGACTCAGTTGGTACTCGCTTCTTATTTACTTTAAAAGGCGGCACCGCACTGAGCAATTTGTATGACGGTGTTGAACTGTTAGAAGCATATGATAGCGACTCAGATGGTAGTAATATTCTCAGACAACTGGAGTTTGATGGTGGACAAAGAGACAACTATTATGGTCCCGCTTCCTTAATACCACAAGGTCAAGCATCGAGTGTTGACACTATTAGAGCAAAAGTTGCTTACTTTGAGTGGAGTGCTGGCGGTGATTACTTTGCGCCAAACTCTTATAATCTAACTGATTCAACTTGGTTCGACTATGGTGATATCCCAACATACCAATCTAGGATTGATGGACAAATATACCCATTGCACAATTACTTTGACTTCCGACAGAAACTAGATCCATTAGCGAATAATGCTTCTGCTTCGGATTACTTTGAATACCCAAGAGACGGAGATCAAATTAGTCATGGTGTAGTGTACTATAATCAGCGTATCGATCAGATTGTTCTCGGGTACACTAAAGATACATATAAGCCATTGATCATCGTCAACAGTGGTGAGGAAGCACTTCAACCAACATTCCCATCTCAGCAAGAAAATCAGATGGTACTGTATAATATAATGTTGGGTGGTAATACTAAAAATATCGCCGACGTTATGATCGCTGCTGAAAGGTATCCTCGCTACACTATGTCAGATATTGATGATCTTAGAAGTCGGATCAGCAACTTGGAAGAAACTGTTTCGTTATCGTTCATTGAAAACGAAGCGCAAAATTTAATAGAACTTGGCGCAGATGGTACAGTGCGATCCAAAACAGGATTTTTTGTGGACGACTTCACAAAAGGTCTTGCGCTGACAGCATCCAGTGTAACTCCAAACTTTATAGACGATCCTAGTTGGATTACTCAGTCATTGGATGTAGACAACTCGCTAATATATCCAAAATTAGATAAGAGATATAATGAGTTTCTGTACGACTCTGACAATACAGTATTAACGAGTTTTAATTCAGCATATAGCAGATCAGTGCCAGCACAGTCTAATGTCATATTAAAAGGTGACATGCTGATGCTCGACTACAAAGAAGTTTTGGATGATACTCTTAAGCAAGAAATGATTTCTTGGAGAACGCCATATGATTACGAAGAACGTGGTTGGTATAACGTAAACCCATTCAACGTATTCCAAGGTGAAGGTTATCTGAGATTGAACCCTATGGGAGACTTCTGGGTCGACCAAACACGTCTGCCAGACAGATTTGTTTCAGGTGGCACGGTACATATTAAAATTAACGATCTCAGTAATTACATACCGAAAACTCTTGTTTCAACTGTTACATACACTCGACAGATTCGCGGTAGGTTGACGGGTGCCAGAACTAGGTTTGGTTTCGATCATCGTGGTAGAAGGATGCGCGGGAGAGAGCGCGAGCGAGAAATCATACAACAAACTATTCAACAAACGACAACCACTAGAGAACGTGTTAAGACCCGAGTAATTAGTGACGATTATAGAACGACGGTAAGAGATCAGGTCGTGTCAGTTGACACTGTACCATTTATCCGTCAAAAACGTGTACTCGGGAAGGCAGAAGGACTGCGACCTAACACGAGATTCTGGTTGTATTTTGATAACGTAAGAATGGATCAGTGGGTTCTTGATATTGGTTCTCAAGGTGGTTACACTGATCTTATTAATCAGCGTGTACACAGAAAGCAGTATCCATCAGCGCAAGTAAAGCATCGTCGCCATCCTAACGCAACTGGTGCTGCTAATGAGAACGTTCTGATTTCAGATGAACAGGGTCGCATTTGGTTTGATATGTTCATTCCAAATAATGCTGCTATTCCTGTGCCAAGGTCTCCAATATTCCCATTCCAACAAGAACTTAGGACTTGGGTTAGCAAAGTCAAGGAAGGCGTCAAGAGGTTTGGCGCCGACAGTCCTCGTTGTTTTGATTATGCTGGTTGGAAATTTAGGTGCGGCACTAAACCTGTCAAACTTTTAGACATTTCTGCCAATAACAATGACGACGCCCTTTCATTAGCGAAAACAGTATACACTGCTTCAGGTAGGAATATCACTAGGCGACGTGATGTTATCACTAGTCGAGTTATCGTATCGGAAGATTATATTGACAGAACATCTAGCACTGTTACTGAGGTTGTTGACGAAACTGTCATTGGCACCACTTGGGAACCATATGACCCATTAGCGCAAACCTTTACAGTAAGTGCACAGTCCAGTATTAGTGGAGTATTCGTGACTAAGGTGGACGTGTTCTTAAGGGATGCTCCTCCTACGCTCGCTCCACAAATTCCATTACAGATGCAAATCCGTGGTGTTCGAAATGGCGTGCCTATGCGAGATGCTATTAGTGAACAACATAGAGTTTATGTCAGTGCCGATAGTTGCCGCACTGTAGTAAACAGTATTAGCAATAAAGAAGATCTCGACGAGGTTCTTTCTAAACCAGTTACGTTTAAATTTCCAGAACCATTCTATATTTCTGCTGGCGAAGAGTATGCTATCGTTCTCCTTGCTGAGTGCGACGACTACGAAGTATTTGTTGCAACGACATATGACTTGATTCTTGGAAGAACAGATAAGAGAGTTAGTAAACAACCAGCGACTGGTTCGTTATTCTTGTCGCAAAACGGATCCACTTGGACGCCTAAACAGAATCAAGATCTAGCATATCGAATCTACACTGCTAAATTTAAAGCAGAGGGTGCTGCAAACTTCTACAGTCAACCTGCTGTAAGAATGGCGCATAACTATAACACAAGTTTAATGACTGATTCAAGTTGCCTCAGTGGTGCATATTCAGCGGATAGTGTTCGTACTGCTGCTAATCCTTCTACTGCCTTGAGTCGATTCTTTGTGTTCCATCCTGCTCACGGACTCGGGGATGGAGATCGTGCTACAATCACAGGACTTGATTCGAGCGGAACCTATTTCGGTGTTTCCGGAGCAGAAATAATGAATCGAGACAACTTAGTTGACTCCGCTAATGTCCAAGGATATTATGTTAAATTAGATAATGCTCCGACTTCGCAATTTAATGAGTTGGGATTATTTGGCGCAGATAGTGTGATGTCTAATACCGCATTTAACATTGATAGAGCGGTGTTTGATGTGCTTGATATCAACCTTACAGGAACAAGTACAAAATACAAAGCGTCTTTCATTAGTGGTTACTCGCATGCTGATGCTCGTTTCTTGGCAACCAGAGATCCTAGATTCTCAGTAGATGACAATTTAACACCAGGAACAGATAACACTGGGTTGACGGCATTTACTCCTATGACCCCTTTGTATTTGAGTACACCAAGATATCTCGCTAACTCAGATCAACAAGCGGATGAGATGAGCGGTACACCATCTATTCTGATCAACACTGCTTTAGAAACTACGCAAAAGTCAAATTTTGGTGGCGACCTAGCATCGAGTTTCAAAGCAAGCGGATATGTATCTGATGTTTCGCCTCAAATTGACGTACAACAGATTGGCGCAGAACTTACTAATCACATTATAGATAACCAACCTATCGACTCTGATAATAATGCATCTTCAGTCCTTAGAGGATATCCTATAGTTGAAGACTTTAATGCGCCATCAGGATATGTTTCGGAGATTGATCCTACTTTGGGAACTTCCCCATCTAAACATATCACTAAACCTGCGACTCTTTCTCAAGCAGCGAACGGTTTGCGTATTATTGTTAAAGCACATAAACCACCAGCAGCATCATTTGATGTCTACTACAGAACTACGACAGGATCTGATGAAGACATATACAACAGCAACTGGGTGTTTATTGCTCCGCAAAACAATCCACCGGATGATGTTTATGTTGCTGATGGTGAGGTTGAACCAGGATATCACGAGTACAAGTATTTGGCAGGTGGAATCGACGGAGACTTACCAGACTTCAGACAATTCCAGTTGAAGGTTGTTATGCGAACAACAAACACCTGCGAAGTACCGATTATTCGCGACATTAAAATGATTGCGTTGATCTGATGGATGATAGAACTTTAATAAAAGTAGAAGGTTCCGCATATATGTACAAGGATGTACATAATGGGACTATTATAAATACCAACGAAGAAGAAATACGTTTAGCAAGGGAAAGCAAACGGTTGAGGAAACAGGAACGTCTTAAAAAAGAAGCAATGGAGAATGACATTGCTGAATTAAAAAAAGATTTTTCTGAACTCAAGGAACTAATAAAAGCAATGGTAGAGAAATACTAAAATGAGTAACCCTCCAAGATTTCACGATAGCGATCATCCTCTGTTTCAAACGACAGATACTTTCCAGCAACTGATCCAAGATCTTAATCATTTTGGTGATATTGTTGACTCGGATATGAAGTATCTGGATTCTGCCATTGGTCCAGAAACAAATGGCTTTAGACTCACTAAAGTAAAAGGTCTTGAGGACTTTACTGCTAATACATTGGTAGATGCCCTCAATGAACTTGATAGCGACCTGCACGGGGGCAATGGCGGTAATTTTGCAGCAGATCGAACTACTGCATATAAAACTGTAACTGGCGCAATCAATGAGATTGAGCGAGTGTTCGATGCTTCTGCTGGTGAAATCTTATATCCTACTGGGGACTCAACTGAAACACAAACACGATTATTGATCAGCACTAATCAATCTGGTGGACAAAGGATTGATATGAAGTCAGGGCAGGATATCATCCTTGACGCAGTTAATGATATCGTGGTTGATGCAGGTGGAGGTAACATTACGTTCAAGGACGACAGTGTTACCAGATTCGACTTTGCGCTTGGTGGAACCAACAACGTCACTGTCACTGGCAACTACTATCTCAACGTAGATGGTACAATCACATTAGATGCTGAATCAAATATAATCACGTACAAGAATGGTACTGGCGGCGATCAGGTAACGCACACACTGGCGGATAACGCAACGTACACTATCAACTACCCTAGTGATGTGGTTCATACACAGGCTGCTGGCGACCTTACTTTCACTGTTCCTGGCGACGACGTTATCTTCAATGGTAATGGCGGCGAAGCATTCAGAATTAATTTGGACGCTGCTCCTAACCTGACTTTGACGGGCACCTCAGCGAGCGTTACCAACACAGCGGGTGATTTTACATTAAACGCATTTGCCTCTTATGTGCTCAACACTAATAACGCCACATACACTTGGACGTTTGATAGTGACAGGATTTCACATACTGGTAATTTAGATCTTGATATTTCTGGTAATATTGTTCTAGATGCTGGCGGTGCGGGCATAACATATCAAGTAAACAACGTTGATCGCATTGCCTATACTTTGGGTGCTACTAACACCGCGACTGTTACTGGAAATTATACTGTAGACGCTTCTGGTGATGTCACACTTGATGCTGCTGGTCAAAATATTACCTTCAAAGATGGTACTATGACTCGACTAGATTTCGCATTGGGCGCAACCAACACCCTTTCTGTAACGAATAACTTGGTCATTGATGCTGTAGGCGATATTACTCTTGATGCAGATGGTAACAACATCAAGTTTATGAATGGTGCAGGTGGTGATGAGGTTGATCACCAATTAACAGATGCTGGTGCATATAACGTAACCTATCCTGGGAATGTAACTCATGCAGTTACAGGCGATCTGATATATGAAGTCACTGGTAAAGATTTAATAATTAAAGACAGTGCTGATGAAAAGATACGGTTCAATATAACCAATACACCTAATATAACATTCGCTGGCACACAGTCTTCTATTGTAAACACGTCTGGTACTTTCTCGCTGAATATAGCAGGAGATATTGTTCTTGATGCTGATGGCGGTGACGTTTTCGTAAGGGACAACGGTGTTCAGTATGCTAAACTAACAAACAACAGCGGTCAAGTAAGATTTTACAGTGGCACCAATGAAATCTTCCGAGGCGATAGTGCTGATATAAACGTGAGAAGGGCAATTCAGTTGCCAGCGTCTGGAGCAGGAACGCCATTAACCACTGCCAAAACTTTACATGGAGCATTAGCGGATATCAACAGTAGAATACCAAATATATATGATCGTAACGGAACGTTATTGAATCCGTTGCCCTAATTAGGATATCATAGAATGTCAGCGTTTTCTACATTACCGCTAAAGATTCTAAACTCAAGTGGTGATCTAAAACAATTAACATCCCTTGAAGAAGAACTTTTCGCCAACGAAGGTGGATTGGCACTTGTTGGTGCATACGATTCTGTTGGTGCAAGATATGGCGGTTCTATAACACTTACCAACACCGCACTTGATTCTTCTATTGGTGTTTATAAAGACACTTTCTATACTGTACCAATAGGCACGCACCCAGGAACTTCTATTAGTAGTGGATCTACCACTACCACTGTAAGGCAGATGACAGATTCTGCATATGAGATCCCTTTCACTGGAGTGGTACCTAGATTAATTGTTGCTGACTCAGATGGACACTTGCATGATATGGATTCTGCAAGTTACAACGCATTAGCACAAAGAGTTAATGAAATTGTACAAACACAAGAAGGTGTTGGTACTTTCCGTTTGAGCGCCACCCAACCAACTTCCGAATATGAAAAGTGGATTGATACTGTCTTTACGGATACTCTGACCAATGGATCTACTGATTATCATATATGGAGAAAGATTACAATCAACATTGATCCAGAAGCGTATTATCCAATAAAAAGAACTGGATCGAATTCATACCAAGAGATGACTGCTTCTGAAGTTGGTGAAGTGGGCAACGGTATGATCCAGCAAGGATTTTTCCTTAATGGTGTTGGTGAATACGAGTTACGATCAGACTCCGATGGTGCTCCTACTGCATATGGAACTTGGGAAGCAAGAGGCACGGCACTAGACACTAAAAATACTGTTGGTCCTGTACAGTACGCAACCATACTGTATACAAGTCCGCAATTTTCTAGGCAGTATACTGGTCAGTATCTAGGCACTTACACCAATCTACGATACACAACTCTATTCCAAAACTTTGTTGGTGTAAGACAAATAAATTATGCCGGAGTGAGAAACTATGGTTCTACCTTCGTAGGCATAAGGTCATTCACTGCCACTTTCGCTGGCGTTCGTCCCCAAGCGCAACAGTTTGTAGGTAATAGAACGTTTGCCGGTCAAAGAAACTATACTGGTATTAGACCATATGCTGGAACGTTCCTCGCAAACTTTGCTGGTATTAGAAACTATGCTGGAAATTTTGCTGGTACGCAAACATTTATAGGAAATAGAAATTTTACAGGAATTAGAAATTTTACTGGTCCTCGTCAAATAAATTATGCTGGTAACTTTACAGGTACTAACTATACAGGTTTTGTTGGTATTCGTCAAATAAATTATGCTGGTGCTAGGCAATATGCTGGTACTCGTATTTTTACTGGCAGAAGATATTATGTTGGTACTCGATATTTTATAGGTGTAAGATTTTTTGTAGGTTCGCGATACTTTACAGGATATTATACTGGCGCTCGAACTTTTACTGGTCCAAGGCAATATACAGGTATCCGTCAGTTTCTCGGAAACTTTGGCGCTCCTGCCAACTTCACAACAGCATCGTTTACTGGGTCTAGGATTTTCGTAGGGGGTACTTTCATTCCTCTTGCGTTTACAGGAACAAGACAGTTCCTCTCAAGCGGTGCCAGCTATCCTGTGGGCAACCCACTTGCCAATCAAAGTTTTGCTGGAACTAGAAATTATGCGGGCAATCGGCCAGGTCCTGCACAACAGTTTGGTGTTTCGCCAGTATCGCCAACACAACCTTCCTTTACAGGGTATTACGATTTTACTGGATCATACTTAGGAACTCGTGGGTATGAGTATTTCAATCCACAATACTTTAACCCAGCATTCGTAGGTTTCACAACTACAACAGGATTCCTTAGTGCACCGGAAGCATTCCAAGTTAATGTTGGTCAACCTCAAGCGACTTATTTCACTAATCCTGGACAGTTTCTTGGACCAGCATCGCAAACTTTCGCTGGTACAAGGGTGGCGTATTATTCGGGGCAACGGTTAAAACCCACTAATTTTAACTTTACCGACACCCAACCATTCCTTACCTCAGATCCTGCTCTACAGACTTTTGTTGGTGTTAGGAACTTTGCTGGTGTTAGAGGATATGCTGCTCCGTTCATCAGTAATTTTGCTGGTATAAGGAATTACACTGGACAGTTCCTATCGACCACACCTCTTAATTTTGTCGGTCAAAGAACCTTCGCTGGTGTCAGAGCATTTGCTAATACCTTTACTGGTGTTCGTTCTAGTCCTGTAGACTTTGCGGGTGTGCGAGGTTATTCTACTAATTTCTTAGGAGCAACTCCGCAAACATTTGCTGGCACAAGAGCAATACTATATACTGGATACTACAGTGGACAATACACTGGTCAGTACACAAGCAACTATACTTCTCAGTACAGTGCGCAGTATACAGGAGACACAGTATTAGCGACACCAGGAACGATCAGAACTTATACACTATATGTAAGAGTGTCAGAAACTTAATTATTATTATATCATAGGAGATTATGATGGCAACGCGAAAGTGGTTAGACAATGCATTTTGGCACAATGATGAGAAGGAAATGGCAGAAGCAATCCTTTGCATCACGGACGAGAATAATCGCGAGATTACTCAAGTTGTAACAGTCCGTAAGTTTGATGTGAACGGCAATCTCAATCCAGATTTCGAAGAACTCATGGAAGAAGTTGGCGAAGAAAAAATTGACGCCAACACGACAGAGCGCAGGGAAAGAAAAAATAAAGAAAAAGAAGTAGAAGAACAGAGAAGGAAGGCAGAAGAACAAGCAAAAGAACTCGAACTTTTGTTTGATGCTAAAATTAAAATTCTCGAGATAGAACAAATCAAAAACACTACTAATAAACCCCTTAAGAGTAAACTGCGTCGATCCAAAAATTTAGTCGAACTTAATTTGTATGCTCAACTAATTATGATGGAAGAACTTGGCATGGGTTTTGTTACTAATGAAAGCAACGAATGATGGGTATCTAGTTGTTGCTTCTCTGGCATATCGCTACTATGCTTGGGCGATAAACCTGTTAGAGCAAATAAAAGATTATCACCCTGACGCAAAAGTTTGCCTTGTAACTGAAGAAAAATTTTGCGATGGTCGTGAAGAGATTGCAGACCACCTAATATATTGTGACGACCATTATCGCGCAAAACTTTGGGGTATGGCGAATACTCCCTTTGACAGAACGTTCTATATTGACGCAGATATGGAATGTTTGCATGAAGATATTGCCACAGTCTTTGACGAATTAGGCGATAACGACATGGTCTTCAATGTTCTTGAAGAAAAAAATTATGACATCTTTATGGATACCGATTGGCCAGGTGGTAAATTTGAGTTATGCGGTGCTTGCTGTTTGTATAGAAAAGAAATGATACCGTTCATGCAAGATTGGTATGATCTTTATGTTAAACAATACGAAGATGAATGGTGGCCAACTGATGAAAACGGTAACTGGGATTGGAGAACACACCCTAGAAGGTTAAAGAATTGGGATCAATTTACCCTATGGTGGTTGGTCAACAAAGAAGAAAAATACAAAGATCTGAAAATAGGTAAGTTCAAAGAAAACGATCGTTGGAATTATTGGTCATTACAACATAGAAAGGAACCTATGCCTGACAACATAGTTTTGTACCACAAGTCTTTTTGCGCCGATCAAAAAGTTTATCAGTCATAGCAAACGTATAAATAGAATAATAAATTCATCGGCATAGCAGATAGTCATGGCGAAACCTTACAGATTACCAATTATTCAAAAAGATGCGTCTGGCAATTTGCAGAGGGCGACCATTGCGAATGAGAACTATCTTGCCTATCAAGCAGGGTTGCGCATCCAAGAAAAAGGACTGGGGTCACCATTTAAGATAAGATCCTCCTCTGCGACTGCCGAGGACAGTGCAATCGGCACCTTTACCGATACTTTCTATAACGAAGCAGTGGGAACGCATCCAGGATCTTCTCTTTCTATTGGGTCATCGACCACTACGATATTTCAAAGGGAAGGACCGGCTGGTCAAGCGCTGGACGGACAAAGTTCAGGTCTATTTCGTCGTCCTGTTTATGAGTCAGATGGCAATGTATTTGATATGGATTCTGACGCAATGCTTGGATTTGCTGGTAGAGTACTGAGTCTTGTTGTTTCAGAAGAATATCCTGGTGCGCAAAGACTTGGTTCTACTGCCCCTAGTGGTGATTGGACAGTATCTATTAGCAATATTTTTCAAGACACTACTACAGATGGTACAGTAACCACATATAACATCTACAAAAGACAAACGGGAACTGCACCGACCAAATGCAATGCGATGCACGTGAAGCGTGCTAGTTATGGTTCTTACCCTCTCGCTGCTTATGATGGCGGTTTAGAAGCAATGACTGACTCTGAGATGTCTTTGACTTTTGGTCAGATCGCAGTAAGATACTTTCGTCACGGTGCACCAGGAACATATGAACTTAGATCATCAGCGCAAGGTGTTCCAACTCGAACAGGGAACTGGGAAGCAAGAGGTGTAGCATTAGATACTAGATATCAAACTCAGAACCAACAATACTCAGGTCAATACACTGGTTATTCTAACGTCCAATATTCTGGTGTAAGAAACTACTCCGCAAACTTTGCTGATGCTAACCTATCTTTTACTGGTGTCCGTGCTTTCGGTGGATCTAGAAACTATGCAGCAACTTATACTTCCGCTGCTAACTTTTCTGATGCCAATCTTACTTTCGCGGGGACTCGTCCTGCTCAATATACAGGTCAAAGACCTAATGCTTTTGTGGGTACTCGAGACGCTAACTTCTTGGGAGTCACTCCTGCAAACTATACTGGCGTCCGAAGTTTTGTTGGTGAAAGAAACTTTGCAGTTTCCCAAGCATTCGGAGGAGTTACACCAGCAAACTATGCAGGTAACAGAACGTTCTCTGTTTCTCAAGCATTCGGAGGAGTTACTCCAGCAAACTATGCGGGCGTAAGAAACTTTGCGGGTAATGTCGGTCAAACATTTGCAGGTATTAGAAACTTCGTTGGTCCAAGAACTTTTACTGGTCCGCGTACTTTTACTGGCGGTAGAAACTTTGCTGGTGTAAGAAACTTTGTTGGACCAAGAGGAGCCAATTTTGCTACAACAACTCCTGGTACTTTTGCAAGACCGCAACAGTTCGCTGGAGGAAATCAAAACTGGGCAAGACCGCAAAATTTTGCTGGTAATGTTTCTCAAAACTTTGCAGGTGGCGCGGCACTACAAATTTATTTTTCAGGAGGAGGAAACTTTTCTCCACCAAACTATAACAACTATTTTTATGTTGGTACTAGATTTTATCAAGGTGTAAGAAACTTCGCTGGCGTTAGACCAACTAATTTCCTAGGCGTTAGGTTCTTTGTTGGACCTAGATCTTTCGGTGGCGTCAGAAATTTCGCTGGTTCAAGAACCGTTAATTATCTGGGAAGTCGTAACGCCACCTTTGGTGTATCTCAAAACTTCTTGGGGTATTATGGATTTGCTTCTAATGCCAACTTTGCCAGTAACGCCACCTTCAGCGTATCTCAACAATTTGTTGGAGTGCGCCCGACAAACTATGCGGGAACCAGAAACTTCTTGGGAGTTACTCCAGCAAACTACACTGGTACTAGAAACTTCGTTGGACAAAGAAACTTCTTGGGAGTTACTCCAGCAAACTACACTGGTAATAGAAATTTCTTGGGGTCAAGAACTTTCACTATATCTCAAGCATTTGGGGGAGTCACTCCTCAGAATTATGCTGGACCAAGACCAGCGACGTTTACTTCATTGTTCTCTGCTGCCTTTGCAGGTTTTGTAGGACAAACTTTTACAGGAACTAGATCTTTCGCTGGTATAAGAGGATTTGCTGGTTCAAGAAACTATGCTGCTCAATATAGTTCGGGTGCGACATTTGTAGGTACCAGAAACTTTGCCGGAGTAAGATCTTACTCTACTACTTTTACAGGGAACTATACTGCTCAGTACACAGGACAGTATACTGGAGAAACACTAACTAATACACCGGAGACGATTGAAACTTATACTTTGTATGTGAGAGTTGATTAATATTATGGATTTTTATGCTGAAGCAATGAACACTGCGACTATTCGCAACACAGAATTTTTAGATCTTTTGAACGAATATTCTGACTTTGTACAAACTATAGAGATAGATAAGGTCAGAAATTATGCTAATGATGATGATTGGGAATGGTACACTTCCCAAAAATATTGTAAGCAAATAATGCACAAAGGCAGGGAACACCTTGGATTTCCTGAGTCTAGCAGAGGGTTTGAAGTAAAAGCGGAATCCTTTTTCTATTCTGACCTTGACGGGCAACTAGAAATAGCAAAAAAGGGCGAACATCTTATAGACGAAGTTTGTATGTTCTTGGGGGCGCACCGCAAAGCATTATGCATGGTTTATCCACCAGAAGGTTTTATCGGTTGGCATAATAATGCTAATGCCAGTGGATATAATATTATCCTTACTTGGTCTCAAGAAGGCGATGGGCAATGGGAACACATAGACCCTGTTACTAGAGAACATGTGGTAATACCTGACGTGAAAGGTTGGCAGTGCAAATACGGATATTATGGAAGTTATGATGAGCACGATAAAGTTTTATATCATGCTGCTCGTACTAACTGTTTACGAAGTACAATAGCATTTGTCTTTAATGCTGATGAATCTGGTAAAAGAATGGCAGAACATGTGATTGAGGAAATTGAAACTGCCTAAATAGTAGTTGTACTGATTTATAACTATAAAAAGGTAACACCTTGGCATCATCAGCACAGTTTATTCCATACGTTGTAGATACGTATCACGACCCAGGATATGTTGGCGGTGAGCATAGACTCGTCGTTGAACTAACAGCGCAAGATGCAAGTGCCAGTGGCGTTGGCGAAGTCACATCAGTTGCTATTGCTAACGTACAAGCGCAAGATGCCACCGTTTCCGCTACCACAAAACGCACAGTCTTTGTATTAAACGCAGATCTACACGATGGTCCTGCTACTATCGTAGACGTTGCTGGTAACGGCGAACGTTCTGTTGTAACTGTTGTTTCAGCAGCAGAAGTAGATACTCCTTCTCAAGTTACAGGTGTTGCCGAAAGAATTATCAGTGCCTCTGGTGCACTTTCTATTGGCGAATCTTCTGTATCTGGCGCAGGTGTCC
>Ga0213866_10002148_pt1 | contig 14152 bp, 16 predicted proteins | sample PICome_11_FD_160079 | JGI IMG/M metagenome (GOLD analysis project Ga0213866, IMG submission 160079) | Coastal seawater microbial communities near Pivers Island, North Carolina, United States - PICO284 | ecosystem: Environmental > Aquatic > Marine > Coastal | place: USA: North Carolina...
AACTTCTTTGGCAGGAGATGGATGCCTGCTTGCAACTCGCTGAGCGGCTCTCCGTCACCGTTGACTCCGGAGCGGCTGTCGCTCCGCTGTCTGATTCCACGTTCCGCCCCTGCACCGTGATCACTGGCGCCTCCAGTGGCATTGGTGCAGCGTTGGCTCGATCCTTCGCGCAGCACTCAGAGGTGTTGGTGCTGGTGGCGCGTCGTCAGGACCGTCTGGACGAGCTGGCTGCCGAGCTGGCGCAATCCGCCGCTGCGAGGGTTGTAGCGGTGGCGTTGGATCTCAATCAACCGCAGGCCGTCGATCAGTTGTTGGGGCGACTGGCGGCGAATGGACTCTGGGTCGAGACGTTGGTCAATAACGCGGGCTTTGGGCTGCGGGGAAGCTTCGAGGCGTCCTCTTGGATGCAGCTGGAGTCGATGCTGCGGTTGATGGTGGAGGTCCCGACGGAGCTCACGCGGCTGGTGTTGCCAGAGATGCAGCGGCGTCAGCAGGGAACGATCCTGAACATCGCCTCTCTGGCGGGCCTGATTCCGGGACTGCCCGGCAGCACGCTCTACAGCGCCGTGAAGGCCTACCTGATCCGCTTGTCCCAGTCCCTCGCGGCTGAGAACAGTGGCTCTGGGATTCGGGTCATGGCCCTCTGTCCGGGCTACGTCCACACCGAATTCCACGCCGTCCTGGGGGTCGAGCAACGCATGCAGCGTCTGCCGGGGGTGTTCTGGATGTCCGTTGATCAGCTGGTGCGCTGGACCGAGCGCGCCCTCCAGGGCCGCCAGGTCGTTGTGGTCCCCGGACGCTTGAATCGTCTGATCGCGGCCTTGGCCCACTACCTGCCGCTGCCCTGGGCTAACACCCTCAGCGCGGCCTTCTCGCGCCGATTTCGGAGCAGGCCTTGAGCATCACGGAGATTGGGATGCAACTGGGGCTGCTGGCGGTGGCCCTGCTCTCCAATGCCCTCTCGGCGTTGGCTGGAGGCGGGGCTGGACTGGTTCAGCTGCCCGCCTTGATCCTGATGGGCCTTCCCTTCCCAGTGGCCTTGGCGACCCATAAGGTTGCCAGCGTCTCCCTGGGGGTTGGCGCCAGTCTGCGCCATGCGCAAGAGAGCAGCCTGAATGCACGGCTCTCGGCGTTGATCCTGCTCAGTGGACTCCCAGGGGTCTGGCTCGGGGCCCGCACGGTTCTGGCGCTACCGCCCCAACTCTCCACTCTTCTCTTGGGTCTTCTGACCATCGCCCTAGGGGTGTATTCAGCCTGTCGCCCTCAGCTCGGTGCTTCCTCTGGCGGCCAGAGCTGGACAACAGAGCGATTGGCCTTAGGGGCATTGGTGCTCTTCGCCATTGGCTTCCTGAATGGCTCCTTGACCTCGGGGACGGGCCTGTTCGTCACCCTCTGGCTGGTGCGCTGGTTCGGACTGGACTACGGCAAGGCCGTCGCCCATACGCTGATCTTGGTCGGCCTGTTTTGGAATGGGACGGGGGCCCTGACCCTCGGTGTCCAAGGGCAGATTGCTTGGAGTTGGTTGCCGATGCTGCTGATCGGCTCACTGGCTGGTGGCTATTTGGGAGCCCATGTCGCCCTTCGTCAGGGGGCAGCGCTGGTGAAGCGTGCCTTTGAACTGCTCTGCCTGGTGATGGGGTGCTCGCTGCTGCTGAAGGCACTGAGCTGAACTCAGCTCAGCCGCCGAGGGCGGTGAACAGGCCGACGCTGAAGCTGGTCAGACTGACGGCGATCAGTGGTCGAGTCCAATCGGGCATGGCCGCATCTCATCTCCCATAACAGTCGCTGAGATCCACTGGCCTGTCGGTGTGACTCGCTACCTGCTTCCCTGCGCTTTGCTTCGTCGATGACCTCCCCTGGGCTCCAGCTCATTGATCAAGGCCTTTTTGATGCGGTGGCTCTACGGGCGCGAGCCAGTGAGCGCCTGCGGATGAACTTCAACCTGCATCAGGAAAGCGATCTGGTGCAGCGCTTCTTGAATGTCATGCAGCCCGGTACCTACGTCCGGCCCCATCGCCATTGCCGCCCAGGTACGGGGGAGGGGTTTGAGTGTTTTGTGGTGCTTCAGGGCTCGATCGGGGTGCTGTTGTTCGATGCCAACGGAACATGCCTGCGTCAGGAGCGACTCGATGCAGCAGGTCCCGTTCGCGGCCTTCAGCTCGACGAGGGCCTCTTTCACTCGCTCGTGGCCCTCGCCCCCGATTCGGTGATTTTTGAACTGAAGCAAGGTCCTTATCAACCGCTCGCCGATAAGGACTTTTTGGCTGGGTTTCCCCAGGAAGGCGAGCTTGAATCCGGTCAGCAGGAGCTGGAGTGGAGGCGTTCGTTTGATGTCTGAACTGGCTGCCTTTTTGCAGTGGAATACCCCCAACCTTCTGGCCGATGAGATCCGCGACGCCAGCTGCCATTGGTTGCTGCTGAAGGGGCTGGGGCTCGACCCGGGACCAGGACGGCCCAGCGCCGATCTCCAATCCTTGGTCCTGCCGATGGAGGAATGGCAGCTGTCGATCACCACGGCGGCTTTTTACAGCGCGCCCGAGCAACACGAGCCCAATCCCATCCAGTTCCGCATTCCCCTCACGGCGGCGAACACCTTGGTCTTCGCCCTGTTCTCAGGGCAAACCACTCCGCTGGATCCGGCCGAGTGGTCCTTCTGGTTGGTGCCCGTCAGCAAGTTGCATCCCGAGCGCCAAACGATGGGTCTCAATCCCTTGATGCGCGCCTTTGGCGAGGGACTGACCTACGGCGCATTGCTCGAGCAGCTGAAACCGAGCCGGGCCGTGTTCCGCATCGTTCTGGATGAGGAGTCCGCCAATCCATCGACCAGCGATCCGCTCGCTGGTCAGGAATTCGAGAGCTATGACGCGGCCTACGACGTCCTTGAGCGCTACTACGCCGATGTCTGTTGTTCCGATGAGCGCAGCTACTACCGCATCGAAGAGCTCTCCTCGGTTTGATAGCGGCTCAGTGCTTCGCGGGTCGACTCAGCTAGGGGCCGCGTTTGCTGCAGTTTTGGGCTGAAGGCCCCGCCGGATAGCAAGGCGTTAGGGCAGAAGAGTGCGAGATCCTGACCCTCCATCAGCTCCAGGGCCCGGAGTGGCGTCTCGAGGCGGGCACGAAAGACATGTCTGATCTTTCCCGGTTGGCTTGAGACATACCAAAGATCCGGCGTGCCGATCTCCAGTCGAATTTCCTCCCAGAGTTCCCGGCGCAGCGCTTCCTCGGGGCCTTCTCCGGGCTCAAGGTGCCCGCCAAAGAGACCCCAGCAGCCGGGAGCGACGATGCCTGCAATGTCATCCCGCAGCTGCAGTAACCAGCTGCCGTTGTGCTCGAGAACGGCCAGAGCCACCTGCACTTGGGTCATGCACGGATGATGGTCAGAGCAACGGGGCCATGCCTGTGTCGAGTTTCCACTGGTTGCAGCGGCTCAGCTTTGCGCTTCTTGCCGCCGCCGCTGTCCCCCTCTGGACAGCGCCGGCACGCGCCATTGAGGAGGTTCTGATTGAGCTTCCCCTGTTGCGCTCCAGCCTCAGCGTCAAGGTCAGCGAACTGAAAAGTCCCAGTGCCCTCATGGCGGGACGGAGCGACCTGGCGGACTTGGATCGGGCCTCGGATGGAGCGGTGAGTCAGCTGCTGATGCAGGTGCTCCAGCGACCGATTCCGATCTCGATGATTCGTTTAGCCGATGGATCCGTTGGCTCACCTCTGCTCGAGCAAGCATTTTTGGTGGTCTCATCCCTCGGCACGATCGAGGGGCGAGATCCCGATCTGACGGGGCAAACCTTTCGTCAGGCGTTGGATCGGGCGAGGGTGAACGCCACTGGTGGTGAGCCCACCCTGGTCGAATTAATCGAGGCCCTTCCTGGCCAGCGGGTGCGCTTCAACCTCGGCCAGGTCAAAGCAATCCTGGGGCGCATGTTGGCCCAACGCGTCCAGGCCAACAGCTTCTTCGCCCAGACCCCACCTGATCTGCTGCCAACGGCTCCTGCACCGTCGTCATCTCCAGCGGTACGACAACGGCAGGTGCGTCTTGCGGTGCCCCATCGCACACGGCCCTTGGAGGTGGTGCTCGTTGAACCCTCGCAAGGGGGCAATGGGCGATTTGTGTTGATCTCCCATGGCCTCTGGGATAGTCCCAAGAACTTCGCGTCCTGGGGGGCTTTGCTGGCCTCCAGGGGCTACACCGTGGCCCTGCCCCGCCACCCCGGCAGTGATAACAAGGAGCAGGCCCTGATGCTGAAGGGAGCGGTTCCTCCCCCGAAGCCCATTGAGCTGGCCCTGCGCTTTCGCGATCTCAGCGCGGTGACAGATGCGGTGGCTGCTGGTCAACTCAGCGGTGTGACTGGGGTCAACGCCAACGCTGTGGTTGTCATTGGTCACTCCTGGGGGGCGACGACGGCGTTGCAGCAGGCGGGTCTGGTGCCCCAGGCGACAACGCTCAAGAAGCGATGCCCGCAAACCAGTGATCCACAGCGCAATCTGAGCTGGACCCTGCAGTGCAGCTGGCTCGATGGGGTGGATCAGGCCGCCCTTCGCGATCCGCGGGTCGTTGCAGCCGTGGCCGTCTCGCCGCCCATGTCACTGCTGTTTTCGGTTCCGCAACTGCGCAACGCCAGTGCACGTCTTTTGGTTGTGAGTGGCACCCATGACTGGGTTGTGCCACCTGACCCCGAGGCAATCACACCGATGCGCCAGGCCGTGCCCTTCGGGCACCAATTGGTTTTGGCGAAAGGGGGCGATCATTTCAATCTGCGCCCCGGTCAGCAGGCCAATGGAGGGGTGCTGGGTCCGCTGCTGCTGGCCTGGGTTGAGGCGGCCTATCAAGCGGGCCCCGCGCTCTCCCCGTCAGCCGGCGCGCCGCCACTGCTTGGCACAGGCCCTTGGGGCCATCCATTGATTCCCCTCAAGGATGTCTCGACCGCGATCCAATCGGACAGCTGAGTCGATCTACCCATCGCCCGTTGCCACTGGCTTCGCTTCGATGGCGCTGAAGCCTCCTCACACAGCCCTGCATGGGCTGTTTTTTATGCCTCGCTGTCTCGCGGCACGGCTTGACGCCAGCCCCCCTCCTCCAAAACAGTGATCGGGGTGTCAAAGCACGCACTGAGACTTGCGCTCTTCAGCAGATGATCGGCAGGCCCATCGGCCACGATTTGCCCGCGTTTGATCAGGACAGCCCGCTGGACCTCAGGGATCACTGCCTCTAGTTGATGCGTCACCAGCAGCAACGTGGTTCCTGTTCTGCTGAGTTGCCGCAGGCTGTTCAGGAGTTGGTGCTTGGCCTTGAAGTCGAGGCCATTGATCGGTTCATCGAGGACCAGCACCTCGGGTTGATGAATCATTGCGCGGGCGAGTAGCAAGCGCCGTCGCTGCCCATCCGAGCAATGACCGAAGGGCTGACCACGGAGATCAGCCAATCCAAGCTGCTCGAGCTGGTTCAGCGCTTCTGCCCGTTGCTGCTGTGTTGGGCGTTGTGGACGGCCTAGCCCGACTGAGCCAAAGAGGCCGGAGAGAACAACCTCTTCCGCTGGCACCGTTGGGATGTAGCCGCTCTGCAGGTCACTGGAGACCAGGCCGATGCGTTGCCTCAGATCCCAGAGGTTGACGGTGCTGCTGCCAAAGAGCTTCAACTCAGAGCCCGGCTTCACCACGGGGTAGAGCTGACGATTGATCAACTTGATCAAGGCGCTTTTGCCCGCACCATTGGGTCCCAGCAGCACCGTGGGTTCCCCTGCTTGCAAGCTCAGGGTCAGATCGTTGAACACTCGCCTGGCACCAAGCCAGGCCTCAACGGAGATGGCCTCGAAATAGGGAGTCGCGCTCATGAACATCAGGTACTGCTTCCAGCATCGGTACGGGCCGGCTCTTTAGGGTCAGCCCCATGCAGCCTTTTTTCCTGCTGGAGCCCGGAGATGGCTTGGTGCTCTGCGGGGCCAATGGCCAGATTTCCCACGTCGACCGCACGGCTCAACAGCGCTTGGGGCACCATTCCCAGGAGTGGTGCGGCCGCGCGATTGGTGAGTGCTGGCCGCAGTTGTCTGATCTCATCGTCCAGGAACACCGGCGTTTAGCTGAGGGGCCGCGGGACCATGTGCTGCCTCTGCCCCATCCAACGGGGGTTGAGCTGGCCACCCGCCTCCGTCTGTTTGTCTGTGACTCTGGCTTTGGCGTTGGCATCCTCCGGCGCCGGGCGCAACGACTCGATGCGGCCCCCGAGGAAACCAACGAAGACGCCTACCGCCGTTTGCTCGAGGGGGTCCTGGACACGGCGCAAGATGCCGTCTTGGTGACCTTGGCTGAACCCTTGGATGCCCCGGGTCCTGTCATCGTTTACGCCAACCAGTCACTACTGGATCAGACCGGGTACGCGCTTCACGAGGTGCTCGGCAGGAGTCCGAGGCTCTTTCAGGGTCCAGAGACTTCGAAGGAGAGCACCTCTGCACTGCGCTCGGCGATGGATCAGTGGAAGCCAGCGTCCATGGAGGTCATCAACTACCGCCGCGATCAATCCACCTGTTGGATTGAGCTCAAGGTGGCGCCCCTGGCCGATTCCTCGGGCTGGTACACCCACTGGGTCTCGGTCCAGCGGGACGTGACTGATCGCGTGCTGCTGAAGCGTCAACTTGCCCAAGAGGCCAGGGCGCTGGCTGACAAGCTCGATCGCTGAAGGGGCTTCGGCCGATTGCTGACCTGACACCCTGCAAGCTGAGAGCTGCTTCACGTCTCTTTACAATTGCGACACAAGCGGTGTTCCGTTGCTCTCGCGCGTTGCCATCGATTTCGTCAGCACGGTCTTTGGCCTACCGCTGCGGCAACTCGCCTTGGCCTGCAGCTTTGCTCCGGCCTACCTGACCATCCCCGCCGTTCGTTGACATCGCCTTGATCGCGGGCATCGTTGCGACAGCGATAGGCCTGGGAGATGCAAAGCCTTCCTTTTCTGGGTGATGAGCGCATCAAGGTCAGCTGCGATCTTCGCCGAGTTCACCTGGCTCGCTTGGATGCCCTGAAGGAACAGTGGGGTCTTCCGTCGCGGGCGGCTGCACTGCAACGTCTTCTCGATCTTTGTTTCCTCGGCGACATCAGCCTCGATCAGTGCCATTAAGTTGCCGGCACTGCAGTCCTCGCCATGGCACCCACAGTCCTCAAGTTCAGTTCCGAGGATTGCGGCACCTGCCATCGGATGAGCCACTACGACGGCAAGGTTGCTGAAGAACTGGGGTGCAGCTTTGTCAGCGTGATGTTGCAGGACACCGAGACCTATCGCAGATACAGAAAGGTCCTGCTTGCGCAGTATCCCAACAAGGAAGGAATGGGCTGGCCGACCTACCTCGTGGTGGAAGACCCCGACGGTGAGTTCATGATCCACGGTGAACTCAAAGGCGGGATGCCCAAGGGTGACTTCCGCACCAAACTCGCGGCACTCCTGCCCAATCTTTGAACTTTCTTCCAGGGGATCGCTTGATCCCTACCCGCGGAAACGTTCTATTGGCTTAGACAAGCGGGGCTTGAAGGTGGAGTCGCAGCCGTCACCAGCCTGGATCCATCGGGGCTGCCGGATTGCTCTGATGGATCAAGCCGATCACACCCGTTGCTACGCGATTCAGCACCGAAGCGGTCTGTCCCTCGGGACCTGCACCTCCCTGGATCACGCCCGTCAACGGATTGACCAAGAATTACCGCTGCTGAGGCAGCGCCTGATCGCAGCCGCCTAGTCCATCAGGCGATGCGAAGCTGGTGATCGCGCTATGCAGTGGTGTGCCTCAGTCCGTTCTGCTCTGCGGCTACTACGGCGAACACAACCTTGGCGATGACGCCTTGTTGCAGGCTGTCCTTGGGGAGCTGCCTGAAGCTTGGACGCCTGTCGTCACCGCGTTTGACCAGGACCAGGTGCGGCAGTTGCACGGCGTTGAGACGGTGCAGCGCCGTGACCTCAAGGCCGTTCTTTCCTGTTTGAGAGCCTGCGATGCCCTGGTCTTGGGCGGCGGAAGCCTGCTGCAGGACAGCACCAGTTTTAAAAGCCTGATCTACTACGCCAGCTTGATGACCGCCGCCCGATTCCAGGGCAAGGCGGTGGTGCTCTGGGCCCAGGGACTCGGTCCACTTCAACGCAAGCGAACGCGGGCCCTGGTGCGTCTGCTGCTCCAGATGACGACTGCCGTGAGTTGGCGTGATCCTGAATCGGCGACCTTGGCTCGCCGTCTGGGGTGCGACGCCGAGCACGCTGCGGATGCGGTTTGGATGTTGCCGCAGCAGCAGTGGCTCGGCCGTGGTGGACCAATCGTGGTCTGCTGGCGGCCAACGCCCTTGCTCCAGGGCAGTGATTGGAGTCCTTATCTCCAGGCCCTGGACCGGTTATCCGCAGAGGCAGACCGTGAGGTGTTGTGGCTTCCTTTCCATCGCAACCAGGACGCTGATCTGTTGGAGCAATTCCGCCGGGAGGGGTTGATGCCCGAGCGCTTATCGGGGCGCAGTCGCCAACTCAGCGCGAGCCATCCCAGGGAGGCGATGGCCGTGTTTCGCTCCTCTGGTCTGGTTCTGGCGATGCGCCTGCATGCCTTGATTCTGGCGGCCCTCTCCGGGGCTCCGGTCAGCGCCCTGAGTTACGACCCCAAGGTCCAGGCCTGCGCTGATCAACTCCAGTCTGAGGCCTTGGACTTGCGCCAGCGCGGCCGGACTGCTGAGGAGTGCTTGACGCTCTGGCGCAGCAGCTTGGATTGTCCTCCGGCGAGCAGGGTGATCGCATCGATCCGCTCGACGGTGGAGCTGCATCGACGCATCCTGCGTGCCGCCCTATGTCGCTGATCCTGGATCTGGCGGCTACAAGCTGTCTCTGCTTGCTTGTACTCCTGCTGGTTTTGGAGCTGCAACTGGGCCGTGCCCCAAGGCTGACCAAGACGGATTCGCAGCAGTGCCCCGAAGACTGCGGGTGGCTGCGGATTCTCGTGCCCGCCTACAACGAGCACGACAACATCGAGGGATGCCTTGGGGCGATCGTTGCGGCCTGCCCGCCGGACTGGCCGATCGAACTCGTCGTGATTGATGACGCCTCGAGCGATGACACGCAGGCCTTAGCTGAGGTCTGCCGCACGAGCTGCAGCCGTTCTGATCTCCACTGGCGGATTGTGCAGGCCGGAGCGCGCCCCAGTGGTGAGCGCTGGTCCGGCAAGAATTGGCCAGCAACCATCGGTTCGGAGCTGCCCTGGCCCGATGGAACGGCATCGCGGCAATGGTTGCTGTTTCTCGATGCCGATGTGCGCCTGCAGCCCGGGGTGATTGAGGCTGCCCTTCAAGAGGCCTGCAGTCAAAGCAGCGATCTGTTGACCCTGGCTCCCCGGCTGCAGTGCAGTTGTCTTGCGGAATGGTTGGTGCAGCCGATTGTGGCGACCCTGTTGGGCTTGGGTTTTCCGATTCGGCGCAGCAACGACCCCAACGATCCAACGGCGTTTGCTGCTGGTCCCTTCATGCTCTTTCGCCATTCCAGCTATCGGGCGATTGGAGGCCATCGCGCTGTTGCCGCTGAGGTGGTCGAAGATCTGGCCCTGGCCCGAGCGGTCAAGCAGGCCGGCCTGAGTCTGCGCTATCTGCTTGGCGTTGATCTTGTCGACCTGCAGATGTATCGCTCCTTGGCAGCGCTGTGGGAAGGCTGGACCAAAAACTGGTTTCTGGGGGTTGATCGCAACTGGTTCAAAGCCGTTGGCAGTGTCGCTGTGGTGTTGCTGCTGTTTGCCGCTCCCTGGTTCAGCGCCGTTGCTCTGTTGCTGCAGGGATGGCTTGGCGGTCCGATTGAGCAAATGGCGATTTGGGCTGTGGGCTGCTCCATCGCCCTGGTCTTGGCGATCCGTCTGTGGAGTGCCTGGCGCTTTGGCACACCGATCAAATTCTGGTGGTTGAGTTGGCTTGGGGCGTTGCTGATTGCGGCCATCGTGCCCGCCAGTATTTGGAAGACGACCACCGGACGTGGTTGGACCTGGCGTGGGCGCCAGCTCGAGGGCTGACGCTTAGGCGCTAATCCTGAATTGCGTAGTGCTGTACACGCCCTGGAGACCAGGGAGTGCGGTTCATTGGGCTATCCCACGGACGCAGCATGTCGTCAGGAACAGCGACCCAAGCTCAGATGTTTGAGCTGATCCCTTACGAGAAGTTCCGCGATACCCCTGCGGTTCGTTTCTTCGATATCACCGTCGACAACTCCAACGCGCGGGATCTGGTCATCCATAGCGGACCGGCCGTTAGTCCACCGGATGAGCCCAACACGGGCGCCTGGCAGTTTTATCTCCACCCCCATCAAGAGGACAATCTGCTCGCTCTGACCGGGGGTCGCCTGTTCTATTTGGTGAACTTCGGCTGGAATTATCCGTATCACATTGTTCGTCTTGAAACCGGTGGTGACATTCTCCGGATTCCGCCCGGAACCTTCCACCGTTCGATCTCGGATGAGGAGGGATCGGTCGTGCTGAATCAGGCAATCCGTGATCCTGGAGCCAGCGTTGCCCGCGAGTTTCGCGTCTACAACAGTCGACTCATTCCTCGTCTGTTTGCGACCACCTTTCGCTCAGCGCCGTTGCCCAAGTTGCATGGCGTCAGCTGGTAGGCGTTCAACGGGACTGGGCCGAGCAGAGGATTTCGGCCTGGATCTCCCAATTCAGCGTGCTTTGAACCCCCGTCGGCCCTGAAAACGTGCCGCTGACCGCCGCCGTGAGATCTGATTTCGAAGAGGTCACAACGGGGATGTAGCGATCATCCACCGCCCCCTTGCCACTGGCATCGAACCCTCGCCAGCCTGCTCCCTGCAGGTAGACCTCCGTCCAGGCGTGGAGGTCGTAGCGCTCAGGTTTGGGCTCCACAAGGTGATAGCCACTGACAAACCGGGCTGGAAGTCCAACGCTGCGGCAGCACTCGATCATCAGCATGGCGAGATCACGGCAGGAGCCGATCCGCTCCTTCAGTGTCCGGCCCGCAGGCCAAGCGGGGCCTTGATGGCGCTCGGTGTATTTGACGCGGTCCTGAATGATCTCGATCAGCTGCTGCAAAAAGCTCAGGCAGCTGCCATCACTGCCTGTGAGGGCTTCTTGGGCCAGATCGACAGCGGCGGCATCATGTTGACCGTTGGGCAACCAGCCTTGGAGGTTGCTCATGAGATCGGGGTTCAGCCTGCCGATGGCGAGCGGCAGGTTCAACATCGTTTCGTTCAGGCAGGCTTCGATCAGGGGTGGTGTGAACGTCTCAACCTCGCTCGTGGCCACCACCTGAAAACGATCAGTTTCCTGGAGAAACCGTGCCCGGGTGATGGTGTCGCCACCTGCTGCCATCAGCTCATAGAGCTGGCTCGGCTCAGGCTCAATGCTCAGTTTGAAATCGATCAGACGCTGAAACCCATGGGGCCTGGGCCGCAGGCAAAAACGATGGGGTCCCAGCAGCACGGGCTGGCTGTAGCGGTAGTCGAAGCGATGAATTAAGCGGGCGCGCATGCCAGGTCTTGACCGGAAGCGGTGGTGGACAGGGAGGCGGAGCTCACGGGGATCACTGTTGTGTCTTCGGGGCTCAGTCCGCCCGGAAGCACGAAGTAGCGAGCGTGAATCAGATTGTGCAGCTGGTTGAGGTCCTGCTGAAGACCATCAATCGCCTCATGGAGGCCACCTGCGATCAGCGTTTCAATTTTGCTGAAACTCCAGCGGGCCTGCGTCAGACCCACCATGCACTCGAGGTCGTCGGGCGTCCCGGCGGCGGCATCGCGCCCGATCACCTGAAGCGTCTCATGGATCCGCTCGAGGCAGTAGCGCACCGACCTCGGGAAGAGGGGATTGAGCAGCAGGAAGGACGCCACCGCTTCCGGTGAAATCACCCCAACGTTGGATTGCCTGAACATCTGATAAGCGCCAGCACTCCGCAGTAGAGACATCCACTGCAACTCGTCGAGTACCCCGCCGACGTCATCAGGGCTCGGGAGCAAAAGGAAGTACTTCACATCAAGGATGCGAGTGGTCTTATCCGCCCGCTCAATCAGCCGACCGAGTCGGCTGAACTGCCAGGACAGATCCCGACTGAGGGTGGCATCGGTAATTCCGTAAAACAATTGGCAGCCACGCCGGATCTCCCTGAGCTGCTCTGGGGTCGGCTCCTCCCAAAACCCGTCGTTCTCGACCAGGGTCCAGTAGAGACCATTGAGCTGCTCCCACATCTCACTGGTGATGACGTCCCGGATCTGCCTGGCGTTTTCCCTGGCCAGCGCGATGCAGTTGACGATGCTGTTGGGGTTGGCCTCAGCGCGGATGAGAAATTCAAGAACCTGCTGCTCACCTCCACCGGGGTAGAGCGCATCAAACAGAGAGCGATGACCACTGGCATCGATCAGGGGTTGCCAGGGCTCTGCGCTACCAGGGGGGCAGTCCAGCGCCATGGCAGCACTGACCTCGACAAAGCGTGAGATGTTCTCAGCCCGCTCCACATAGCGGTTGATCCAATAGAGGGAATCCGCGACGCGGCTCAGCATGGGGCGTCCTCCACGATCCAGGTGTCCTTGCAGCCGCCGCCCTGGGAGGAATTCACCACCAGTGATCCCCGCTTGAGGGCCACGCGGGTTAACCCGCCTGGTGTGACCCAGGTGGTTTTGCCCCGCAGGATGTAGGGCCGCAGATCCACATGGCAGGGGTAGAGCTCGCCGTCACTGAGGGAGGGGACGGTGGAGAGCTCCAGGGTGGGTTGGGCAATGAAGTTGCGCGGATTGGCCTCGATCTTCGTGGCGAAGTCTTGGATCTCCTCGTCACTGGCATGGGGTCCGATCAACATCCCATAGCCTCCAGCTTCCGAGACGGCTTTCACCACCAGCTCCCGTAGATGGCTTAGTACATAGGACCGATCTTCAGCTTTAGAGCAGAGGTAGGTGGGGACGTTTTGGATGATGGCTTCCTCCCCTAGGTAGTAGCGCACCATCTCCGGCACATAGGCGTAGATCAGCTTGTCGTCGGCAATTCCAGTTCCAGGAGCGTTGGCAATCGCCACCCGTCCCTGGGCATAGACCTCCATCAGTCCGCGGACCCCCAGCATTGAATCGCTGCGGAAGACGGCGGGATCGAGGAAGTCATCATCAATGCGCCGGTAGATCACATCGACGGTCTCCAATCCACGGGTCGTGCGCATCCAAACCCGTCCGTCTTCACAGGCCAAGTCCCTGCCCTCGACGAGGGGAATGCCCATCTGTTGAGCCAGATAGCTGTGTTCGAAATAGGCGCTGTTGAACACCCCGGGGGTCAGGAGGACGACCCGGGGGGAGTCGGTCCAGGGCGCCAGCTCCCTCAGGGTCTGCAGCAGCTGGGAGGGGTAGCGATCAATCGGCTGGACGACCCGGCCACTAAACAGGCTCGGGAACATCCGTTTCATCACCCTCCTGTTCTCCAGGAAATAGGCGACACCAGAAGGACATCTCAGGTTGTCCTCCAGGACGCGCCAGGTTCCTTCTCCATCACGGATCAGATCAAGCCCGGAGATTTGACACCATTTGCCCAAGGGGGGCTTGAACCCTTGAAGCTCGCGCCTCCACCCCAGGGAACTTTCCACGTGCTCCCGCGGAATAACCCCATCTCGGATGATGCGTTGCTCGCCGTAGATGTCACCCAGAAATTGATCAATCGCCTCTAGGCGCTGGGACAGTCCTCGCTCTAGACGCTCCCACTCCTTCGATCGAATCAAGCGTGGCAGCGGGTCGAATGGAAGGATCCGTTCCCCCACGCGTCCGCCCGAATCATTCAGCCTGAAGGTGGCCCCGAGTCGCTTCAGTAGGACTCCAGCGGCGGCGTGATTGCGGTTGAGTTTCTCGATCCCGAGTGCACCCAGGGAGTTCACCAGGGGCTTGAGGCCGGAGCGAGGGCCTTCGGTGGAACTGAAGTATTCGTCATATCCCTTCTTAGGCCTGTACTCGGTAAACATTGCTCGAGTGGAATTGGGGCAAGCATGCAGAGCAGTCAGACCCCTTCAGGTTCCATTCGCTACCAAAGTCCACCCCGGTTCGTGGCCACCCGCATCACCTGTAGTGGTCGCTACGGATGATGAGTTGATGCACCTATGGCAAGGGTTCGATCGCCGAGCCAGCCTCTGCTCGTTGCTCCTGAAGACCCATGGCCCAGGTCCCTGTGCTGGTCGATCCCCAAGGGGGAGT
>Ga0213866_10002149_pt1 | contig 14149 bp, 20 predicted proteins | sample PICome_11_FD_160079 | JGI IMG/M metagenome (GOLD analysis project Ga0213866, IMG submission 160079) | Coastal seawater microbial communities near Pivers Island, North Carolina, United States - PICO284 | ecosystem: Environmental > Aquatic > Marine > Coastal | place: USA: North Carolina...
GAGGGGAATAGCCAAGTTTTCCTGGCGCCCTCTCCTCCAGTGCACCCGGCCAATTTGCACGGGCGGACATGTGGCACGGCGGGGCCACGGGGGCTTGCCCCGTTGTCACAAAATGGGGGTGTTTGTTACACAATGTATAAGCAGATACAGCTTGGGCTCATTACATCTTTAAACGAGGACATTTGTCCCCTTATTATACCAGGGATTAGGTGGCATGTCAATTGGCTCTGGGCCAGTTTGGCAAGTGGCTATGGCGGGCGACACGTTCCGTGTGCCCAAAACCTGCTCGGGGTGTGTGAGGGGGCGGCCTGGTAGTCACCTACCCCCCTTCACATTTCATTTATAGCCTCGCAATGACTCTGGGGCAATCGTGTGAGGGGGGGTATAAGGCAAAAAGGGCCCCCCCTTCACATTTTACCTGTTCACATTTCCGACTCATTATGTGAGGGGGGGTGGTTTTTTGGCCGCTACCCCCCTTCACATTATTTGCCCAAATCCCTTGCCCCGCGGTAAAAAAATGTGAGGGGGGGTCAGGCCCATTTTTCGCTATTATGCGGTATTTTTTAGCAAATCGGGCTGGGGCGTGGAGGCGGCCCTTGCCTCGCAGGGGCTCTCTGGCTCTGCGAAGTGGGCAAATGCACAATTCCTTGCAATGTAGTTATTTCTATACCCCCCTTCACATTTTTTATAGTTTTTAGTTAAATTATTCTTAATAAAGGGAAAATATTCTTATTATGTGAGGGGGGGTGGTAGAATACATAGAGTTTTAGCAATTGCCGCTTTTGAGCTGGTTTCATTGTCACAAAATCAACCCTGCAGTTTAAAGTCAAGTATGAAAAGCCCGAACATTTCCGCCATTGAGCTTTTTACTTCTGCACATGAGTTGTCGGAAATTACCAATCCGCGCTCCCGTGAGAGGCTAGCTCACACACTTTCCACTCTTGACGCCACACTCCTCACTGAGGAGGAGATTCGCAATTGCTTTGCGGGTATAAGAGTGGCCATGGCCGCTTTTATTACAAAAGTCAATATTCTAGAAGATGGACTTGTTCAGATCAAAAAAGACCAAATAGCCTCTGAGGCCAGGTTGGAGGCCATGTGCCTACGGGCCCGGGAGGAGGTAAGAGAACTCCGCCTTGAGATAAATGAGCTGAGGCTAAATAAAAAGCAATCGAGGGAAGTCCTACAACTTGCTAGAAAACTCCACGGAGATCTTTTCTCCGGCGGCGGCGATCCATTCAGCTTAGCGCTACAAGCTAGTAAGTTACCTAGCAACTTTACCACACGGCTAGAGTTTGCTCAGCAAAACGGTTTTAAGTGGAATCAGAATAATAGAATCCCAACTAAACCTACTAAGCAGATAAAAGTACTTGAGGAGTGGGAGAATCAATTTTGTGCAGTAGAGTCCATGAGTATTAGCCAAGTGCTGGATAAGTCTTACGTTGTTAAGGCCGGGCCGGGGGCCATAGCAGGAGCCCTCATGTTGCTTGAGCGGGAATTGGGCGCGCTCTTACCAGAGCGCAAAACCCACTCGATTTTTAATTGCTACCAAAAAGCGATTAAGCTTTTTCAAGAAAAGCAGCGCCCCCAGCCATCCATCCTACAACAGAATTTTGATATTAAAAGCATTGTTTTAGCCACTTTTTACCACCTACCCCAAGAAGATATAGACAGTGTAGAAAATAGACTAAAAACGAGAGTTTTAGATACACCAGAGCAGGTAATCTCGGCCATAAAAAAACTGGTATCTAAGTCATCTTTACCCGCTTTTATAAAATGGCAGGATAAAGATAATTCAGATACCGAGCGACTATATTCGCTTCAGTCTGGAGGCTATGACAATCAACTAATGGAATTTGTTAAAAAATATGAGTTGACTCATCAAGTTTAATAACTTTTCTCAAAGAACAGGATTTAAATAAAAGATTGTTTGAAATGCCTTCTCTTTCAAAAATTGCTTCATTAACTCCGTTAACAAGGAGGTATTTTGGATCGGATCCAAACGCACTCACCCAACTACCTACACAACCACTTCTAATAAAGAATTCCTTAACTTCATCTCTACAAGCAACCAAAGCATCAACAGCAGATTTTCCGTGAATTAATCCGTACGAAGAGAAGGGTACAGAAACAAGATCATAAGACTTCATAAAGTCATAGACTTGAGTAATTTGATCTGGAGTATAGTGGTAATTATCATCTAATCTTTTATTATTTACCGATCTAAAAAACTTAAATCTTATTTGCCTTGATACAAGATCACCCACAATATTAAAACTTTCTTTGGATAAAGAATTAACTTCATATGAGCGCTTCATATGAGATAGTACTTCGGCAAATAATCCGTCTGTTTTTTGAAGTCGAGTGGTTACGGTGTCATTGATACTCAGCCATTGCAATACGTAATGTCTTAATACCAAAAACATTTTGGCTAGTAGTTTTGCAATAAATGGTTCCCTGGTGCTAATATATTTTTGTATAAGTTGGCTAATAAATTTATTAAAAGTAGATCTTCTGGCAGAAGTTGATGCTACTCCGTAATTACTTAGACCATGGTATAGGTCCTCGGAGCTTATAATATTTTCCCTATAGAGAACTAAAATTGTTTCTAGGTCAAAAGGCCAAACCTCTAAAGAGGTTAGTGAGTTTTGGTAGAGTAGTTTAACGTTGTTTAATACGGCTTTGTTTTTAATAGCTCTTTTGAGAGTTGTGCTAGGAATGTATTGGGTAATAACGTTAATTGCCCTTGCGGTTAGTTGCGGGCTTAAAAGACAGGCCCAACCGAGTTGGTGTTTAGATATAGCATTTCGGTGATAAAGTCTGTTAATAAATTCCTCGGGATTGCTATATGCTTCAGAGAGATTCTTAATCCAAGTATCTTCGTCGAATAACTCAAGCATAAAGAACCCTGGGTTTTCTAAAACCTCCTCTAGGTATAGGCGAGCTGCGCTTTTTAGGACTTTTGGCCCCGCGTTAGGATTTTTGGCAATAGCTTTGCGAACTTTAACCGACTTACTAGTATCCCAGAGTTGAATTAACGTAATCTCTGGCGTTTTTTCATCTTGAGCCAGAATGAGTTGCTCCGAGGACTTCATGTCAACGCCCGCGCTTACGGTCTGTCATCATCTTAAAAAAGATTTCATACCAAAGTTCTTTAGAGCATTCCTCACTACAACAATACTCAACAGCATATACAGATTTGTAATTTGTTTTTTTACCACAAATACCACAATATCCGTATTTGGTTTGTTGGCGATAGATATCGTTTTGAAACTCAATCCAAGGCCGGGATTTAAAAAGATTTTTGATTTGTGCCATTTTATTAGGCTTAACTCCAAACTATTCTATCATAGTTTTTATCATGAGCCGGTCAGTTCTTCAGAAAGTTTACGAGCTTTTAAAAATCTTTCATTGGCTTTACGTTTCTTATCCTTGACTCTTTTCAATTCCCGTCGAGCCAACGCAAAAACCCTCCACATTACCTCCGACATTGACGCATCTTCAAAAATATCTCTCCATTCATCCAGTTGTAAAGCCACTTCTTCCCTGAGACGGATGGTGCGGTACTTTACTGCTCGCTGATCATTACCTTTTTCAAAAATCATGGGATCTATTTATGTATGGGAAAGTTTATGGTAATATAGTGCATATTACTTTAGACTATAACATGAAAAAGGAGAGGTTATGGCCAGAAGTTCACGTTGATATCAAATTCCTTAAGCGCGAGGATATTATAAACAAAATTTTAAGAGTGGATGAATCTACTTTTAATGTTAATTTTGAACACCCTGTTCTTGGAGAAGTTGTTGAAGTATATCAACTCATTAACCGTGATCTTCTGTGCCTAAAGTCTGTTTATCCCATCGATATGCAAAACTCGTCCGAAGATGAGCGGGATATTGTCAAAGACTACTACAATAATTTTTTACTCGATGGAGAAGAAACTTACCTCGAGTACTTTAATAACGAGATCGGATATTTCCTTCTATCAAGAAATGTTAGAGAGATTGACAAGTTCTTTTAGTCTGTGGTATGATGGGCTTAGTTATTAGTATTGTTAATGAGTGTAATAGACACTGAGCAATTTGCCTCAGAATTAATTCCGGTTTCTCTTTCCCAAGAGCTCAAGGGAAGCTACTTAGCATATTCCATAGCAATTTTTAACCGAGCACTGCCTAGTGTCGTAGATGGATTAAAATCTGCTCAAAGAAGAATAATTTTAGGCCTCAAGGACCTAAATCTTCGCCCCGAAGCACAATACAAAAAAGTCTCTAGGCTTGAAGGCCATGTTCTAGGTTCCTATCACCCCCAAGGTGGTTGTGCCGGAACTGCAATTAATATGGGCCAAGCTACTGCTTTTCGATATATACTCACAGACATTCACGGAAACGTAGGAGGTAGTATTCAGTCCGGGCCAAGTGTCGGACAATCCATCTCCGAAGACTCCCCAGCTGCTGCAAGGTATCTTGAGGTAAAGTCAACCGCTCTAACGCAAAGAATGTTTGTAGAAGAGATCGACAAGCACTCTTGTAAATGGCGCGATAACTACGACGGAAGTACTCAAGAGGTTTTGGAGATTGTACCCACAATTCCTAGTTTGCTTATTAACGGAGCTCAAGGTATCGCAGCAGGTTATGCTTGTCACCACGTTTCATATAATCTCTCAGAAGTGATTAAAGGTGTTACTGAATACATCAAAAATCCCCGCATAACTTCTAAATCTCTTTTTAAATATATCAAAGGACCTGATCTTCCCAATGGCGCTCGGATTCTCAACGACGACATTATTTTTCAAGTTTTTGATAAAGGATCCGGCTCGTTAAAAATATACGGAAGCTGGGAAGTTAAAAAAATTACCTACGGAAAAAAATCTACTCGCGATGCTATTATTATTACCTCTCTGGCTTCAGGCAACTCCGAAAGATTCCTCGACCGACTTAAGGAGGGGGTTGAAAGTGAAAAAATTGTCGGAGTTATTGATGCCTCTGACCACTCATCCCGCGACGGTATTGAAATTCAAATAGTTCTTAAGACGGGAACTAATCCTAATGAGGTAATTAGTCAACTACTTGCTTTTACAAATCTTTACGATACCATCGGGGTCAATGCTACGGCCATTTCTAGTGGCCTTCCCGTAGTCTTGGGGGTGAAGGACGTAATTGCGGAATGGTACACTGCTCGGTGCGAAGCTCTACGTAACCGTTATAGAGCAGAATGTGACCGACTTAGTGACAAAATTCACATCCTAAATGGTCTTCTCATCGTACTTGCCGATATCGATGAGGTGGTCAAACTCATTCGGGGGTCGAAGACTAGAGACATTGCCTCTGAAAAACTAAAAAAGCGTTGGAAATTGAGCGATGCCCAAGTCCAAGCAGTACTCACTATGCCGCTCAGTCGCTTGGTAAACGCCGAAAAGCTCGAATTGGAGTTGCAAAAGTCCGATTTAGAGGCCAAGCAAATCGAATTGCAAGAGATTATTAATGATCCATCAAAAATGGATGAGCATATTATCCTCCAAATAGGTTCTTTTAAAGACCTGGGGGATAAAAGACGGTCTCAATTTGTATCAAAAGACTCTATCGGGGTGGAAAAAGCCAAAACTACAAGTATTGGTGGAGTTCGTCGGGTAAAACTACCCAATCCCAAGGACAAAATTAAAGACGAAGGTAAAAAAATTGGCATGAAGAGAGCAGAATTGACTAAGTTCTTTGCCGAAAATGCCGGAAATACAGATTTGAAGGCAAAATGGACCCAATTTAAGGAAGATTGGAAGCATAATTGGTCTTTAACGACCCGTCAAGGTAAAACTGAGAGGAAAACGGCTCTAGGAAAGATAAAAGCAAACGCAATTAAGCGTGGATTGCCCCAAAGAGGCCAATATGCTTGGAATAAATTCATTTTAGGGAAAGAAACGCTCAAACTTACCGAGATTGAGGTTCAATTAAAGGACTGGATGGCAAATATAACCGCAATTTAGGCCGTTTAAAGCGTTACATACACATATATTGTATGAAATTGCCCAGAATAGCCATTTTGATGCTTCGCGGAATGGAAGGATGCGGAGTCACCAATTATTGCCGCCATCTCAAAGCATATTGTGATTCTGTGTCCTCTCCGTGTGAAATTTTTGTTTTAAATGACAAAAAAATTGGCCGAGCGGATACCTCTACTGATTTACAAATAACAAAATTTAATTTTGACGAGAAGCAGAGTATCGTTAATCGAATTAATTCTGACTTTGACCTAAGTCTTGTATTCTCGGTTCCTGCAAAGTCTTCCTCTGAGATGGTAAAAGCCTTGTATGTGGAAGAAATTTTGGCAAAGTTAAAAAGTCCTAAGTGGATGGTGAATTTAGACCACCATTTTCTGAGTTTTTCTAGAAACGCCGATTACAAAAATGCTATTGAGACCTGTGATGGGGTATTGTGTTATTCTCTCAATAAGACAGGTTCAGGATTTGTTGGATGGCTAGATAAGAACAACGTAAAGACTCAAGTTAAGGCCATTGATAACTTTTTTCATGTCCCCTTCCTAAATAACCTAATCTCACTTGAACGAGAACCAAGAAAAAAGAGAATTATCTATGCTGGTAGAGCAGTTGCATGGAAACGTGGCAGTATCTCCTTAAATCTTCATAAGCCTCTTGCGCGCAAGGGATTTATTTCTGAGATGATTGGTTTTGAAAGAAGTATAGCGGGATTTACCCAACTTAATAACTACGAAGGCAAACTTACGTGGTTTACCACAGATAAGTTTTATAAACCTGTCAAAGGCCCGTCGGCATTTAGTTCTTCGCCAATCAACACCCAACTATTCAGGCTCCTTGAGATGGAAGATCAAGATCCCAACCTGATGTATGTTATTGGATCTTATGATTACAATGAGGGGATGAAGAGAGTTGCCAATTCTGGATTTGCAATCCACCCCCGCTCATTTGAACATAATAAACTCTGCTATGGCAATAATTTTGAATTTCAAGGCTTAGAGGCAGCTCTACTATCCGTGCCGATCTTCCATCGTCACTTCTTGGACAACGTATTTTTGCCTGGGACCAATACCTCACTCACAGCCTCGGGGATTTTACTAAGTGTCGATGATGACAACACCCATTTAAAACTCGGTGGTCCTCAAGTACTCGATGTGGAAAATTTTTCTGATAATCTAGATCAGATTTGGAGCTCTAAGCGTAAATACCATCAAATGAGGGAGAGTGTGGTGGACATGGTAAACACCTACTATGCTTCATCTGTCGTGGTCCCTAAACTAATTGCAACTTTGTTATGAAACCATAACATTAGGTTAAGGTTTAGATGCAGGGCCTCAGGACCCGAGGTATGTATCCTATAATACAGCCATCGGGGACTTGATTTTCCCTGATCTACATAATCTTTTCCTTGAAATTTTAACATGGCTATTTCTATTGCTCAACAGAGGCAAGAGAACGTCTGGGAATCTTTTTGTGAATGGGTTACCTCTACCAATAATCGTCTTTATGTCGGTTGGTTTGGAACTCTCATGATTCCTACGCTTCTTGCTGCTACTATTTGCTTCATCGTGGCCTTCATCGCCGCGCCCCCTGTCGACATTGATGGTATTCGTGAGCCAGTCGCTGGTTCTTTAATGTATGGAAACAACATCATCTCAGGAGCTGTTGTGCCGAGCTCCAACGCAATCGGACTACATTTCTACCCAATTTGGGAAGCTGCTTCTCTTGACGAATGGCTCTACAATGGTGGTCCGTTCCAACTCGTCGTCTTCCACTTCCTCATTGGCATCTATGCTTACATGGGACGAGAATGGGAACTTAGCTATCGACTAGGAATGAGGCCTTGGATTTGTGTTGCTTACTCAGCTCCTGTGGCTGCGGCTAGTGCCGTGTTCCTCGTCTATCCTTTCGGTCAAGGAAGTTTTAGTGATGCAATGCCACTTGGTATTTCTGGTACGTTTAATTACATGTTAGTTTTTCAAGCTGAGCACAACATCCTGATGCATCCTTTCCACATGTTAGGTGTGGCTGGAGTTTTTGGCGGGTCATTGTTTTCAGCCATGCACGGTTCACTTGTGACTTCTTCACTTGTCCGTGAGACTACTGAAAGTGATTCACAAAACTATGGTTATAAGTTTGGCCAAGAAGAAGAGACATATAATATTGTTGCAGCTCATGGCTACTTCGGTCGCCTAATCTTCCAATACGCCTCGTTCAATAACTCACGTTCACTTCACTTCTTCCTAGCTGCCTGGCCAGTGGTCGGCATCTGGTTCACCGCTCTTGGCGTTTCAACAATGGCTTTTAACCTCAACGGTTTCAATTTTAACCAATCATTGGTCGATAGTCAAAATCGTATCATTCCTACTTGGGCTGACATTCTCAACCGAGCTGGGTTAGGCATGGAAGTAATGCATGAACGTAATGCTCACAACTTCCCCCTCGATCTAGCCGCATCAAGAACAACGATGATTGCTCTAACCGCTCCTTCTATTGGTTGATATAAAAACCGAATAGTGGTATAATAAAGGAACTCTCCGGGGTTCCTTTTTTTATGCATTTGCGATATGATTATTTTGACAATTATGGGTTTATAGCAATTTAAAAAAATGATAAATAACGGGCAAAAAGATCCTGAGATTCTTCACATTTCCAGTAGGGAAAACCCTAGCGATTCGGAATATAGGTGGTTACATGTAAATATTGTTTTTAGAGTATATGATGAGTTGGATAAGATTGTCTGCTCTGGTTTAGCAGAGACTTGGAAACAAACCACCATCTACGAGGTGGAAAGTCCTTCTGTTATTGATAAGTTTTATGAAACCAGGGTTATGAAATTTGAACCCATCCCAGATACCGATTTTTCAAAACTTGTAGAGAGTTACGTCGATCCTGAGTACGACATCGCTCCCTATAAGAAGACGGGCTGGACATACAATGACAACTATCTAAACTACATTGAAAAATTTAATGTTTTTTGTTTTAGAGACTACGTAGAGGATAACGTAGTTACCCGGGGAGCCTTACAATTGCTCCAAGAACTTAAAGAAGGAAAAAATAGTACCTCAAGATTTGTTCCTTTCTCCACTTTAAGTCGTAGTATTTCCGCTCTTCACACATTCTGGGACTAAATATGACCTATCCTTCTTACGTGGTATTTTTGTTTGGTTGTTTTGCCATAATTATTTATATGGCGGCGGTTGATAGAAATGTTTCTGACTATATTGTTCTTACACTGGCCAGAATTAGGATCAGTGGAGCAAGATTGCTTTTTATGGCCAGAATGTATCCCAAACTACGCTATGAAACTTTTCTTTTAAAACATCGGCCAAATAAAATTGCTAAAAAATATATGGACATGGCAAAGACAATCACTAGTGAGTTAAAAGACAAAAAATGAAATTACAAATTACATCTCAGAGCCAATATCCTGCACTAGATCCTTCAACGCCATGGTATGAGTGGATTTCCTATCTTGAATGCTGTAACAGTTTAGGAATAAAGCCATCGTTGGGAAGATTCATCCGATATAATGAGTACTATAGATCGATAGTATCTTCTTAATCCCCATGTATGAAACTCTTACAGAATTTGAGCGAGCTCTGGCACGTTTTGGAGACAAAGTTGGTCTCATTGCCGGACTTGAAATCGCAGATAAAATCTCCCCTGAGGATGCTTATCAGCAAATCAAAGATCTTTACAAGGAACTCAAATCCTTACGAAAACAAGAAAAATCAGGCTGGGAAACTCCCAACTAGAGTGTGTTCTAACTGCGGTGAAGAAAAACCACTTGATAAAGATCATTACCAAACCGTACAATTTTTTAAAAAATCTTTTTCATATTATTGTAACGTTTGTAACTCCCCTAAAAAAATTAACCGAGAACCCCAATGAACCCAGAATATAAAAATCTTTGGGCTGTGATGAATCGCCTAGATGAAGAAATTAGTGACATTCATGTAGCATCAAAACTTCTCAATGCCTGCGCCGAATATATCTCATTATCCGAAGAAGATAAAGCATTGAATGCTTTAATTGGAGCAAAAGAATACCTGACCTATTTGCAACTTAAACTCGACTTTACCTTTAAAGAGGTATGGGCTAAAACTATTAAACCGACCGAAAATGAATAAAACTTTTTCTACAACAATTGACGATGATGGAGTACTTCTAATACCAGAGGAAATCTTAGATGCCTACGGATGGGAAGAAGGTACAGAGTTAAGTTTACAAGTCCTAGAGAACGGAGACTTGGAAATTAAAAAACATGATCCATTGACCCAAACCGATGACGAATAGCGAAGTATTTTTATGTCATTGCGGACATTGGGAACACCAACTTATTGTTACACAAATGGAGGAAGAGTCAGCAGGTTATGACGTTGTGGTTTCTATTGGTTGTAGTCTTTGTGATAATCTCTCCCTACTAAGAAGATTAAAATTAGCAATTAAATACGTCTTTGGTTACAGATCCAGATACGGTATGTTTTCAGAAATACTACTAAAAAGGGCCGATACATATCGTCTTATTAACATCTTAAATAAATCTGTTCATTTAAAAACAACTGATGTCCCTAGTTAAAAGCCTTAGCATAATCCTACCCGAACTACAACCTTCAGAAGAATTTCCTACGGGCATAGATCCCCTAATCCAGAATGAAGTCGCTACTATTGTCTCAAGAGTGTGGAAAGGAGACAGACTGAGAAGGGCGCGACTTTGTGATCTTAATGTTCCCGGAAAATTTACTGCAGAAACTCTAGTAATCTATCCCAATGAAGAATATGACTTTCCCATTTTTGGATGTGAGTATTTACGCATAGGTGAGAAAAAATTTTTTGGTGGAATAGATTTTCATCCCATATCCACCAACCGAGACTACGCAAAAGACTATTTAGCGGATCTTCCGGACACCACTAAAACCCACTCAAAGTTTTATGATTTATCAGAGTTTTTTTCATCTAAGTTTTGGATAGAGAAAAAAGACGCAGATTTTTATGATGAATATTTGCATTTAGCAGATCATTATCTAAATGCGTATAAATTATGCGTCAAAGAAGCAAAACCTATCGCCGCCACCTCTCTCTTCTCCCAAAAGAGATATGACTTTCACATGGCCGCAAATGATCCCGCAAGGGGAATACTTAAAGCCTATTTTTCTGCAGATTTTGCAGAGCAATATATCCACAAGTTTTTATTTGATAAATCGGAATAATGACATTAATTAGAACTCAGTCTGATGTCTACTATCAGATAAAACCTTCTAAATTACAAGAGTTGAAAGTGTTGCTTGAAGCATCAAAGGGAAATTCTTTATACGACTTTGGAAATAGAAACTTTGGAAATAGATTTATGGTGCCTCAAGAACCTCACACTATTTGGTCCACATACACAATAAGGTTTACAAACACACAAATATATAAGTTATTAAAAAAATCAATAGGTATAATTGAAAATACGGAAGAATACGCGGAATATCTCCTCAATAGTGTTTTTGTTGAGGAGAAATCTAAAAATTACTCATTACCACCTGGAACATTAAGGCTCTATTCCCAAGAACTAATTTGTTTTTATAATGGAAAAACTTGGAGAAAAATTAGTCTCTAAATCTATTTTTACATTTAAATATCCTGATAGAGAACCTAAAACCATCTCTGAATTCTTAAAAATAAGACCGGATATCCGAAATTTATACATATATGACATATATCTTTCTACGGGAAGTCTATTATATCAGTGTAAAGGCGGACTTGGAATAACCACAGAAAGATATATTGTAGACATGCACAAATTCATATCCACCTCGACTTGTGTAAGAGCGCTTGAGTCGGAACTGTCAACCCACTTTACAACCTCACCGTCCAGATCATATTACAGACTCAGAGAAAAATTTAACAACAAATTATCCAAATTAGCATCTTGGAGCGATCATGCCCAATTATATTGGCTTTGGGCATTTTCTGGATTCACTCATCGGTATGAAGACGTCGGTTACAAGGGAATATATAATCCAATGCCCATAGACCTAGAAAGCATTCAAATGGCTTCTCTATTGAGCCGGGAAAAAGGTCTACTTTTTAGAAAAGAAAATTTATTTACTTTTTCTGAGAGTATTATTAATGACAACGTTGTTTTATATACGCATATTCCATCCCAATATGGCCAGTATGGCTCAAGGAATATTTGGACTCAAAACAAATTCTATGACTTAGTAAACGTTCTGAAAGAACTGGATTCTATTGGTTATAAAGTTTGTATTTCCGCTCTTTTTCAAAAGAGAGGGCAAATTTTGATCAATTATCCCGAACTTTTTGATAAATTTAACTACTCTGTTGTTTCTGGGTTTAAAGATACAGAACTTGGGTCAAATTATAAAAACTCTGAGATATATCTTTATAATTTTTGAGAATGGGAAAGCATTTTTTACTAAATCTTCATGGGGTTGATGCTATTCTCCTCAAGGAAATGGAAGGATTTACTTCATTTATTATTCCTACACTGGAAGAATGTATGGCAGAAGTACTTTCCCAGAGTTCCCATAAGTTTTCTGATGGAGGCGGAGGATACACCTACTTAGCTTTACTTGCAACCTCTCACTTTTCTATTCATACCTGGCCAGAGAATAATTGCTGTGCTATAGACATGTTTTCTTGCGGAGAAATCTTATCAGACATTCTCATTTCCTATGTAATTAAATATTTCTCTCCAACATCATATGATTTAAAAATGATAAATAGATAGTATAATAGCTGAAGATTAAATTTAAATCTTATGTATTTTGCAGCAGCAATTCAGGCAGTAAATGCCGGACTTAAAAAAAGTAATGAACTCGGCACTAAAATGAATATTGCGGTAGTCGATCGCGGAGGTAATCTCACCGCCTTTGCCCGTGAAGATGGGGCTTGGGTGGGTAGCGTAGATATCTCTATTAAAAAGGCCAAAACTGCAACATTTTTTGATATGGAAACTCAAGAAATCGGTAAACTCTCTCAACCGGGTGGCAGTTTGTATAACATTGAACATTCTAATGACGGACTAATTACATTTCCTGGCGGAGTCCCACTCACCGCACCCGACGGTACTATTTTAGGTGGTGTCGGTGTATCAGGGTCAAGTGTAGAAGAGGATCAAATGGTTGCAAGAGCGGCCCTAGAGGGATTTAAAACGGTTTTTGTAGAAGCCTCTCAGCACAAGTAGTTGAAAGCTCTATATAGGAAATAAGCCGTATAGAGCCTATAAATGACTTCTGTTAAACCGCCTGAAGGATGGAGAAGCGTATCTTATTCCAATGAACTGGTTCCTGAGGCCATTAGGAACAACGCCGTGGCTGGGCAGGTGTTTCGCAACCCACAAACTGGTCATACACTTCAAAAACAAGCCAACGGGCAGTGGAAGTTAATAGGTGGGGAGGATAAGGCACCGGAGCAACAACGCCAGAATCCTTCTTCCCCACCCGACGTCTCAAAAATGAAGAAGTTGGCAGAAGGTAATTACGGAGTTGTCTATCAAGATCCGCAAACCGGCCATGTTGTAAAAACCCTCAAAGAAGGAAAGGAGTGGGGCCCGCACGAGGTAGAATTGGGAAAAAAGATGGGAGAACTTGGGCATTCTCCCAAAATCTATAGTTCCTCTGACTCCCACATTGAGATGGATTTTTCTAAAGGAAAACCACTCTGGTCGGGTGGATTTTTTCGTACTGATGAAGAAAAAGAAAAAGACCTTAAAATGACCCCCGAGCAGGCACAAAAGTCCCTGGCGGCTATTAAAGATCTCCATAAGATGGGCTTTTATCATGGTGACATGCATAATGAGCAATTCCTCACCGACGGAGAAGGTGGTAAAGAATCTACGCTCATAGACTTTGGCCTCTCGGGCAAAATTCAAGACCAACCTCATAAGGCCATTGTAGATTTCAATAAAGTAGGTAAACTTATTGACATCTATAGGCCAGAATTTGATAAAGATCCATATGTTCAACTTGTAAGAAAATCGGTAGATGCGTATAAAGAAGCAAAAGGTCAATCCAAAGCAGCAGTAGCCAAACGCGCCCAAATCGGTTTAGAGTACGTAAAAGAATTAAAAACTCTTGGTTGACATACGTTCTTTATTCTGATAGAATGAATATATAACACTCCTCAAGCATAACCTCTTCGGAGCTCAAA
>Ga0213866_10002150_pt1 | contig 14141 bp, 24 predicted proteins | sample PICome_11_FD_160079 | JGI IMG/M metagenome (GOLD analysis project Ga0213866, IMG submission 160079) | Coastal seawater microbial communities near Pivers Island, North Carolina, United States - PICO284 | ecosystem: Environmental > Aquatic > Marine > Coastal | place: USA: North Carolina...
GAAATGTCATCATTTTTGTTCCAAGAAGTTGTGACCAATATTGATTGAGTATAATATAAATCTTTGTCTTCAACCCCTGCGAGAGCTTTTACATCTGTTTGTTTTTTGCAGAATGTGGTGGATGATGGTTCTACTATGGAAGCATAGGCTATAGAAGATTTAGCTGATAATATTTCACCTAGTCCATCGCTTAGTTCGGCTTCAAATATTTTCATTTTATTTCTTTCTAATTTGGTCTATTAAGATGAATACACCAATTGATACAAATAAGATTTAGTATATTTTGTTTCTTCTGCTGTGAGTGGCCTATTTATTTCATTATGCAGTGATTTGCTAAATGTTTTATACTTTTTATACTTCTCATTAATATCAATACTATTGATAGTATTGAGTTTTCCTAAAACTAAGTCTTCCGTAACTTCCGCAAAAGGTTCCATCGAAAAAAAGATTTTAGCTTTTGTAGCTTCTGCTTCATCATACTCTGATTGCAATAAACTACGCATATTTTTGCGATTATAAAAATCTAGTAATAAAGGATTTACAATTTCTGATATCTTATCTTGGGCCTCGATTGACCAAATATTTAAAGATGCCCCGGTTTGCGGCGCAAATTCTTTTGTCTTTCTTTTTTCAGAATCTTTACTGTTTCGTGGTCTGCCTTGTTGCGGTTGTCCTGGTAATTTTTCTGAAATATTGGTGATAGCTGGTTTTGGTGGAGTATTTTTGGTCTTAACTTCAACCGAGTTCAATTCTCCTTTTTTCTTTTCTTCAAGTTCTATCCCAATTTGACTAGGAGTTGCTAAACCTAATTGCATAGCCATCTTTTTAGCCACGTTCTCAAAATTAGCATCAAAGAACGGACCAGCTTTTTTAACCATTCTATTACTTTTTCTTTCTCTGCTTTCTCTATTAAGTCTGGTCTTTTCTGTGTCTGGATCAAACCCAAATACACGCTGAATAAGTTCGTCTGATACTATATTCCTATCAGCTAGTTGAATCAATAAAGCCTTTTCTGCTTCTTCGTTACTGAGGTCCATTCTATCAAACTCAATCTTAGCTGGAAATCTGAAACCCATAGCCTTTTGGACCATAGCAATTTCATTTTTCCAAAACGCTACTAAAACTTTACGACCATATTGTAAACGTTGTGTTAGAGTTTTTAGTGAGATAAAGTTGTTGGTAGTACCAGCAGCGCCGTATGTTCCAGTTAAAGTTGGAGGAATACCAAGGCCAGCATAAACGCTGTTTAAGTGTGGGGTATACTTCGCTTCTCCTAAGAATTGATGAACGCTTGTTTTACTTTCTAGTAGTTCAATATCTGGTCCCCAAACCAAATCCATCGTACCACCACCAACATTATTCTGCAAAATATTACTTAATTTACTTGCTGCTGCGGGTGTGGGCGCAATTTTGTGTTCTAAACTACCAAGCTTAAATATGCGAATATTACTAATCGCACCATCTAGAGCTGCTAAGTCAGCAAGTTTTAATTTTTCAATAATATTAATATCGTCCATGATGCTGTAGATCATTGGGTATGCCCAAGTTTTCCAGTCATCTTTTTTGTAATGAAATACTAAAGTTTTCTCTGGATCAAGAAGATAAGGCTTTCTGGTTTTTGCTGCGTCAACAATAGCTGAAGGCAATTGATCAATTATTTTTCTCTCAGCATCACTTTTAGGACTATTTATAATTTTGCGTAGAGTACCAGGAATTACTATGGAATATGTTTTATTACTAACAAATGAAGATAAAGAACCTCCAACAACATCAACATATACTGGATCAATAAATGTATATTTCCAAGGTATTTCTTTTCTGTTGACTTTTAGCTCATCTTGATTAACAATTAAATCAGGACCACCCACAGTTTTGTATAAATTGTTTTCAACTTTAACATTTATTTTTGCTGTTTGTCTATTGACAACAACATTACCAACTCTATAAAGATTATTAAGAAATCTTTCGCTTCGTTCTTCTCCTGAAACTTTATCAAACCAATTTCTATAAAATCTTTCTATTCTTTTGTTTGGATGCACCAAACGAATACCTTGACTAGCAAAGTCACCCATTAAATCTATAACATTTTTTACTAGACCAACACGATTATAAACCATGTCTGCTTGTTTTAGTATGCCTTTAACATGTTTAGGAATACTTTCTTCTGGTCTAAAATAATCATAGTCGCTTCTTGTTAATCCTGGGCGACCGCTAGTAGGACCATCTAAATCAGAAAAGTCTAGTCTGTATCTGCTGTTGTTTGCTGTACTTTTTTGTATGCCAGTAAATTCTTCTAAAGATTTTGAGGCTTCATTTAATGCTGTTCTTTTGTCTTCTAGATTTTCATCGCCCCATGTGACATATGCTTGTTCTGGAAGTATTGGCTCAGCATCTGGAATGGCCGAATTGGTTTTTTCGTTTTGTCTACTCATAATTGTATTGCGATTCTATTGATAATGGGATTATACTAAATAATACACAGTTATCTGTAAATCCCTTTATATATATCGTTGTTAGCTGCACTTGTGAACCAAGTTGGTCCTTTATATAGCTCGCTATCATCTTGTCGTTTATTTCCTTGTCTTAAATTAGAGCCAATAATTTCAAAATTCACAGGTTCTGATGATCTGCTATATTGTCTAGCTAACATATTTGCAATTACTAAAGCACTATATCGGTCTTTTCTTAATTTACCTTTTTTGCCATTTGGAAGTTTAATGTCTGGAGTATCCCACCTATCTCTACCTCCAACACCAGTGCTAGTTTGACTCATGACTATAGTGGTCAATTCATTTTTTAACTCTTCTATTTCCATAATGCATTCGCTTTGACTGTCATACAAATTGGTAAGATCAGCAGTGCTAATATCTTGATTTTCTTTATCTAAAGCTAATACTAAACTTAATTGATCAAATCTAGGAAATAGCAAAATTTTATCTTCTAAATCTTTGCGTAGTCCATGATTAGCCTGACTAGTCCAGTCTGCTCTTGCGAACTGTACTAATTCTAAAATATGCAAGCCAGGTTGATCGTCTGTGTCTTTATATTTGTTTTCAATAATAGGCCAAATTAACTGTTCTCCATCTTCTAATTTACCAGGGTCATGTAGGGCTTCTTCAATAGCAACACCACCACCCTGAGCATCCATGCCTATCCTATATGGAGGAAAAGTTTTCATTAAACTTCTTATTTTCCTGGCGCAAAATCCATAAAAATCATGCTCATTAACTAATCCAGTTTTTTGTCTTTCTTTAAAGTTACTTCTGTTAGTTGTCCAACAATATACTAATCTGTGATGATCTGGATGTAATTCTAAAACAATAATACTAAAATTATCTTTTTCTGATGCTGGGTCGATTCCGTACACATACTGATATTGAGGATTTCCTTGAGTTGCGGCTTCAAATAATATTGGTTTTTCATTAATGATGATAGGTTTGGTATCGCTAGTAACACAGCTTTCAATTAAGCTACGTCTAAAGAATCCATCGCTATCTTCTGTAAAACAAGCAGCATATTCCATGTTGTAAATGCCAGTATGTATTGTGGCTTTGGCTCTTGTAACTTGTTTATCATCCATGAAACCTTTTGGAATAAGCTCGTACGGAATTCTGATTATGCTGTAGTCTTGCCAATTAAAGTTATCTGGTACTTCTCCATTAAACATTTCTTTTAGTTTATGAATATCTCCTTGACTTTCAATAATAGATTTGTATCTTTTCCAATAACTTGCAAAATGTTTAAAAGCATAATCTGCTGTTCCAGATATAATTGCTTGATTGCCCTTCTTGATTTGCACAGCTTCTAGTTCGTCATTCCATAAACCAGCTTCTGTTAACGCTTTCTTTTTAGCTTCTTCTTTAACATTTTGAATAGGATTAGCACTAACGGCTGCGAAACCTGCGACAACAGTTTCGTATATATCAGGAGATATTGATGCGAACTCGTCAGCGATGATGATATGGGCTCTTAGACCTCTGATCTTACTACCGTCACCCATAGGAACCGCGATTGTCCAACTCTCGCCTAATCTAATGGTACATCTGTCAACATCTCGACGCGGACCATCATTGTTTCCAGTAAAGATACTACGTAATATTGGACTATTTCGCCACAAGTTTTCCATGTATTCAAATATAATTTTACTCTGTCTAAATGCGGCACCAACAACAACAATTTTAGTGCCAGGTACTAACATGCATCGTAATACGCAATACAGCGCCATAAGAAAAGATTTACCAAAACCACGAGAAGCTATAAACATTGGAAATGGACGAATCCAAAATTCTTGCAAAATAGCAATCTGTATAGGATGCAATTCTATGCCAAAAAGTAATTTACAAGTGGAGCCAAAATATTTAGGATTACGAAGAATACGAAGAAGATGTAAATCTGGATTTTCTATATCTTCTTTAGATCGGCCAATCATAGGATTGTGATCTATTGTAAGCTTGGACAAATCGCCCAAACCTAACCATGCATCTTCAAAAACTTTTTTACTTGGAATTATATCGTTCATATATTCTTTTCATTAAACTAACAGAAAATCTTTCTGCATTACTAGGATCTCCACAAAAAACAATATGTATATTGTATTGAAGCTGAAATTCTATTAGCCTTTTAATAATGTAATTTCCGCTTATTCGTAATTTGCCCCAAAGTTTTTTAGGAATATCACTTCCCACGGGAAAATTGTAGATATCATCAATATCAAATTCGAAAACCATATAAGGATGACGTATTTGGCTTAGTCTTTCTAGCACATTTTTGAATCTGCTTTCGCTTAAATTTGTGGCTAATTCACTAACACTTTTTTTACGCTCTATAGCTAATATCTCTTCAAAACCCTCCATACTATAGTCGCCAGTATCTAATTTTTTCTTAGCAGTTTCATGATAGCCGAATTCCCAGGGCTGTTGCTCTCTGGTATCAACTATTATTGTGAAAGGATCTTTATTCATTGTACTAACCTACTAAAAAATTCTCTGTAGCTATCTTCGTTATTTTTTATTTGTTCGTGGTGCAGTCTACAGAGTGTTATACCATTTTGTGGGTGGAATCGTAAACCGGGAAAATCGGCCCATCTATATATGTGATGTGCTTGTAGTTTTTTGGTATTTTTACATCCTGGCCATCTACAAGTGTAGTTGTCTCGTGCATAAATTTTTTTTCTCCATTGTTTGTATTGTGGGTCTTGATAATTTCTACTCATCAGACTTAACGCTTTCGTGATTTAAAAAGGGTTGATCTAATTTTCCGTCTTGATACTGATGGTACTCATAAAAATCTTTCTTATATTTGTTGGTGGCCATATTAAGAATTTCCATTTCGCGGCCTTCTTTTTCTCTTACTTCTTCGTCTTCTAACATTCTTATAAGTCCAACCCAGCTACTTTTACCATCTTCAATTCTTTTGATACGTTGTTCTCTTGTGGCTTTTAAATCTTTGCTTATCTTTTGTTGTTCATTTAAAAGTTTGGTATATTCATTTGTGTAACTTGAGATACTATTACGGGCGAAACTTAATTGTGTTTCTAAATTAGTTAATCTTGGAATATCTCTTTGGTCATCTGGCTTGTCATATTCAGCGTCTACTTGTTTCTGGAGCTTTTCGGTTTCTGCTATATGCCTTTTTCTTTCTTTCATACTTCTGTTAATCAAAATATCTATGGTGATAAATTGTTTAATCTGAAGTTCTTCAGCAGGAAGCACGTCCTCACGGAATTGTTTAACTAATCCTATCCAAGTATTTTCAAAGTATTCTAGTTCGCCGCTTTCTTTATCAAACTGTCTTTCAATTTCGTACCAGAAACTTTTACTATGTAATTTTCTTAATAGAGTTTCGTTTTCGCCCTTTTCTTCTAAAGCATATAGTTGGTTTTCATCTATGTATCTTTTTATGGGCGCTTCGGTTCTGTTTAAAGCATTAGCTATTTGTTCTATGCTTAAAGTATGAATACTATCTGTTATGAATTTTTCTTCGTCTAAGCTTAGTTGTCCGCGTTTTTTTGCCATAATATTTCCTGTATTTTACTGATTAATTTATCTCGATCACTCTTGGGGATCTTGCTTCCGTTTTTAAACTTGATATAAATTACTCTGTATTCGCCCGTTAGTTCTTCGTCTAATATTTTAAGTATTTCCGCATTTTCTAAAGATAATGATTCGCTGTCCAGAAAAACATTACTATAATCTTTGACCTCTTCTATTGTGGTTAAATGCATAAGATTCTTTTTGCTGTCGTTTCTTTGAGCCCAATTGCTATACAAATCACAATCATATTTGTTAGAGTATTTTGTGCAGATAGAAAGGGTCTTATCAAAGAGGGGACAAGAATAACAAGGTTTGTCGGGCCTTTGGTAATTGTCTCGTTTGTAGTTAAAAAGTCGATTACGAACGTGGGTCCAAAGAAAGTTTTCTAGTGGTCTTTTGTGGTCGTAATTTTTTAGTCCTTCTAGGGCAAATATACTAATTTGCTGCTTCATATCTTCGATATCATGATAGCCAAATTTAAATTTATAGGCTAATTTTTTAGTAATAATATCGATGACTTTTAATAGTTCGTTTTCGTCAACTGTTTTTTGTTTCTTCTTGGTCTTCTTCTTCATGTATAATTTGTGCCAGTGTTTTTGTGGGGTCTGGTTGTTTTAAGTCTTGTTGTATACTATCGTTTTCTTTAGCGGTAACTTTCAATGTGCTAGGAATAATGTTGTCAAATTTCATAAAAATAACCTTGCATTAAAGGATCAATGTTGTACTATATATTAAGTTATTAGTACACTTTTGTCAAAAAGGAAATAGTATTATGGGTAGTTATAAAAAGTGGAGTGAAGCAGAGATTGGGTTTATCCGGGCTAATATTGATCTATTGAGTGATGATGAATTGGCCAATAAGCTCAGTAGCATGACGGGCGAAAATATCACATATGGTATGGTGAGACGTCAAAGGCGAAAGCTGGGCATTGTGAAAAAGCGAGGACGTCCAAAGAAAGTTCGTGATATTCAAGAACCAGAAATGCAACCAGAAGCTAACTAACAGAACAGATGTTTCTGTTGAATCATAAGAGCAGGGGTCAAGTGATTCCTGCTCTTTTTTATTAGGAAAGTGGCTATTAAACTGGCCAATTTGTGATGGGGTGGCGTACTGTGTTTGGACCCCGCGCGGCCCAAATAGTAACATAAATAGTAACATTACAAAATGAAAAAACCCCCTGTTACTATCGTGTTATATAACGTATTACTATTTTTTTGTAACATATTACTATTTTTTTGTAACATGTTATGTAACATATTACATTCGATGTTACATTTTTTGTAACACGACACGTTTTGCCGAGGATCGAGAATCGACGCGGGGGCAGCGCCGAGCGTGGATCCCCCCACCTATAGGGGAGTGTACCACCCAATGTAGGGGGGTCGAAATCCCCCACCAATAGGGGGTCTGGATTGTTAGGATTTGGTGAGAAAATCCATTTTGCCAAAGTGTCCTTTTGACGTAACCCTAGCAATGACAACGGGTTACGGAAAACGAAAAAAAAATACTTGCCGGGTTTCCATAAAATGCCGCAGACAAAACAAAAGCCCAAAAGTTTTCGGGCTTGCGTTGCCGATTGTTTCGTGATAGGTTGTCTGTAGTTCGATTTTTCACCACTGAGGATTAGAGCAATGAGAAAGTTCGCACCAGTTCACGTAGGAATGTTTTTCGTGGCCACTCGCAAGGATGGCCGATATTTTCAGGGCTGGATTGAATCAGTAAAGGCTATTTTGGGCAAGGGAACGCTCGTGGTCATTTGTGAGGGATATGGCGAGAACGGGCCGATATTCAAGTCGGTCTACCTTGAAAACTTGACCGTCTGGGAAGCCGTGCCGGCCCGGGATGCTGAGGCATTGGCGGAGGAATACTCCCTCTAGAGGGGGGTAGACTGGCGGCTGTCGGGACATTTCAACACCTCCCCCTAATGGGGGGCCAACTGAGGACGAAACAATGCCAAAAAGTAAGATTCCCGCTGACATCCGATCCGCGGTCATCGTGAGGGATAATGGTCGCTGCCGAGCCTGCGGATGCTCCGATCCCGATTTTCTCGAGTGCGACCATATCACGCCGGAGAGTCTGGGCGGGGCCGCTACCCTTGAGAATCTGATGGTATTGTGCGGGGCTTGCAACAAAATCAAGGGAGACGCGATTGTATCGGGACTGCCGATTCTCCCCCCTGTTGGGGGGTTTGGTGACTTCGAAGCGGTTATGCGGGGGCGGGCAGCATTCCGGCAGACCGTCAAGGCTGCCCGGCAGCGTATGATGCGGGAAACCGTGGAAACCGTCCGGGCGTGGCGGGCCGATAGCGTCCCGGTCGCGACAATCCGCGAGCGTATCCCCGCCCTAGTTGGCAATCGTAACGTGCAGAAGGTTATCTTCGAAGCGTTCCGCGGAGACCTGGAAACAATGCGAGAGTTCGCCAAATAGGGGGGTGTCCCACCCAAAGTGGGGGGGTCGAAATACCCCCCCCGGTCTGGGGGGTTGTGCAGTCGAAAAAGTTTTGGTAGTCTACACTTTTCATCAACTAGTCCGGAGTATTTACAATGTTTCCGATTATTGAAAACGCCAAGCGGCAGGCTTATCTCTGCTTCAGCGGTATCGCAGTCCCGTGCGACAAGTCTACCGTCGACGGTGGCACGGTTCGCAGTGAGAAGGTTTTGAAGTTTAGTCGGCGGGCGATGCGGGAAACCGCAGTCGAGAAGGCAGAGAAGGTTGACCCCCGCTATAGTGGGGGTGAGGATACTATGATTGTAAAGGTTGGCAAGCCGGGCAGTCAGGAGCGTGTCGAGGCCCTGCGGTCACAATATGAGGCGGTCGCGGCTGTCGGTGGGGAAGTGTCTCCGTTCGGATGGGAGGGTTGAAAATGATAGCGTTCGACCATAGGTTCCTGGTTGCTGTCCCCGCCAACAAGTGGATCGGACAGTGGATCCAGAGGGGACCATCCCCCCTTTATAGGGGTACGCTTGCTGCTCAACTTCGGCTCATTCGGAAGCGGCATGGAACCCCCCATGCGAGGGGGTGGAGAGATCATATAGTCTGGTTGGGTAGTTACCCCCCCAAGTGAGGGGTTGACCGGTACTCCCCTCTTCGGAGGGGTTGTACCACCCAAACTGGGGGGATCGGGTTCGCCCCCTCTTTTGAGGGGTTGTCCTAGCCGATGTAGTCGGTTGGTACTATGATGATAGTCAGCCAAAATGGCAGCCGGGCCGCGATTTCTGCCAAAATGGCAGGCTGAGCAAATACTGTGCCAAATATCCCCCAGCAAATACTGTGCCAAACAAAAATATTCGTGCGGGGAAAAGTTCATCAACAGTTCACGTATTGACAATGCCGATATGAAATGTAGGATAGAAGTATCACCAAAGGAGAAACGACATGTTTGACGATGCAGAATATATCTCGCAGTGCTGCGGATGCCCAGTTGACGTACCTTGTCCAAGCGACCCGGTCGATGATATCATCGTGATTTGCCCAGATTGCCAGGAATGGACGTCAGTTGAAATCGAGTGATTTTTTTTGTTGACAATGCCGATATATAATGTAGGATCTAATCACCACCACGGAGAAATGGAAATGGAAATGGAAATGAAGTGTGACAAGTTCGGCACGGTGCAGGTGAACAAGGGTTTTGAGTGTGTCAAGCACAACGGCAAGGGTTACGCCGGAAATATCGTCAAGGTTGCGGCCTATCCTAAGGGTACGCTAGTCACGATTGAATGGTACTATCCTCGCGACCCTAGCCCCACCTATCGGTCGATCTACCTCGAAGACTGCGAGGTATGGTGGACGTATACCTATAATCGTGAGGTCCTAGTCCATTGAGGGGGACACCCCCACCAAGGTAGGGTAGGCTACGACACCCCCCTTATGGGGGGATGTCTCATCCGATCCTATCGGATTGGCAAGATGGGCTATAGTCAGCGAAACTGCCAAAATGGCAGGCGGGCCGCGATTTATGCCAAAATGGCAGATTAAAGTTTCGAATATTTTTTGCCGATACTTGTAGTAAGGAGGCTACTATGTATAATCTGATTATGATTTTGGGATTTTTGGGATATGGGGCAGGATATGAGGGCTATGATAGTGGAAAATGGTATTTTGGGATATATACGCCACAAGCAGAATATGGGTGGGTTGTGACCCGTAACGATATTTATTTGGACACAGTTTTTTTTGTTGACAAATAAAGTTTTTATGGTATAATGTCGATAAAGGAAAGGACAACCAAATATGATGCTCTTGACAATCTCTCTATCGTTTGTTATGCTGTTTAGTGTGGTTTCCGCTATTTATCTTTCTCTCTAAGGTGCAACAATGATTAACGACACTGTTACTATTACTGCTAACACTCTTTCGGGTCGCAAGGTTACTGTTAATACTTTCGACGTTATTATCGACAACGGCAAGCCGCTTGTTATGTTTTTTGTTAAGGATGAGGATGGACAGCACGGACTGTTCAATCAGAACGAGTTGACCGATTACGCGGAGGTTTGATTATGAGTTACAATATGTATGGTACTTACTATCGCGGCAATCCGTCGTGGAGTCATGGTACTGGTATTTTTGTTGTTTATAATATCCGAAACGAACATATTGGATATGTGGAGTGTAACGGTGATGATCGGCAGGCTTTGCGGCTTGCTCAACAGATGTACAGTGACGCATCCTATGTGAGCGAAGTGGAGGAGTGAACATAAGCCCACCCCCACTACGGTAGGGGTAACTGCCAAAACGGCAGGCGGGCCGCGAAATCTGCCAAAATGGCAGCCAAATATTTTTCTGATTTTTTTGTTGACATTCAAGGAACCGCCTGTAAAATACCGATATACCTAGCAGGAGGAAAGAAAATGATGATCGAACAGAAAATCAAAGATGCTCTGACTCAGATTTGGGGTAGCGAAAGCCATAATGTGACGCTGATTCTAACTCCAGACGGTCGGTTATTTGCAGAGTGTGAGTCTACGCTTGATCGTCGCCGGTTGACGGAGAGCAACTATCGACAGATTCTGAACGATATGTTCTACGATTACTGCACCGAAAATGCCGCTTGGATGGGGGTGTCGTAGTCCTTTCGGGGGGTGGCCTGCCTATTGTGGTGATGTGGCGGGCTGCCCCCTGACTGTCCTATCCTATCCTATAGGATTGGCAAGGTTGGCTGTAGTCAGCGAAAACGAGGGAAAAATGATCTTGATTCTTGGCGAACTGTCTGCTATAATGGCTTGCTTCGGGATTGGTTGTGGCATCGCAACTTTTATCAACAGGTGAAATATGTGGCTGATAAATAAAAGTAAGACGTTGAAAGAGCAGATTCGGCACGGAAAGTATGCTTGGCCTGGAGGATATCCGGTTTATTTTCTGACGGATGACGGTGAGGCTTTGAGTTATGATGCAGTGAAAGAGAACTATAGGCAAGTTTTATCGGCTGTAAAAAATAACGACAATAATGGCTGGAAAGTTATTGCGGCGGATGTAAACTGGGAAGACGGTTTTTTGTATTGTTCTCATACTGGCGATAAGATAGAATCAGCATACGGAGAAGAATAATGTATAACTATCATAAAGTTTTTAAGTTTGATAACGGCTATGGGGCAAGCGTTGTTTGCAACAATATGTCCTATGGTAGCCAAGAAGGTTTTTTTGAGTTGGCGGTACTTGATAAGGATGGGAATATCACATACGATACGCCGATCACCAGTGATGTTTGTGGGTTTTTAGACTTTAATAATGTTGCTGATATTTTAGATAAAATCAAATCTCTCTAACACAAGGGGCTGCCAAATTGGCAGTTTCCGCGGCCGGCCTGCCGAAATGGCAGAAATATTTTTCTGGATTTTCTCTACTTGACAAGCCGATATCTAACTGTAGAATCAGAACATCACCCCAAAGGAGTTCGTCATGAACCAGTTTCCTCGCCTGATTTCGTTTTTGGATAACACTGACCTGATCAACGATATCTTGAATCAACTGGCCGATGAGGGTACAATCGAGCCTATGGTTGAGCCGATTGACGAGGCCGATTGTGACCCGTTCGACTACGCGGAAGTCACGGGGCTTTTCGATGAAATGTATCCTTGCAATGAGTGGTATTTTTGATGCACAATCACTACTTGACAATGGCGGCGTTCGTGGTATTGTTTGTTTATGTTGTTTTGGTTGTTCTTTGCGAAAGGTATTGAAAATGAGCGATGCTTTTGACCGATTCGATGAGATGGCCGAGCGTACTATCTGGCCGTGGATTGATGATGAGTCGCATGACAGTGACGAGTTGACCGCAGCATACTTTCTAGACAGACATGATGATGCGAACTATGATGATTACAATGATTTCTATGATGAGAGCATGGATGGCGACCATGAGAGCGGCCTAGCATCTGCGGGCTGGGGAACGGATGAGGATTACGGATACTACGGAGAAGATTACTGAGAGCAAAACCCCGATCTGCCAAAATGGCAGCGGGGCCGCGATTTCTGCCAAAATAGCAGACTTGACAACCACAATCCTAAGTGTATACTCTATTCATAAGGAGAAAGAGATGATTGCTCTTGTGTTTTTTGCTTTTATAGGCTATCATTGGTTTTTAGAGATCGAAGCACTTTTCATAAGGAAGTAAGATGAACGGATATGAACTGATGGCCGAGTTTGAGCGAGTGATCAAGGATGTGATTGTTGTTCCGAATCACCGGCTTCCAGAAGACTTCCGCGACAATCGAACCGACAGCGTTTCGTTGGCCGATCTGGAACGGAAATGCAACTCACGCGACAAGGCGGAAACTGATCACCAGATTGAAAAGCGAGAGAAAGATAAGCGTGTCGCTATTTACGCTGCTATGATAGAGAACGGAAAGGAAATCACCTACCTGCCAAAATGACAGGCGGGCCGCGGCAACTGCCAAAATGGCAGACAAATATTTTTTCAACTTTCTGCTTGACAGTGCCGATAAGTATGATATGCTTAGAGCATCACCAAGGGAGAAATGATAATGAATCACACCGAAATGACAAAGTTGGTTCTTGGCAAGCGTAACCGTGGACAGCGTAAACTGGGCAACAATACCTACGGATATATCGAAACCGATGGTACGGTGTCTGTCGAGTTGCACGGAACTAAGGTGGTTCAGTTTTATCCTAACGGATTGGTGAAGTTGAATAGTGGTGGATGGCGAACACACACCACCAAAAAGAGAATCAACCAGTATAGTCCGGTCGGTGTCTACCAGAAAAACTTTGAGTGGTTTTTGAGTAATGGCACTCCGTTTGAGGATAATATGCTGGTAGTCGGTGGTTGACAAACTGTTTTTGTTGTGGTATGCTAAGGTTTTGGTTTCTAAAAGAAAGGTTTTCACTATGTCTGAAACGATTCTGTTTTCTGCTATTTTTGCTGGTGTTGTGGCTTGTGTTCTCGGTTTTGTTGCGTTTCATATCTATCGCGGTTTTCATGATAGTCTGAGCAATGCCAGAATCGGCAGCGTTTATAACTTTGAGTATATTCAGCCGGTTACTGGTGAGCCTGAGCGGTTCATGGCTAAGGTGTTGGAAGTTCATCGTTTTTCCGACGATTGGATTGCTCGTCTGAACAGGACTAGCCGCTATCGTCGTGACGATCCTACTTTCAAGCGTAGTCGCCATCTTGTCACGGCACAATCGCCTGACGGTAAGATTCGCAACTTCTATGCAGAACGTACTCGCAACGTGCGTCGTCCCCTCCTTGGTGGGGTTGCATTCAAGACCGGCTTGGCCAGCCTCCTCTTTTGAGGGGGTTGAGCCAATGCTCTGCCAAAATGGCAGGCCGGCCGCACTTTCTGCCAAAATGGCAGTAAAGAAATCTTCTTGACAAGCCGATAACTTTTAGTAGAATACTTTTATCTGGCCCCGTCGTATAGTGGTTAGTATACTAGGCTTTCATCCTAGAGACTGGAGTTCGATTCTCCACGGGGCTGCTACCATGTCTCTCCTAATCCTTCGGATTTGGTTTAGTTGGTTGTAGTCAGCGAAAAGTGTTGACAAAAAATAAATCGGTTGTATAATACCGATATCTTTTATTGGTCATGGAGCAGAAAAATGCTTACGTTGAAGGATTTGAGTGCTGCTAAAAAGTTGCTCAAGAAGG
>Ga0213866_10002151_pt1 | contig 14137 bp, 10 predicted proteins | sample PICome_11_FD_160079 | JGI IMG/M metagenome (GOLD analysis project Ga0213866, IMG submission 160079) | Coastal seawater microbial communities near Pivers Island, North Carolina, United States - PICO284 | ecosystem: Environmental > Aquatic > Marine > Coastal | place: USA: North Carolina...
TTCAGTGCAGATTTCCGCAGTCACGAGCGTTTTGGACAGCTGCTGACGCAGGTTGCCGGACGCAGTGGCCGCGGCAAAACCCCCGGTCGGGTATTACTGCAGACCCATCAGCCACAACACCCTATCCTGACCATGCTAATCTCGCAGGATTACCGGCATCTGGCGCAACAGCTACTAGCTCAACGCCATCAATGTCACCTGCCACCCTTTAAACCCATGGCGGTTTTACGCGCTGAATCCAGTCAGGCCACAAGGGCACAGGATTTCTTAGCCACAGCACGCCGTACTGGGGAACAATTGACTTCGGCAAGTGATACTCGGACAACCTTTTTGGGCCCACTGCCCGCGTTAATGGAGCGCCGCAGTGGCCGCTACAGATATTATTTGCAGATAGAAGCCAATACCCGCGGCGATCTGCAACAGTCTCTCAATGCCCTGATTGGCACTCTTGAGTCTCAAAAGAACAACCATACTGTGCGCTGGTCTGTGGATGTGGATCCTCAGGAAGCTTAGTGTCGGGGGATTCTAAAAAAAGCCTTCTCTGCAAGCTAACTAATTATTTTGCCAACAGCAATGGTCATCACCTACAATTTAGATTGTGCAGACACAGCAATATAATCTGATACAAAAGGGAATAAGGTAAACGGCACTATGGCACAAAAATACGCTAAGAAATCGCCTTCCCGCAGTTCACAGCGCCAAGCTACTAAGCCTAGATCACCTGTACCGGCATTCTTGGCAGGCCTGGTGGTCGGTATTTTTGGGACGCATTTTTTACCTATACTGCTGGAGAAAAAAGTTTCTCTACCAGAAGATCTTTCACAGCCATCCAGCACCATCGATTCACCGGATTTTCAATTTCCCAATATGCTCCGAGGTACGGAGATCAAGGTGCCTGATACCCCCTCGGATAACAGGTTAACCCCCAATTCACTGTATCTACTTCAGGTGGGTTCCTTTAAAAACCCAGATGATGCCGAAGCGCGCCGAGTACAATTGATACTACTCAATCTGGATGCCAGTGTAGAGACCTTTGAGGCCGCTTCCGGTGACACCTGGTATCGCGTGCTGATCGGACCCTTCGAAAAAAACTCCGATACCATGGCAGCGCGGGCAAAACTGTCTCAAAACAACTTGGATTCGCTGCTATTAAAGCGAGAAATCGCCAGTGAATAGCACTATTAAACAACCCAGCATTATCGACGCTCTAATTCCTGTTGGCGTGCTGATCAGCCTGCTAGCTCTAACTGTCTATGTATTTGGCCTCGACGCCTATGGCCCCAACCTGGTAGCTCTGATCCTTGCGGCGGCGGTGGCGGCGCTTATTGGTATTAAGAACGGTCACAACTGGAAGACTATTGAGCGAGGAATGATTGATACTATCAGCATGTCGCTGCATGCGGTGCTAATTCTACTGATGGTCGGCGCTCTGATCGGCAGCTGGATTCTGGCTGGCACCGTGCCCAGTATGATCTACTTCGGGGTGGAGCTGATATCACCTCATTACTTCTATATGACCTGCTGTCTGGTCTGCGCACTGGTGGGTTTTAGTATTGGCAGCTCCTGGACAGTGGCCGGCACCCTGGGCATAGGCATGATGGGCGTGGCCACAGCCCTGAATATGTCCCCAGCCATCAGCGCTGGAGCGATTATCTCCGGTGCCTATTTTGGCGATAAACTCTCGCCGCTCTCTGATACCACTAATCTGGCGGTAGGGGTGACCAACAGCAATCTGTTTGATCATATACAACATATGCTGTGGACCACCATCCCCAGCTTTATTATCACTCTGATTATCTTCTGGGTGTTGGGATTGGAGAGTGGGAGTTCAGTAGCTTTTAGTGATATAGCCGCCCTGCAACAGGCGATGCAGGATACGTTCACCATCAATCTGGTGATGCTCGCCCCTCTGGTTTTATTGCTCACCATGGCAGTAAAAAAAATGCCCGCCCTATCCACCCTGATCTGCGGTGCCGTAGCGGGCTGTCTATTCGCAACCGTTTTTCAATGGGACGCAGTAATCAAGCTTGCTGCTGACGAAAGCCTTCATTCCGTGGCGGCAATTTTTAAGGGTTTGGCGGCCGTTATGTTTTTGGGCTACAGCGCTGACACTGGCAATCAGGTTCTCGATAGCCTGTTGTCCAAAGGCGGCATGGAGAGTATGTTGCTGACCGTCGGCCTGATTATCAATGCCATGGCCTTTGGCGGTGCTATGGCCCGTACCGGGCTTTTAGAACGACTACTACAGGCAACCCTCAGTGGCGTCAAATCTGCCGGTGGACTGATCAGTGCCACTGTGGGCACCTGTCTGGGCACCAACATTTTGGCAGCCGACCAATACCTCTCGGTGGTAATACCGGGACGAATGTTTGTGGATGCCTACCGGGAGCGCAATCTACATAGTCTCAACCTGTCGCGAACCCTTGAGGATTCCGGCACCCTGACATCGGTGCTGATTCCCTGGAATACCTGTGGTGCCTATATGTCAGCAACTCTGGGGGTCAGTACCTTCCTCTACGCACCCTATACTTTTTTCAATATTTGCTGTCCTATAATTGCCATTATTTATGGTTACAGCCACTTTAAACTGCCATCAGAAAATCTACAGGCGACTGCCTAAATAGCGCCATGAAACGCCTGGGCGAGATAGCTTTTGCCATTTGCCTAAATCTTATCGTTAGTGAAAGCGCAGCTGAAAGGCTTTTCAGTGGTGAAAAGGCACTCCGCCATATTGCCAATCAGATTGCCTTTGGTCCCCGAAGTCCTAACAACTCAGAGGGTAAACAGCAGACACTTGATTACATAGCGCAAACCTTAACACCACTCACTGATAATCTGGTGGTGCAGCCTTTCCACTATCGAGAGATAAGCGGCAATAATATCTGGGCCAGGGTGCAGGGCACTGATAAGGCGTCTTCCAATCGCATAATGCTTGGCGCACACTGGGACACTCGACCCTTACAGGGAAAAAATCAATCGTTAATTAATCTCGGGGCCAATGATGGTGCCTCCGGCGTTGCGGTGTTGCTGGAGATAGCTCGGATACTCTCCCAGTCTCCCCCCGCAGTAAGCGTCGATTTAATATTTTTCGATCTCGAGGATATGGGCAAAATAAATCATCTGCCCTTTGCTATTGGTTCAAGAGAATTTATACAGGCTAATCCCAACTATAGGCCCAGTGCTGGCATTATCATTGACATGGTATGTGATCAATCGCTGTCCATATTGCGAGAGCGACATTCCGAGGCCCGTGCCAAGCCGTTGGTCAATCAAGTCTGGCGCATTGCCTCCAGACAAAAAGCCACCGTATTTAAAGACCGTCGCGGAACTTTTATCACAGATGACCATTTACCCTTCTTAGATACTGGCATTGCAGTGATTGACTTAATTCATTATCCGTTCCCAAGATACTGGCACACTTCCGAGGATACAATTGACAAATGTTCCGCAGAAAGTCTTGGACAAGTGGGTCGGGTTGTAACAGAATTTATCTACTCATATAAATAAAAATAAATACTTATGAATAGAAAAATAGTCAATCTACTGGCTTCAGTGCTGATAATTGCAGTCACCCTCAGCAATCACTCTATGGCCGACTCCCAATTATCCAATTCCATCAGACAGGCTATTGAAAGCGACTACCAAAACAGATTAAAGGATTTATTTGAAGACTTTCACGCCAATCCGGAACTTAGCACAGTTGAATTTAAAACCGCTGAAAAACTCGCCCTACAACTGAGACATCATGGCTTTGAAGTAACCTCTGATGTTGGCGGCACTGGCGTTGTAGCAATACTCAAAAATGGCCCCGGACCCCTGGTGATGATGCGAGCGGATATGGATGGGCTGCCTATCAAAGAGAACACTGGACTGACCTACGCCTCAACGGCAGAGCAGATGGATCCCTTCTCAAAACAGCTATCACCAGTGATGCATGCCTGTGGTCACGATGTCCACATTGCCAGTCTTATCGGCACTGCCAAGCAAATGGCCGAGATGACCGATTATTGGTCTGGCACGCTGATGCTAATCGGCCAACCCGCCGAAGAGCGCCTAATAGGTGCTCAGATGATGATGGACGACGACTTGTGGCAGCGCTTCGGCAAGCCAGACTATGCACTGGCATTTCATGTTGCCGCCGGTATGCCCGGGGGTACTGTCAATGTTCAGGAGGGCTCTCCCTTTGCCGGAGCGGACAGTGTGGATATTATTGTTCATGGTGTAGGTGCCCACGGGGCATCACCCCACCTCGGCAAAGATCCCATAGTACTCGCAAGTCAGATCGTTCTCGCTCTACAAACCCTTGTCTCTAGAGAGTTAGCACCAAGAAAACCGGGAGTGATTACTGTAGGCGCTTTCAATGCCGGCAGCAAACACAACATTATTTCCGATAGCGCGCACCTCAAGGTGACTGTTAGAAACACCAGTTTAGAGACACGTGATCTGCTATTGACGGGCATTAAACGAGTTACTGAGAACTTGGGCAGGGCGGCAGGGTTACCTGAAGATAAGTTACCGGAAGTTATCTATGGCAGGGAATCAACACCACCCACCATCAACAACCAGAAACTGGTGCAACGCCTGCGCGCAGTTTGGCAGCAACATTTAGGTAAAGCGCTTGTCACATCCTACAGTTCAGACGGGATGGGGGCTGAAGATTTTCCCGCCTTTACCACCGACCCAGAAATACCCAGTGTTTATTTCGCTGTTGGTGGCACCAAGCTCGAGGATATTGTGGCTGCGCAAACCGGTACTGGGCCCGCTATACCATCACACCACAGTGCGCTGTTCAGGATAGAACCGCGGCCGGCCATCACCACAGGGGTATTTGCGACCGTTACTGCACTGCTAGATCTGATGCGTTTAGAGACCGATAACTAAATTACTCGAGAACTTCACCCAAGGCATTCAAGCAGAAATCAATATTGGTCTGATTGCTAGCATGACCCATTAAGCCTATGCGCCAGACCTTGCCTGCCAGAGCGCCGAGACCGGCACCAATCTCCAGATTGTAGTCATTCAGCAATCGGCTTCGCACCTCGGCATCGTCTGCACCAGCGGGGATAGTCACTGCATTTAACTGGGGCAGGCGATCAGCCTCGTCGACTACAAAGTCAATACCCAGCCCCTGCAGTCCCTCGCGCAGCAATAGGTGATTGCGGTAGTGGCGGTCCCAGGCATTTTCCAGCCCCTCTTCTCTGACCACCAGCAGCGCCTCGTGGAGGGCGTAGAGACCATTGACTGGCGCGGTGTGATGGTAGGCGCGCTTGCCATCGCCACCCCAGTAGCCCATCACCAGATTTAAATCCAGGAACCAACTCTGCACGGCTGTGGTGCGGTTGCGAATTTTTTCTGCCGCGCGATCATTGAAACTCACTGGAGATAATCCCGGCGGGGCTGATAGACATTTTTGCGAACCTGAATAAATCGCATCAATACCCCATTCATCGACTTTAAGTGGTGAACCCGCCAAACTGGTCACCGCATCGACAATAGTCAGGCAGCCGTGCTGGTGAGCCAGCTCTACCAGAGTTTTGGCATCTGACTGGGCCCCAGTGGAGGTCTCGGCGTGGACAAAGGCCACCAGACAGGCATCTGGGTGCTCGGTCAGCGCGTCCTGCAGTTTTTGCGCATCCACCGCGCTACCCCACTGATCCTCAACCATAACTGCCACACCGCCGCAGCGTTGGACATTTTCCTTCATGCGCCCGCCAAACACGCCATTTTGGCAGATAATCACCTTATCGCCCGGCTCCACCAGATTGACGAAGCAGCACTCCATCCCCGCAGAACCCGGTGCCGATACCGCAAAGGTCAGGGCGTTCTCAGTTTGAAAGGCGTACTGCAACAGCACCTTGAGCTCATCCATCATCTGTATAAATTCCGGATCCAGATGCCCCAGGGTGGGCCTGCTCATAGCGTTTAAAACCCGCTCACTGACATCCGAGGGACCCGGCCCCATCAGGGTGCGTCGCGTGGGGTTGAAGGATGTAATTTCCATAGGGTGCTCTCTCAGTCGTAAAGTCAGTAAAAATGTCAGCCGCTAGAGCTGAAGCACTATAAAATGGCATAAAGAAAAGGGAGGAATTTTTGCGATTCACAAGGCGCTTATTGCAGTGCATAGTGGTGGCTATGGACAAAATAAGCAACGCAGTGAAGTGTGAAAATAACCGCTTTGATTGTGTCATTTTATAGTGCTTCAGCTCTATTTAGGGTCTAATCCGCATCGGCGACCACACCAGCGCTCTTTAACTGGGCTATGTGGTCTGCGTCTAACCCTAAACCAGTTAGTATTTCATCGGTGTGGGAACCCAGCTGCGGGCCCGGCCACTCAGTACCGCCGGGAGTACTCTCAAGTTTGGGTAATAGTGCGGGGATTTTGAGGGATTCGCCATTTATTTCAACCTGTTCGAATAATCCTCGGTATTTAAAATGTTTATCTTCTATCATATCCGCGGCACTGTAGACCGGCCCACAGGGCACACGGTTGGCCTCTAAGATCTCCATTGCCGCCACAAGACTCTGTGACTGACACCAATCGCGCAACACCACATCGATTTCCGCCTCGTGCTCCACTCGATCAGGATTTCTGGCATAGAGGGGACTGTTTGCCATATCCTCGCGGCCAATAGCCTTCATTAAGCGGGCAAAAATGGAGTCGCCGTTGCCGCCGATCACCAGATATTTGCCATCTTTGCAACTGTAAGTGTTGGTGGGCACTATACCGGTGACCGTGGTGCCCGAGGGCTGACGGATTTGGCCGGCACCGTGGTATTCGGGAATCACCGCCTCCATCAGATTGTACATCGACTCGTAGAGGGCAACATCCACCACCTGACCCATCCCATTGCCGCCGTCGCGATCGCGGTCGCGCAGGGCCATAAGGATACCGATCACTGCGTGCAGTCCCGATATGCTGTCGCCAATACTCAGGTTGGGTCGTACGGGGATCTCCCCGGGGTGGCCATTGACATAGCGGAACCCGCTAATGGCCTCGCAGGCCGAGGCAAAACCCGGTTTACTGGCATAGGGCCCAGTCTGCCCGTAGCCCGAAATGCGGGCAAAGATTAACCGCGGATTTTGCTGGCGCAACTTCCCAGGGTCCAGACCCCAATCTTCCAGCACGCCGGGGCGGAAATTTTCAATCACAATATCGGCATCCAACATCAGCTGTCTGACCAGCTCGCGGCCGCGCTCGGTTTTGAGATCCAGTGAAATACATTTTTTGTTGCGCGCCAGACTTCGCCACCACAGCGAAGTGCCCTCTTTGACCTCCCGCCAATTGCGCACCGGATCGCCACCCGGCGGCTCCACTTTAATCACCTCTGCACCGAAATAACCCAACATAGAACCGGCAAAGGGGCCCGCCAGCAACTGACCTAATTCGATAACTCTGAGACCCTGAAGCGGCTTGGGCATTTTTTGCTACCTGACATGATGAACTGAGCGGCTATTTTAGCATCTAAATCCCTGCAGCCGAGCGTAAGCATAACAGTGAATATCCAATTAAACAGTTATAGTATAGGTGGCAGACTGTGCTACCGTAGTCTGAGTGAGACCTTGAAAGCGTCCCCGTAGAGGGCGTGTATAAAATGTCATCAATAAAAGGGAGGGATTTTTGTGATCCACAGGGCACCCGCAGCAGCCATTGTCATACTGATGGTCACCGCACTTTGGGCGACCCTAGTATCCGCCGATTCCGTCTCTGATGCCGCAGCAGATCCAATCGCTGAGTACAGGGATGCAATTGAGAGCGTCGAAGCGCAACAGAGCGCCTATGCCAGCGAACTGGGTGATCTCTACCTCGGCCTGGGCAGCGCCTATGTGGCGCGGCAAGATTACCAAAAAGCCATTGGCGCCTACACTAAAGGCCTGCAGATTGAACGGGTTAACCAAGGCCTGCACAGTCTATCTCAGCGCCCCTACCTACTTTCGCTGGCCGATGCTGAAAGCCTCAGGGGCAATTGGAAACAATCCCGAAGCGCTCTAAATAATCTCTATCAAATCAACCGACAGAACTACGACAGTTATGACCCGAAACTGCTGCCAATATTGGATGATATTCTGCACTGGCTACTGCAGTACCACGGGCATCAACCCGCCAGTATCCGCTATGCTAACCTGATTATTGCGGAGCGCGTTGGACAAAATATCGACGCCATATTGGCCAGAGACATGGATGCTGATCCCCAAGAGGCATCTGAGCGCTACAGACAACTGGCCTTCCTCCACTACCGGATAGCCGAGCATATCAGCCAGCATGGCGATAACAACAGCAGCGGCATTAGCGTCACAACTACAGCGAGTCTGAGTGACAATACCCAATCAACCAGCTCTCATTTACATTATCAGCGCGGTAGGGATGCCCTGGAAAAAGTGGTTGAATATAGCGTAAAACAGGATACCGACAATATCTCCGAGCAGGCAATGGCAATTGCCGAACTGGGGGACTGGTACCTGCTATTTGATCGGCGACAATCTGCCAAAAATGCCTATCAACTAGCGCTTAATACCTTAAAATCAGTGGAACCAACCCCGACTGAGGTACTGTTGTTTGATCAACCCACTATGATTGAATTCACTGCACTGCACAACATCGCCAAAGACGGTGGAGATCATCCACAATTAGAGGTAACCATGACCACCTCCGCTGTGGGGAAAATCTCAGATATCGAAGTTCTCGGCTCACAGCCTGAACTCAGCCAACAACAGCTGAAAAACCTCAAACGAAATCTGCGCAATATCAGATTTAGGCCCAAACTGGCAGATGGCATACCGGTGGCATCCGCCCATCGAGCAGGCTTTCCTGTCTCATTACTCGAGAGATAGAAGAGGTATATAGTGAACTGGCGATACCCTGTAACTCAACTGCGACAGCTGTGGCTGACAATGGCAACTCTGGCAATTATATGTGTCTGCCCCCCGACCCTATCCAATAGCGACGGGTACTTGTCAGATAGTCCTATCGACAATAATCTCAATCTCGCCACCGACCCCAACCTGGCTATAGATGGCTCTGTGGAACAATTAGATCGCGCTCTGGATAAATCTCTCGAGGAATTTGATCAGAGCATGGCCAACAGCGGCAGTAACAATCTTGATCAGAGCGCCAACAGTTCTGGCTATGAAACCGATATTCTCAGCCCAAGGAGCAATACTGAGATTCAACCCACCGACCCCAGTGTCAATCTGGAGATTCTGGTGGGCGGAGTCGATATACCGGTTTTCGGAGGCAGTGGGGAGCCAGTGCCGCCGGGCAGTCCAACATTGGACAGCGCTGACAATAAGTCCCCAGCAGCTGAGGGCGACCAATCGACCGACCCCAACAGCCCCAGCAGCTCATCATCACAGCAGGGTCAGGGTTTCGAGTCCATTCCCCTGCCCGAGGATATAGGCGATGGTCAGGGGGATAATATAGTGGAGCGGCAAATTCGCGAAGCCGCTATTAATGAGAGCGACCCCGTGCTGCGTGAGCGGCTATGGGATGAATACCGCAAAATCAAAAATCAGTGAGACAGGTACTTTCAATATGGCACAGCTGGAGCAAAACCCAGTGACTACAAATCCATCCCCGAGGCGGCTACTTCTCAGGTCTTTATTGGTGCTCAGTTTGCTGTGGGTCGGGACGCTGATAACAGACCACTCGGCGCTAGCGGCGGTGGATAAAATCACCACTGCCACCCAGATCGCCCTGAGGACGCCCACAGTACCACTGGCGGATTCAGCTCTTCTGGATATCGGCATAGCCAAATTGCATGATGGCCTCGAACTGACCGATGAGGATGATGCGGTATTCCCGGAGATTCGCTTTGCCGAGGCGGTTTATTTCGCCAATCAGCTGGCCAAGGTCCTCGAGAAAAGCGGTGCCTGGGGCGCTGTGCGAGTGATCCCAACCAGCGATATCGTGGTCGACCTGTATGTGACCGGTACCATTTTGCATTCCGATGGCGAGACACTGGCACTGCAAATGCAAGTGGTGGATAGCAGTGGTCGGCAGTGGTTCGCCAAAGAATATCGACAGACGGTGGGCAAATATGCCTATGATCAGCGGTTGCGCTCCCTGGGCGACCCCTTCCAGAACCTCTTTGTCAGCATTGCCAATGCCATGCTCGACCACTGCGAGAAACTCTCAGATCAACAGGCACAGCGCCTGCGCCAACTATCGGAACTGCGCTTTGCCAAGTTGTTCTCCCCCGAGGCCTTCGACAGCTATGTCAAAGAGAGTTCCAATGGCACCCTAACCCTTGAACGGCTGCCGGCCGCCGATGACAGCTTACTGCAGCGAGTGCAAAAAATTCGTCAGCGGGATTACCTGTATATCGACAGCATGCAGGACTACTACGACGAATTTTCCCAGCGTATGCACTTCCCCTACCAGGATTTCCGGCGCTCCTCCTTCGATTCCGTGGTCAGGGCGAGACAGCTCAAAAAACAGGGTAATCGCCAACTGATCGCCGGTGTTGGCGCAGTGTTGGCCGGTATCTATGGGCGCTCCCAGGCCGAGACCACCGCAGTCAGTGACGCCAGCACTATCACCGCCATCTCCGGCGGGTATCTGGTTAAATCTGGACTGGATAAAAAACAGCAGGCCGCCACCTACACCGAGGCAGTCGCAGAGATGGGCTCGTCACTGGAGGCAGAGATAGCACCGCGGGTGATCGCCCTTGAAGACCAGACTATTACCCTCAGCGGCTCCGTTCAGGCACAGTACCAACAGTGGCAACAGCTGCTACAACAAATTTTCCAACAAGAGCGTGGAGATTTGTAACTGGTGGGATTTTTCAGACAACTTAAATCGCCAAAACTGTGGATCGCCACCCTGCTACTGGCGGTGATCTTTGTCACTTTTATACTGCCCAGTCTGGTCTCAGAGCCCTGGCTGACACCCGGCGATGCCAATAATCCACCGAAACAGCCAACTGCCGCACAGACCGCACCACTGGCACCCTCAGTAATTGCCGAGAAAATCCAGTACCGCCAAGATTCCCAGACAGTGCTGGCCTCGATTATTCAACTCAGAGATCAATTGACTGCCCAAGGCGTGGCGCGCTGGGCTCAGGTTCAGTTCCAAAATGCCCTAACTGCCGTGGACCAGGGCGATAAGGCTTACCGCTCCGGAGATTATCAGCAGTCACTCAACAGCTACCACCAGGCCCTAGACCAGTTACAACAGCTACAGCAACTGGCCCAGCAGACACTGCAACAGGCGCTAACAGATGGGGAGATGGCGATTCAGCGGGCCAACCCAGAAGATATACCCCTAGCCCAAGAGAGCGCCACCCTAACCATGGCTATAGCCCCCGACAACAGTCAATCTGTTGAGCTCAATCGGCAGGTCAGCCAATTCCCTCCTCTGGTAGATGCCCTATTCCAAGGCGATAGACAGTTTCAGCAAAAGCAGTATCAACAGGCCAAAAAAGCCTATCAAAGCGCCCTGGCAATTGACCCCAGCCATCAGCGCGCACAGCGTGGTTTGGAAGATACGCTGGGGGCTATCGACCGGCAGAACTTTCTCGCCCAGATGAGCGAGGGTTACAAAGCACTGCAAGCCGAGGACTTTGCCGCAGCCCTCAGCGCCTTTGCCGAGGCAAAAGCGATTGATAACAGCGATCTCAGCGTGCAGAGTGCACAGCAGGCGATTGCCGAAACCCAGAGCCGGCAACAGCAAATGGCAATCGATCGACAGATGGACAGCGCCGTTAAATTTGCACAGCAGGAACAGTGGCAACAGGCCCAACAGGTCTATAGACAACTACTGGAAGATGACCCCTCCCTGGTGGACACAAAAGTCAAACTGATACCCGTTGCGATCAGAGCGCAACTGGATCAGCAGCTGGTCTCCCTACTGGATGACCCCCTAGCACTTGCCGACAAGGCCATTTATGCAAAGGCTACGGCTTGGTTAGCTGATGCCCAGGGCATTGCCAATCCCGGCCCCAGACTGCAAAACCAAATTCAACAACTGGAAATTCTAATACAGCGAGCCACCCTTCCGATTTCGGTGTCTCTGGTGTCCGACAATCAAACCGAGGTGACTATTTATAAAGTTGCCAAATTGGGAACCTTTGCGCGCCAAACTGTGGCGCTGACACCTGGGCGATATACTATTGTTGGCTCCCGTCGGGGTTATCGAGATATGCGGATTGAATTAACGCTGGAGGGTGACAGGGTCGAACCTATAATGATTCGTTGCACCGAGAGAATCTAGTGCAGTTGCTGTTCATCTCAGTTAACCTATCACGGTTAACTTATCACAGTTAGCCTATCGCAGTTATTTCATCAGGGATCACTCGGCGTAATCAGAGTCGCCGCTTTTCCACGCAGCAGGACTAATTTACTAAGGTTTAGTAATGGCAGGGTTAAGTATTAGCCTTGGTTACCACTTGTAAACGGCGCTTTGGCGAGCATCAGATACCCACCAAAGCCCCAACCACTGACATAAATCAAAAAAACCAATAGTTACTGTCCGCCACGCACCAATCGCACATACGCATCGTAGTAGCGAAGGCTGCTGCTATCATAGCCATAGTTGAAATAGACAATCCATGCGTTGCTACTAGAGTAGGCATTGGGGGAGGACGACCAGTAGTATGAGCTATTGGGAGTATTGGGAAATACCGAACTATTAATAGCAGGATAGTAACGATCATAGGCCACCAGAGAGCGCAGTTCCTCTATATTGGGCAAGCGCCAATCGCGGTGGCCAGCTAGGTCGTTAGCCCTGCCCTGAAGCAGAGCCTGCTGCCAGTTATACCCTGTGACACTGCCGGTGCAGGTACCCGAACTAGCGTCCCAAGTCTGCCCCAAACTACAGCGTTGCCAGATTAACCCAGTCCAGGTATCGGTAACTGTGCCATTGCTGTGGAGCGTATAGCGGCTATCCGGAGTATGGTTGGGTATATAATCGTGAACCGGCTCTCCTACGGCAATAGTGGGAGGTGCGGCAGCCACCAGACGTACCGAGTATTTATAGCTGCGATTAAGGTATGAATCATAACCGCGGTAGAAACCAATACCCCACGCTCTATCAGAGTACCTCCTATACGGCACCGACGACCAATAAAAGCCGCTAACCGTATTGGGAAAGTAATCGGTATCAATAGCAGGGTTATAACGACCCTTATGAGTAATTCCCGCCAGTTCTTTCACCGTGGGCACTCGCCAGTCGTTAGTACCACAGAGACCCGCGCCAGCATTGGCTCCGTTACTGCCGTCCACTAAGGTATCCCAGTTATTGGAGTAACTGCCCCAGCCATCGGTTCGAGCACGCTCATTCACCAGGGCGGTCTTACCGCCCCAGCGGTAGGTGGTATCTCGGTCATGGATACCACCATCGTCAGTTTTAACCTCCCAAATCAAGCCGGTATGGTTATCGCGCACACAGGCCCAGGGCTGGCTGGCATAGTCGCCGCTGCCAGTGTAGTCACTGCCATCGGCATTGAGGCGGGTAAAGTCAAAGCCAGCGGCACCGCCGCCCACTTTGGTCAGCAAACCGAGTCTAGCTAGAGCATCGCGGCCATGACTACAGTCTTGGTAGAGGAAAATAAGCTGATCCGTATCGTCGCAAGTGCTGCTATTGCCTGAGGAATAATCGCCTCCCCAACTAATACCAGTATCGTTTAGCTTTAGGGGCGGTGGTGGTACTGATGGCGATGGTGGCGAGATATGGGCGATGGTCAGTCTGCTGCTGGTATAGGCATACACTGGGCTATTGGTGCCATCGTCAATCTTGGCATAGAGATAATAAAATCCAGCAGGCAACGCTGAGGTATCCCAACGATAGTTAGCATGTACCCCTTCCAACAGGTTATCGGTAATCAAGGTGCCGCGGTCAAGCACTGACTTAAGTTTCTGAATGGCGCCATCAACGGATATATTGAAGTTACCGGTTTCGCCAATACTGTAGGTGGCTGCCACCAGACGGTAACTGCCGGGATCCAATGTCAGCCTCAAGCGAGAATTGTGTTCAGAGGCGCCGATATCGTCATTTTCCGCAATAAGGCTGCCATCGCTATGTAACAAATAGAGGTAGGTATCGATTGAAGATGTTAAGTCTATGCGCACCGTGCCTGATTCAGTGACTTCAAATTGATAGACCGGGTTGCCGGCACCGTCGGCGCTCTGCCCCGACGAGCTC
>Ga0213866_10002152_pt1 | contig 14137 bp, 6 predicted proteins | sample PICome_11_FD_160079 | JGI IMG/M metagenome (GOLD analysis project Ga0213866, IMG submission 160079) | Coastal seawater microbial communities near Pivers Island, North Carolina, United States - PICO284 | ecosystem: Environmental > Aquatic > Marine > Coastal | place: USA: North Carolina...
GGCGGCGAAGCTCCCTTCCAAGAGCTCGTCCGCTCAGCCGGCCTCACCTCCCCCTTCGACGAGGGCTGCCTCAAGCAAGTCGCCGACCACGCGCGAGATTGGCTCGGCGCGCAAAGCTGATTGGTGGGTTTGGGATAGAGGATCACGGAGCCGGATAAGGTGGCGGAGCGGAGGGAGTTGGAATGATTGATCCTTTGGAACGCAAAGCCCGCACGGAAGAGCGGCTGCAAGCGCTCGGCATCTCGATCAATCCGCATCTGCCGGCGATTGAGTCGATTGATCAAGCGCGCTTTCGCTCGCCGCAGGAAGTCGCGCGCCGTGCGGTCTTGCTGCTCGCCGTTGCTGCGCTCGCCTTCGGGAAGGAGGGCGATCCGCTCGTGGAGTGGCTGCATCGCGAGGGCTTGATGCAGCACGCGTCAAAGCAGGAGCGAGAGTTCTTCGAAGACCCCGAACGCTTCGAGGAACTTGGCCAGCAGCTCTCTTGGCGCGTGGAAGCGTTGATGGTGCTCGCGTGGGCGCTCTGTCTGCTCGATGATCTCGGCTTGCCTGAAGAGCAATGCAGCGCCGCCGACTTGTTCCCGCATCTTCCCGCTTTCGGCGAGTCAACCGCCGACTTCATCGCATCAGCCAAACTGCGCGATGGCGAAGAGCTGCTCGACTTCAGCGATCTGATTTATCGCGCTCACTGGGCCGCGCGCGACGCACGCATCGGCAACGGCGCCAACCCCGGCCCGATCGACATCAGCATCTGCATGGAATGGCATCACGCCATCAACTGGATCACCTGCGCCGACGATGAAGACGACTGGGACCGCGTTCCCACCAGCACTTAGAGCACTTCTCGATGTCGATTATTCGACGTCATTTCGACGAGCGCAGCGAGGAGAAATCTCAGATACGTCGCTACAGCAGAGTGCTCTGCTTATCTTGGAGATCTAGCTGAGATTTCTCGGCTTCGCCTCGAAATGACGGTCGCACGAAGCAATTGGGAACTGCTCAAATCCCCCTCCGCAAACTCCGCCACCTCATCCTGCTCCGTGATCCTCTCTCCCAAAAAACACCTGAGAAACCGCGTCGCCACGCACCAGAATTCCGAAAGTCAAGCCTGCGCGTCGCGCGAGTGCGGGCTACCATTGTGGTAGCGGCCCTGTGTCAATAAGGGCTGCGCGGACGATTCGACAACCAACCGGGCCAGGGTGCGCCGGAGCAATGACGACATGAAGCTGATCGCGTTCATCATCGAAGGCACGCTCAACACGGGCCTCAAGCAGCGCCTGCGCGAGCACGACGCAGGGCTTTTCGCGCTGCGCTCGCTCGGCTATGAATTCACCGAGGAAGCGTACAACGAGCTCTACAACGAAATGAAGCTCGCACGCTCCGACTCCCCCGCCGAAAGCGCGCTCTGGCAAGCCGTCGTATCCGCAGCCATCGTGCGCGGCTGGGATCGCACTCAACAACTCGACGCCTTCGACGATCTGATCGCGCAGTACAAAGGCCGCGCGGGCTACACCTTCATCGAGATGCCCGGCATCCGGGATGTGATTGAAGAGCTCAAGTTCGGCAACGTCGATAACTGGGGCGACGCTCCCCAGATCGCAGCGATCACCACGGGCGGCACGATGGCGCGCGATGCGCTGGAGCAGGCGAAGCTCACTACGCTCTTCGATCATCTGATCGAGGTGGATGATCCGCATCAGCGCCTCTCCGATCCGCGCGTGTTTGCAGAGCTCTTGCAGCAAGCCGATGTGCCGGGAGCGCAGGCGATCTGCATCGGCAACAGCCTTTCGCGCGGCCTCGCAGCAGCAAAGCTCGCGGGTATGGACATCGCAATCTTCCATGGCGACGACGACGAGAGCTACCCCGCGCGCGGCCCCTGGGAAGAGCCGGTGATCGAAGCCAGCGACCCCGACGAGCTCGGCGACTTCCTGATGCATTGGCTGCAAGCGCCACCTGCGAAGCCGCGCAAATCGCGCTCGGCACGCCGCGTCTCCCCGAGCACGCAAGGCGCGACCTCGGAGTTCGCCGGCGGCTTTGATGGCGACATCGACTCCGACACCGCCATGGGACTCGATCCCGCCGACGACAACTCCCCCAGCGAAGACCCCACCGGCCCCCGCTCATCCTTCGAGTAGCCCGCCTCTTGTTTTCGGAGTTCACTGCCATGACGGATATTCAGGACGAAGTCTCCCACTCCGTCGAAGAAGCACTCGAGCGGCGTTCTCTGGAAAGCATCCACTTTTCAGTCGAAGAGGACGGAAGCATCGCTTACTCCCCTGACTACAGCGTGTCAGCGGATACTCTCGTGCAACTTGCTGAAGCTCTTCACGACCTTCCGTTTGCAGACCGAGTCGTTGGACTCTCGTTTGATCGCGCTGAGCCATGCGATGCGATGCTCTGTGCGCTACCGGTGCTTCCAAGTCTGAGGTTCGCTAGTCTGGAGGGTGGAGCTTTCACCGATGTGGGAGTGGCTGCTCTAGGAATTCAACCGTGTCTGTCTGGCCTGCTGATTGCTGCGTATCGTTCCTTTACCGGTGAGGGGTTGATGGCAATTCCTGCCGAGCGACCGATTCGCTGGTTGAATCTCGTTGGGAGCTATTTCGTCGAAGATGTCGCTGTTCTAGCCGCGTGCCGCTTCTCAGAGCTCAACAGCTTCAGTGTTTGGTGCGGCGACAACCTCACAGACGCAGCGGTCGCGAAGCTGGGCGGACTCACCGAACTTACTGAGCTCGATCTCAAAGCATGCGGCAACCTCACCGGCGAGTTCCTCTGGAGCTTGAAGAATCTGAAGCAGCTAACTCGTTTGGACATCCGGCAGAACCCGAAGCTACTCGATGAACACATCATCGCACTCAATGCGTTGCCGCAACTCGAATACATCGACATGGCGGAGTGCGACAGCCTGACGCTTGCAGGCATGAACCGCCTCTTTGAAGTCAATCGCAAACGCGTCCTGGTCGGCTGGCACGCACTTCACGAAGCCGACAAACGTCAGCGCCGAGAGCGGCGCAAGGCGATGCGCAAGCGCCGCCGCGCAAAGCTGCGCGCGCAACTTAGCGGCGAGCAACAGTAACCCCTGCCAGATTCTTGGCGTGCAATCGAATCGCGAGCGAGCAGCCGTAGCGACTCCCGAGGGAGCGGCGCGTAGACTGCGTGAATTCAATCCACTCAATGCAGCCGCGCAGTGCGCGAAGGGAGCGTTATGCAATCGGGATCAAGACGTAGGTGGTTGGTGCTGGCGTTCGCGCTGGCGGTGCTGGCCGGTGGGGGCTATGGGCTGTCGCGCATGATTGGTGATGGCGGGGAAGGCCGCAGTTCACCGATGCGGGGGAGCAGAGCGAGTCTCCGCAAGAGCAGCATGAAAGTCGCGATGGCGAAGAGCGTTCTTTGCATGGCGGCGAGCAGTCGCACGCAGATGGTTCGAGCGAGTCAGCTCCGAATGAGGCTCCCGAGCGCGAGGCTGCCGGGAAACCCGCTGAGCCTGAGCCCAGCGAAGCGATGCGCGTAATCAGCTTCGAGCGAGTGCTTGAGTGCATCGTCGTGAAGAGCGACAACCTTGGGGTAGCAGGCGCGAAGGTCTTTGCTGATCCCGATGCGCTGATGGGCGCGGAGCTCGATGATTTCTCCTTCGGCGATCCGATGCCTGCATCTGCTTTCGCGCTTTCGTTGCAAGCAGATCAACAGGTCAGCGATGCAGCGGGTCGCGCAAAGCTTGTTCTGAAAGGCTCAGCGCGGGTTCCGCTCAGCGCAGAGCTGCCGGATGAGCTTCCGCTTGCCATCGCCGTGATCGCTGAGCTTGCTGGCTTCAATCAGGCGCGTCGGTTGCTCACCACAAGCATTTCGCTTGCGACCACCGATGCCTCGCAACCCCTCACGCAAAAGCCCTGCACCTTGCTCCTCACGCGTGGCGGCACCGTGCGCGGCGTCGTGCTCGATCAGATGAATCCGAGCGAGCCCTTCCCACACGCGATGGTCGCGATCAGCTACAACTGCTTCTTCGACGACTACGCTTTCACCTATCAGTACCCGCAGCAGTCCGTGTGGCACACGCAAGCGGATGCGCAAGGGCGATACGCTTTCAGCGATCTGCCGCCCGGCGACTATCGCATTGAAGCCTACCGTGAGGGCGTGCCTCCCGCGCATCAGATCGACCGCATGACGCGGCTACGCACGGACTTCGATCGTCTGAACGACACGTGGCTGAAGCTCGAAGAAGGCGGCGAGACGGAGCAGCAGCTCTTCCTCTTTAAGCCGGGCGATGTGCGCTTCCGTCTCTCGCATCCGGCTGAGGATGTGCGCGCCTACTTCTGGCCAGAGAAAGAGGAGTACCGCCGTGACTGGCGGCCGACGCAGCTCGAATCACCTTTGCGGGGAGGCGGAGTGCTCACGCCAAGCGATGGCGTCTACACCTTGCACGGCGTTGCTCCCACGGACGATCGCATCGCGATTCGCGCGAAGGGCTTCGGCGAAAGCGTGTTTACGATGCCGCCCGCGATGAGCTCGCTTGATCGCGATCTCGGCACGCTGACGCTGGACGAAGCCGCTATGGTCAGCGCACGCATCGTGGATGCCAGCGGCAGACCGATTCCAAATGCTCGCGCCTACATAACTGGCTACGACTCGTGGGGCAGCGACTTCATCACCAGGAAGTTCGAGACCTCCCACAGGGATGCATCACCCGATGCGATCAGCGGCGACGATGGCCGCGTGAGCGTTACGGGTCTGCCATCCGGCGAGTTCATGCTGGTGGTGATGCACGATGATTTCGTCGGCGCGTCGCGCGAGGTGCGAGCGCTCTCAGGCGAAGACTTGGCGCTTGGCGATGTCGTGCTTGAGCTCGGTGCCACGCTCTTCGGTCAGATCACGTTGCCGCCTGAGCTATCACCCTATCTGATGGAAGAGGGCGTGAGCGTTGCCGCGATGTTTGGCGACGAAGCCAGGCATCTGAACGTCGACATCGAAGAGTTGATCGTTCAGTACGTCGAGCGCGCGCAGTGCAAAGCAATCGTCAACGCAGACGGCAGCTATGAGATCAGCGGCGTGCCTCCGGTTGAGTGCGTGCTGGTGGTTAGCGTTTCCGCAGAGTACAGGGCGACACAGAGCGTTCCCTTCACGCTCAAGGCAGGTGAGCGCAAGCGTGTCGACTTGGCCTTCCCGCAGCCCGCGAGCATCTCCGGGCGCATCACCTTTCCAGATGGTTCACCTGCTGCTGGTTTGACGGTCTACATGGACCACGATCGCGGCTACACCAATTCGGCGACGACAGCTGCCAACGGGGACTATGAAATCACGGGACTGAGTCCGCGCAGCTACTTGCTGAAGATCGAAGTGCCGCTCGAAATGCGCAAGGAAGAGAACCGCTATCTCCGCTTTGAAATCAAAGCCGGTGAAGCACTCAAGCACGACGAAGTGCTCGCGATGAAGGGTGTGCGTGTGTTCGGCAAGGTGCTGGTAGATGGTGAAGCTGACAACGCGCGGATCGAGCTTCTCTCACTTGATCAAGAAGCCCAGAACTCGGAGCGGCTAACTGACTTCGTGAGAAGGGATAGCGGCTTCAACTTCCCCTGCCTGCGCCCCGGCGGATACCGCATGCTGATCACGCTTTGGACAGCAGATGAGCGAGAGACCATTACCAGCCGAGACATTGTTGTGCCCGCTGACTTACGTGAGTTTGAAGCGGATGTCGTGATCAACACCGTAGCGCTCGAAGGAAGGATCACTGGGCTTGATTTGCCTTCGCCTCTCTTGCCCAAAGCTGATGTCACCTTCGGCTTGATTGATGACGCGAATACGGGATCGGATGCCTACTGGTACAACCGTTTCCGTGTAGCAGCGACAGCGATGGGCGAGCTCAAGCACGCGCGCTTTCCGGAAGGGCACTACCGCGTCACACTGGAAGTTCAGGGTTACAAGGAGAGCACGGCGGTCGTTCACATCACTCGTGAGTCGCATTCATTCAGCATCGCGATTGGCGCGGCTTGCGGTACGCTGACAGCACGCATCAAACGGGTTCTAGGCAAGGAGGCATTTGGCGAAGTGCCGGTCGAGGTCTGGACTCACGGAACGATCACCTTGACGCCGAGAGATGGCGGCAAGCCGATCGAACGGAACTTCTCCGCAGACTTCGAGGGCGAAAAAGACACGATCGACGAACTGCCGCCCGGCGATTACGCCTACCTGATCCAAAGCCCTGCCTTCGCCGATGTGCGCGGAAGCGTCAGCATCAAGGCGCTTGAGACCACCGAGCTTGAGTTGGAAGTCGTGCAAGGCTGCGGCGTGCAGTTGATCGTGTCGGCACCGGGCTACGGCGGCGGAAGCGCTGAGGTTGTGTCGTTGCGAATCTTCAACGCCGAAACCGGCGAGAGCATCGCCAAGGGGCTCGACGAGAACGCCATCATCTCTGACGAACGCGATGAGATGCGCTTCTGGCTGCCAATCGGCAACGCCGGATCGTACCGCATCACCGCAAGCCTCGAAGGCTACGGCGAAAGTGAAGTCACCAATACGCTCGCCCAATCGCGCCAAGTCACCGAACGCATCCCCCTGATCAAAGAAGAGTAAACCCAAAGCGAATGGACCGGACTATGCAACTTTCCAAAGAATCCCTGATCGCTCCTGTTGTACTGCAACTGCTGCTTGCTGTCGTGGCGCTTTGGGTAGCGTTGAGCGACGTCGAGCAGACTCCCCCACCAGAGACTTTGGGCTCAGCCACCGGTCAGCCTGACCCATCTCAGCGCGATAAGCCAACGCAAACAAGCGTTGCGCGAAGCAATACAGTGCCCGCGAAGCAATCCGCAGCGCAACCCGTCAAGCGCGAGGTATCGAAGCCCGATGCGCCCCAACCTGCCGATGCTCGGGCAGATCAGCTTGTGGCGATCACGCAGATTCCCTTTGCGATCACGATCGCAGGGCGTGTGGTCAGCACGAATCTCGTGCCGGTGAAAGGCGCGCAGGTGGAGCCATTCATCGGATCAGCGAATATCGATTCCAGCGAAATGCGGCTCTTCCTTGGCTATCCAGAAGATGCCGAGCGCTGCCTCGCGGTGACGACGCTCGATCCGATCGCGCCTGTGGTGAGCGCGCAGGATGGAAGCTTCACGATGCAGATCAGCGGCAAGCTCGCGCGTCCCGATGCGCTGGCCGAGATCGATCCGGCGGAGCTTGCGTACGAGCTTGGATTCGCCGCGAGCAAGGCCGGGCTGAGCAGCGAGCGCTGCTACCACGTCTTCGCCCTCAACGAGATGGAGCGCATCGATCCGCCCGTCAACATTCCCATGTTGCAGCGCGAATCGAGCATCGAAGTCAACGTGACGCACGACGTCGACGCGCGACCGGCAAGCGAAAACTCCGATGTCGTTCTGCACTTCCTGGCGGGTTTGCTTTCGCCGAAAGAGCGCCGCGAGAATTTCGCGCAAATCGACTTCGAACGCGACGGCGAGCGCCGGGCCACCGATGCCGAGGGCCAGGTGCGCTTCGAGAATCTGCCGACCGGCTTCTACCTCATGCAGGCGATTGGCTCGGACGAACCCAATCCCGCCAAGCCCATTCCGCAGGAGGTGCTGAGCGATGATCCCAGCGAGTTCGGCCTCGCCGCGATCTTTCAGAGCGGCGCAACCGAAGTGGTCAAACTCTCCCTGCGCGAAAGCTGCAACCTGATTTTCCGCCTCACGCACCCGGCCGAGGAGGTGATGGCTTTTCTGACCGATGCGCCTAGCTCTCACGTCATGCTGAATCTGCGCTCCATCGTGGATCGCGACTCGAAGCAGCGAGGATTCGTCGAGCGTGCGAAGGATGGGCGCTTCATCAAACCCGATCTTCTCGCTGCGCACTCCTTCGCGGTGATCTCGGCGAAGGACTTCGCGCCCCTGGTGATCGAGCTTCCGCGCATGGTCGCTGGCGAAGACACCGACCTCGGCGAGCTCACGCTGGAGAGAGGACACACGCTGCGCCTGCGCGTGGTCAATAGCGAAGGCGCAGCGATCGCCGGCGCGGAGATCTACCCAGAACCATGGAGCCACTCCGTGGGCCGCCGCTTAGAAGATGAGTTGCGGGAGGGCGAGGTGCTCGCCACTTCCGATCACGAAGGCTGGCTTGAACTGAGCGGGCTGCCCAGCCTCTTCCAAAGCTTCCGCGTGCTGGCGGATGGCTACGCGATCGTGCGCGCCAGCTACAACTTGCGATCCGGGGAAACGCCGGAAGAGAAGGAAATCGTGCTCTCCCCCTACGCGCAGGTTCACGGCACGCTGAGTGGCCCCGGCTCGCTGCACAATCCGGAGAGCGATGGCGCGCCGCTCATCATCTTCCGCGAGTTCGACGACTACTACGACATTCAGGATTCGAGCGATCTGGACAAGGTCAGATACTTCGCCTACGTCGCGGAAGCAGACGCGAACGGTCGCTACACCTTTGATGATCTTCCTCCCGGCCGCTACACGCCGATTGCGATCTCCAGCGAGAAGCGCGTGATGCGTTTGCAGGAGATGCGATTCGCGCCTGGCGAATCGAAGCAGCTTGACGCGCACTTCGGCGCGGGCAGCAAGCTCTTTGGCCGCGTCACCGGGCCGGATGGCACGCCTCTCAGTAACGCCGGGCTTTGGCTGAGCCCTGCGCCCGAGCTGCGTCACAACGAAGAACCTTCGGGCGTGATCCGCACGGATTCCTCCGGCGCCTACGAGTTCACGGAGCTTGCGCCGGGCGTGTGGTACGTCCACCTTTGCGCGGAAGCGTGGATGGACGGGGATCATCGCCTCCGCAACCGGCGCGTCGAGATTGCCGATGGAAGCAGCGCGGAGCTGAACATCGTCTCGCAGCGGGTTGGAGCGAAGCTCTACGGCACAGCGCTGGTGCGAGGCGCAGCGATGAGCTTGGACATCAATGTACACCGCGCGAACTCCGCGCGCATGGACATTGACACGGAAGCGAACGAAGAGGGCTACTACGAGATTCTCGACCTGCCGCCGGGCGAGTACATGCTGACCGCGAGCGACTACGCCTTCAGCCACCAAGACACGGCCTTGACCACCGCGCGCGCTTTCACGATCCGCGAAGGGCAGCGCGAGTGCGAGCTGAACATTGATGTGGAGTACGCGTCTTTGACGGTTCGAATCACCGGCGCGCCGGAAGACTTCAACTTTGCGGGCTCGCAGGTCTGGCTTGAGCTCGACCTCCCCGAAGCCTTTTCAGGCTCAAGCAACCTCTTCGACTACATTCGCTTCGAGCTTGATGCGCAGGGCAAAGCGCTCATCCCTGCGGTGGCCTACGGCAGCTACTACCTCCGCTTCTACAACGAAGACCACTACGAGATTGGGAAGTACTTCAAGCATGAGTCAAGCGAGACAGTCGAGCTTCCCTTCGGCCCGAACGCAGGCTCGATGCAGGTGAAGATCAACAGCCTTCAAGGAGAAGCGCAGGATTGGCATGAAGGACTCCACCAGCGCATCCTCAACTTGACTCCCCTGAGCGGCATCGCCCTGCAAACATCGGGCTACTACATCTCACTCCGCGGCGTGAAACCCGGCAGTGAGCTCTTGGAGAAGGGCTTGGCTCCGGGACGCTACCGCGTGCAGGTGGACTCGCAGCGCTATGAATACGCCGAGCGGGAAGTCGAGATCTTATCGAATGAGACCACCACGCTGACGATCGATCTGGCCTACGCCTCCGCGCTCAAGCTCACGCTCTCCGGACAGGGGCTGACGCACGAGCGATTGCTCAACATGTGGTTCACCTTCTCCCGCGATGGAGGCGACGAAGAGACTTGGCCAGATGTTGAGAAAGCGTACCGCAGCAGTTGGATTTCAAGCAAACTTGAAGAAGCAGATGATGGCATCTTTACGCTGCTCCTCCCGCTGCGCAGTTCAGGCAACTACGCCATCACCATGCACTGCGAGGGATTCGAAGACGCAGTCTTCTCTGCTCAGCTCATCAAGAGTCAATTGGCGAACCAAGAGCTGACGCTCACAGCACCTGCTGAAAGCGCCGACTGAGAGACTCTCGGAGGCACTTCGAATCTTTGTCCGCGATTTCGTGCACCCTTTGTGGGCAGCTCGCTGGCGATGGGGATTCGGCGCGCTTTGCAAAGATGCGGGGAGCTTGCAATAGCGGGGGGCTGCGCGTTCAGCGAGGATCGGCGGCGAGGTTCTCGAATTCCCTTGGAACTTTGCTGAAACATTTGTCTCCCAGAGACGTAGTAAGGGAATAGGGGCATCGTCGTCGGGCTGATCCGGCGCACTCGAATCAGCAGGCGCACGAAAGCGTGGCCTCACTACTCAATTGCATCGCTTCGGGGAGAAGGTCATGGAACGCAGCAAGGGCACGCTGGTAATCATGTTGGTCGTTGTCGCCGCGCTTGTTGGAGGGGGCTACCTTCTTTGGCAAGAGCTTGGCGACGATGCGCAGGGCACGGAGGTCTTATCGCTTGGCGATGAGAGTGAAGATCGCTCGCAGGACGACGCGAACTCAGCGCAAGGCAACGATGCGAAGGCGAAAGCCGAAGCTGAGGAGCGAACTCGACTCGCGCGCGAAGGTGATCGCGAGGCAACTCGCAAAGCGAATCGGGAAACCAAAGAGCGCAATCTCTTGTCGCCAACCCTTGGAAAGAAGAAAGACAGCCAGCCCGGAGGAAGTGCTACTCCCACTGCTCCAGAAGGGCATCTACCAGGCGGCCCGAATGATCCTGCCGAAGCGATTGAGATGGAAGAGTTCAACTTCTCCATCACGATCAGTGGCCGCGTGGTTGATGGCAAACGCGAAGGCGTGAGCGGCGCGATGGTCCAAGTGATAAAGCCAAGCGGCATTGATCGCGATTGGATCGGCGCGGAAAACGGTAGCTCGATGAACCGCGTCAATCCCACGTCCACGATCGATGAGATCTTCGGCGAATCCGTCAGTACCAGCGCGGATGGCAGCTTTACGATCAGCGTGAGCGGCGAGGGCAAGCGCCCCAAGAGCGAGAACCCATCGAAAGCTGACCGCATCCTGCGCTTTGCACTGACCGCAAGCAAAGATGGGCTGCTCACCACGCACAGCGCGAATCAACGTGCGCCGATGGTTGATGGCAAGGCAACGCTCGCTGACATCACGATCCCAATCTATTCCAGCGCTTCGATCTCTGGCAGCGTCGTGCATGCCGACGACATCAACCAGCCCTTTGCCGGGGCGACGGTCAAGCTGGAGTACTACGGCGAATGGGTCGACGGTAAGCGCTCGCAGATCGACTCGCCGAAGCACAACTCAAGCGTCACCGTTGGCGACGATGGAGTCTTCGCGTTCAACGATCTCTCCCCCGGCACGTACAACTTGACGGCCAGCATTCCCGGTACGCAGCGCGTCGAAGAAGGCGTGAGCTTCGTTGTGCAAGGACGTGGCGGCTCTGGCGAAGGCGCGTCCAAAACGGTGTCGCTCTCTGCTGGCGAGACCATGGAGAATATCGAGCTGCGTATCAGCGAACCCGGCGAGCTGCGCTTCAGCCTCTCGCACCCCGCAGACAATGTGTTCGTGAAGTGGGAGAACAAAGCAAACCCCTCCAACAGATGGGTCCAAACAGCTCAACAGGATTCCCCCTTCTCTGGCGGCCAGCGATCCATCGCGGATAGCGAAGGCGTGTATCACGTAGATGGCGCAGAGCCTACGCTGATCGCGGTGAAGATTCGCGCACAAGGCTACGCCGAGACGCGCATCGAGATTCAAGATGCGCATCGCCAAGGCAAAGACTTCGATCTCGGCGAGATCACCCTTGATGAAGGCGCGACCATCACCGGACGCGTCGTCAACAAGCAAGGCGAGCCTGTTGTCATGGCGCACCTCAGTATCAGCGATGTAAGCCAGGCCAGTCCCAATCGCATGTGGGTCGGCGCATGGGGCGAAGCGGGTAAGGTGCCTGAGTTTGACACAGATGCAGATGGCCTCTTCGAGATCGCGGGCTCGCCTGACGGCGCCTTTGAGATGACCATCGGCCATCACCTCTATGCAGAGCTGAAGCACAAGTACAGCGTCAAGAATGGCGCTGACCTGAATCTGGGCGACATCGTGGTCAACGCGGGCGCGAGGGTCTTTGGTCGCGTCACCGTCGATGCCAGCTTGATGCAGCCCGACGAGAATGGCGATGCGCCTGAGATCGCCGTCGCGCTGATGGATGCCTCACAGCCCTACATCGATTTCGTCGATGAAAACTCCCTCGCAATGATGGTGAAGAACGCCAGCCAGCACCAGGCACAGACTGACGAGCAAGGCGAGTACAGCATCACGCGCGTCCCGCCGGGCACGTACATCGCCATTGCTGTCGCGGGTAGCCGCGTGCAGAAGAAGAAGGGCGTGAAGATCGAAGGCGAAGAAGAGCTGCAGATCAACTTCAACATCAGTGCCGGCGTGCGCGTGTACGGTCGCATCTCGCGAGAAGATGGCAGCGCCGTCGCGAATCAGGAGATTTATCTTAGCCGCAATCTTTGGGGCCGAGAGGCAAGCGCGACAACCGATGCACGAGGTGAATACCACTTCGACGATATCAGCGCTGGCACCTGGTATCTGCGCATGAGTAGCGATCCGCAGCGTTGGGATGACGCCTTCCGCGCCGAACGCGCGATTCAAGTCGAAGCTGACAACGACAAAGAGTTCAATCTCGAACTCGATGACAGCGGCATCAAACTCTTCGGCACCACGACCCTCGAAGGCAAAGCCATCTTCAATCAAATCGCCCTCCACAAGCGCGGCGAGACCATGCCCGCATCGCAAACAGATGTCGAAAGCGACGGCTCGTGGGAGATCGTCGGCCTTGAGCCTGGCGAGTATGAGCTTTGGATGCAGTCGTGGAATGGCGCAGGTGGGGAGACCTACGGCTGCTACTTCTTCACGATTAAAGACGGCGTGATGGAGCAAGACGCCTCGCACGATTTCCAAGCGGTCAAGCTGGCGGGCAAAGTCATCGGCGCGAGCGAGAGTGAGCTGGCAGGCGCCATCGTTTCTCTGCGCTTAGACGTGCCGGGCTCGAGTTCAACTAGCGCTGGATGGCGGCAGATCGAGATCACCTGTGATGCGCAGGGTCAGTTCATCCGCGAAGATCTTGTTGCGGGTCGCTATCTGATGACGGCACGCGTGGCAGGCTACGGTGTGCAATCGCTCGCCTTTGAGTTGAAAGCGCCAAGTGCCAACGTGGAACTCCCAGTTGGAGCGCTGGCTGGCTCGCTCGTCATCCTGATCGACGACGTGCAAGGCGATGATACGGCGCGCGAAACCACTGGCATGACGGCTGGCTCGATCCGCGTCAAAAACGCCAAGGGCGAGAGCGTTGATCTGCAGCAGATGCAAAGCTTTGTGGCAGCGCTGGCTCAAGGCACGGAGATCCCAATTGCGGATCTTTCCACGGGCTTTTACAGCATTGAAATCGATCACCCTGACTTCGAACTGATCTCCGTGCAGGCGGATGTTATCGCTGGTGAAACGAATCGCGTCAGCGTGAATGCCTATCGCTCCGCGACGATTGAGATCGAGATCGCCAATCCCGAGCTGACTTCCGCTGACGTGAAGAAAGCTCAGATCCGTGTGACGGATGCTTCGGGCACGCCGGTCAACTTGGGAAGCACTGGCTTCTCCTTCGGCGGCAATGAAGACGGCAGCAAAGTGAGCCTTGTGCGCGTGCGCAAGGGCGGCAGCTATCACGTCAAACTCACGCTGGAGGGTTACGAGCCTTACGAAGTGGACACGACCGTTGCGCGCAGCACCAATCACCGCCAGGTTGTGACGCTGGTAGCTAAATGATCGCGGCCTCTGCGCTGCTGGCGTAAATCCGTGCGAGGCCGCGAAAGCGGAGAGATTGATCAAGTGCAGGCCCTTTGCTGGGATGGGCGTTGAAGGCGCTCTCGGCCCGATTCCCTGCAATCGGGCAAGGAATTGCTGGAATCACTCTCAAGCGGTGTTATACCCATGGTTCGGCACGCCCCGGAAGATGGGCAGGCTCTTGCCATGGGTCGGAGAGGGATCAATGTGCGACTGGGTTCTCCAGCCGCTCGAAGGTTGTTCTTCCCCAGAGTTTGAGCTCTTCCCAGCGAGGCGGGTAGTCATCGGCGAATCGACTTACGAGACCAGAGCGTGATGGCAAGCAAAGCTTCCTCAAAGAAGAAGACAGCCAAGAAGAAGGCTGTCGCGAAGA
>Ga0213866_10002153_pt1 | contig 14135 bp, 3 predicted proteins | sample PICome_11_FD_160079 | JGI IMG/M metagenome (GOLD analysis project Ga0213866, IMG submission 160079) | Coastal seawater microbial communities near Pivers Island, North Carolina, United States - PICO284 | ecosystem: Environmental > Aquatic > Marine > Coastal | place: USA: North Carolina...
AGCCTTTGCTAGAATCCTTTCCTAAGAATCCTCTCAATAAATCAAGAGAGTTTTTGCTCAAGTAGTTGTAGGGTCTTTCATACGAAACAACCCCTGAACCCTTGAATACAACGCCACCTGAGTTGTATGGCAAGAGTGCATCATTTGGAACACTTGTGGCTTTTCGAGAATTTCCCACAGAAAACTTCTTTTTGTTTGTCCAAGCGAAAATGTTTTCTTTCAAGCGAGTCGCCAAGCCCTCTGCACCACGAGCATCCTCGAAGATTATGGCACTCTTTGGAGAAACAATAAATACATCGTCAATGAACTCTGTTGTGTCGAAAGTACTCGCAAGATGTATCGGAGCTCTCTTTCCATTGTAGTCTGTGTTTGGATACAGAGCACTACCGAACAAAGAGAATGACCCTATTGTGTCTCTACGGATTGGTCTAGGATTCGCTCGGAAACCTGTCGCATGTACAACACCCAAACCACCATCAATGACAACTCCCAAACCAAGTCGTTGTTTTTGTTGATATTGGACTCGTCCTTCCGCATCCACCGAGAAAGCACCCTTTGCGTTTCTCTCTACCATATCTTCCAAGAGAGTGTCCTTGCTCCAAGAACGGACAATACCTCGAATGACTTGTTCTCTTGTAAAATCTCCAACTTTTGAGGCAGGGTATGTGAAATACGCAAAAGACTTTGGAGAGCCTTTGTAATCCACCATTGGAAATACTCCAAAGAGCTCTCCCTCATTGAAATTACCATTCGCAGAAGCATTGTCGTCATCCTCCAACACTTGGAATGGCAAAGAAGCCTTGCCCATTTGAGTGGGATTGATTGTCAAGCCACTGAGTGTGTTGTTGATTCCTGTTGGAGAACCCCCTGTTTCACAAACCTCAGCACAAAAGATAGGATATGTTCCTGTGGGTGTGTTGTGTATCTCCCAAGAATACCCATACTCTGTGGTACCATTTTGGCTGACATGGGAAGGTCTGAAACCATCTTTTGGTTGAACATAACGACCAACACGAACCATAACAGCAGCAACGAAATCTCTGCCTTGCTGTAGGCTTAGGAGAGTATGCTCAGGTGTTGCTGCCCCAATTCGAAACAAGACTTGGTCTATTTTTGGAACTGTTCCGAAAAGAGGTGCTTGGATAATCTGCCAAGAACCTATATTTTGGGTAGGAGTTTCATCACTGAATGTTCCGTCTAAACGAAGCCACTTGCCCACAAGGTTTTTTGTGAGGTACATATCACCTAATGTGTCCGATCCCCCAATGTATCTATCATCTTCTAATAAAGGTGTAGAGAAACTATTGAACACCGCATCTTGCGATGTGGTATTTGCCATTCTTTTCCAAGCAACGAAATCTTTTTGTGTCAATCCAAGTAAAATAGTGGCTTGTTGGAAAACACCTTTTGTTGAGTCTTGTGCCCCTGAAATATAATGTGGTGCGTGCCCTCCAAAACTAAGAAGCTCTCCATCTAGTAGAGGAAGAAAAACATTCGTAGAACCATAGGCGAGTCCTAGTGGATATATTTGATTAAACGCATTTGTGAGAGTGGGAGAGTCTGACATTACGGCAGCGGTCTTTCTCTCCCCACTTGTCAAAGCATGCACATTCTTCAACCAAATCTGTGTGTCCCCCGAAAAGCGAACTCCCGCCACACCATCTTTGGCAGAACTCTCCGTAGAGGTTGTTCCTGTGTCTGCACCCCAACTCGCAGAGAGCTCCAAACCACCCTTGACTTTGTCTCTATTCGATAATAATGGCTCGGAGTCGTAGGCACCATAACCCCCTCGTCTAAAGACACCTTGTTCTATGTGAGTCAAGAAAGCATAAGAAAGAGAGTCTTTTGTCAAAGTACCGAGAGAAATCCCTGCTGGATTGGTAGCACCCTTTGATGAGAACAAGTCAATATGACCTCCCATCATATAGGTCGCATTGTCAAACCCTCCAAGATTCTCTGAGTCAAATGCAATCCCCTTTTGGTTGCGAACCATCATTGTGGATCGATACCTTTCCAAGATAGCCGAGTTGGATGGGATTATCTCAGCATCGTAGAGTAGTCCTGAAACAAATTCAGGAGATATCGCATCAATTGAACCACCTGTTGTTTCTAAGAAAAACGACCTTGAACTTTCTCCTTCAAAATCTTGTACCAAAGCCAACACACTACTTGTGCCACTCTGTAAGATAATTCCATTGTAATTGTAGAGCTGTCCTTGTCTTTTCAAAAAGACTTGTTCTCCTTTCAAGGATACAGGGTCTTTTTGATATTCTGCCCAATCAAAAGCCAAAGAGTATATCAAGGGTGGATTTATGGCACTTGTTTCGTACCCACCTTTGTCAAAGTTGGCTTGGAGAGGAGAGGCGAATTGGTGTTCTTCGACCGTTCTATTTGTGTATGTGATCCAAGCCCCATAGAAACCCGCAGCGTTTGGATCGGTCAAGTCAAATCTTTCAAAGTTCTTTTTGTGGAACACCCATTTCGAAAGATTAGGAGAAACTCCCGATTCAAGAAATATGTTTATTCTCTGTCTTTGCATATTGTGGTATTCAGAAGTTCTATCGGAATTACCAACGAAAGACACTACATTATTTGTTGCCAAATTGAACTTGTCAAAATCGTGTGTTCCCAAGTAAGCCGCAATAGAGAGTGTTCCATAAATCGAACCAAATATCTCATTACTCTTTGCGTAGATTTTTGTTGGGTCTCCATTGTATGCTGTGAAATTAGGAGGATTGCCCCCATCAACTTCCCAAGAAACACCATCTCCCGTATCTTTGAAGAAAAGACCACAACGAACGACTTCCTTGTCAAAGTTTGGAGTAGAGAACTCATTCCCTAAAATACCCGCAAGGTTACTAGAAGCACCCCCAGCACTTGTTTCGTCCTCTGCTACCTCCACAAGAACATTGAAGAAACTATCAATAGGGTTTCCAACTTTTTCTCTAATACTATTCACATTTGTGAATGTGTCGAATGTGTCAGAACAACCAACCCCCCCACAAAGAAGAATGACTTTGTTGTAGTCGGGATCTGCCACATTTCCATGTGCAGGGTGTCGAGGGTCATCGTGAGCTGCAAACAAGAATTGTCTTTCTCTTGTATCGTCAGGATCTAAGATTGGTGTTGTTGCACCATAGGAAACACCCCCTTGTAGATATGGGTTTGTTGGACTACCATTTGAAATGAATCCTGCATACTCCAAAAGAATACCAACATACTTTGGGTGGTTTCTATCATAGAGAGGTCGATTGAGATGGGCTGCGATTGTAATAGGATCGGCACTTGTGAGTGCTCCGACCTCCAAAGGAATGGTCACCCATCGTTCAGGGAATCTTGGGTCTGCCGACTTGACCGTAATGACCATACGACCCTCAGGAATATCAAAGAGGTTGGAGTCCGTAAAGTCCTCTGATTTTAACATTGGTTGAGAGGGCATTATCTCTACGAATCTCTCCGTAATGATCAATCGATCATTCAAATCATCGGTGATATTGCTTGAGAAAGAAATTGTCCCTGTTTGATCAAGGCGATTGAATTGGGCACCCAATTGATTGCGAACATCGGTGAGAGAAAAACCCGTTGGTATTCCAATAGACACCCAATGGATAGGGTTATTCGCACCCTCATTATATTTGTCCGTTCCATCATAGAGTTTGAGTGCCACAACCATACGATGCCCCTCAAAGGCATACCCACGCCAATTGAGCTCTTGTGATGCGACCGATTGACCCACAACAAGTGCTTTCGCACCAATATCATTTGCAGAACCACCCAAACCTTCTGAGAATCTTCCCAAGTCAAAGTTGTGGTATGGGGTCGCTGTGATATCGAAAGAAAATAACACATCCGTTGGTGTTGTACTCAAGGAGATTTGATTCGCCAACGAGATCACAGGACGAGGTGTTTCAATACCCTCAAGATAATCTCGGTCGGACACATAGGCTTTTCCTCGAAGAACCTCAAAACCTACTTGATGGGCATTATTTTCAACACTAGGCTTGGAAGAAACAACCCATCGCTGTGTGTTTCTTTGGAAAGAAACACGACCAAGTTCAAGTTCTCCTCCTAATGGAAATAATCCCCGAAGCTCTTGTGCGGGACCTGCAACTGCCGTAGGCATTACGGTCACAGAACCATCAGGATTCGCTGTCAAGTCTGCATAGGCAAATCGAATACTGTCGCTTCTCCAAGCAGAACCATAGGAGGTATCTTCCGACAAAGAAAGGAAATTAGGATTCTCTTTTCTCAACACAAAATCGTGGAGAGTAATGTCAAAGACAGACAAGGCGACCGAGAACAATCCTTGTAGTGCATAGATATAAACATAGCCATTGTTCGTAGGTTGCTTTTGAGTCAAAACAGCAAGGGAATATCCAAAATCAACTCCCTCTCTGTGAGTGTTCCCAAATCGAGAACTCCAATGTGTTGAGTCATTTGGGTAGTCGTTGAGTTTATCTACCAAAGAGAGACGACCTCTTGGTGGCAAGAGGGTTCTTGAAATGACCAATGGGTTGGTATTTGAACCACCAACGACTTGAATATAGACTTGTTCGCCCAATGTCGATTTGAAATTGATTTCTTCAAAGCCATGATCAGCACTAGACAAATCACCACCTGAGATAGAAACACCCACTCCTGTTTGTCCTTCTTCCATTGAGAAAGGAACACAAGCAGCAAAGAGAACAATCTCCCCACGAGGGTTGTTCCCACCTACGGCAGCCCCAGCGATACCACTTGGATTGATTGTACCCCCTCTCGTTGGTGCGTGAGAAAGTGTGACCGTACCCGCACTATAATCAACGGTAATGGTTTGTTTCTCTGTTGTGTTGGAGGGATCAATGTTTGTTTCAAGAGATGTGATAGGCTTGCTGAAATCAGGAACAGCGTTCCCTCCAACTTCTTTGGCGGGGAACAACACCATTCGGAAACCAAGATCAAGGAGAGAACCCGCATCTGCATAGGAACTCCCATGAGAGTTTGTTGTGAAAATGGCTCGGTCAGCTCGTGCAGGAGAACCTCCATAGAGAGTTCCCGCTTGGTCGTCATTGACTTGCTTTGTTGTTCTATCAACCCAAGCAGGATCAATGAGATTTTTCAAACGACAAGACTCAATCTTATCGGCATTGAAATCTCCCTCAAAGATATCGGACACAGGAGAATGAACAGAAAAAGTAATCCTAACATCGGAGGAAGCAAGCAAAGAAGTCTTGTCTAGGAATAATGTTTCTCCAAAAGTGGGAATCCCCGTATTTGGGTCTATTTCCATCTCTCTACGGAGTTGAATGAAATTGGTGCCCGCCTCAAGAACCTCAAACCAACCGAGCAGCTCTTTGCTTTCAAACGAGGCTGTTCCCGCCATTTCGTGAAACTCAACATTGGTGATATGAATAATATCTTTATTTTGAACAATGCCATGCCCACTCGGTAGTCCATAGATTCGAAATACCCCAGCACCATCTGACTTGCTCGCATTGTTGTCGGTACTTTCGAGAGTACCACTCAATGTCTTGTTCGGAATTGGAACAGGAAGCTTGAACCCCACTTGATCTGCACTAGCATACAGAGCATTGGATGGTTCTGTTTGGGTGTTTTTAGGATTGTGCAAGTCATTGAAAGCAGAGTGTTCGGGAGAAACGACCATAAAGACTTTCTCGGCACCCTTTTCTCCACTACTCGGAACAGCAGCAAGACGAGTCACATAGGGTTGGAAAAAAGTGAGAGCCTTGATTCGAGCATCTGTCGGAATCTCAAAGAAAGTGTCTAGTCGCTTATTGGGATCAAGATCAATCTGATTCCCACCAAACTCAACTACTCGGAAAATCTCAAACTTGGCTGCCTCTCCATATTCTTCTTTGGGATACAGACCATCGAAGCCCGCAGACAATAACCCATCAATGGTATCGCCCGTTCCTGTGAGTTTTCGGATAGCACCTGTTTCTGTGATAGTCAGAAACAACTTGCCTTCATTCACCAAATTAGAGATATCTCCATAGATATCTGTGAGTGTCGCACCACTAGGAGAAACAAGTGTGAGAGAGTTTCCTGTTGCATCTACTGTCCATTCCCAATCATTATGTACAGTCTTGAGTGTTGGTCCAACAATAGAGAAAGAAATGGGATGCCCAACGAGAGAACCCCCTTTGCTACCAAAGGCGTTCGTTCGGTAGTTGTACGGGATAAAGTTCAGCTCAGGAAAACCATCGAGTCCTAATTTGCTTACTCGCCAACGAGGGTTGTTCGGTGTTTCGTTGCTGTTCTTTATTGTGGTGTCTGTTGTGAAAGTGGAATATCCATTTGAATACGCGGCTGCCCAAGAACCCGAAAAGTTCAAGAGAGTGTCTAGGGCTTGAATCGATCTTGGAGATACGGTAGTGTCTCTTGAAAAAGGCTCTTGCCAAGATTCATTTGTTGTCTTTGTTTCTACTTTCTTAGACCAATACTTGCTACTCATAATTTACATCTCACCATATATAAAGGGTTCGTTCGTACTTGTGCGAATATAGATAGGTTATTCAATTCCCAATATAGAGAAATTAAAAAAACCTCTCAGAGAGTACCGAGAGGTTTTTGTTGTAGTGTTGGTTTTGTTTTCAATAGTCAAAATAGGCAATAAGATCACACTCAACAGACACAGTTATGGTGAGATAGGGAGTATAGTCTTCTATGACAATCCCTCTCGAATCAACATCGCAAGAAATAACACTAAGAATCTCAGGTCGGGTATTTGCCCACATTTCTACCATACTCTGCATATTAACAACACCCTTTGCGAGTTTCTTTGCATATTTGGATGGTGATATATTATCACCACAAGGCAACAATAGTTTTCCTTTCAAGGAGGTGTTTCCCGCCATTTTCAAGGAAAAGTTGGAACTTGATGGTACAAATGGGGAACTATCTCCTTGCGAATCCCTCCCAAAAGATTGACAAAAACTATTCCATGCCTTGTTTGTACTGTTAAATTTTTCTTGTGTCTCTGAAGGAAGCCTACTTCGGTTCTTGCTTATTATATCAGCAAGAACCCTTTCCATTTCATCTTGTGAAAAAATTTTCTCACGAATCCCACGCCCAATGATGTGATAGAGGGTCCCCCCTTTTAGTAAGATTTTTTCTAAGTATTGTATATATTCTGTTTTATTCATAGTTAATTCCTTTTAATCAAAATAACGGACAAGGTTGATATCTACATCTAAGGAGATTTGTAGCACTACAGAATCATTATAGCCGTCAGAAAGAACCTCCTTACCACCCCAAACAAAAAGCTCTTTCACTGTAATCTCAGGGCGAGAATTTGCCCAATTCAATACTTTTTTCTCCAAATCAACAATGTATTTTCCAAGCAATTTTCCATAGTTTGCCACACTCATACCTCTTTTTGCTTTGGGCATTGCTACATATCCATCTAAACCGAAAGGGTCTGTGTGAGTAGCCCACCCCTCTTTCTCATTTGAGGGTGTCCATTCATCTTGTGTTGGTCCTGAGTCACTATCGAAAGACTCCAAAAATGTTTGCCAATCACTAGAAGTTGTCACCATACGCCACAAAGGGGATTCCCAATTGCCCTTTAACTGAGATGCAATTGTCGTATTGATTTCACTTTCGGATATAATGTTAAGGGTCTCATTTAAGGAGATAGCTTGCTTGATAGATGCCACATCCCCACTTTCAATTAAAGAAAGTAGTTTTTCTTTGTGTTTTTCATTTGCATTTTTTTTCATAATAAACTCCTATGGCTGTTCTCTTTTATAGAAAGATTATTCAGGTCGGATAATTTCAAGACCAACCAAACCTCGAACATTTGAAACCGTACCATTGGCACCACCTTGTTCAAAGTTCAAGGCACGACCCGTTGCCGAATCTTTTATGACCACTTTGACAAGTACAGGAGCTTCACCCCAAGCATTTTCATAAATACTCGCACTTATTCCTGTATGAACCAACACATCTGAATAGACAATACCTGTTTGAGTATCTACACCATTTTTTGTTTCGGTGGGGTCATTCACTTGACACCCAGCCCCATCAGAGAACGCGTCTTGCTTGCTTGCACCACTACCATCAAGACGCCCAATGTCCATCCAAGTAGTCAGCCCAGCAAGTTTCACAAAGATAGCAATTGCATCACTACCCGCACTTGCTCCCCCACTCCAAGCAAAATCTTCCAATTGGAGTCCATGTATTCTAATCTTGAAGAAAGTTGAACCAATCGCCTCAGGTAATGGGTTGGTACTTCTTGAGAACGCAAGGTCAAAGGCTCGGATATATACTCTATCATTTGTAAATCCACTGTAGTCGGGCTGTGCATAAACAGATAGGTCACCTCTTGCGATACTCGGTCTGTGTCCTGTACTATAATCATCTTGTGGGTATTTCAACAACCCACGAGAAGGCATTGGATCAACGACACCATCGCTCAATGGAGGGTTTCTGTCGGGCAAACCACACACTTGAGCTTCTTGTTCAGGTGTTGATAGAAGCACAGTATCTAATGGATCTAGATGGTTGTTTTTTGATCGGAAACCTGCGAGTTGGAAACCATAGGCAGAATCTGAAACACGAACAGGAATGTCAATCACTCCTACGGTCGGCAAACCACTACCAACGATTCTCTTGTATTCATCGGCATTTAATGTTGTAGGATATCCTGAGGTACTAGAGTCCCCTAAATCACCAATCCAACGATAGGATTCATCAAGAAATCTTTCTTCGTAGTCTTTTTGACTAGAGAAACCTATCACTTCAGGAGAATATAAAGTTCCGCTTGTTGAGTGTGCCATAATGGTATCGCCAATCGTTTCCGAAAGCTCTATGCCCTCCACATACGAAAGACTATCGTGCAACAGAGGTCTTCTTGCGAAAGCACGCACTTGAACATCAGAACAGAATCTTGGATTAGTCACATCTCCTTGAACCACATAATGCGACCCAGCAGGGGCATTGAAAGTACCGATTGCACCACTCGGAGGTGGATTTGAAAGATCGAAAGAACCCAAGAGAGAGTACTTGATTTCTGCTTTTCGAGTCAAGTCCCCTCTACCATGATCTTCTGTCGGAACAGAAAGACTTGAACCATAAGAACCCATCCACAAAAAGGTGGGGTCGGGTGTTGTTAAAGCAGGAGTCGATTCTGTGCTGTCAGAACTACGACCCAATCGGAAAGTGTTATCGAACAAGTTATTGACCGAGAAAGAAAGTTCTTCCAATTGGAGAGGATTCGCCTCACTTGGGTGGGGTTTGAAATATGCTACACCACTCACAAAGACCATTTGATCTTGTGTTCTTGTGAGTGTGTAAGACCCCGAAAGAACAGGTGCGACCGTTCCAACATTGTCCTCAAAGATTCTTGATTTCAGAATATTGTACGAATCGGAAGAATTGAGATCGCCCTCTGCTGTTGTCTTGTAGATATTGAGAGCACTCTCAATAGAACTCCAATCCACAAGATTCGCAGAGTAGATTTCTTCATTGAGAGGTGCGACCTTATCCACAACAAGATTCTCAAATCCCGCCTCTCTCTTGAAATGCAACATCAAGACACTACCCTTTTCTTCAGCTCCGACTCCTGAGGGCAGCTCAATTTGGTGTCGGTATCTCGCCAATTGGAATGTCCAATAATCCTTTACGAATCCCTCATAGTTCCCCGCTAAATCCAAGTCGGTACTTGGGTTTTCTGACACAGGAGGTTTGGTGAAATAGCGACTTTGTTGATCGCTCGGTGTGTAAATCAAAGAATCATACTTTGCAAGATAGGGTAGTCGATATCGGAAAAAGTTGTTGTCGTTTCTATTGTCAGCAAAAGATACATCTGTGGGGGCAGCAGAAACACTCGTTCCACCCAAGATGGTGTATCCCAAGCGAACTTGCCCAGCAGAGTTATCGGCATTGGTTGGGTTGAATGAACTCGGTGACAAGGGAACACCCACAACACCCGTTGTACCATTGACCGTAATGACTCCCGTTGGGGTGATTTGGAACTCATTGAGTCCCACTATCGCTGTGACTGTTTGGTATCCATTGATATCAGGAACAGCGTCACAACCTTGTATAAATACTTGCTCTCCTGCTTGAAGCCCATGAGGACTCACACAAGTAATAGAAGCCAAGCCCGCACTATTAAGAACAGACGCAATATTTACATTGGAGTTTCGGACATAGCCCGTATGGAGCTCTTGGAGATCATATTGCCCCGTTGCAGCAGAGGGATAATCGTAGATGTCATCGTTGGTGGCAATCGTAAAGATACCTCCTGTTTTTCCATCACACTCGTCAAGGATACCTTGCCCACAATTGATAGCAGCAAGACATTCTATGTCATTGATAGACCCATTGGCGGGGATATAGAAAATACCCAATGTTCCCCTATCGGCAGGGAACAAAGAACCACTAATCACAACTTCTCTCGAACCCGCACTTGGTTCATAGAGATTGAAACTCTCAATGGTATGTGTATTATTTCGATTGAAACCACCCGAAAAAGTCTTTCCGAACCCACCACCTTGATATGTTGCGTTTTCCACATTGAATACACTATCGCTCTGTGTGTCCGCACCACGAGGATTTGGCTCATTGATCCAAAAGGCTTTGGGTTCTTCGTGAAAATAGGGATAAACAAGAGAATCGCTATTACCCAAAGCAGAAAGAATCCCTCTCTGTGTCAAACCACTATCGGCAAGTTTCAAGAATCCCCAATCAGGAACTCCCGTAAAAGACATATAGGATTTCTTATTTCCAATGGTCGGAGGACGAGCAGGAACAAGACCACTCAATTCATCAAGAGCGCCCTCAACATTGTCCGTATCGAATATGCCCGTAGGAACTCCATCAATAGAAACAGCAGACGCATCGTGTGCATCCACAGGGTCATTGATATGAGCACCGAGAGTATTGCTCTCTGCTCCCGAAATGGATGTTCCAACAAAAGCGTTCCCCTCAATACTGTCTGAGGCGGCTAATCCACTACCCGTTTTGATTTTAGATGGGTCTAATTTTCTAGGCATAGTTTTAATCTCCTGATAGAATCAATAAGTTCTTTGTTCGATAGACTCCAACACAAGTTCGGTTGTCGGTGTCGGAGAACACAATGTTATTCTCTGCGTCTAGTTCTGCCCAACGAGAAAGAACCATCAAAAGCACCTCACCCTTTCGGAATAAGACCGTATCTTGTGTCGCCTTTGCAAGAAAAGGAACGAAACATTTATGTCGATTGATTCCCGATAGTTCTTGTGTGAATACCGTAGGACGATACGAATTAACATCACTCACAGCATAGTAGGCTCGGAACTCGGTGTCTTTTCTTGTGGTATTGAAAGTGTAGTTTTGTGTTCCATCGGCAGGCACAAAAGCATGGAGATTCAAGAGCCCCGTTTCGGCATTGAAATCGTCAATACTCACTTGAGCTGTCGCCATAAAGTACCACTCACCCACAAATGTACCAACACCCCCATCATTGATAGGGATTTGATCGAGAGGTGCGATATATGGGAAAGGCAACTCAACAGAACCCATTCCGACCGTACCACTCCAAAGTTCGTGGCTCATAATAAGAGGAGTCACCTCAAGATTTACAGGAAGCTCGTTGAGAACTCCCTCACGAGTACCACAAGTCTGTGGGGCATTGGAACGGTAATAGACACATATTTGATAGCCACCCCCAGCAGCACCATAGTTTGGAATAGGGTCTTGGGCGGTGTATTCTACTCGAACGAGAGTTTGTTGTCCTGAGAAAGCACCGTGTGTTCCTCCCCCATTGATTTTCAACTTTCTTGTACTTGCACCAAACTCACATTGAGTCAAGTCTAGGGGTCTTGTGAAACCATCAAGGAGATCGGTCACCACCATTGAACGATTCTCATAGAATCTTCGCCACCCCGTAATTTCAAGTGTGTTGTCGCTCACAAACTCATCCGAAAGAAGAACACCACTGAACTTTCCTGCTACGGTACTCTGTGCTTGGTACTCCACCATCACCTCTCGGAATCCTTGACGATAGACAGGTTCAAGCAACCCATTTGTATCGAGAGGTTGTTGAGAAGAACCAAATGCAAAGTCATTCTCCAAAACAGCACCAACGGGATATACAGTGTTATCGGGCTCAAGCAATAAATCAGGTGTGTCTGTCAAGCCATGCCCAGCGGGGTAGGTGATTTCATATTCGATTAGGATTCTACGACCATTTGCAGCACTTGGGGCAGAAGCGACATCTTGAACTATCTCGTAATCCGTTCCTACCGAACCTCCCGCATTTACAACAGAGGGGTTTCTATCGAGAGTGATAATAACATGGTCTGTTCCTAGACCCTCTACTTGCTTGATTTGAACTTTCTTGTCGATAGGTGTGGCATAGTGTCCATCATCGTGAATGGACACAAGAATGTCGGTGATGGTCACAAGGGGAGGTGCAAAATCAGCCACACTTGCGTTGTGTGTTGGTCCTGTTCCCGCATAGGAAGCCGTAGCGGGATTCCATTCTCCCAAAGTAGTCGCATTGAGAGAAGAAATGTCCAAGTGTAATCGGTCACCCTCTACCCAATTTTTCTCGGCGGGGAGAACTTGTTCAACATATCGCCCAGCGAAACTCGCTTGTGGTTGAATCGGTCTGAAAGTAAAGACAGCTCTTTCTACCACAGGCTGATCTCCAAATCTTCTTCGAATGTGGTCAAAGTTGGCAATGGTATCTCCCCTTGTGGTATCTCCCGAAATAACGGGATTTCCACCATGTGAAGAATCTCTCCCTATTTCATTACAAACAAGGTGTCTTGTCGAAACATCACCACTCCCAGCACCGAGAGTCTGTTTGTCGGCTGTGTCGATACTCCAAGTTCGGTAGTTTCCATCAAGGAGGCATTTCATTTGGTATTGGAGTTCGCTCGCTAAATCAACCCCATTGGGAGAGATATGTCGTCTGAGATCAAGAATGTCCGTTTCTTCAATGATATTGGCAAAGTATCCATCAGGTCGGTCACTATCACCAGCAGGGATTGTACCCACTTGTGTGTTGGTGAATCCCCCATGAGTATAACTCAAACCACCATTTGTATTGTTCTGTGGGTCGAATCCATTTCCTGAACCATTGTCCCACGCATCATTTCTTCTGTGAATGAAACAAATAGGAATCGCATATACAAAACCATCTACAGAATCTAAATCGGCAGAGGCAGTGCTAGAACCATCCCCAGCGATAAACAATCCATTGTCGATAATGTCGTAGGCACTTGCGTCAGAACTCAAAGAACTTGTGACACCATCAGCTCGGACAAAGGGATAGGCATTATTCGGAGCTCCTTGCCCCCCTTGTGCAAATACATTCGGACTTGAAAAACCATCTGCTTGTGTCTTAAAATTGACCGCTTCTGTGTTTCCTGTGATTCGGATTCGATATTGAACTTGTACTCTCTTTGTACTCTCTACATTGATAATAGGGTCTTGAATATCGTCATTGAGTGCCACTGCCACCGAAGAATCATTGTTCCCATGTCGATAGATATGGTCTTGGTCAGGCTTATTGTCTTCATCTACACCTCCCGAAAGAGTCGCACCACTAACAACAAAAGAACCCACATTTGTTGTCGAAAGGGTGTAGGCATTTCCGACCGTACCAGCGAACTTGGATATGATTGTGAGGGTATCTGTTCCATTGGCATACGCATAGGCAAAAGACGAATCGTTTGTGATAGCACTCGCAAGATTGGCTGCGGTTGCTATCTCATTTGCCCCAATAGCGAACTCAAAAGCCACAGGAATACCTACGGTAGCCACAAAGTTCTCGCCATTGATTTCAACGACATCTCCTGCACCAATGCCTGCATTGTTTGTCACTTGCACCAACCCACTCGCTTTCGCTGAGGGAGATACAAGAGAGCGCCAAACCTCAAGGAACACAAAGTCTGTTCTTTTTACCGTAGGAGGAGAGCCATCATAGACCGTAGGGGCTTGGAGTTGAATGAGATTCTTGCCTTCTCTGTCCGTATTTGTGTATTCAAGAACAATGGGCATACCCGCAACAAGAGCGGTGATTTTGTTCATCCAAAAGCCATTGGCAACAAAGTTGGGATCGGTGGGGTCATTGATAAACTCAAAGTCCAACAACTCTCTGTCTTGTCTTGTTTGTTTCTTGAAAAATCCTGAGGGCAGAT
>Ga0213866_10002154_pt1 | contig 14128 bp, 10 predicted proteins | sample PICome_11_FD_160079 | JGI IMG/M metagenome (GOLD analysis project Ga0213866, IMG submission 160079) | Coastal seawater microbial communities near Pivers Island, North Carolina, United States - PICO284 | ecosystem: Environmental > Aquatic > Marine > Coastal | place: USA: North Carolina...
CACAAAGGGGTGCTCAAGGGTGGCCAGGCGGTGGCGGTGAAGGTGCAGCGACCGGGGCTGCGCGAGCAGATCACGCTCGATCTTTACATCGTGCGCAACATCGCCGCCTGGCTGAACCAGAACGTGGGCCTGATCCGCAGCGACCTGGTGGCCCTGATCGATGAGCTGGGCAAGCGGGTGTTTGAGGAGATGGACTACTGCAACGAAGCTGCCAATGCCGAGCGCTTTGCTGCCCTGCACGCCCCCAATCGCCGCATCGCCGTTCCCCGCATCTATCACCAGGCCAGCAGCCGCCGGGTGCTCACCATGGAGTGGATCGAGGGGGTGAAACTCACCAACCTCGAAGCCGTGCGCAGCATCGGCGTCGATCCCGACGACATGGTGACCGTCGGGGTGAACTGCAGCTTGCAACAACTGCTCGAACACGGCTTCTTTCACGCCGATCCCCACCCAGGCAACCTGCTGGCCCTGGCGGATGGCCGTCTCGCCTACCTCGATTTCGGCATGATGAGCGAGGTGAGCCGCGAGTCGCGCACCGGGCTGATCCAGGCCGTGGTGCACCTGGTGAACCGCAGCTTCGGCAAGCTCAGCAAAGACTTTGTCAGCCTGGGATTTCTGGCCGAGGACGTCAACCTCGAACCGATCGTGCCGGCCTTTGAAAAGGTCTTCGGCCAGGCGATCGAACAGGGCGTCAGCAAAATGGACTTCAAGGCCGTTACCGACGACCTTTCGGGCGTGATGTATCGCTTCCCCTTCCGGGTTCCCCCCTACTACGCCCTGATCATCCGCTCTCTGGTGACCCTGGAAGGCATCGCCTTGAGCGTGGATCCAGACTTCAAGATCCTCGGCGCGGCCTACCCCTATTTCGCCCGTCGGCTGATGGAGGATCCCGATCCCGGCCTGCGCCAGAGCCTCAAAGAGATGCTCTTCGACGGCGACATTTTCCGCTGGCAGCGGCTCGATAACCTGATCGCCAGCGCCTCCCAGGGCAGCCAGCTGGATCTGGAGGGGCTGCTGGACCAGGTGCTCACCTTTCTGTTTTCAGCCCATGGCGGGCTGCTGCGCCAGCAACTGGTTGACGCCATGGTGTTTCGAATGGATGCCATGGCCTGGCAAACCACCTTGCGGATCGGCAAGCGGCTGCCCGAGAGACTCCAGCCCCCTGGCCTGCGCAAGCACCGGCTCAGCGACGCCAACGAACCACTGCTCGACCTTGAACCGGTACGGCAGCTCACCGGAATCCTCCAGGCCCTGCCAGGTTTCGAGCCCCAGATGCTGATGCGGCGCCTGCCCAGACTGCTCGGCGAACCCCAATTGCGCCAGATGGGCGTCCAATTGGCCCGAGGCCTGGCCGAACGCGGTGTGGTGAGACTGGTGCGCGATGTGCTGGTCTCTGCCTAGATGCTCAAACAGCCGATCTAGGTTTAGCCCCATGCAGACGATTGGTCATGCCGAATAGTCGGGTGTTTGGACGAGCCTTAGCCACCGCCGTGATCGGCTTCAACCTGCTGGGAGCCCTGCCGCTCTCCTCTCCGCCCGCCGTGCGCGCCGCCGAGAATCTCGTCTTCGTCAGCGGGGCCTTTCGGCGCTCAATCCCGGTTGCCGATCTCGAGAAACTCGCCACCACCGGCCAGGCCCAGGGACTGTTGGCCGATGTGCTCAGATTCAGCAGCCAGAATCCCAAAACCGTCGCGAAGCTGCTCAACCAGTCGATCAAGCTGCCGGTCACCCTGGTCAGCCGGCTGCTGAACACCCGGATCGGGGAAGCCCTCCTGGAGCGGCTGGCCCAAATTGTCCATCCGCTCAATGCACCCCAAGCTGGCGTGGTGGCCCTGCGCTCCAGCCTGGTGATGGGTGTGGTCGAGGGGAATGGTTCGATCTCGGCTCTGTCTTTCTTCAGGGCCTATCCGGTTCGGGAGATGGAGGTGAGCATCCCAGCCCTGATGAATCTGATCCGCAAGGCCAGCTCGATCGCTGATTTGGTGCGCTTCTTCTCCGAATCCCCGCTGGATGGCCTCCGCGGCGAGCCCCCTAAAGGCGCAACGTAGATTCAGCCAAGCCACTGCCAGCACCCGTGTCCCTGCTCCGTTCTCTGAAACGTCTGGGCCAGGGGACGTTTGCTGGCTGCCCAACCATGCAGGATTGGCCCGGTCTGATCGAGGCCTACCGACGTTGGTTGCCGGTGAGCGACAAGACACCGGTGATCACCCTGCGCGAGGGGTCCACCCCCTTGATCCCCGCCCCTCTGATCGCGGAACGCATCGGCCGGGGGGTGAAGGTCTTGCTCAAATACGACGGGCTCAATCCAACGGGTTCCTTCAAGGACCGGGGCATGACGATGGCGATTTCCAAGGCCAAAGAAGAAGGCTCGGAAGCGGTGATCTGCGCCAGCACCGGCAATACTTCAGCGGCGGCGGCGGCCTATGCCCGCAGGGGCGGCATGCGGGCCTTCGTATTGATTCCTGATGGCTATGTTGCCCAGGGAAAACTTGCCCAGGCCCTGCTTTACGGCGCTGAGGTGATCGCCATCCAGGGAAATTTTGATCGGGCACTCGCGATTGTGCAGGACATGGCCAATCAGTATCCGATCACCCTGGTTAATTCCGTTAACCCATACCGCCTGCAGGGTCAAAAAACAGCGGCATTTGAAGTGATCGAAGCCCTGGATGACGCACCAGACTGGCTATGCATCCCCGTTGGTAATGCAGGCAATATTAGTGCCTATTGGATGGGCTTCAACGAATACAAGACTGCAGGACGCAGCCGTAAATTGCCGCGCATGATGGGATTTCAGGCCGCCGGATCAGCCCCCCTGGTTTTGGGCCATTCGGTGGAGCATCCAGACACCATCGCCACCGCCATCCGGATCGGCAATCCGGTGAACCGCGACAAAGCTCTCAACGTCAAAGCCGAAAGTGGGGGGGATTTCATGGCGGTGACCGATGCCGAAATCATTGACGCCTACAAGCTGCTTGGCTCAGGCGAAGGGGTGTTCTGCGAACCGGCCAGCGCCGCTTCGGTCGCAGGGTTGTTAAAGCGTCGGCAGGAGGTGCCCACGGGCGCGACGGTGGTCTGCGTGCTGACAGGCAACGGCCTCAAGGACCCAACCACGGCCATCGAACACAACGATGCCCGGTTTCACACCGGTTTGGAAGCCAATACGGCCAAGGTGGCCAAGGTGATGGGCTTTTAGGCAAGCGCCCAAGCCCAACCAATGGTCAAAGTGTCTGATTTAAACCTGGGGAAAACAACCCAAAACAAGGGGATGGTGGGCCGAATGCATGGCCTACCTCGTAAATGGTTTTTCCCCATTGACGGGAAACTGGGCAAAACATTCGGTGCTCCCCATCTTGACTTTTGAATGTCCCAGCCGATGCAGGGCCCAACCGCTTACCACTGCTGGGATAGGAAGGTTTTCCCCCGTTCCCCCAGCCTCTACGGCTACGGATTTTTTCTTCTAAACATCTTTTAATCCCTAGGAAAAGAACAGCGATGGGGGCGGTTCACCCTCGTTGCAGAATCAGCCTGGCTGTGGAAGCGTGGGGGCTATCAACCAAACGCTCCTACGCCCCCCTGTGCAAACGCCATGAAGCTGGTCTGCTCCCAGTCCGAACTCAACGCCAGTCTTCAGCTGGTGAGCCGGGCTGTCGCGAGCCGCCCGACCCATCCGGTGCTGGCCAATGTGCTGCTCACCGCGGATGCGGGCACCGGACGTTTGAGTCTCACCGGTTTTGATCTCAGCTTGGGCATCCAGACCAGTCTGGCCGCCAGCGTCGAGGCCAGCGGGGCCATCACCTTGCCGGCCAGGCTATTTGGCGAAATTGTCTCGCGGCTTTCCAGTGACAGCCCGATCACCCTGGCCTGCGTCGAGGGCACGGAGCAGGTGGAGCTCACCAGCGTCTCCGGCAGTTACCAGATGCGGGGCATGCCGGCGGATGACTTTCCCGATCTCCCCCTGGTGCAAAGCGGTACGCCAATCCGATTGGAGGCCGACGCGCTGGTCAAGGGACTGCGGGCCACCCTCTTCGCCAGCAGCGCCGATGAGTCCAAGCAGATCTTGACCGGTGTGCATCTGCGGCTGGATCCCCAGGGGCTCGAATGTGCGGCCACCGATGGCCATCGTCTCGCCGTTCTCTGCCTGGCCCATGCCAGCGAGTCAGCGGAGGCCGAAGCCGGTGAACCCTTTGCCGTCACCGTGCCGGCCCGTTCCCTTCGTGAGCTGGAGCGGCTGCTCTCCGGCCGCCAATCCGACGAACCCCTCAGCCTGTTCTGTGACCGCGGCCAGGTGGTGTTTCTCTGGGCTGACCAGGTGCTCACCAGCCGCAGCTTGGATGGCACCTATCCCAACTATCGGCAGCTGATTCCCGATCGTTTCACCCGCACAATCGGCACCGATCGCCGCGCCCTCGTGTCTGCTCTGGAGCGCGTTGCTGTGCTGGCTGATCAGCACAACAATGTGGTCAAGCTCAGTGCTGACCCCGCCACCGGCCAATTGTTGATCCAGGCCGATGCCCAGGATGTGGGCCGTGGTTCTGAGTCCGTGGCGGCTGAGATCACCGGTGAGGAGGTTCAGATCGCCTTCAACGTCCGCTACTTGCTGGATGGTCTCAAGACGATGGCCTCTGACCAGGTGTTGCTGCAATGCAACGCACCCACCACACCCGCCATTTTGACCCCCGTCGACGCAGCCCAATTCACCTATCTGGTGATGCCCGTTCAGATCCGCAGCTGAAGGTGGTGCCCCTACCGGAGCAGTTGCTGTTGAGTGATCTGTTGCGCAGAAGGGTGCGCTGCGACCAGGGGTTGGACCATGGAACGGGCTTGCAGGTGTGGATGCATCCCCCTGTCCATCGTGTGCTGGGCTGGATTTCCAAGCCTTCTGCGTTTGGAACCCGCCGGTTGGCCTGGAGGCTCAACCAATTGCGCGGTTTGATCGATCTTGAAGTGCTGGTGCAGGGCGAACCGGCTGAAACGCAGCAGGGTGTGGTGGAGCGGTTGCCATGCCTGCTTGAGGCTGAAGTGCTCGACCGCCGGCAGCAACCGATTGGCACCCTGGCCGATGCCGCCATCGAGCTGGCCACCGGTCGCATTCGCCATTACCTGGTGAGCCGCAGCGATCCCCGCCTGCCGGGTAGCAGCCGTTGGCGACTCAGCTTGGAACGTTTGGTGGACCAGCAGCCAGGCCGGGTTTGGACCAACCTTGACAGTCTCGACGATCTGCCTTTGGCGCGGGCCAGTGTGCGTCAAGACGTTCTGCGGCGCTCCCGACGCTGGCGAGAGCAGATGCAACAAGTGAGTGGTCGTTTTGAGAAAAAGATCGAAGGTTGGTTGGAGGAACCGCCTTGGCAGGAGCCGGACAGCCCGCGCCAAGCCGACCCCCTGGATCAGGACTGGCCCCAGGATCGGCCCCAGCCCGCCCGCTCTCGGGATGATGATCCATGGATCTGACCAGGCCGGGGCGGCGGTTTCAAGCCGCCTCGTGGAAACTGGAATGCCCTGCTCTCGTTGTTTGTGGTTGCCGCTCCCGCCTACAGCGTTCCTGAAGCACTGAAAAAGGAGAACCTCAGCCAGGCCGACTACGACGAGATCTGCCGCCGCCTCGGCCGCGCCCCCAACCGGGCCGAGCTGGGCATGTTCGGGGTGATGTGGTCGGAGCATTGCTGCTACCGCAACTCCAGGCCGCTGCTGCAGGGCTTCCCCACCACCGGCCCGCGCATCCTGGTGGGCCCCGGCGAGAACGCCGGCGTGGTGGATCTGGGCGAGGGCCAGCGCCTGGCGTTCAAGATCGAGAGCCACAACCACCCCTCGGCGGTGGAGCCGTTCCAGGGGGCGGCCACGGGGGTGGGCGGCATCCTGCGCGACATCTTCACCATGGGCGCCCGGCCGATCGCCCTGCTCAACGCCCTGCGCTTCGGGCCTTTGGACGACGAGCGCAACGTGGGCCTGATGGAGGGGGTGGTGGCCGGCATCGCCCACTACGGCAACTGCGTGGGCGTGCCCACCGTGGGCGGTGAGGTGGCCTTCGATGCCAGCTACTCCGGCAACCCGCTGGTGAATGCCATGGCTCTGGGGCTGATGGAAACCGAGCAGATCGTCTGCTCCGGTGCTGAAGGGGTGGGTTATCCCGTGGTGTACGTGGGCAGCACCACGGGCCGCGATGGCATGGGTGGCGCCAGTTTTGCTAGCGCCGAGCTCAGCGAGGCTTCCCTCGACGATCGCCCCGCCGTGCAGGTGGGTGATCCCTTCCTGGAAAAGGGCCTGATTGAGGCGTGTTTGGAGGCCTTCCAGAGCGGGGATGTGGTGGCCGCCCAGGACATGGGCGCCGCCGGCCTCACCTGCAGTTGCTCGGAGATGGCCGCCAAGGGCGGCTTGGGCATTGAGCTGGATCTCGACAAGGTGCCCGCCCGAGAGGCCGGCATGACGGCTTACGAATTCCTGCTCAGTGAATCCCAGGAGCGGATGCTGTTTGTGGTCAAGCCGGGCCGTGAGCAGGCGCTGATGGCCCGCTTCACCCGCTGGGGTCTGCAGGCCGCCGTGGTGGGCCGGGTGCTCGAAGACAACATCGTGCGCGTCTTGCAGCACGGGGAAGTAGCGGCCGAGGTGCCCGCCAGCGCCCTCGCCGATGACACCCCGATCAACCATCACGCTCTGATCAGTGAGCCCCCGGCCGAGATCCAGGCCCACTGGCGCTGGAGCGAAGACCAGCTGCCCGCCGCAACCCCTGCCGGCATCAACGGCCACAGCTGGAACGACGCTCTGCTGGCCCTGCTCGATGACCCCACCATCGCCTCCAAGCGCTGGGTGTACCGCCAGTACGACCACCAGGTGCAGGCCAACACCGTGGTGCCGCCAGGCGGGGGCGATGCGGCCGTGGTGCGGCTGCGGCCCCAGCAGGGCGAGGGCGCCATGGCCGCCTCCAGCCGGGGCGTGGCGGCGGTTGTCGACTGCCCCAACCGCTGGGTGGCCCTCGACCCCGAGCGCGGCGGCATGGCGGCGGTGGCCGAGGCCGCCCGCAACCTCAGCTGCGTAGGGGCCGAGCCCCTCGCCGTCACCGACAACCTCAACTTCCCTTCGCCCCAAACCCCGACCGGCTACTGGCAACTCGCCCTGGCCTGCCGGGGCCTATCGGTGGCCTGTTTGGCCCTGAATACTCCCGTCACGGGGGGAAACGTCTCCCTCTTCAACGAGACCCGCCTGCCCGATGGCACCATGCAACCCATCCATCCCACCCCGGTGGTGGGCATGGTGGGCCTTGTGCCCGATCTGGCCCGTGTGCGGGGCCTGGCCTGGTGCGGAGCCGGGGATGCCATCTGGCTGCTCGGTGTGCCCTTGGCTTGCCAGGCAGGTGCCGATAGCGATGAACGGGTGAGCTTGGCGGGCAGTAGCTACCTGGAGCGCCTCCACGGCCTGGTGACCGGCCGTCCTCCCCTGATCGATTTGCAGCTGGAGGTTTTGGTCCAGGCTTTCCTGCGCCAGGCGATCAGCGGCGGCTTGGTGCGCTCCGCCCACGACCTCAGCGATGGGGGCCTGGCTGTTGCGGCGGCGGAGTGCTGCATGGCCAGTGGCCTGGGCGCCCAGCTCGAGCTGCCCGCCAGTGGAGAGCGGCTGGATCGGCTGCTGTTTGCCGAGGGCGGTGGCCGCATTCTGGTGAGCGTGGCTCCGGCTCAGGCCCAGAGGTGGCAGGCGGCTGTTGCCGCCGCGGCCGTTCCAGCCGCGGCGATTGGTGCGGTGACGGCCGTTGCTTGCTTGAGGATCAGCCAGGCCGGCAGCTTGCTGGTCGATCAGGGTGTGGAGGTGCTCCAGGCCTGCTACGAGCAGGCCATCCCCCGGCGCATGGGTGGGGATCTGGTGCAGAATGCCCATTCCCTCTGATCCCGAATGGGTCCGTGCTTGTGATGCATCCGGACCCCACCGACCAGCGGCCCGATAAGCCAGAGGAGGCCTGCGGGATTTACGCCGTGCTGGCGCCTGGAGAGCCGGTGGCCAATCTCACCTATTTCGGCCTCTATTCACTCCAACACCGCGGCCAGGAATCGGCTGGTATCGCCGTTTTCGATGCCGGCCACAAGGTGCGACTGCACAAAGATATGGGCCTGGTCAGCCAGGTGTTTGACCAGGACGTGTTGGAGCGGCTCGTCGGTGATCTGGCCATCGGCCACAACCGCTACTCCACCACAGGTAGCAGCAAGGTCTGCAATGCCCAGCCGGTGGTCCTGATGACCCGGCTTGGCCCCTGTGCCCTGGCCCACAACGGCAACCTGGTCAATGCGGCTGAGTTGCGCCTGGAGCTGGCGGCGATCGCCAGTGAACTCACCTCCACCACCGATTCCGAGTTGATTGCGTTTGCGATCCAGCAAGCCGTGAACGCTGGTTGCGATTGGGATGGGGCAATCCGCCAGGCTGCCAGCCGTTGCCGCGGCGCCTTCAGCCTGGTGATCGGCACTCCCCAGGGCCTGTTTGCCCTGCGCGATGGTCACGGCATCCGGCCCCTGGTGTTTGGTCACATCGGCGATCAGGCCAATGCTCAGTGGGTTGTCAGCAGTGAATCCTGTGGTCTCGACATCATCGGCGCCGGTTTTGACGGAGATGTGGAACCCGGTGAAATCATCCACTTCAGCCCGGGGGATCCCCAGCCAGAGCGCAGCCGCTGGTGTGAACAGGCCGCCAAGCTCTGCATCTTCGAGATGATCTACTTCGCCCGACCCGACAGCCGCTTTTTCGGCGAATCCCTCTACAGCTATCGGGTGCGGATTGGTGAGGCCCTGGCCAGGGAAACACCTGTTCTGGCCGATATCGTGATCGGAGTGCCCGATTCTGGTATTCCGGCGGCGATCGGCTACTCCCAGGCCAGCGGGATTCCCTTCGGCGATGGCCTGATCAAGAATCGCTACGTCGGCCGCACCTTCATCCAGCCCACCCAGGCCATGCGGGAGGCCGGGATTCGGGTCAAGCTCAACCCCCTACCCGATGTACTGGCGGGCAAACGGGTTGTGGTGATCGATGACTCGATCGTGCGCGGCACCACCAGTCGCAAATTGGTGCAGGCCCTGCGGGAGGCGGGGGCCATCGAAGTGCACATGCGGATCAGTTCGCCGCCAGTCACCCACCCCTGTTTTTATGGCATTGATACCGACACCCAGGACCAGCTGATCGCGGCCCGGCTCAGCCTGGCCGAAATCTCCAGCCACCTGGGGGTTGACTCGCTTGCCTACCTGAGTCAACAGGGCATGGTGGAGGCGGCCCAGGCCAATTCCAGCCATTTCTGCACAGCCTGTTTTGACGGAAGCTATCCGATCGAGATGGACGAGCAGGTGCGCTCCAGCAAGTTGATGCTGGAGCCCTCTGGGATTGCTGCGAGCGTGCTGCTGCACCGCTAGGGAGGCGGGCCTCAGGGGGTGGTGATCAGGGGCACCAGTTCCCGAACCTGCTGGCCCGCGGGCAGGTCCAGGCTGATGCCAGCACCAGCGCAATCCTCCGGGGGCAATTGGCTGAGTAGGAGCCGGCTGCTCCACCCCCTGTCGGTCACCAATCCGATCAGGGGCCGGTCGGCACCCCTCAGGTCGATCAGACCATCGCCCCTGTGCTGGATGCGCAGGCCAATCTGGCCCATGTCTCCCCGTTGGCATGGGCGCAGGCTTGAGATCAGCAGGTGCTTCAGCTGCCCTGCTCCTGTGGCCAGCAGCAGCGTGCCCGTGTCTTTGGGGGTGCAGGCCGCACCCACCACCATCTCGCCGGGTAGCAGTCGCATCAGCATCGGGCCCTGGGCTGCCCGGCCCATCAGGGGCAGGTTGTCGTCGTTCACCGTCAGGCGGAGCATCCGTCCGGTGCTGCTTGCCACCACCAGGATGTCGCCTTCCTGGCCGCTCACCACCCGCCTCAGGCTGACGCCTTCCTTGAGCTTGAGCACGGTGGTGGCCCGTCCCGATAACTCCTGAAAGTCCTCCACGGGTAGGCGTTTGAAGCGTCCGTCGCTGCTCAGCAGCCCCAGGCTTCCCTGTTTCGGCAGCGGCAACACCTGAACCACCTGTTCCCCTTCCAGGCTTTCGGGCAGGAAGCGCTCCAGATTGCCGGGCTGTTGAGCGGCAAATTCCCAGCGCAACAACGCCACCCGACCACTCACCGTGAAGGCCAGCAACAGTGGCTGTTCGGCGATCGGCAGGATCAACCGGGCGGGAGCGGGTTGGTCGGCCAGATCAGAGGGTTCCTCCAGGTGGAGGCGGCCCAGCACCTGGGGGCTAATGATTTTGACGGCTCCATCGGCCTGGATCAGCAGGCGACTATCCGGGTTGAGAGCGGCAAAGGCCTGTTGCCTCTGCAGCTCGGCGTTGGGACGAACCGCCGCGGCCCGTTGGGCCACCAGGGCGTCACCGCCCTCCACCAGGCGGGTGCGCCGGGGGGTGGCAAAGCGCTTGCGAAGGGCCTTCAGTTCGGCCACCAGCGTGCTGAGCAACAGTTCCCGGTTGTCGAGCAGCTGGCGGAGTTGGCCCCGTTCCGTTGCCAGGTTGTCAGCTTCTTTGGCCAGGCTTTCCCGTTCCAGCCCAGTGAGGCGCCGCAGAGGCATCGCCAGCACCGCATCGGCCTGGCGCTCGCTCAGATCAAATTGCACCTGCAGGCCCGCCCGGGCACTGGCGGCATCACTGGCCGCCGTGATCAGGGCGATCACCTGTTGGAGGGCGCCCAGGGCTTTGAGCAGGCCCTCTACCACTTCGAGCCGATCTTCGCAGCGCTTGAGGGCGTGGCGGGTGCGCCTGATCAGGGTGAGTTCGCGGTAGTCCAGGAATTCCTGCAGCAGGCGCCGCAGGCCCAGCTGCACCGGCTGGCCATGGACGAGGGCCAGCAGAATCGCCCCGAAATTGCTCTGCAGGGCGGTGCGGCGCTGCAGGTCGGCCAGCACGGTTTCGGCATTGGCGTCCCTCCGCAGCTCCACAACCACGCGCATGCCTTCCCGGTCGCTCTCGTCGCGGATATCGGCAATGCCGCCGATCTTTCCATCGTTGACCTGCTCGGCCAATTTCTCGATCCAGCCGGCCTTGCTGAGCTGGTAGGGCAGCTCGGTGATCACCACGGCGCTGCGCCGGTGGCGACCCTTGCCGGGTTGAACCTCCTCGATGTGGGCCACCCCCCGCATCGGGATGCTGCCGCGGCCGTACAGATAGGTGTCGCGCAGGCCCTGACCGACCAACACCTCGCCGCCGGTGGGGAAATCCGGGCCGGGCACCAGCTCCAGCAGTTTTTCGTCGGCCAAATCCGGTTGGCGCACCAGGGCGATCAGGGCATCCACCACCTCGCCCAGGTTGTGGGGCGGGATGTTGGTCGCCATGCCCACGGCGATGCCGGTACAGCCATTGAGAAGCAGGAAGGGCAGCTGGGCGGGCAGCACCGTGGGCTCCTGTTGGGAGCCGTCGAAGTTGGGCGCAAAATCAACGGTTTCGCTGCCGATCTCATCGAGGAGACCCTCGTTGGCGATCGGGGCCAGGCGGGTTTCCGTGTACCGCATCGCCGCGGCCGGATCGTCGTCGACGGACCCGAAGTTGCCGTGACCATCGAGCAAGGGATGGCGGCTGGCGAAGGTCTGCACCTGGCGCACCAGGGCGTCGTAGACGGCTTGGTCGCCATGGGGGTGGTACTTGCCGAGCACGTCACCCACCACCCGGGCGCACTTGCGGTAGGGGCGATCGGGGGTGAGACCCAGCTCGTGCATCGCGTAGAGGATGCGCCGTTGCACGGGTTTGAGGCCATCCCGCACATCCGGCAAGGCCCGTCCCACGATCACGCTCATCGCGTATTCGAGGTAGGAGCGCTGCATCTCCTGGTGCAGGGCGATCGGTTGAATGCGCGGATCTTGGCCCGGATCGTTGTCCGGTTCGGTGGAATCCCCTGAATGCTCCTCGGCCATCCGTTGCTGTGGTCTGGGCAGGGAAAGTGGCGCTCAGCCTACAGATGCTGTCCAGAAATCCCCAGCCCATCGCCGGATTTCACGTCAAGGTTTGCCTCATCCCTCCTCGTTGCTTTCCCCTTCGGGGCTGGCATTGGCCATGGCCCGATCCACCACCTGCTTGAGCTCGCTCAGCATCAGCAGTTGCTGGGTGGTGCTGCGCAGTTTTGGCCCCCAGAGCTGCTCTTTCTGGTAGCTCTCCAGCACATAGTTGGGTTGGTTGTCGAGGGCTTTGCTGGCCAGTTCCAAAGCTTCGCTGCGCCCGTCGGCTCCACTGGCGAAAAGGCCGGCGGCCAGGGCCAGGCTCGGTTCAGCCGCATCCGGTTTGATCCCCAGCACCTGCCGCCAGCGTTGGATTGCCGCCTTGGTCTTGCCCTGTTCAAACAGCACCAGCCCCTGGTTGTTGAGGGCTTCCCAGAAGTCCTTGCGCAGGGAGGAGGCCCGCTCAAAGGCCGCGAGAGCCTCGCTGCTCTGGCCGAGCAGGATCCGGGCGTTGCCGAGGTCGAAGAAGGCTCCGGCATTGGTCCTGTCGAGCTTCAGGCCCTGGTTCAGCAGGGTGATTGCCTCACCGGGCCTGTTGGCCCGCAGGGCGAGGGAGCCTTCGGCAAACCAGATGCCCGGGTTGCGGGGGTCGAGTTGTTTGGCCTTCGCCAGGGAGAGACCGGCCTGCTCCAATTGGTTGCTGCGCAGCTGGGCCTCGGCCAGCAGCACCCAGCCCCGGGGGTCTTCCGGAAGCAGTTGCACGGTCAGGGCCGCCAGGCGGGCAGCATCACTGGCCTGGCCCAGCCGCAGCAAGCGGGAGGCCGCCTGGGCAATTCCCATCCCGGCCCCTTCCAGCTCCTGCCTTTGGGGCACAAAGACGTAGGGCACCAGGGCCCTGGCGGGTAAGCCTGTCGTCAGCAGCAGCCCGGTGGCAGCCAGCAGAAGAGCGTTCGATCGCAGTGCTTTTGACCAACCAGTGCGCAACCGGCGCCTTGCCATCGCATGGGAACAGATCCCCCCACCCTAGGCAGGGCTGTCCTGAGTGGCCCTCAGGTTGCGACGCCACATCCAGGGTTTGATCCGACGCAACGCCGACGCCCGCAGTTTTTCGCTCCAGTCGTGGTCACTCCACCCCAGGGCCGTTTCCGCCCGCAAATTCAGCAGCCATGGCCGCGGCTGCAGATCCGGCTCCAGGCTGCTTGCCAGGGGCTGCTGGTTCCAGGGGCAGACCTCCTGACAGATGTCGCAGCCGGCCACCCAGGGGCCGAGGGCCGCAGCGATGGCGGCGGGCAGCTCAGGATCGCGATTCTCGATCGTGTGGAAGGCCAGACAGCGGCGGCTGTCCACCACGAAGGGTTCGCTGATCGCGCCGGTGGGGCAGGCTGGCAGGCAGCGGCTGCAGCTGCCGCACAGGGGCTGGGCTGGCGCATCGGCCGGCAGCTCCAGGCTGGTGAGCAGGTGGCCCAGCAGCAGCCAGGAGCCCCGCCGGCGGTTGATCAGGTTGCCGTGCTTGCCGATCCAGCCCAGGCCAGCCTGCTCGGCCCAGGCCTTGTCCATCAGTGGGGCGCTGTCGACACAGGCCCGCCAGCGCACGCCGGGCACCTGCTGCTCCAGCCAGCGGCCAAGCCGCCGCAGGCGGCCATCGATCAGCCGGTGGTAATCGCGGCCCCAGCCGTAGCGGGCCACCTTCAGGGAGCCGGGGGCCCGCTCGGTCGCCACGTAGTAATTGAGCCCCACCGCCAGCAGGCTGCGCACCCCCGGCAACAGCTGCTCCACTGCGCGCCGGCGCGGGTCGGCCATCCAGGCCATGTCGGCCTGATATCCCGCCGCCAGCCAGCGCTCCAGCGCCGCCGTTCGCAGGCCCAGGCGCTCCCCGGCGGGCACGGCGGCGAGGCCCACCGGGTCAAACCCCAGCTGGCGGGCCTGCTGCTTCAGCTGGCGAGCCAGCCCGTCGTGGGCGTGGTGCGTCATCGCCCGTACACTTGCGCCGTTCTCCAATCTGCCGCGAGCATCCGCCTGTGAGCACTGCCTCCTTCGGCCGCCTGGGCCATCTGCTGCGTTGGCTCGGCCTCACCCTGGTCGTGTTGTTCGCTCTGCACCTGTTGGCGCTGACGGCCAGTTGGAACTGGTCGCTGGAACCCTTTCGCTCCCTGTTGGCCGACCGGTTGGTCAATGAGGCCCCCCTCGCCCTGGTGGGCCTGTTGTTGATGC
>Ga0213866_10002156_pt1 | contig 14127 bp, 11 predicted proteins | sample PICome_11_FD_160079 | JGI IMG/M metagenome (GOLD analysis project Ga0213866, IMG submission 160079) | Coastal seawater microbial communities near Pivers Island, North Carolina, United States - PICO284 | ecosystem: Environmental > Aquatic > Marine > Coastal | place: USA: North Carolina...
CAGCTGCGCGCCATGCCTGACGGTGGAACCGCCGTTATCTCGGTAACCGCGGCACCTTTCCGCTGTCCGCCCGGGCCCTATGAAAGGGCGAGCCTGATCGCGGATTACTTCAAGCGTGAGAAACCACGGTCGAAGCTGCTGGTGCTCGACAGCAATGAGCGGTTTTCAAAGCAGTCGCTTTTCCAGCAGGAATGGTCGTCGCGCTACGGCGACACGGTGGAATGGCGCAGTGCCTCCATGGATGGTCGCGTGACGCGGGTGGATGCTTCAACGCTGCAGGTGTTTACCGACTTCGAACAAATCAAGGCAGACGTTGTGAACGTGGTACCCCCGCAGCGGGCAGGCACGATCGCGCAGCGCGCCGGGGTCGTCGACGATACCGGGTGGTGCCCCATCGATGCGCGCGACTTTGCATCGACCCTGCAACCCGGTGTGCACGTGATCGGTGATGCCACCATTGCAGCGCCCATGCCCAAGTCAGCGTTTTCGGCCAATGCGCAGGCCAAGGTTTGTGCGATTCAGGTCGCTCGGGCGCTGAGCGGGCTCGACAGCGAGGCCACCACGCTTGCCAATACCTGCTACTCCTTCCTGGACGGCACGTCGGCAATTTCGGTGGCGGGTGTTTACCGCAATGATGGGGGCGTATTCAGCAATGTCGCCGGAGCTGGCGGGGTCAGCTCCGCGCTGGCGGGTGACGATGTTCGGGCGCAGGAAGCGGCACAGGCGCGAGACTGGTATGCACGCATCACCGAGGAGGCCTTCGGATGAGAACGGTGCTGCTGGCGATGGTCGTTGCGGTGCCCCTGATTGCCCACAGCGCGTCCGACGCAGCCGCACCGCTGCTCGACCTCAACAGTATTGCGCTCAGCCCTGAGCTAGGCCTGGCCGTGTACACCGAACGGGAGCAGGGCCACTGCGTGCTGTGCCATGCGGTTTCCAGCCTGGCGGTGCCGTTCCAGGGTGATGTTGGCCCGACTATGGATGGCATAGGAAGCCGTCTGACTCCGGCGCAAATTCGCTACCGTATTGTTGATGCCTCTCGCCTTAATGCCGACAGCGTCATGCCACCTTACTACCGCACCGAGGGCCTGAACCAGGTGGGCGCTGACTATGTGGGCAAAACCGCGCTGTCTGCCGAGCAGATCGAGCAGCTGGTGCATTACCTCTCGCAATTGAAGGACTGAGCATGCCGGCAATTGAACGTCGTCGCTTTCTTCAGCTAATCACTGCGCTGGCATGCGCGGGCTTGTGGCGGGGCGCGATCGCCTCAGAGGAGGATGCCGAGCGCGCGATCGTAGAGGTTTTCGGAATGCGCGGGGTCGAGGACGGGCCTGTGACAGTGACTATTCCGCCGATTTCGGAAAATGGTTACACCGTCCCGCTCAAGGTTGAGGTCGACAGTCCGATGACTGAGCAGGATCACGTTCGCAGCATCGGCATTTTTGCCGAAGAGAATCCGATCGCCCACATTGCCACCTTCGAGCTTGGTCCGCATGCCGGCAAAGCCGTGGTTGAGACACGGATTCGCCTGGGAGGCTCCGGAAGGGTGCGCGCAGTCGCTGAACTCAGTGACGGCCGGTTAATCGGCGGTTACGATTTCAGCATCGTGACCCTTGCGGCCTGCGTGGTGTAGCGCGCGATGAACGGAATTCGATTGTCCGTGCCGGCCTCTGCGACACGTGACGAGGTCATCCAGGTAAAGGCCATGATCCAGCACGACATGGAGTCGGGCTATCGTCGCGACCAGGTGGGCCAACGCATCCCACGCAATATCCTCAAGCACTTCGAATGCTTCTATGGCGATCAGCGGGTGTTTCATGCCGAGCTGAATCCCGGCGTGGCGGCCAACCCGTTTTTCAGTTTCTTTACGCGTGCCACTGACTCAGCTGAGCTGCTGTTTCGCTGGACCGATCAGCATGGCCAAACCTGGACTGCGTCCCGGTTCTTAGAGGTCACAGACGGATGAGGCTGATCACCGCGCTGCTGGCCACCATGGCAATGCAGTTAGCCCTGGCCGGCGACGCCCCAGCTGACCTGCCGCGCGACGCCGCGATCTCCGGGCTTGCGTTTTTAACCGAGGAAACCAAAGCCCTGCAGCACGATGACTTTGCCAACCCGGGCTTGCTCTGGGTGGACCGTGGCCGGGCCCTGTTTAACCAGAAGGCTGGTAAGGCCAGCTGCCGGTCCTGTCATGCCGATGAACTGGCCGGTGTTTTTGTCCGCTACCCCGCGGTAGAGGCCAGCAGCGGGCAGTTGATCACAGTGAACGACCGCATCAACCGCTGCCGCAGCAGGCAGCAGGGTCTGCCACCGCTGGCACCGGCAGCCGATGAGTTACTGGCGCTGTCGATGTTCGTTGCCGCCCAGTCCCGCGGCGAACCCTATGCGGTGTCCATCGACGGCAACGCGCGGCTACACTTCGAGCGCGGGCGCGCGTACTTTTTCACCCGGCGCGGCCAGTTGAACCTGGCTTGTCATCAGTGCCACGACCAGAACTGGGGCAAAAAGCTGCGCGGCGACACCATCAGCCAGGGCCAGCCCACAGCCTTTCCCGGATATCGCATGGAATGGCAAAGCGCGGGCTCGTTGCACCGGCGCATTCAGGACTGCGATGCCGGTGTGCGGGCACAGCCTTTGCAGCAGGGTGCGGATGAGTACAAGGCACTGGAGCTCTACCTGGCGTGGCGCGCGGGGAGCCTGCCTGTCGAGTCTCCCGGGGTGAGGCGTTAGTTCAGCGCGCTCCGGATCGCCCGTCACCGCCAGCACCTTCAGCAGGCGATGCCGTGTCAGCACGCGCGGGAACACTGCAGCCCTAAACCGGTTGATGCGCCCGGTGACAATCCAGGGTTTTTTGCGTTGTTCCAGCGCACGCAGCGCCTCCTGAACGACCTCATCTGAAGTTTGCTCCAGTGCGCCGGGAATGCTGTCACCATCTGCTTCCCCGCCGGTGGCCGTGCTGATGAATTCGTTACGGATTACGCCCGGGCACAGGGCCATAACGTAGACGCCGCGCTCGCGCTGTTCCTCCTACAGGCACTCGGAGAATGACGTCGCGAAGGCCTTGCTGCCGGAATACACCGGCTGCGCCGGTGTCGGCAGGGTCGAAACCACCGATGCCACGTTGATCAGGGCATCTCCCGATTCGGCCTGTGCCAGGAAGGCGTGCCACAGGCACACCAGGGCACCACAGTTCACATCCAGTATGGCGCGCCGCTCGGCAAGGGTTTCAGTAGCTGAACTGTGACCTCAGTTCCTGGCGCCGGTGGTGCGCACCGTTTGTTTCTGGGCACGTAAGCGCTCAGCCAGCAGGTCGATGAAAGCGCGCACCTTCACGGTGGTGTGACGGCCTTGTTGGTGAACGATATTGACAGGAATAGCCGGCGGTTCGTGGTTAGTAAGTACATACTCTAGCTCTCCTTGAGAGACCTGTGCGGCAACCTGGTACGACAGCACCCGCGTAATGCCGAAACCCTCGGCGGCGGCGGTAATGGCCGCGTAATTGCTGGTCACCCGCAGCCGTGGCTCGATCCGCACGGCCCGGTCGCCCGAACTGCCCCGGAAGCGCCAGTTATTGCCGAAGCTGACGGCGCTGGAGGTAATCAAGGTGTGATCAGACAGTTCTTCCGGGGTTTCGGGCCTGCCTGCCCGGGCCAGGTAGCCGGGTGATGCCACCAGTACGGCCCTCACAGCGCCCACGCGAATAGCGCGCAATGAAGAATCCGCCAGTTCGCCGATGCGAATACCGAGGTCCAGGCCTTCGTCCACCAGATTGACCGCTCTATCCACCAAGCGGGCATCTACCGTGGTTTCCGGGTATTGCCGCAGGTATTCGACGATGACGGGGGTTACAAACACATTACCGAAAATAACCGGTGCTGTAAGCGCCAGATTGCCCCTGGGAACCCCGGTGACACCCGAGGCGACCTCGTCTGCATCAGCCACCTCCGCCAGAATGCGCCGGGCATCCTCCAGGTAGCGCTGTCCGGCCTCGGTCATTCGTACTGAGCGCGTGGTGCGCTGCAGTAACCGGACACCCAAATCCTCTTCCAGGGCCGCAACGGCGCGGGTTACCGCCGGTGCCGACATGCCCAGGCGGCGAGCGCCGGCAGCGAAGCCCCGAGATTCGGCCACGGCGACGAAAACCTGCATCTGATGAAAGCGGTCCATCTATTATTCCAATTAATGAAATAGTTAATTAGATTTAGTGACTATTATTTCACTAAAGGTATTGAGGCACAATACGCCAACAGTAAGACGAGGTAGGGACCGGATAAGGATCCGGACGGAGCACAACAATGACTAACTGGCTGAAAACCTGGTGGGAACATCGACTACTGTGGACCCGCATCCGTGGGAGGCAGTTCTGGCCGGAGTGCAATCACCCTCAACACGCCCCGCAGGGCGAGTGCTCACACTGCGTCTGAGCGGGGGGCTTAGTTCTCTTCCCGCTGCCAGACGGTATCGCCGTCCTTGTCTGATCAGCGGCGCCTGGTGGCCAACGGCCTGGTGACGGCGGCTATCTCGTCGTGACTGAACATGTTGCCCTGCCGTCAGTGACCTTGCCCCGCATCGTCGCCCGCGGCATCGAAGCGGCGAGCCGTCAGGCTCTGGGGTGTGTCACCCACATAACGGTAGGTAGTAAAGCCGAAGAACATCTCGTGCATGGTTTGCAGGCCAAAGCGCACCGGGATATTCGGGTTGGGGTTGTAGGGGTTGCGGTCAGAGTTGTCCATTGCGCCGCGGGCGTAAAGCTTGGTGCCCGCCGGCAGGAACACCGGCTCTTGCAACTGATAATTAAACTGCCAGTTAAAGTCGTACTTGGGCACAGACAGCAACACCTCGGTGGTGCCGTCGGGGTACTCGGCGGTGTAGTTCATGTACTTGCCGCGATAGTGCATATGCGGCATCAGACTGTAGAGGTAGGCGTCGCGCTCGAATTCCTGCACACCTTCCAGTTTGTGCTCCTTCGCCTGCGGTGGAATCAGGAATCGACGCTGGCCGGCAGAGCCTCCGGACATGACATACTTCGGCGGCTTGTCATGAAGGTAAATGCCGATGGTGGTCTCATCCACCGTGGCCTTTCCGGACGTGGTGTAGTGCATCTGTAACAGCAGGCTTGAACCGGCGCGAATCAGTGCGCCTGATTCATCGCGCCAGATGTCTGGCTGGCGCCCGGGGGCAAAGCCACCGATAGAGTCGCCGAGGCTGCCATCATCCACGTCGCTGCTGGCCGTACGATCTGCCGGGCTGGAGAGATAAGTGATGATGTGGTGCAACACCTGTCGGTCACCCGGTACGTATTCCACCGCCTTGATCCAGATATCTTCTTCCAGGTTCATGGGCACCGGGACATAGCGGTAGTCGATAACGCCAGTGGCAGGAATTTCCTGCGCGGGAACCTTCAGCACGATGTCGGGCTCGCCGAGGGTGAACATGGCGTCGTCGAATGCCAGCTCTTTCAGCGGGTCCGGTGCGTCGTCGCTGGGGGCACCGGCGTCTATCCAGTGCACCAGTGTCTGCAACTCATCCACTGACAGGCCCGCAGCGTCTGCCACAGGTCGACCAACGTGGGGGTCGAGCTGGCCGGGGGGCATGCGATGCGTGAGCAGAACTTCCTTCATCATGCGTGACCAGCCACGCACCATAGTGTGATCGGTCATGGCCCAGGGGCCGATGCCACCGTCGTGGTGGCACTGCACACAGTGCTTGCTGAGAATGGGGGCGATATCCGCCGAGTAGGAGGGCGGGTTTTTGTCGTGCGCGTCCTTGGCGGCGAACGTAATCAGGCAGCCCGGCGCTTCCGGCACGCCGTCGGGCTGGGCTTCGCCAGCGAGGTGAGCGTCCAGCGCGTCGCGCAGGTAATGGTTCTGGGCTTCTGCCTTCTGGGTTTCGTAGTGCAGTCGGTCATCAATCGGCCCGCGGTACACCACTTCCATTGTCTCTGGATTGATGATGAAGGTCTCAGAGGTGCGATCCACCCCCAGCGACTCGGCCACCAGCTGGGCTTCGTCGATGAGGATGGGGAAGTCGTAGCCCAGCTCGTTGGCCTCTTCGTTGATGCTTGCGCGGTTGTCCTGCGTTTGGGGATTAAGCATGAAGAACCGTACGCCCTGGTCGGCATAGTCGGCGCGAATCTGCTTCAGTGTGGGCACGCTGTTGCGCACGATAGGGCAGCCGTTACCCTGGATGAACACCACCACAGCCTTGTGATCGCCATACCAGCTCAGCTTGTGATGCTTGCCGGTCTGGTCGAGCAGGGCGAAATCGCCGACCTTCGACAGCTCGGCCGCGTGGATCGATGTCGCCAGCAGCCAGCCCAGGATGATCCCAATTAATTTGAAGTCTTTCATCGAACGCTCCAGCAGGCCCCGGGAGTGCCTTGCATCTGTATACAGACGTTGGAGTTTAAAGCTATCTCAGCGGATTTCCACGTTCAGTATGCTATAACTCGCTTGCAGTACTGGGGACAGAATTTTCACGATGAACATTGCGCGCTTTCTGGTTGCACGGCGAATCATCCTGGCCGTGCTCACCGTAGTGGTGAGTGTGGTGGTCGGCTACGGTGTGACCAAGGTAAAGGTGGACCCCCGGTCAGATGCCATCCTGCCGGAAGATGACCCCTACGCCGTACAGGTAGAGGAAGTGCAGAAAGATTTCCCCCGCAGTAGCTCTGCGCTGTTTACCTTTATCGCGCCGGGTGGCGACATCTTCACCCGCGAGGCGCTGGGCGCCATGGAAGCGCTGCACGACCGCTTTGGCGAGGTGCAGTCTGCCGTGGCGGTGGGTTCGCTGGTGAACTATCGCCTGAATGCGGTGGATGAATCTCTTCATGGTCGCAAGTACCTGCTCCCACCCCTGGAAGGGTTGAGCGACGAGGACCTTGCCGAGGTGCGCGACATTGCGCTGGCGGATGACGACCTGGTGAAAACCCAGCTCGCCCGCGAGGGCGACATGGCGCTGGCAGTACTCAAGTACCGGCCCAACAGTGAAGCCCTGGCAGAGCGGCTGGACATCGCGCGATCGGTAGTCGCACTGCGCGATGCCCTGCGAGAGGGTTTTCCCGGGGTGGAAATTTACGCCCTGGGCAACGATCTGTTCGAACTCGACAGCTACAACGCCCAGATTAAAGACCGCGACAACCTCGCCCCGTTGGTGGCGCTGGCCACCACGTTATTGCTTTGGTTGTGCCTGAATTCACTCACCTATGCCCTGTGTACGCTGTTGGTGTCCTTCCTCGGAATTCTGCTCACTGTCGGAGCCGTGGGATGGTCAGGCTTTGCCTTCAACCAGATTTCCAACATGGGTCCGCTGGTGGTGCTCACCATCGCCATGGCGCATGGCATTCACATTATTTCGATTTACCTCCAGGGCCTGCACGAGGGCCGCAGCAAGAAGGACGCGCTGCAGCACAGCCTGGAACTCAACCTGCAGCCGGTGACTTTGGCCACGGTGACCACCGCCATGGGCTTTTTGAGCCTGAATTACTGCACGTCCGCCGGTATTTACGGCTTCGGCAATGTGGTGGCCATGGGGGTGTTCTGGGCTTACCTCGTTACACTCACGCTGCTGCCGTCGGTTATCATGCTGGTGCCTACCCGCCGCATACCCAAACCGCTGGGCGTGAAAGGCATGATTCAGCGCGTGTCAGACCTGGTCATCCGGCGCGGCAACGCCCTGTTCTGGGGCTGCTCGCTGATCATAGTGGCCTGCCTGGCGATGCTGCCTCTGAACAAGGTCGACTTCAATCGCTTTGCGTTCATAGACAAGGACTCCGACTTTCACAGGGTGATTACGGCGCTGGCCGAGAAGATCGGCAACGACCAGACGCTAACCTACGCAATTGACAGCGGTGAGTACTACGGCATCGCCAACCCAGCGTTTATGCTGGAGGTAGAAAGCTTCGTCGACTGGCTGGAGCAGCAGCCCGACGTGAGCGTGGTGAACGCCTACACCAGTATGCTGAAAACCCTGAACAAGGCGGAGAACGATAACGACGAAGCCTGGTACAAGCTGCCGGAGGATAACCTGCAAGTTATCGATTACCTGGTGAGCTACCAACTGGTGCAGGAAATAGAGCCGCACCTGGAATCTATCTTTGACCCCGAGTACACCACCGTGCGCATTGCGGTGGGCACGTCTGACCTGTCCAATGTACAGCTGCTTGCGTTGAATGAACGCATAGAGCAGTGGCATGGCGAGAACCTCAATCCGGATTACCGGGTGCTGCACGGCAGCAATACCATTCTCTACTCGCGCCTGAACAACACAATTTCCACGCAGCTGTTGGAAGGCTTCACGGTGAGCTTCCTGCTGATAACGCTGACAATGCTGATCGGCCTGCGCAGTGTGCGCTACGGCCTGATCAGTATTGCCCCCAATCTTTTCCCGCCGGCGATTGTCTTCGGCGTCTGGGGGTTACTGGTAGGTGAACTCAGCCCCTATATTCTGATGCTGTTCTCTATCAGTATCGGCCTGGTGGTTGACGATTCAGTGCACGTTCTCAGTAAATATATTGCCGCCCGTCGAGAGGGGCGAGCGCCAGAAGCGGCAGTTCACTATTCACTGGATAAGGCCGGTTCGGCCATCACTATTACCACCGCGGCGCTTGCAACCGGCACTTTTATCCTGGTGTTCTCCAATACCTACTACTACCAGAACGTGTCACTTATGCTGACGCCCATCATCGTGGTAGCGCTGCTGCTGGACGTCCTGTACCTGCCGCCGTTGTTGGTGAAGTTCGACAACTGGTGGGAACAGCGCCGTGGCGCGGTCTTGCCTGAAAGTAGCCACTAAGGCGGGCACAGGCTCAGCCACATGAGATAGACTGCGAAGTACCGGCGCGTCACACCGAGCAGAGCAGTGCGGTCCGCCAGATAATTCCAATAAAGGAGAAGTGCCCGTGACAACTGAACTCTATTACCTGACCCTGGTGACCCTGCTCACCGCAGTACTCTGGGTTCCCTACGTCCTGAACCTGATTATCGTGCGCGGCTTGCTGGATGCGGTGGGCTACCCCGACAATCCAACACCGCTGGCGGCCTGGGCCGCTCGCACCAAGATGGGCCACTACAACGCGATCGAGAACCTGGTGATCTTCGCGGTGCTTGTGTTGGTGATTCAACTGGCCGAACTGAACAACGAGGCCACGGCCCTGGCCTGCACGGTTTATTTCTGGGCGCGGCTCGTGCACATAGTGTCGTATTCGTTTGCGGTACCCTGGATTCGCACCTTCGCGTTTGTCGCCGGTTTTGTGTGCCAGATCACGCTGGTGGTGCAGATACTCAGCTGACAAGCGTCGTGCTTCAGTAAAGCCCCAAGCGCTGGTGAAGCGCTGGGGGCCATTCACAGCTAAGCTCCTTTGTCTCTCAAAGGGGCCTGTATAAGGTCCTCCATTGTAGGTGTGAAACCGGTGGAGCGATGATTCGACAAATCTTGCTGGTGGCAACGCTATCTCTTGCGGCTGCCGTAGCGCAGGTTGCTGGCGTTTGCGCCGAGGCGGCAATCGATTAGACTCCGGTGATCCCCGATTCAGGTGCAAACAAATGCAGCCCGGCGTTATGGACGTTTTCCAACAAGACCTGGTGATGCTGGCGCTGCCGCTGTTCATCGCTGCGCTGGTGATCGAGCGTATCTGGGCGTTCAAGCGGCATCCCGAGGTGTACGAGCAGCGCGACTTCTGGACATCCATGGGTGTCATGTTGCTCACCGTGGTGGTGGACCTGCTGCCCAAGCTGCTGGGTATCTGGCTGATGTTTGTGGCCTATGCCTACTCGCCGTTTAAAGACCTGGTAACGGCCACCTGGCCGTTCTGGCTGCTGCTTTTTCTCCTGGATGACTTCACCTATTACTGGTTTCACCGGGGCAACCATGAAGTGCGCCTGATGTGGGCGGGACATGTGTCCCACCACAACTCCCAGTACTACAACCTGGGCACCGCGCTGCGCCAGGGCGTGGGAGAGCGGGTAATCAAATACCTGTTCTGGTGCCCGCTCGCGTTTCTTGGGTTTCATCCATTGATGATTGTCATCATGATGAGCATCAGCCTTATCTACCAGTACTGGCTGCACACGCAGGCGGTTGCGCGACTACCCGGTTGGATTGAGGCCGTTTTCAATACGCCTTCTCATCACCGCGTTCATCATGGCTCGAATGTCCGCTATCTCGACAGGAACCACGCTGCCACACTTATCATCTGGGATCGGCTGTTTGGCACATTTAGCGAAGAGAGCGACGAGGAGCCAGTGGTCTACGGTCTCACGCGAAACATCGAAACTCACAACGTTTTCAGGGTGTCTTTTGATGAGTACCGGGCGCTGTGGCGAGATATGAAGCGCGCGCCGCGCCTGGGCGACAAGCTGCGCTACATTTTTATGGCACCTGGCTGGAGCCACGATGGGCCCGACAAGCGATCGAATACCTTACGCCAAGCCCGGGCTGCCAAACCCTGAACTGATAAGCGTGCTCACCGATAGCATGGACTAATTCTTTGAGTAGTCCATCGGACTCAGCCTTTTTCGCGTCCACGCACTCCCCCAATACTCAAAACATTCAAATCGCGACAACCTGAGCGGGATTCATTGATAATCAACAAATGTTGGCTAACCTGAATCCCAACCCATCAGCACAAGTCGTTCACTTTGTGGGCGAAAAGGTATGGTTAAAGCACTTCGACAGGTATTTTTTTGCGCTGCGGCCCTGATGGGCACAGCCGACGGGCGCGAGATGGGTCACTACGCCCCCGGGGTCACGAATATCAGAGACCTGATAGTGCCTCAAGAGCCGGGTTTCTATTATGTGCAGTACAACGCGTACTATGAAACAGACACCTACAGAGATCGATCGGGCGACAAAGTAAAGAACTTGCCCGGACCGGCTGGGTTACCCATTGATGCCGATGTGGATTTGCTGGCAGTAAGTCCGGTGTTCCTCTGGTCAACCGATTTCGAGATATTTGGCGCGAACTACGCGTTTCTTGTGGCACCGTCCATCAGTACAACCTCTGTTGCCGCGAAGCTGTACGGACTCGAGAATAGTTTTAAATCCGATACCGATGCCAGTGGCCTTGGCGACACCTTCGTCCAACCACTGTGGCTGGGCTGGCATGACACTCACTACGATATATCGCTTGGCGCCGGCCTTTACCTTCCCACAGGAAAGTACGACGCCGATGATAACGATAACATCGGCCTGGGTTTCTACACGGGACAAGTGCAATTGTCGTCCTACTACTACCTCGATGAAGCCCAGGCGTCCGCTTTCATGCTCGCTGCAACCTACGAGACACACAGCGAGAAAGACGACACCGATGTCACGCCAGGTGATCATGTTTCGCTGGAGTATGGGTTTAGCCAGTACCTCAGCGAGCGGCTTGAGATTGGCATTGCCGGATTCAGTCAATGGCAGGTTGAAAAGGACTCCCGCCCCTCCGGGCCGCTGGGTTTAGACCCGAATGCCAAGGGCGAGGTGCACGCGCTTGGATTCCAAGTCGCGTTCTGGGCCACTCCCCAACTGAACCTATCCTTCAAATACATGAAGGAAATGGACGCTAAGGCGCGCTTCGAGGGAGACTGGTTTTCACTGAACCTTACCGTAGTTCCATTTGCGATGTTTGAGTAGCGCGATGGGAACGCAGCATGCAAACGATAACACCACCGATATGGTTTCACCCCTAACACCAATTTGGTTCCACCCCTAACTAAGGTGCTATATATGAAAATTTCAACTGCAGTTCGGGCAACGCTCATTTCGATGCCTCTTATGGGGCTGTCGATGCTTTCCCAGTCCTTTGAAGTGGACCGGACGCATCTACCGATAGCCGAGCCTGACCCACCCAAGTTCAAAGAGCTCGATGTTCGTAATGTCGAGACACCGCCATTGTTCAGGGTCGAAGCGCCGGAGGGCGCCCCCAATGTGATCATTGTGCTGATTGATGACGTGGGCTTTGGTGCGACCACACCGTTTGGTGGCCCCATCAACACGCCGACGATGGATCGATTGGCGGCGGAAGGTCTGCGCTACAACAATTTTCATACCACCGCACTCTGCTCACCCACGCGTAACGCCCTGAAGACCGGTCGCAACCACCACCAGACCAACACGGGCTCCATCATGGAGACCGCAACAGCTTTCCCGGGCAACACCGGGCAGATTCCCAACAGAGTCGCGCCGCTGGCAGAGATGTTGCGTTTAAACGGATACAGCACGGGTGCTTTTGGTAAATGGCATGAGACCGCGGCCTGGGAGACCAGTGTCTCGGGCCCGTTTGATCGCTGGCCGACTCACTCCGGCTTCGACAAGTTCTACGGCTTTATCGGTGGCGAAACGGACCAGTGGTATCCACTGGTTTACGATGGTGTCACCCGCGTCAATCCACCGCATGTAGAGGGGTACCATTTTACCGATGACATGACTGATCAAGCGATCGGCTGGATGAAGGCGCAGCAGTCGATGACGCCCGATAAGCCATTCTTCATGTATTTTGCGACGGGTGCGGTGCACGCACCGCACCATGTCCCAAAAGAGTGGGCGGACAAGTACAAAGGGAAATTTGACAAGGGCTGGGATCAGGTCCGTGTGGAGACCGTCGCCAAGCAGAAGGAGATGGGCATTATCCCCGAGACCACCCAGTTGGCGGATCGCCCTGAAGATCTCAGCGCCTGGGCAGACCTTCCTGCCGACCACCGTAAACTCTTTGCGCGTCAAGCGGAGGTGTTCGCTGGCTTTATGGAGCACACAGACGTCAATGTCGGCCGCTTGATTGATGCCGTTGAAGACATCGGAGAGTTGGACAATACCCTCATCATTTACATTGCGGGTGATAACGGAACCAGTGCAGAAGGTGGTTTCATCGGCATGTACAACGAGATGACCTATTTCAACCAGGTTGTCGAAAAGGTCGAGGATCTCCTCCCGCGTCTTGACGATTGGGGTAATCAGTACACCTTCCCGCACATGTCAGCCGGTTGGGCGGTGGCTTTCGATGCGCCGTTCAAGTGGACCAAGCAGGTCGCCTCAGACTTTGGTGGCACCCGCAACGGTATGATCATTCACTGGCCCAACGGGATCGAAAGTGGAGGCGGGATTCGAAGCCAGTTCTCGCACGTGACCGATATCGCACCCACCATTCTTGAGGCCGCGAATCTGCCTGAGCCAAAGAGTGTAAACGGTACGGTTCAGGAGCCCATGGCGGGGACAAGCCTCATGTTCAGCCTGAACGATGCCGACGCTCCCGAGCGACATACGCTTCAGTACTTTGAAATGTTCGGTAATCGCGCGCTATATCAGGAAGGCTGGTTTGCACGCGTGTTGCATCGCGCACCCTGGCAGACAGGCAAGCAGAAGCCGCTTGAAGATGATGTGTGGGAACTTTACAACGTTAACGAGGACTTCAGTCTGGTCAATAACCTCGCGGATGAATACCCCGAGCGTGTCGCAGCCATGGAAGCGACCTTCATGGAGGAAGCTGAGAAGTACAACGTACTGCCAATTGATGATCGCTCTGTAGAGCGCGTGAACCCCGCCATAGCGGGGCGGCCTGACTTGTTGGGCGATCGCAAGTCACTCACGTTGTACGACGGCATGACTGGAATGCTGGAGAATACTTTCCTCAATTCCAAGAACAGATCGAAGAGTATTACGGCCGATGTGGAGGTCGATGAAGGCACTACTGGCGTCATCTTGACGCAAGGCGGTCGTTTCGGCGGTTGGTCGCTTTACATGAAGGACGGCCGACCGATCTATACCTACAATTTCCTGGGTCTTGAGCGCTTTACCGTTGCAGCGAACAAACCGATTCCCCCGGGCCCGGCGACCATCGTGATGGACTTTGATTATGACGGTGAAGGCCTGGGCAAAGGTGGTGATGCCACGATCACCGTTAACGGAAAGAAGGTGGCATCGGGCCGGATTGGCCGAACCCAGCCGCTTATTTTCTCGGCGGATGAGACTGCTGACGTTGGTCTTGATAATCAGACACCGGTCGCCGAGGACATTGGTATTGGGCCGGTTGAAACACGCTTCACCGGAACAATACACAAGGTAGTAATGGACATTGAGTGAATAATCGTCGGCCCGATTAAGGAGCTTATTCGGTTGCGCTGGCAACGTCTTTGATCGATGCTGCACGCG
>Ga0213866_10002157_pt1 | contig 14125 bp, 12 predicted proteins | sample PICome_11_FD_160079 | JGI IMG/M metagenome (GOLD analysis project Ga0213866, IMG submission 160079) | Coastal seawater microbial communities near Pivers Island, North Carolina, United States - PICO284 | ecosystem: Environmental > Aquatic > Marine > Coastal | place: USA: North Carolina...
AGACGCTGCAGCTCAACGCGGCCATGATGCTCTTTGCCGAGGCGGCCACCATCGAGAAGGTCCGTCCCGCGCGGGACGCCACCGGCTTCCCCACCTGCTACGTGGCGATGCGGTTTGAGGACCACCCCTACTACCGCCGCTTTTTCGACGCAAACAAAGAAATCGTGACCTCTGCGTCGTACCGGAAGCACGTGCAGCACCCCCGCAGGGTCGAGGTCGTGAACCCCTCGTACAACATCCTGCAGTGGGGAAAGATAGAGCTCATGCGACGGGCCATCGAGCTCGACCCCTTTGACTCCCAGTACGTCGTCTGGTTCGACGCGGGCATCAGCCGGTTCATGCAGATTTCCCCCAACGCCCCAACCCCGTACATCTCGCAAGAAACCGTCGCGACCATGGCCACCACGGGGAGTAACCTCTACATCTCAATCATCAAAGACAGTGTCAACAAGTGGAACGCGTGGCGCCACGCGTGCAAAAAAAACCCCCTCGAGCTCACGTCCCTTAACTTGTTTGCCGGGACGGCCATGATGGCGAAGGCGGACAGGATTACACCCTTTGAGGCCCACTGGGCGTCCTTCGTGGAGAAGACACTCAAAGGCTCAAGCACCGCGCAGGACCAGCTCATGCTGCAGATGATGTGGTGCGAGCACCCAAACGAAATTCAGCCCATTATTGTAAAGGACACGCACGAATTCATGGGGTTCCACGAAGCCCTCCACGGGAGCAAGAGCTACTACAGAGCAGACTGATTTTTGCCCCAGACTTATAAGGGCTTTTTATCCTGATTTACAGAACGGAAAATGGCACTCGTTGATCTTTGCGTTGGTTCCTCTCTTTGCGACGGGCGTGTGCACATATCGGGCCCACTGCTCTCGGCTCTTCTCTTCGCCACGGGATTTTTATTGGGGTTTGTAGTCGGCGTCTACGAGTATACAATGCCGGAAACGGTCATTTTGTAACGGAGCACGGCGTATAAATTACCTATCACACACCCTTCAAAAAAAAATGGCCCTGCTTGGCAAAGAAGAGAGCAAAGCATGGATATCGTCACAATCGGTTTCGGCTGACGGCACGCTCGAAATCCCCTCTTCCATACAAGGCATTTACGATTCGTTTTCATCTCCCATTTGCTTCAAAGATTACCCTGTCGGTGACCAAATTGTCCACTTGAAAATTTTGTCGGAGAATTTTTTTTTTCCTGACTATTTGTTTAAAAATTTGAAGCAATTGCGAACTGTGACCATCAATGGAATCCACTATGGCATTCCCGCGGAATGTTTTCGAGGATGTCCCCGCTTACAGACGGTGACCGTAAAAAAAAACAACCCAATCATCATCAGCGACGGTGCATTCGCCGAATGCACTGAGCTCACAACCTTTATTGGAAATGTTAAAAAGGTTTATCTGCATTCTTTCGATGGATGTCATTCGTTGCAATCCTTTCCTTTTGAGACCGTAGAGGAGCTTCGCGCTTATGCGTTTGCGCGCTGCACATCACTAAAGAAAGTCAAATGCGAACACCCGCAAGGGACCAGGTTAATGGGACCGTGCTTTTCTCACTGTGCAAATTTGGAAGAATTCTACCTAGGGGGTGCGACAGCTCCTATTAACGAAAGAGAAACTGTGTGGTCGGGGTTGTTTTCTAATTGCCCAAAGTTGAAAACAATCTACCTGTCATCGTTCCGCTCCCTCACACACTTTGAGACCATAAGTGAGGAGAATACATTGGAAAACTTGTACATTTTGACTCCTGAAACAAAGCAGCCACCTCTCGAATACTGGAAGAAGCAAGGCAAATTTTTGCGGGATTTCTACGGCGACTACCGCAATGTGAAAGTAAACGGAGATCTCTCCATTCTTAAAGTCCTTAACCTTCCTCCGGGAAAAATTGCCCCCCTCTCAAAAGTGAGGCTCAATGCACAGGGCAAATTTGAGGACTCTTACACCCCATACAAAGGAAACGCGCGATCGCAGGCTCTTCTGTACGCCACCATGCCCCACGTACCACCCACAGTAGGACTTCTGCCACGTGAAATTATGAACGAAATTTTTGAGACTGATCACTACACCTTTGTCGATCACCCAACCCTTTAATTTTCATGGGCGCACCGCCGTTGTAATAAAATCCTTTTTCTCTGTATACGGCATTGGCAACCACGCCCCGTACCAACCACGAGTGAACGTATTGCGCAAAAACTCGTCTCTAGGTATAGATTCCGTAGGGAACAACCGCCGGTAACGTTTCTCGAGGTACGCCTTTGCGTCATCCGAATCATATTCTTCCAGCCACCAAGGCGCATCTTCAACGTCGCCTTCGCCCAGCATACTCTTTGCTGCGGCCCGCAGGTTCCATGATTTCAAAAGAGTTTTTCCCCTGCTGCCCAGCCATGCGTCTGCCGTTATTCGAACGTAGTCACCCTCAGCCATCGCACTCTTTATAACTTCCATCACAATGCCGGGTAAGGTGCGCCCGTGCGCTTTCGCAATGTCATTAGCAGGTTTATAATATGGCGAATTAAAGTCGCTTTTCATAAAAAAAAAATTGTCTATATCAAACCTCTTGTGTCCCATATAAGAAACAATCGCGCCGTTCGCCAACGAGTATTCTTGGCCTTCCAAGATGCCTTTAACATTGAACGTGGCGTCGCCGACCTCCAGTTTGAACGTCAGCCCGTCCTTCATAATAAGATTTGAGCCATGATCTGTAAACTGCGCCATGGTTTTGCACCACTTTTTTTGCCCAAGACATATAAGCACCTTTTTCGATCAAAGCCCTCCAAAAATGATTCTGGATTCTCCAAAAATGTCATTATCAATTTGGCGTCTTTTAAAGGTATCGTTTTGGGTGGCAAATATTTACAAAGGTGTATATTTATAAACTTATGCATAAGCACAAAAACAACTATGTTTTTTTGGGCAAATTTGGCAATGATAACTTTTGCAAATATTGCGCGCATTCCGCGAATAATACATCAAGTGTGGCTTGGATCTGGAAACCGCCCAGTCGAACTTATGGGTCGCTGCCGTGATTTGCACCCTGATTGGGAATACATGCTTTGGAATGAATCAAATATGCCCAGCCTTCGAAATTTGGATGTCTATAACTGTCAAAGTTTAAATGGAAAGTCGGATATTGTTAGGTATGAATTGCTGTCGGCATATGGTGGCTTTTACGTGGACGCGGACGTTTATTGCCGAAAATCTTTTAACGACTTGCGCGAGCGATTGTTCGTTGCCGAGTATCAGCATTATCACAACCCTGCACTAAAAGGTACACGTAGATTTGAAGACAAGTTTGTGAACGGGGCTGTTCTTGGATCAATACCTGGTCACACTGTTCTTGAACAGATAATACAGCGTATAGGTAACAATGCAGATTTGTGCAAGTTTCCAGCATGGAAAGCGGTAGGGCCGCAAGTTATTACTGAAGTATTGAAATCCCATCCAACAATTACGCCTATGCCGTTTAGTGCCTTTTCACCGTATCACTTTACGCAAAAGATTGATGCAACTTTAAGCAAGGCAATTTTGTACGAATCATATGCTGTTAACTTGTGGGGTACAACGTTAGGCTGGACTCAAAAACGATTAAAATTACCCGAGGAACCTACATCTTTGGAACCAAATGTATGCAATGCCTTTAGAAATCTGTGGACTCCAGATTTGTGGCAAGCGTCTGTTGCAATGCTGCAGTTTATCCACAAAACGTTCGCAACGCATAATATTGATTACTCTATTGCATTTGGAACTGCGTTGGGATACGAACGTTTTGGGGCATTTATACCATGGGACGACGATATTGACATTGTTGTGCGATCTGCAGACATTAAAAGTGCACAGCGCACTATTACCGGCCTTTATTGCTCTGCTACATTTTGGGGTGGATTTAAGATATTCAAGTGCGATAGCCCGCACGCAGGTTCGTATCCGTGGCGTTATCCGTTTGTGGACGTATTCCACAGACAGATGAAGAGGCAGTCGGCATTGACAATTCCGGACAACTTTATGTTTCCAAGCAAACCTGCCCGATTTGCTCACATAACTGTGAATATTCCGCGTAATGTTCACTCACATCTTCGCGCAAAATACACCAATGTTGATGCATGTAAAGCGCCGCATTGGAATCACAGTCATGAGGTTCACCCGCGGCACGGTGTTTCGCCCGATGTAGTATCGTGTAAAGCAGTTTTAACAAAATGCGCTCCTTTTATGACGACCTATTTGTCGTTGCTGAGCACGACAAGACTATAAAAGCTCAAACATTGAACGGAAGCAAGGAGCGTTATTTTCAATTATGCCAACGGTAGTTATAACATTTGGGACATTTGATATTTTGCATCCAGGGCACATAAATATTCTTCAGCGTGCTCGGCAAATGGGGGACCGTCTAGTGGTCGGCGTTAGCACAGACAAGCTCAACTTTGAAAAAGGAAAGCAACGCGCTTTTTACAACGAAACAATTCGAGAAAATATGGTAAAGGCACTTGCATGCACTGACGAAGTTTTTAAGGAAGAATCGCTTGAAGAGAAGGCGGCTTATGTACAAAGGTACAACGCTGATATTCTTGTAATGGGAGAAGATTGGAAAGGAAAGTTTGATTGGGTTAATAATGCTACCGCGTGCAAAGTAGTTTATTTGCCCAGAACAGATGGCATAAGCACAACAGCTATTAGAAAAGGTGCAATATCTGCAGATTTTTCACCGTCTGTTTAAGCATTATAATGCATAAACCAGGCTATATAAAAAAAACATTAAAAATCAATTTATTTGCAATTCCAAGTTGGATTTTTTATTACACAGGAAAAAAGCCATGAGCCGTGTAGCTCGTGCACGCCGCAAGGGATGTTCGCGAAGGAGTGCTCGCTTACCCGCAAAAGCAGATAATTTTGAGGATTGCGAGTACTTGGAGGAGGATGAATCCTTGTCCAGCCGGGAAGCCTTTGCCCTCAAGCCTCCAATTCTTAAATTTCCAAATCGACCAATGGCCCGAGGAAAGAGACAAGCCAAGGCGAGCACTTGGTCACCCGTGCAGTTGAGAAGAGAGGAACTCAACAACTTCATTCGGCTTCCGGTCGTGTTGCCGCCCAGTCCTCCCGCGAGCCCCATCATTCCGTGCCGGCTAGTATTCAATCAAAGAGGATATGCGCACTCGTGCCAAAGAAAACCGAAACCTCCCCATGTTGCTGATGTACACAAATAAAAGCTTTCTTGCTCAATACGTAAATGTTTCTACTCTGTCATCCCAAAATCCTTCAAAGTACTCGTCAAAGAAGCCGCGGTAGCCGTCATCCTCGGTGGCTTCCAGGGCGCACAGCAGCGACACGACAAGGTCGGGAGGCACCTTTCTTTCAATCAGAGTGTGCAACGTAGTCATGGTCCGTGCAAAGTTTGGTGGGTCGTAGGGTGCCTCCAGCAGAAAGTCGTCCCACAAATACGAATGGCTGATATAGTCTTCGCTTTCGACGTCGTAGACCTCTTTCCATTTCCACTTCTCCCACGCAGCGTAATGCTCGAACACGGTGTCAAACTCCACGTAGAGCTTCATGCGTTCGGAACAGGAAGCGGAGCTTTCAGTGTCCGCGGCAGCGGCCACCGCGGCAAAGAGGAGTCCGATGGCAAACATTTTGCGTGTCGGCAAGGGTGCGTGCATATAGAAGGCACCACGGTTGCACTTTAATTTACGTTAAAAAAGATTCTCTATGGGAATGCTCCCGGCGTCCCCGGAAGCCACGGGAGCTTGATTTAAAAGTATTGCGCCTACCACAAACAATATAGCTGCACCCACCGCAATGCCCGCGATACCACCGGTCGGAACCGCCTTTTCTTTGGCAGCCACGGTCGTGGGCGGCATCGATGTTGACGCAGCTATTGCAGGAGCTACCGATGCAGGGGCTTCCGTTACTGCATCGTCATTGGCGGCAATATAGTCGTCAAAAACTTTTCCTGTACACGATATTGTTTCACCCCCATTAGAATATGGATTACCATACGTATCATTTGCAGGGCCAGTTATCTGTGCGGTATATTCAGTATCCAGTCCACCTTGATATGTACTGGGACTGATTGATACAAAGGTACCTTGGGCTAACTCGCCGGTTACAGTTTGACCTGTAAGTCCATTGTTAATTGACAATCCAGCGATTTGACAATCGAATGTTTCTGTTGTATCAACAATGTACACACTTTGTGTAGCAACTGCGTTGCCATTAGCATCAGATACCTCTATTCTATATTCTTCAACCCCCTCTACTAATGCATCATTTGCTGCAACAATATTGAATGTACCATCTGTAGTTAATGTTGCATGATTTGCAGATACTGTACCAGTATCACTTGGAAATCCAGATGGATTGAAATCATTTGCTGAAGCTGCATTATTAGCTCCTGCAATTGCTTGCCATGTATAAGCTTGTTGCGGTACATTTTGAGTTTTGACATCAAAAGAAAGTGTGGCCCCTTCAACCTGTACTGTTGCAGCATCTATTTGCCATACTTGAGCAGCTGCTTCTGCAGAGGGTGCTGGAGGAACATCAAAGATCTGCCGGTACGTTTCTCGAAAGACAAGAATCTTTTCATCCGTACGCCATGCAATATGCACAACATCCTCGGTGGTATCCACATCAAGAAAAAGGGTGTGAAAAGAATCCGTATTGCCCGAAGCGTCGTAGGTATACGCGCTCAAAATAAAATTGTCGGTATCGGCAACCGCAAATCGTCTGCCCGTGGGCGAAAAAGAAGCCTTAACTGTTGTGTTCTCAGTGTGTGCAATCTCCAATGCAACAGATGGATTACTACTATCTTGAATATCCACAAGTCCAAAGTAGTGTCCGATGGTCACAATTGCAAAGTCCCCAGCGGCATCAAACAGGATGTCGGCACGCTTGTCCACAAGGGCTTCACAAGGCTCGCCATAGTTTAGTTGGACATAGCCGTCTACGGTATGATGCTTAAATGTTAAAATAGTCGTTTCACTCGGGTTATTCCAATGCTGAACCGTCCATGTAATGTTTGTGATAACATTGTGGGCAAAGCCGTTTGAAGATACAAAAGTTTCAAAGATGTCATCTGCCATTCCAAAATTTTCGTAGCCATATGTCATAATAGAAACTTCTTCATTCATTATATTTTGCCAATTGTCCAATTTCCACAAATGTATATTCAAATAAGGAGGGGACATTAAAGGTACTGGAATATCGGCATAAGCCACTTTTTCGTTGTCAAAAAGAAAAATGTTTGAAATCATTCCCGGAACCCTGAAATCTAGAAAATCATCTTTATCGTCATTCTCGGAGGACACTGCGCCATTTGCGTCTGTAAATCGGTACTCAAAGTCACCGTTGGGTTCCTCGATGACGAGCACCGTGCCGAGATCGGAGCTGCGTTCCGCCAGCAGAGTGCCGTTAAAAATAGTGCAGCCCTCAATTCCGTGGCACCTCGTGTTGTTGGCGGTCACGGCGCAGCGGCCAAAGTTGATGCCGTCGGACGGGCATTGCGCGAGCGTGGCAACGCCGCCTGCGGGCCAATCGGGGCCGTACAGCTCGGCGTAGGTAATGTTGGGGTTGTTGCAATCCCTGTCGGCAACTTGCACTTCCCACTCGTCGGTCTCAAACTTGGCCCAGCAGGGCACCATGTCGACAGCCAAATTGCTGGTCGTGTAGCCCGCTGCATTTTTTAACATGTCATCAAAATATAACGCGGACGACAGGTCCCAGTTGGCAATGTTCTGGTTAAAATTGCTATCAAAAAACATAGCAGATAAATGAGTAGCTTTTCCAACGTTCCACTTTGAAATGTCTCCGTTGAAATTAGAATTTTGAAACATTGCTGCGAAGGCCGTGCCAGTGCCAACGTTCCATTGTGAAATGTCTCCGTTAAAATCAGAATTAAGGAACATATGAGAGAAGTCCGTGCCAGCACCAACGTTCCATTGTGAAATATTTCCGTTAAAATCAGAAGAACGGAACATATGAGAGAAGTCCGTGCCAGCGCCAACGTTCCATTGTGAAATGTCTCCGTTAAAATCAGAATGTTGGAACATTTCAGAAAAGTCCGTGCCAGTGCCAACGTTCCACCCCGAAAGGTCAATGGGATGTATTACGGTATTACTAAACATGCCCATAAATATTTTGCCGCTGCTCGCATTGAGGGCTGCTATATGAATACGGGCCTGCGATCCAAAGTTAGAGTATATAAAGCCAAAATATTGAAACACGTACGTAAAATCTTCAACGCCCACTGTGTTTACAGCATACGTGTCGTAGTCCATAAAATCTTGTGTGGTTACATTGTAATTTCGATAACTTCTGCACATTGTTGTGTTGGTGGCGGTCAAAAGCGGATTTGGTGTTGGGTATGCAAAGTTGTTGCAAAAGCTGTACCAATTGATGGGTACCGGCGTTGACGCACTCGCAGCAAAAAGCGCCGCCGCCGCAGCCGCTGCTAGATAAATTTTCATGGCATTTAAACTGGCGCGCAGTCACCTATATACAATTAACTAGATAACTTTATTTATTGCTTCGTGGCATCTACATACTTAATTTTGAGCATCCACAGTTCGTCCGTCTTTTTAAACGGCACGCCTTCTTCTTTCAACAAGTCTTGCATCTCCTTTGTGGTCTTGCCTTCGAGCTCAGGGTAGCCTTCGAGGAACGTTTCCGCCGCAACTTTGGTTGAGATTGCTTTTGCCTTTGGAAGTCCCAACCCTACGCTCTTCTGATGTTTGGGCGCAGTTTGGACTGGAATAATCTCGGCGAGGTCCGGCGGGGGACGGCGGCCTTGGTCTCGATAGTCACCTCGCGTGTCCTTCATCATCCACTTCTCAATTGTTTTTGTCGGGCTAAACGACACAATCTTGATTTCTCTGCCTTTCAATTGTCCCAGCTGGACGACGTACGGCTTCCGTGTTTGGTACGTCACGCCGCCGACTTCAACGGAATCACGTTTTACGGGCTTGACGTCTGGACGCCGTTGCTGCAACCGTTTGGTTCCTTCTTTCTCGTCTTCCCAGACAACCCCCCGGGAGCAGTTGTCAACGAATTTTAAGGCCTGGAATTCCTTCGTGTGCTCGCCGCCAGTGTGGTCCTTAAAGGTAACCAACTTCTTCTTATTCGACGCATTTCCTTTCACGTTTGTAATTTCTCTTATGACGCCCGACTTCTTGTCGGTAAGCAGCGGCCCGGACAGGGCCCGGAACTTCTCCACGACGCTGTAGTTGTGCAGTTGGCCAAACGCCGCGCGGCGATCTTCCGCTGCGGCCTCTACCGTCCTCTTGTTCAATTGATTGATGACGTCGGCCAAAAATGTATCCGTTATGTCGTACATTCCTTTCATGGTTGCCGGATTAAGCTCCGGCAGCTTGATTGCCAGCGGCACTGCGCAAAGAATGCGCTCGGGCAACGGCATGGACGTCATCTTGGAGGCCTTTAACAATTTGAGTTGCCGCCCGTAATCCTCTGGAACTTCGTCAAGCTTCTCGGGGCTGAATTGAGCGTACGTCGGGTCCCAAACAACCGCGTACAACTCTTTTGTTTCGCTGTACGCCGCGAGTATCAACATGTCGTGAGTGAAGGTCTGGCTGCGGGCCACCGGGGGCACGCTGTCAAGGGTCGCCGTCAGATCCCCCAACGCCGACCTCTTGTTGGTGACTATGAGCTGCGCGCTTCCTACGCGAAAGTCTTCGTCGCGTGCGTCTATTTTTCTGCTCAGATGGGCCCCGCCTGCAACGTTCAGTTTGATTGAGTTGCCATCATCCTGGTCCTCAGCCCAGACGCACATCCTTCCTGATTTGATGCTCGTCATGGCTGCATTACAGACCCCGCGGGACTTTCCGTGCACCCCGAAGCGCGTGTACGAATCCCAGGCGTTCACATCTTGCCGCAAAAGATCGTCGCCCGGCAAATCTTTCAGCACCACTTTTGGGTGCTCGTTGTACCCCGGCTTTGCGTAGCTCGGGGAAGCGGTCGCAAGATAAACAATGGTGTCTTTATCGACCGTGGCAAGAGCCGAGAGAATATCTTGCACCTTTTCCCTATTGCTCTCAAAATTGGACCGCCGCAGAGCCATTTGCGCCGACCTTATCTGCTCTGCGCACCATTCGACCTTTGCCACTTTGAATTTCCATGTGCCGTCCTCCTCATAAAAGTTGCGCATAAAGTCTCCGACGGTTATTTCAAAGAGCTGGTTGTCGAATGCCGGCCCCGCCGTAGTGGCCAAGTAATTGTGGCACACCGCATTGATCAAACGCGAAGCGGCCATGTTGCCTTTTCTTTCTCATTGGACAATAGATATATACCTAGCCCATCGCAGGAAATACATGTCAATTTTGCCGGGACGGCAGCGTCCCACTCGAAGCGGGAGCCCCGAGGAGCCCGTGGACGAGATCCGCCTCTTTGCCGCCGATGTTCGATTCCAAGAACGTCTGGGCGCCTTCTTGGGGGCCCTGCCGCAGCATTACACCTTCAAAGACGCTCAAACGCTGCCCTCGATTGTAGACGAAAGCGGCACCTCGTCCCAAGACGACATCCTGGTGGACATCACCTCCGAGCAACTGCCATCTGGGGAATTTACCCCGCACGTCCATATCAAATTCTTGCCCCGCCCGGGGGTAGAAGAGGGAACCTTGAACCTTTCGTTTGCCGTCAAGAGCGACCGGCTGGACATTCTTGTTGCCACGGCGGAAGATCTTGCGGACGGGACCGAAGGTCTCAAGTGCACCCTAGCACCCTGCAATTTTGCCAAGGTCGTAGAAGCATCCGACTCGTGCCACGAGGTAGGCATCATGCTGCTTGCCGGCTCCATGAAGAACAATTTGCTTGAGGGGCGGGGAGTGCCAGTTCCGCCTCCGTCCCACCGCATTGATTATGTGCACGAACTCATTTACCTGCTGCAGCGGTTGGAGAATATGACCTTGGTCGAGTTTTACGACTTTGCCGACGCCCCAGACTCGATCCACCCGCGGGACTTCTTGGGGCCCATGTGGCACACCGACAAGCCCGGCGAATTCTACGTTGACCACGCATTGCTTTAAAATAAAAGACTTTCTTAAATTGCCAAACTTATATAGCACCCTTCGGAGCGACTGCAATGGCAGCATGTGCTACGCAGCGGTGGTGCTCGCATCTCTTGCGCACAACGGGGTCGTCCACGAACCGCTGGGGTCGAGCTCAATCCTCATTGGCCCCAGCCTGGCGGACGGAGTTCCCTACGTGATTTACAACTACGGCATGAACTACGTCAAAGGGTACGACTTCAACACCTCGTGGTTCCCGACGGCGGCGCTTGCGGTCACGTCCACAACCGCCTTCACGGTGAGCGACGTTGGCTATGGGTTCCGGTACACGCTCGGGACCGCCTTGATTGACACGCCGAGCGGGTGCCCAGAGCCACGGGTGTCCAAGTTTGTGAGCAGCGCCAACGCCGCGGCCGAGGCCGCAAGTCTTTTTGCTCTCGACACCGGCGACATCTACGACGTGACCTACACCAACGAAACCATCAATTGTGCGAAACGTACGTCGTGGCCCAGCGGCATCGTGGACTGGCCGTCGCCGTGGGGACCCGTCGAAGGCAACACCGAAAGTCCGAGCTTTTTCTCGTACGCAGAGCATGACAGCTGCAAGTGGTATTCGTTGCCGTTTGTTGTTGATGCAACCGCCAATGTGTACGGCAATACAACCGACGAGTACAACGTGCTCATGGCACAACGGAGCACTGAGCTGTACTCTCATTTGAAGGCCTACGAGGCTGTGGAGCTCAAAGACGACGGCCACATTGATGCATCCCTCCCGGTACCCGACGGTGGCATCACTACACCGCCAAATGCCACATTTAAAAACATTACGCTTTACCATACAATGGTGCCAGATATTGGCGGCATGCCCTTTCCCACTCCCCAAGTTTTATTGCCTTGGGTTGCAAACCCAACCCCCGTCACTACGGCAACGGTTTCGTACCGCGAGTCGTACGACATGCCCGAGATTGCCGAAGTGTTCAATGGCCTCGATAAAGGAGCCGAATACCGTTTGCGCATCACTCTCTCCGATCTCGACAATTTCGGATCTTCGTACGGATTCTACACTGACCCAGGGCACACGGTCCCCTTTCTGGAAACGGTGCGCATCTTTATCAATGGAGCATACTCCGGCACCATGACGGCTTTGAAGGAAGGGGGGTTGGTGCACAGCGTTTTTGACTGCCGTTCGTCAAGCAGCGGCCGCATTGAAGTCATGATTGCGCAGGCCTTCCGGTACCCTTACATGCACAATGCCGATCATGTGAACTTTTCCTTTACAGGAAACCAATACTATGCGGTGCAGTTATTGGGAATACAGGCAAAAACGTCGTACTACCAAAGCCAGGCCGGCATCCGCGTTGAGAAAATGTCGGTCGAGCCGGAAAAGCCTTTATTTGGAGTCAAGGTTGTTTCCTTCTGCGACGACATTTCTGTGAACAGCAACACAAAAAACCTTGCAGACGGCTTTTCCGACCGGACCATGATCCACGGAGGCGGTGACCTCTTTGTCCTCAATGATCAGCTCTACCTTGCAAACGGCGAGACAAACGGCAAAAAGTTGGGAATAATGGTTACGCAAACAGATTCCAGAGCGTCGGACGATGACTACGTGGCCGGGAAAGTGCTGACTGTGGCCTCCGACGGCACGGTGGCCATTGCGGCCCGGGGGCTCCGGCATCCGTGGACCGTTGCAGTCGACGGCAAGACGGCGTACATTGCTGACGTTGGGCAAAGTGAGTGCGAGGAGATTAGTGCCTTTACTGGCGAGAAGGTTAACTTTGGATGGCCACTGTTTGAGGGCAAGAGCGTGCACTATCCGTTTGCGAGCCTCTCCGGTGTCAACGACCCCTTTACGTTCCCGACGTACGAAGACTGCCGATACCCCAGCGATTTTTTGAACCTGGGCCGCAGCAGCGATGCCTCCATCATGACCATCTTCTCGATCTGTGTGCTCCTCTTGGCCCTCGCGGCTGCTTTCTACAGGCGCACGCTCTTTGCCGTTGCGTGGGTAGCCTTTGCAACGCTTGTCTTTTACCCCTTTTTCTTCCGCCGCGACGGGGCGTTCCCTGCGACCATCTTGCGGCACCGACCGGGATTGGCCTACGCGTACATTCTGGTGGCTCTAGTCCTCGCCCTTGTCCCCTTGCTATTCAGCAGCAGCAAGCAAATCGGAATCGCCGTGGTTGCAATCACTTCGGTCTACGCCGCCGTGTTTGCAGCGGTTCTGGCCACTTTTCCCTCGGTTTGGAACCTTGCGACCATGCCCTACATCCTCTCGGTAACCGCGGGAGTTGCAATACTCGGGGGTGCGTGGTTCCTGGCCCGCCCATCGCATTCCAAGGCCTACAAGCTGCTCCTAGAACACCCCTCCGCAACCACTTTTTATTAGGTTTCAATTTGTAAAGATTAAAGCTCTTATCTTTTATTTCATTTATTTGGCATGGTCCGTGTACGTAACGTCACCTTCTTTGAATGCGTCGTACACCTCCATTATCCGCGTTTGAAGCGACACAAAGGGCTTTTCCTTGTAATACATCTCCCGTTGCCGCGAGATTGGCTCAAACCATTTTTGCATGGCCAGATTCTTTGAAAAGGGGTAGTAGCGCTCTCCTTCCCTTGATGGATCATAACCACCAGTGTTCACAAGAGAACGTCCCCTGTAGTGCTCGTTTTCCAGGAACGAAGAAACGACCGGCGTCAATGCAGCTTTCAACCTTGCACCCCGCGGTGTCAACCTCTTCTCCGCGTCGAGGAGCTTCTTATCTTTATTGCTAAACCGCTTTTGAAAGTCAATAAACTCATTGACAATGTCGGCTGTGAAATAGTCCCTGACCTCGGCCGCAGTCTTGAGGATCATGTTTTCTGATACATGCACATGCTGCGCATATACTTTGTTTGCTTCAACTTGCGCTGCGGCCCCTATAAATCTTCAGCGAGGCCAAATGCAAACGATGGCCCATTTCAAAGTGTGTGCCCACCAACAATTTGTGCAATATTTCTGCGCGTTAAGTCGGCTGCGGCCGGTGGGGACAGCTAGGCGACTTTCTCTCGATCGTGCGCAATCTAAAGCAACGTGCCCATAAAGATCATGCTGCTCGCCACGGCTGCTGCCG
>Ga0213866_10002159_pt1 | contig 14110 bp, 8 predicted proteins | sample PICome_11_FD_160079 | JGI IMG/M metagenome (GOLD analysis project Ga0213866, IMG submission 160079) | Coastal seawater microbial communities near Pivers Island, North Carolina, United States - PICO284 | ecosystem: Environmental > Aquatic > Marine > Coastal | place: USA: North Carolina...
GTATTCCTTCAACGGCCAATGGTATAAAAGTAGTTTTGGATACCTATAATAATTGCGGTGGTCCAAATCCGGGGATTCAAATATACAGTGGCCCTGGATATAATGAATGTATCCCAGGAATAACAAGTATTGATAATGTTGGAGGTACATTAAGTTTTTTAAGATCGCCAGATTATTCAACTGCAGAAATCAGCTACAATTATGGAGAAATAACAGTGACTATAAATGGAACTTTATATTTAACAGCTAATTATACTGTGAATTTTTTAGGTTATATGGGTTTTACGGCAAGTACGGGAGGTTCAACAGATGTTCATAGTGTTCGGGATGTAACTATTTATGCTGATATTGCCGATGCCGATGCAGGCACAGATATTTCCATATGTAGTGGTGAAACTGTTCAAATTGGCTCCGCAAACAATTCAGAGTTTTTATACTCTTGGAATACTGCAGTCAATTTAAGTGATAGTACAGTTTCAGATCCAGTAGTTACCATTGTAAATAATTCCAATATTCCCTTGGTGCAGGAGTTTGTAGTCGAAACGATTTTAGCGTCTAACCCAAATTCTTGTCCTGTATATGATACCGTAGAGGTAACTGTAAATCCTCTTCAAATAACCAACTTAATTGAAGAAATTTGTCAGGGAACCTCATTTACATTAGGGTCGAATGATTATTCGACATCGGGAATGTATCAGGAGATATTTTCAGACATCAACGGATGTGATTCTACCGTCGTTTTGAATTTAACTGTAAACCCCGAAATTACTTCAGAACTAAATGAGGTCATATGCCAAGGAGCAACATTTAATCTAGGAGGAATTGAATACAATGAATCTGGGTCTTATTTTTACACTACCCAAAATTCACAGGGATGTGATTCCAATGTAAACTTGAACCTAATAGTTTTACCAGAGCTCCAATCAAGTATTGAAGCCTCCATTTGTTCAGGTTCTTCATATGAATTTGGAGGAATTCAATACAATGAGACTGGAACATATGCTTATACAATTCAAAATTATTTGGGCTGTGACTCCACGATAACACTGAATCTTACAGTAAACCCTGTAGAGGAGTATCAATTTGAGATTTCTATATGTGAGGGTGAAACTTATGATTTTAACGGACAAATCATTGATGAAGCTGGACAATATGAAGTTTTGCTTCAAACAAATGCGGGATGTGATTCACTTGTTAGCTTGAACTTAATTGTTCACCCCATTTACAACACCTCTGAAGAATTTGAAATTTGCGAAGGTCAATCCTTATTATATGAAGGTCAATCATTTTCAGAGGAAGGTTCTTATAATTTTGGGTTTCAAAGTCAATATGGTTGTGATTCTTTTGTCGTTGTAAATCTTATAGTCAACAGCACACCAGAGGCACCAATTTTATCTTCCAATAGTCCAGTAAATTGTTTTTTTGATCCCATTGAATTATCAATGGAGGAGATTCCTGGGGCTACATTTTTTTGGTACAATGAATTTGGATACAATTCAACCCAAGCTACAGAAGTGATTACCCTAGAATCGATGTATTTCTCGAATATGTATAGCGAAGAATTTTATGCCTACTACAATTTAGATGGTTGTTTTTCTGATACATCTGTGATTACGGTTGGAGTCGAATACAATTTTATAGATTTTGATTTCCCCAATGTAATTACTGCAAATGAAGATGGTATAAACGATGAGCTTGATATTCAAAATTACATTTTGCCATGTCAGGGTTTTGATTTTAGGCTATTTAATCGATGGGGACATTTGGTGTATTCTCAATCAAAAGACATTATGCTGTATGAGGCATTCCCGGTAAGTCCCTCTAATCTCAATTTCTCTGGTAAAACAATCGAGGGTCAGATACTTAATGATGGTGTTTATTATTATATTTTGGAAATTAAAAGTCCATTGAATATGGATGTGTATTTAGATCTTGATTTTCCCGATTTGGGTTTGTTCAATCCCACAAATAAGGTCGTTACTAAAACTGGTTATTTGCATGTTTTGAGGTAATTAATTATGATAACTTCAAAAAAAAATGTAACTTGATGCAACCTCTACGGTTTAAATCGCGTCTTATCAACTCAACGGCGAATTAATTATTGTGAAGAACAACCTAAATATGTTAACGAACAAGCTAAAATCATTTTGGTCTCTAGCCTTTTTCTTTAGTCTTATTTTTTCCGCTCATGCAACGGTTTACACAACAATAAGTGATGGTTCATATAACGATTGTGGTATTTGGGACAACGGCTGTCCAAATAGTAATATTCAGCAAGGAGATACGGTAATAATAAATCACATTGTGAATGCAAATGCCTCAATGAATGTTCAAGGAACTTTGATTTTGGGTTCATCTGGTCTGTTCAATAGTTCGAATAGTCTCGATATTTTAGCATCTGGAACTTTTGTGAATCAAGGAAATTTTACAACGGATAATCCATTGACGATAAACGGAACTTTCTTCAATGAGGCTGCAGTAACTGCCCCAAGCGTTTACACCAACGGATACATTTGTAACTCGGGAACTATATCGTTAACTGATGAATTTTATGCGCATGGTGCTCTTATCGATTGTGGAGGTACTGTTGAAACCTGTGAATTTAACATGAACTCGAATAATAACGCAGTTGATGTGACTGGGTCAGCAACGGCGGAAATTTTCAACCAAAATCTTTGTTGTTCAGAACCTGGCTTTCCTAGTCCGTTTGGAACATTAGATGGAGATTATGTAATTGACTCATCAGGCGTTTCATTTTGTAGCTTGCCTTTACAGCCCGACGCTGGCATTGACATTAGCACATCATCATGTGAAGGAGTAGCTGAAATAAACCTTTATTCATTACTATCCTCAGATGTTGATCCCAATGGTACCTTCTCGGAAGTGACTCCAACAGGTTCATTAGACCCTACAACGGGAATATTTAGTTCAGCTGGATTATCTTCAGGGACGTATACCTTTATTTACACTGTAGCTGGATACAATTCTAGCTCAGATGAATCTGAAATAGAAATTACCATTAATCCAATCATATATAGTGTTTCGGAGCTAGTGGCATGTTCAAGTGATTTGCCAATAGAATGGAATGGATTATCGCTGAACGACGCAGGCAGTCATTCGGTTACTTTAATGAGTGTGAACACAGGGTGTGATTCTGTTGCTACATTAGATTTATCTGTGACGTTTTTAGATGCTCCAATTGTATCATCTAGTGGTCCTGTTCAATGTTCCGGTGATTTGATTGAAATATCCGTTGAAGATATTCCTAATGCAGATTTCCATTGGAATGGTCCAAATGGGTACTTCTCTGGAGAGGCGTCCAATGAATTTGAATTGAATTTCTCAAATGAGGGTACATATACGGCTTACTATTCACTTAACTCATGTGTATCTGAAGTAGCTGAATTGGAATTGGGAATCGAAAACTTTGAAATAGACGAATTTACATTCCCAAATGTAATTACGGCCAACAATGATGGAGTAAACGATGAAATTATAATAGAAGATTATATCGGGTACTGTGAAGAATTTAATTTCTCGATTCGTGATCGTTGGGGTAATCAAGTCTTTGAGCAAGAGAGAGGGGAAGACTCTTTTAATGGTGTTTCGTTTGTTGGAGAAAAGCTTCCTGAGGGTGTTTATTTCTACCATTTATCTTACGGAATGAAGTCCTTATCTGGGTTTATTCACATATTCGAGTAGACAAAAAAATCAATTTTTACATTTTATATGCAGGATGCAACTATTTTTGTAGTAGATGTGTCTATATAGCAGAACTAAACATACTGAATTGAAAATCCTTATTTCTAACCATATTTTCTATCAGTACATTTATGCTTTATTCACTTTACTAATTTTCTTCGCTCCCAATCTGACAGCGCAAAACGTAGTCAATGTTGAAGGTTCAGGAGAGAAATGGGTAAATATTGGAGACTTAGATGTAAGTGGTAACCAAATTACTGTTGAAGCGGTCATGCGAAGGCAGAATAATGCCAATATCATTTCAAAGCACGATGCCACTACAGATTGTAATTATCTTTTCCGACCTAACAGTTTTCAGATTACAACAACAAATGACTTTTATATATGTCTTAATCCCTATACGTTAAGCACCAACACTTGGTATCATGTGGCGGCAACTTATGATGGTTCGTCCATAAAGTACTATGTTGATGGTTGTTTAGTGAATGAAGTGCCTGCCACAGGGGATCTTGTGACCAATGATTGGGATGTGGCTATCGGAAGCAGATCAAATTGGACCAACGGACCCGAACAATTTAGAGGAAGAATTGACGAGGTTCGAATTTGGCAGACTGCAAGGACAGAACAACAGATTAGGCTCAACATGAATTTATTGCTAAATCCAACTGGTGAACCTGATTTATTGGGTTATTACAAAATGGATAACAGCTACAATAATATTCAAGGAAATGCCACTTATGATGGTGTGCCCCAGGGTAGTCCGACATTTGACGCGCCGGCGCCAATATTTATTCCTTTTGAAGTTTTAGCAGTTACTAAATTTGATGTGTCTTGCAATGGTTTTGAAGATGGAGAGATAGAGATTACAGCAATTGGAAACAATCTTGAGTACTCTTTGGATGGTATTTTCTACTCTTCAACACCAAGCTTTGATGAGTTGGGTCCCGGTAACTATGACGTTTATGTCAGAGATGGTGCTTGTGAAGAAATTACATCAGTGGAAATTACTGAGCCTGCACCTATTCCTTCGCCTGACCTCAATACAAATGATCCCATTTGTAGTACGGATACACTTTTCTTATCAACAACTGAGGTTACTGATGCCATCTATTTTTGGGAAGGACCAGATGGTTTCACATCGAACAGCGCAAATACATTTATTCCTGATTTATCAAATGACAATTCTGGTGATTATTCGATATACATTCAAGTTGACGGTTGTAATAGTGATACCACCGTTGCCGCAATTGAGGTCAATGAGACCTACGACATAAATATTGTAGAAACAATTTGCTCAAACCAAACATATCAATTTGGACCTGATGAAATAAACACAACGGGCATCTATGTTCAAAATCTCCAGTCCATTTCTGGATGTGATTCCACAGTTCAGCTTGACCTAACTGTTAATCCAGCATATGCTTTTGTAATAGATACAGCGATATGTGAGGGTGAATCCATCACCTACGAGGGCACCACAATGACTACATCTGGAACCTATGACTTTAACCTTTTCACGATTCTAGGGTGTGATTCAATCATTACATACGAGCTTATTGTGTATCCAATACCAAGTGCTCCTGTTGTATCAACCAATAGTCCGTTGGATTGTCCAGGTGATGTATTAGAAATTTCTTTGAATCCTAATGTGGATGCCTTTTATTCTTGGACTGGGCCCAATGGCTTCAGTTCAACCGAAGAGTCGTTGATATTTCCAGCTGACATTGAAGATATGGGGACCTACTCGGTGATGGTAACGATTAATGGCTGTGAATCTCCTATATCCTTTACTGAATTGGAAATCATAAATATCTATTCTTTCAACGATTTTGATTTCCCCAATGTATTAACCCCAAATGATGACGGGGCTAATGATGTATTTGATTTGGAAGCATATTTCAAAACCTGTAATGCATACGAAATCATGTATTTTGACCGATGGGGTAACAGGGTTTATAGTCATAAAGAAAATGAAGAACCATTTTCAGGAAAATCATTTGATGGTTCTGACCTGATGCAGGGGGTATATTCGTATAAATTATTATTTGATGAAGGGATGAAGCATGGCTTTATCCATTTGATTAGAGAAAATTAACCCGGTCTCTTATATCGAATAAATCAGAAGCTTCTTTGTAGTAAATTACTTGTAATCCAGCCTTTTTTGCGCCTTCAATATGTTGTGGAGAATCGTCTATAAAAAGCACTTTATTTGCCTCCAAACCCATTTGATCAACAACCCATTTAAAGGTCTCTACCTCAGGCTTTCTTTTCCCGATAACGTGAGAATAATAACATTTTTTAAATAAATCATCTAAGTTCTTAAAAGCTGTTTTTTGTAAATTTTCAATGGCTTTTTTAAGATGTATTTCATTTGTATTGCTCAATAAAAAGCATGGATTATGTTGTGACAATTCAGCTATAAAGTCAAGCTTTTCATTCGGAAAATCACCAATCATAGCATTCCAAGCAGTAACAATATCACACTCAATAGTGTCAATTTTTGTTAGTGGTTTTAGCTGCTCTACAAAGAATTTACTCGACACTTCTCCTTTTTCGTATTGATCGAATAATTGATTTTGACCAAATTGATTATACAAATCAGAGGGGTTTTGAACCCCCAATTGAGCAAAAGCATCGATGGTTTTATGATAATCTACATCAATAAGTACACCTCCAAGGTCAAATAATAATGCATCTATTTTTTTCATATAGGTTTAAATCTAAGTGATGAGATAAATATGGAATTAATTTATGGTTATGACAATATTATGACAATATTTCCTTGGTGACTCCCGATATTTGTCTAGTAGTTATATTACACGTGTTAGAGACATTATATATCCACGCTTTTACCCACAGAAATCTTGATGTAAATCAAATAGGTTTGCTTCATATTGATGCGGAAAATCAAGGTGCTCGTTTGTCAGAGGCAAAGGCGCATTTTGGCTTCAAAGAAATGATGTATTTAACTACTTGTAATAGGGTAGAATTCACCTTTGTTGCAGATCAAAATATTTCCACTAAAGATTTTCTATCCTTCTTGTATCCAGAAATGGAACGAGTACACTTAGATGAGCTTTGTCAAAAAGTAGAGGTGTTTCACAAAGCAGATGCTGTAAAGCATGCCTTGTCTGTGGCGTCATCAATCGATTCTATGATCGTAGGAGAAAGAGAAATCATTACTCAGGTGCGTGGAGCATATGAGGCCTCGAAGTCTTACGGATTGACTGGTGATTTCATTCGTTTATTAACCAGAAAAGTAATTGAAACAGCCAAAAAGGTTTATACAGAAACCAATATTGCAAAAAAACCAGTTTCCGTGGTTTCTCTTGCTTATCATAAGCTGAGAAATCTGAACATATCCCTTGATGCTAAATTTGTAATTGTGGGAGCGGGGCTAACGAATACCACGATGTGTAAATTTCTGAAAAAGCATGGTTACCGTAACTTTGTTGTTTTCAATCGTTCTATAGAAAATGCCGAAAAGTTGGCAAATGATATTGGTGGAAAGGCTTTTTCATTGGCAGGGTTAGGTGAATACCAAGATGGTTTCGATGTCTTACTTACTTGCACAGGAGCTGATAAACATTTGATAGATGCCTCTACTTATAAACAACTATTGAATGGAGATAATGATCGAAAAACCATAGTTGATATTGCTATTCCTTCAGATATTGACCCGGAAGTAGTTCGTTCGTATAATACGAATTATGTTTCCATTGATTACCTCCAAAAGGCTTCAGACGATAATCTTAAGGTGAGATCAGGGGAGGTTATTCAGGTCAAAAAAATACTTGAAGAAGCCAACGTGGCATTCATGCAATTGACAAAGGAACGCAATGTAGAACTTGCAATGAAAGAAGTTCCAAAACAAGTAAAGGAAATTCGTAGAACAGCTGTTGCTGAAGTTTTTAAATCAGATATTGAAAATATGGACCCGGAAACTCGAGAAGTATTCGATAAGGTATTGGGTTATGTTGAAAAGAAATACATCAGTGGCCCTATGAAATTGGCGAAAGAAATTATTCTGAAGAACAATGCTTCAAGTTAAAACAATAACAATAGGTACAAGAGGTAGTGATTTGGCTATGTGGCAGGCAAATCATGTGAAGGCTCAATTGGAGGCAATTGGTCAGCATGTAAATATTCAGGTCATCAAAACAAAGGGTGATCGCATACAGGATTTAAGCTTTGATAAGTTAGAAGGCAAGGGTTTTTTTACCAAAGAAATAGAGGTAGCCTTATTGAATCACGACATTGATATTGCCGTGCATTCTCATAAAGATTTAGAAACAAGCACACCCGAAGGATTGATTACAGCAGCGGTTTCTCAGCGCGCAAATCCTTGTGAACTTTTACTCATCAGAAAATCTGCTCATGCACCGAATGCACTTTGGGAGCTTAAGAAAAAAGCGGTTGTGGGTACATCAGCTGCTCGCCGGAAATCTCAGCTTCTTGCCCTAAGGTCTGACGTTGAAATAAAAGATCTGAGAGGAAATGTTCCAACTCGAGTCGCGAAACTTAAGTCAGGTGAATATGATGCCATTTTATTGGCCAAAGCGGGTGTTGAAAGATTAAAGCTTGACTTGTCAGATTTAATTACAGTGGACCTCACGCCTGATGAGTTTGTCCCCGCCCCAGCTCAAGGCGTCTTGGCCATTCAGATTCGTGAGCAAGACAAGGAATTACATCAAGTACTTCAAAAGATTAACGATACTGAGGTACAAAAGTTGGTTCATTTAGAACGGGAGGTATTGAGGCTAATGGATGGAGGTTGTCAATTGCCTTTAGGAGTGTATTGCGACAATAGGTATGTTCATGTAGCCTATTCAGATTATGCCATGCACGCGTCTCGATATTTCAGGTTCCCCTATAAAGAATCTCCTGATTTTCCAGCAAAGATCGTGGAACATCTACAACACCAGCAGGTCTAATGACCGTTTTTATTTCTAAAGCTGAATCTGAACTGGAAGAAATTCCTCATTACCTGAATTCGCAAAACATTAAAGGGGTTTTTGAATCGCTCATTCGTTTCGAGCCTTTATCATTTCAAATAAGTTCACTTTTTGAGGTCATCTTTTTTCCAAGTATTCGTTCGGCAAAGTTTGTATTGGATTCAGGTCAGATTGATTTATCAGCTCATATTTTGGCGTGTAATGGTTCGCAAACTCAAAAACGGCTTCTTGACTTGGGATACTCCTGTGATTATATTGCTGAAAATGCTGGTGATCCCGATCGGGTAGCGAAAGATTTTTCTCAATGGCTCGGAGAAAAGAAAGTATTGATTCCTCACTCTAATCTTTCGGCATTGTCCATCACAAAATATCTTACTCCAAATCAGTATTCAACAATTGAGGTCTATAAAACAGTAGATTTTCCCATGCTGATTGAACCTTGTGATATCTATGTGTTCAGTAGCCCTAGTAACATTGACTCATTTTTTAAACAGAATACCATAAAGGCAGGCAGCACCATCATCGTTTGGGGTAATACTTCCCTAAATTGCCTTCAGAAGTATGGGCATCAAGCAGATTATAAGTTGATGGAAGGCACTATGGCTGAGCTTTTCAAATTACTTCAAAAAAACATCAACAAATAAGAACAATGGAATCCTCAAAGTAGCGTTTTTCAATACAAGGCTGTATCTTTATTAAGATGTCTGGGATGAGGTTCATTTTTATTTTTCTTACGTTCATTTGGATTCAACATGGTTTGTTTGCACAGAGCACTCCATCCCGGCTTAAAAAAATATTTGTAGTTGATTCTGTGGACCTGGATACGCTGAGTATTTATCCAAACTCTTTTAAGGTTTATCATAAGGATCAAGTCATCCCTAACACCAAATACGAGCTTGATTTTGCAAGTGCTCTATTTATTCTGAATGACCCGATAGGCGATACGCTCATTTTTTCTTACCAGGTTTTGCCATTGGACTTTTCGAAACAATATCGTTTAAGAGACTCGAGCATGATTTACTCTGAACAAAAGGACAACTATAACTTGTTTAAAATCGAAAACTCATATTCGGTACAGGATGTTTTTGGAGGGAGTCAGCTCAATAAAAATGGATCAATTTCAAGGGGAGTCTCTTTTGGAAACAATCAGGATTTAGGAATTAATTCCTCACTCAATCTTGAGTTATCAGGAAATATTTCTCCGGACTTAAAAATGCTTGCCTCCGTTTCTGATGCGAACATCCCTATTCAACCCGATGGCAACACGAATAAGCTTCAAGAGTTTGACAAGGTTTTTATCCAAATCTACAATGACCGATTAAAGCTGATTGCTGGGGATTTTTGGTTATCTAAACCAAAAGGTTATTTCATGAATTACCGCAAAAGGGCACAGGGCTTGTCTTTCAACTATAGTTGGTTGACGGCCAAAAAAAATGAATGGAGTACTCAAACAAGTGGGGCCCTATCTAAGGGGAAATTTAATAGGCAAATTATTCAAGGTGTTGAGGCAAATCAAGGGCCATATAGATTGGTAGGGGCAGAGAATGAGCCTTTTATTGTTGTTCTATCAGGAACAGAAAAAGTATTTATTGACGGGAAGCTTTTGGAAAGAGGTCAAGAGTTTGATTATACTATAGATTACAACTCATCTGAACTGGTCTTTACTTCTCGTAATCTAATCACAAAGGATACGCGTATCGTGGTCGAATTTCAATATTCTGACCAGAATTATGCGCGTTCTTTGATACAGGAATCTTTGGTTTTTAAGAGCAAAAAAATGGATTTCTGGATCAACTTGTATGGTGAGCAAGATGCCAAAAATCAGCCTTTACAACAGGAAATTTCTCCCGATCAAAGATTTTATTTGTCCCAGATTGGCGATAGCTTGGATTTGGCCAAAATCAATTCGATAGATTCTGTAGGGTACTTTGACAATCAGAATCTGTACAAATTAATTGATACCCTTGGAGTAGATTCGGTATTGGTATTTAGTGTCAATCCAGACTCCGCTTTTTACAGAGTATTTTTCGAATATGCGGGAAGCGGAAATGGAGATTACGTTTTAGACAGTTATAATGCGCTTGGCAAGGTATTTCGCTGGATCGCTCCTGTTGATGGTGTTTCACAGGGAGACTATGTGCCTTCTCGAAGCATCATAACGCCAAAAAAACAGCAAATGATCAGTAGTGGTTTTAAATGGAGCTATTCTAAAAGTAACTCCATCGAAAGTGAATGGGCGCTGAGCAATATGGACCTGAATACTTTTTCATCCTTATCAGCAGAGGACAACATCGGTATCTCAAATCGAACACGATGGCTCAACACCAAAAAGTTTGGTAAATCCGATAGTATAGCCTTATGGACCATACAGAATTCTGCTGAAATCGAATATCTATCTGCTTCTTTTAAACCTATACAGCAGTATCGTGCAGTAGAATTTGATAGAGATTGGAATACTCGAAATAAAGGATATGAGGGGTACCAGCTTATTGGTACTTTGGGAAGCAAACTTTCGCATAAAAAGTTCGGTTCGATGGCTTTAGATGCTCAGCATTTTGGTGTTGGTGATGACTACAAAGGAAATAGAATCTTTTCGCTAGGTAAGTGGAATCAAGAAGGCTGGTCAGCTAATTGGGATGCGAGCTATTTGAGTGCAGAAGCTGAGAACCAAAGCAAGTTTTTCAGGCACCGATTGAATCTATCCAAAAATATTGGCCCATTTAAGCTTGGGTATAAGGACGACCATGAAAGAAATATGTTCACGGGAGACTCCAATGCCGTCAATCCGAGCTATGAATTTTTTGATTATCAATTTTATCTTTCCAACCATGACACCAGTAAATTGGAATACAAAATTTATTACCGAGAACGATTTGATAGAAGGGTTGACAGTCTATCTTTAAAAAAAACCGCAAAGGCCACAACGGCTGGGGCAGAGTTGTACTTCAATTCTTTAAAAAATCAAAAGCTCAGATTGATTGGGGGATACCGCTCGTTGGATGTATTTGATACCATTTTAATGAATCAAAAACCTGAAAATTCAATGATTGGACGAGTAGAATATAATTTTAAGGCCTGGAAAAATGCACTTCAGTGGTCTACCTTCTATGAGGTAGGCTCGGGATTAGAACAAAAAAGAGAGTTTCTATATATCGAGGTAAACAGTGGACAGGGGATTTATACTTGGATTGACTATAACGAAGATGGCATCAAAGATTTGAATGAGTTTGAGGTGGCTCAGTTTATTGACCAGGCAGATTACATTAGGGTATTTGTTCCCAGCAACACTTATGTGAACACCTATTCCAATGAGTTTAACCAAACCATTTATTGGAGACCTGAACGTATTTGGTCCAAAAAGAAGGGTTTCTTAAAAATCATGTCGAGATTCTCCGATCAGGCCAGATTTCGGGTGAATAAAAAAACAAACAACATCGATAATGGCAACGTCTTTAACCCATTTGAAAACAGGGTAGCTGATAGTGCCTTAATATCGACCAACGCATTTATTCGAAATGCCCTCTTTTTTAACAGAACCTCCTCGATTTTTGCCGCTGGTTATAACTTCCAGCAAAATCAATCCAAAACCTTATTGGCATCGGGATTTGATTCTCGAACCAATCGATATAATGAGCTCAATTTGCGTTGGAACATTACCAGGAAATTTGCCTTAGTTTTGGTTGGGCAGCAGGGACTAAAGCAGGCCTTGGCTGATTATACCTCGGGTAGAGATTATTCAATCAATTATGAATGGATAAAGCCTACCTTAAGCTACCAACCCTCAACCAACTTTAGATTGACTCTTGATGCGCGTGCTGTTCAAAAGGAAAACGCACTTACTGGAGGGGATGGGGAAACCTGTCAGATTGTTGATTTTGGAAGTACATTTAAATACAATCAAACCGATAAAGGAAGCTTTCAAGGGGAATTCAAGGTGCTAAAAATAGACTACGATGGCAATGTAAATTCGGCAATTGGTTTTGAAATGTTGGAAGCCCTCCGTCCAGGACTAAACTATACTTGGAGCATTGGTTATCAAAAAACCGTTTCCAAAAATCTTCAAATTACTTTTCAGTATCTTGGTAGAAAATCGGAAAACACCAGAATTATCCATACTGGAGGCATGGAAGTGCGTGCATTTTTTTAAATTCTGCTTAACTTCAACGCGAAAGATTTATAATGGCTGAATACGGAAAAATATTACTCATTGCAATGCCTGCTTTTTTGATTTTAATCATCATCGAAAAAGTCTATGGATGGGCCAAGGGAAACGATACAGTTCCTCTAGATGACGCAGTGTCGAGTATGAGCTCCGGAATGACCAATGTTCTCAAGGACGTAATGGGACTTTCTGTAAGTATTATTACATATGAATGGTTGGTTAATTCTATTGCAATTGTGCATTTAGAGAATAGTCTTTTGGTCTATATAATCGCTTTTTTTGTCATCGACTTTTACGGATATTGGTCTCATAGAATCAATCACAAGGTGAATTTTTTTTGGAACCAACATGTCATTCATCACAGCAGTGAGGAATTCAACTTGGCCTGTGCTTTAAGGCAACCTATTTCTACCATTGTTCGCTTCTTTACTTTTTTGCTGATTCCTGCAGCTCTTTTGGGAGTTCCTGCTGAAGTTATTGCCATAGTATTGCCATTGCACCTTTTTATGCAGTTTTGGTATCATACCCGTCACATCGGGAAATTGGGGATTTTGGAGTATATCATTGTAACGCCATCACACCATCGGGTTCACCATGCGATTAATCCTGAGTACCTCGACAAGAATTTGAGTCAAATTTTTATTTTTTGGGATTTTCTTTTTGGAACATTTCAAGAGGAGCTTGATGACGTTCCCCCAGTTTATGGTATATCGAGACCCGCTCGAACCTGGAATCCTTTTAAGATTAATTTTCAGCATTTGTGGTTGTTGATTAAAGATGCTTTTAGAGCTCCTCGTTTGATTGATAAGCTGACGATTTGGTTTAGACCAACAGGTTGGCGACCTGAAGGATTCGAAACCAAATATCCCGTGAAGAAGATTGAAGATGTGTATGATTTTCAAAAGTACCGTCCAGTCTTGAGTCAGGGTCTGCTTATTTGGAGTATTATTCATTTGTTTTTTGTTTTGTTTTTTCTGTCAGACCTTTTTTATAGGTTAGGGGAGCTACCGTTTTATCAGATTTTATGGTACGGACTTTTCGTCTTCATGATGTTATATGCCATTACGGATCTTATGGATCGCAATCGATGGAGCTGGGTGTTTGAGTTGGTGAAGTTAGGGTATGTATTTGTTGTTTTCTATGTTGTTGGAAGCTGGTTTGGTCATCAATCAGCCATTTACATGGTCATGGTTTATGCTTTTGTCTCTTTTGTGATGTCTATTTTCTTTTCAATGGAACAGCCGACCCCTTCAAGCTATAAGGTGAGGTCATGAAAGGACTCCTATTTATT
>Ga0213866_10002160_pt1 | contig 14097 bp, 16 predicted proteins | sample PICome_11_FD_160079 | JGI IMG/M metagenome (GOLD analysis project Ga0213866, IMG submission 160079) | Coastal seawater microbial communities near Pivers Island, North Carolina, United States - PICO284 | ecosystem: Environmental > Aquatic > Marine > Coastal | place: USA: North Carolina...
TTTTGACTATTTTTTGATGCCTATCCTTTAATATCGACCTCTGCGGGGGGTTGTGGTCAAAATTTACGGCTCCGCTGACCTTGTTATTCACCCCGTGGCTATGAGTCTTTGATATGTATGGGTTTATGTTCGGATGCGGGCCAATCGCCAATCGGAGTGCTGGTCTCCACGCGATGACGTACATAAAATATTTTGTCCGATAAATGTGCGCGATGTTGCACGGCAATTGAAAACGCAGCGGAGGGGCCTCCTGTCGTTGGCGTTGACTGACATAAGTGGGCTGAAGCGCGAGCTCCCGATCACTGATGCAAGTGTCAGTCTGATACGCCGGCAAAACCGTCCGTGGCTTACCGATGCACCTTCCAGGCCATTGACACGCGGCCGAATCGAATCCGTTCGGCCTCCGCTGCTTGTCTGTCGTGCTCGGTCCCGAATCCGTCCGGGCCGTGGCACCTCACCCATCCGGCGGGCGTCGGCGATCCTTGCCGTACCAACCCGCTTTTCCCTTGTTTCCCAGCGGTTTATGAATCCGCGGGCTGATTCTTGTTGCGACCCAGCATCATGCGTGGGTTGACCAGCAGGTTTGGCTGGTCCTTCAATACCGATTCCAATCGCGACGCCCAGGCCGCGCGGTCCCTGATCTTCAGGTGGTCGCCCGCTCCGGCGATGACCACTTCTCCCGACAAGCCCGTCTGCTTAAGCAAGTGCTCGGGCAATCGGATCCGCCCCGCTCCATCCATATCGATCCGCTTAGAGCTGGCGTAGAAGACTTCTTCGTACTCGAGCAGTTGCACCGGGTCGATGTCGGACTGCCGTAACTCGTCTGCCAGCTTCTGGTAGCCCGGCTCGGTGTAGAGGCACAAGACGTCCGGCCCGCCGAGCACGCAGTACAGCACGACCGTGTCGCCTTCGCCCGTGCCCAAACCCCGCTGCAACTCGCGGCGGATGTCGGACGGGATGGCGAGGCGGTGTTTGGCATCGATCGCGTGCTCGTAGGTGCCTGTAAAGACCAATCCGGTTGTGTCTCCCTGCTTCGAGAGAGATTACGACACATTGCCCCACAATGCAACACTAGTTGCAGGATTCATGGGCCATGATGGGCCAGCGGATCGATCTTTGTTCAGAGATTTGAAAAAACACTGTAAATGCTCGGTTTTTGGAGTCACGAGGGGCTGAGCGGTGTCAAAAAGCGTCCCCATCTTATCCACGAATAAGTCCGATATTGTGTATATCCGGTTGATAAACTATCGGTGTGCGCGAGATGTTGCGCCACATTTTCTTTGAAATGCAATCAGCCGTTTGAATCGCAAAGGATTGGCAGCTCGATCCGGAAGCTTGCGCCCTGATCGGCTTCGGTCGGGTCGAGTGTGATCCGCCCCCCTGCCGACTCGATCAATCGTTTGCAGATGCCAAGCCCCAACCCGCTGCCCGGCTGCGCTTCGTGGCGCGTTGCGAGCGATGTGTCTGGCCCATCTTCTAACGACTTAGCGTTGTCGCGCGATACAGACTCATGCGGCATCGTCGCGAACGCATCGAACAGTTGTTCTTTGATTGTTTCAGGGATGCCCGGCCCGCTGTCGCGAACGCGAAGATCAAGAAACGCCATGTTTTTCATGGCAATAATCTCAATGCGTTTACACGCATTAGTCGTGCGCAGCGCGTGCCTTGCGTTATTGATGAGATTGATGAGCACCTGTTGCAACGCGAGCGAATCCATCTTGACGTTGCAGCTGGGCACCTCAACCTCAATCGATACCCGCTCTCTTTGAAGCAACGGATTCATTAACTGCACCGTCTCGTTGACCACGTCATCAGCGCTGCATTCGCTGTCGGCCTGTTCCGTCTTTGATGAAAGCAGGCCGAGCGATGTCGCGTTCAGCCGGCTGATCTTTGCGACCCCGTCCACCGCAATGCGCAGTGCTCGCTCGGCCAACTCTGAATTGTCCGGGTCGCCCAGGGCGAGTTGTGCGTAGCTGCCGATGGGGGTGAGCAGGTTGTTGGTTTCATGCGCCAGGCCCGCGGACAGGACTCCGAGCGTCTCCAGCCGATTGGCCTGCGCCAGCTGATCGCGCAGGGCATCGAGCTCCAGTTGGAGCGATTCGATCTGCCCTACCGCCTGGTCGAGCAGGTTGGGTTGATCGCGTGCCGAGGGGCCGAAATTTGAACGTTGTTCGCTCATAGTGAAGGCCTGCGGGGCCTGTATGGCGTTCATCGTCTTGAATCAGGGGTCGACTTAGGGCGATTGCCTAATCCCTACAACTGTTTTTGTCAGTCCACGCCGCGGCATTCAAAGCCCGATAACTCAATCCGCCAGGGCATGGCTTCACGACTCCCCTCTTCGGACACAGAGACTTGATAGTGGGTGTTCCACGTGGAACAGCCAGGCACCACAAGAAAAAGTCGTGTCGAGGACGCGTTCCACGTGGAACCTTGCAGGGGGTCGGCGGGGGCGGTATCGTGTGAAGATCCCTACCCCCCGGCAAGGAGGCCGCCATGCCCGCCAAGAAAAACCGCCCTTCCCGCCTCGGACGCGGGCTCAGCTCGTTGATGTCTGCTCCTGTTGAGGTTGTGCCAGTCCAGCCTGTAAACGCAGAAACCACACCGGCCGAAGCCACGACAGCTGCGGATTCGTCTGCACCGCCAGCATCTACAGAGCTAGTACAGCCGGTTTCTGACGGGCTGACGCATCTACCTGTTGCCACGATCAAGGCGAATCGGCACCAGCCCAGGCAGCGCTTTGACCCGTCCAAGATCAAGTCCCTCGCCGAGTCGATCAAGAACGAAGGCATGATGCAGCCGGTCGTCGTTCGGGAACTCGCCGGCGAATCCGGCCGCTACGAACTCATCGCGGGCGAGCGTCGCTGGCGGGCGGCCCAGCAGGCGGGTCTCGAACAGGTCCCCGCCTTGGTCCGAGAGATCGATGATGAGAAGGCCGCCGAATGGGCGTTGATTGAGAACCTGCAACGCGAAGATCTGAACGCGATTGAAAAGGCCGAGGCTTTCCAGCACCTTGGCGATCAGTTCGGCCTGTCGCACACCCAGATTGCCGAACGGGTCGGGCTTGAACGCTCTTCAGTCTCTAACCTCTTGCGATTGCTTGACTTATCGGACTTTGTACGTGACCTCATCCGTGAGGATGTGCTCTCGATGGGGCAAGCGAGGGCGATCGCGGGGCTTGCGGATGCGAGTCAGCAGCGGGCCCTGGCCGAGCGTGCGGTGCGCGAGGGCTTATCGGTTCGGCAGGTCGAGACCGAGGCCCGGCGGCTGCAGCAACCCGCTGGCGTGAAAGCCGAGTCGACGGTGAAGGCCGGTTCCCCGGTGCTGACGGATCTGGAAAAGCAGATTGGCCAGCAACTCGGCACGCGGGTGAAGATCCGGGCGGGCCGAAAGAAGGGTGCCGGCACGATGTCGATCGACTTCTACTCGCTGGATGAATTCGACACGCTGCTCTCGCGCCTGGGCGTGAGCGCTGATTAACGAACGGCGTTCAAAATCGAGACTTATCAGGACGCAGCGTCAAAAATCGCTTATTGAGCGACGTAATCGACGACGAACGGCTGCTCGAGCAGCGGTAGGAGCTTGTCGACGAACGCCTTGTGCGCCGGGTGCGGCAGGTATTCCTCGAGCCCGGCCTTGTCCTTGAACGTCACGATGAAGACGTGGGTGAAGTCCTGGTCCAGTCCCTCGGGGCTGACGTTGGTGCCGTGCTCGAAGCCGATGATCGCGTCGATTTTGCTGGGCAGCTCGGCGAAGCCATCGACGATCGATTGGATCTGCTCGTTGGTGGTTGTGTCCTTGAACTTGAAAGCAACGACGTGGCGGTAGACGCCTTTGGGTTCGCACATGGTTTTGCACTCCTTGGCGCAGTTGGATTGCGATTGGCAGGCGGTGAGAGACACACAAAGCAGCAGGGCGGTGAGGGTCAGTAGTCGGGTCATCTTCGTTTCCTTGGCGCAGTGATTGTTGCATCACATGATAAAGCCCACGCCGCTGCGACGTGGGCTTCGTGTCAAAGCAATCGAATGTTACGTTACTCAGTCGAACCACTCGTCACTCGGATCGAATCTTGGGATCGACACATTCAGGATGACCATGTCGCCAACCGCGCGGTGTCGGCAGCCGGGACGAATCAAGATCGACGAGCCGGGCTTGACGGGGACGGACTCGCCGTCGAGTTCCATGACGCCTTCGCCTTCGAGGATGTAGTAGATCTCGGTGAGTTGTTTGTGGTAGTGGGTCCGCGCTTGGTTGTCGATTGTGACGCGGTGCAGTGATGCGGGCGCATCACTTGTGTCGACAAACGCACGCCGTGTCGTGCCGCATGGGCAGCTTAGCGGAGAGAGGGTATCGAAATGAACGACTTCATAGCCTGCCATCATTCCCTCGGTTGTCAATCGATTCAAGAAACTTCGCGGCTTTGGAAGAACGCGACCGCGATGCCGAGCACGGCGGTGATGTACGCGGCGGTGTAGGCCGAGACCATGCCCAGATACCCGAGGTTAAAGTTGCCCTCGGCATCTGCGGTCAGTGAATTGCCTTGGGTGATCGCGTCGGAGGGCCAGTGGAACTGGAAGTTTGGCGCGAAGACATAGACGGCTTTCGCCAGCGTGTACGCGCCCTTACGCGCCGCGGGGATGTCTGTCGCGTAGATGTTGCGCAGGCTCTCGAAGAGCGGGGCACCGGCCTCGACACCGATCGATGTGTTGACCAGTTGGTTCATGGCGCCCGACATCAGGCCGATGGGCATGATCACGCCCAGGCACACCACCAACGTGACGACCTGGCTGAACCGCGTCGACAGCGCCACCGCAAACGCGGTCAGGATCAGCAGGCCCTGCACGAGGAACAGACCGCCCACCGCAACCTGAGCGATTCGACCGTGGTCGGCAGCAAAATCAGTTGTTGGGCTCTGGAAGCCCCAGTCCTTGTTGATGACCGTGACCAGGGCGAACGCCAGGGTCAGCGTGACCATCACCGTGTAGATGAACGTGGAGGTAAAGACTTTTTTGTAGAGGTAGTTCGCCGCTGCGGCCAACAACAGCGCCCCGAGCACCGCGCCGACACCGAAGAGCACCACCGGCCAATCGATCGGGTCCTGTTTGTTCTGCAGCACGCGGTGACGCAGCGTGAACATAAAGACCAGCATCAACAGGTAGGCCGCAACCACGATCGCGCCGCTCACGCCGATATACTTGCCCAGGATAAAGATCGGGCGGGGCACCGGCTTGGAGACGATCGTCAACGCCGTCTTGTTCTGCAGTTCCTGACTGATCACGCCCGTCGCGGTGAAGGCCGCAAGGAACACCCCGGCCAGGAACACCGTGCCCAGCCCCAGGTCGACCAGCATCTTGTTGTCGCCCGAGCCCGGCTCCATCGAGTAGCCCGACACCGATGGGTTGAGCACCATCAGCAGCGTGCCGATCAGCAGCAGCACGACAAAGATCGGCTGGCGGATCGCCTCGACAAATGTGATTCGCGTGATGGAAGCAAGCTGCATGAACATAGGCCCCACATGATACGCACGAAAGGGCGGTCAGGTCGCCCGAACGGCGGGCGTCAGCGAGTATGATTCCTCTTTCTGGGATCAACCCCAATCAAGCAATACAAGGAACCGCCATGAGTTTGTTGATGCTGCTGCTACCGTTGACGTTGTTTGCGACTGCTGATGAGCCGGCGGTCCTGGTCGACCAGTGCTTCACGATCCTTCAGCCCGGCGGGGACGACGCGATCGGGAATTACTCGTTGTACGCCGAGGAAGCGGGCGGGCGGGTGACGATCAAGGAGTCGCTGGAGCTGACGGCCAAGGGCCAGGAGATCGGTATGGCGTCGACCGTGATCTACAAGGCGGGCGAGGGACAGTCGTGGCTACTGCACGAGGCCGAGGCGACGACGACCGTCGCCGGCCAGCAGGCGATGAAGGCCAGCCTCGTGCCCGAGGAGGGGCCGCGCAAGTGGAAGGTGAAGATGTCGCTGCACGTCGGCCGGCGCGGCGAAACGCTCGACGAGCCAAAGACGATCGAGCGGACCGTCAACGTCCCCGAAGGCCCGGTGCTGTTCTCCTTGGCTCAGGCGGTCATCGGTCCACGCATCCAGCCCGAGCCGGGCGAGCAGCCCATCGTCTGGGTCGAATTCCCCGACGATGTCGATGAGTCGCTGAACATCAAGCACGGCTTCTCGATCGTGCGCAGCCAAGCCGACGCCGACGGCGGGTACACCCTGACGGTCCGCAGCGAGCGGCGGGAGCTGGGCGCGATGCCGCTGACGCGCGATGGCAAGATCCTGCCGCACAAACTCTGGGGCGAGGCCCCGCTGCGCGAGGAGTAGGGGGGAGCGCATTTCCATGTTCGGCTACTTCCGCAACAAACGACGCAAGCGCCTGCGCGCGACGCCGCTGCCCGGGGCGTCGTGGGACATCATCGATCGCAACGTGCCGCTCATCCGGGCGATGGATCGGCACGACCGTGAAGAACTCGGGGGGCTCGTGCAGGTGCTGCTGCACGAGAAAACCTTCGAGGGCTGCGGCGGGCTCGAGATCACCAACGAGATCCGCCTGACCATTCTCGCACAGGCCGCGGTGCTGCTGCTGCACCGGGAGACCGGCTACTACCCGACACTCAAGACGATCCTCGTCTACCCGTCCGCGTACTTTGCCCACCAATCGCACGTGCTGCCCGACGGGTCGGTCGCGGCGGACCCGCAGCTGCGTCTGGGCGAATCGTGGTTTCAGGGTTCGCTCGTGCTCGCATGGGACAACGTCCAGTCATCCGCGCACAACCACGACGACGGGCGCAACGTCACGCTCCACGAATTCGCCCACCAGCTCGACGGCGTGGCGACGGGGATGGACGGCGCCCCGAAACTGCCCAGCCGGGCGCGCTACCGCGACTGGGCCCGTGTGCTCGGGGCGGAGTACGAGACCCTCATTGATCAGCTTCACCGCGGACACAAGACGAAGCTCGACCCGTACGCGGCGACCAACCCGCCGGAGTTCTTCGCGGTGGCGACGGAGTTTTTCTTTGAGAAGCCGACGACGCTGCGGCGACACTACCCCGAGCTCTACCAGGAGCTGGCGGCGTTTTATCGGCAGGATACTGCCGAGTCGTCGCGCGTCAGGGCCGAATGATGCGAACCGCGTCGCGATCGAGCGTGATCGTGACATCGTTGGCGAAGCGGAAGGTGCGTGTGCCGCCGACGCGGTCGCGTACCGCTTCGACCACGGGGCGTAGCGCGTCGTTGGAGAGCCGGTCGGCCCCGACGCCAGCGTCGATCAGCTCGCGCCGCAGCAGTTGGGTCAACACCAAAGGGTTTAGCGTGCGGGCTTGCCCGCGGTCCAACGTGTCGAGGGTTGTTTCGCCGAGCGTGTCTTGCACGTGCTGCTGGACGATGTCGTGGACCTGTCCGAAGTGATCGGTCAGCGCGTTGGCCTTACCCGCGGCGTCGTGTTGCAGCGTCTTGAGCAGCGGGATGACATCGTGGCGCAGTTTTGCCCGCGTCCGGTCCGTATCGCTATTGGTGGGGTCGTCATGCCAGAGCTGCTCAAGCGTCTCGAGGAAACCCTGCACGTTCTCCTTGGGCACGCCGAGCATCGGGCGGATGGCGTAGACCTTGGCTGACGCATCCGCGCAGCGCAGACGCCGCCGCCAGGCGATCCCGCGCAGGCCTTCGACGCTTGCCCCGCGCAGGATGCGCATCAAGAGTGTTTCGAGCTGGTCGTCCGCGTGGTGCGCGGTGGCGACGAAGCAGGCGCCGTGCTGCAAGGCGATGTCGGCCAGCGCTTGGTACCGCTGCCGCCTTGCATTGGCCTCGACGTTGCCCGGCTCATCGCCCGGGTGGATGTCGCGCCGCTCATAGGCAAGCCCGAGACTGCCCGCCAAGCCCTCAACAAAGGTCGCATCCTGATCCGCATCGTCCCCGCGCAGGTGGTGGTGGACATGACCGACGATCAGGTTCAAACGCCACCGCCGACGCTCGGCCAACAACGCCAGCGAACGGACCAACGCGACCGAGTCCGCGCCGCCGCTGCAGCCGACGACGACCGTTGCGCCGGCCTTCACCCCGCATCGGCCACGCAGCGCCCTGGCGACCTGGCGCACCAGCGGGTGGTAGTTCGGCGTATCGGCGTGCTCGGGCATCGACAGATTGTACAACTGGGTTTGCCCGGCCCCGCTTGCCGGTAGAATCAGGTCATGCCCGCATCCGATCAGGACAACACTCCGACCCGTGTCGTCGAACTTGTCGTCAACCTCGACGACACCACCGGCGAACAGGTCGGCGAGCTCATCGATCGGCTGATGGACAGCGGTGCGCTCGACGCGTGGGCGACGCCGATCACGATGAAGAAGGGCCGACCCGCGGTCATGCTCAACGTCCTCGCCAAAGAAGACGACCGCGCCGCGATGGCCGAGCGATTGCTGCGATTCACCGGCAGCTTCGGCGTTCGCGTCCGCGAGTGGGACCGGCTCGTGCTCGACCGCGAGTGGCACGATCGGCCGACCCGTTTGGGCAGCGTCAAGCTCAAGGCCGGCTCGCTGCACGGCGAAGTGATCACCGTCAAGCCGGAGTTCGAAGACGTCGTGAGGCTCGCGGAAGCCGCAGGCGTGACAGTCGTCGAAGCACAGCGCTCCGCAACCGCCGCCGCCGACGCGCTACTCGCCGAGCTCAAGCAATCGGGGGGGCCGAGCAATGGATAACTGGCAGTACGGCATCGCGGTCGTGGGCATCCTGTTCATCATCATGGCGATGTTTTCGCTGGGCCGGTCGCGCAAGGGCAAGGCCGCCAGCCGAGACACCGGCCGGCACCATCTCGAACGCGCCCGAGAGAAGCAGGGCGTCCGCGACGAGCTTGAGGCACTGATGGTCGACATCAACCGCATGGCGCGCGACCTCGGCGGCCAGCTCGACGCCAAGATCATCCGCATCGAAAAAGCCAACCAGGAGGCCGAGGAACGCATCGCCCAGCTCGAGGCCCTCCGCGACTCGCTTGCCAACCCCTCGGCCCTGCATCCCCAAGCCGACCAGCTCGTCACCCCCCAGGCCCCGGCTGCCGATGCCGACCCGCTCACCCGCGAGATCTACGCCCTCGCCGATCAAGGCGTTGGACCAGCGGACATCGCAGAACAGCTCAACGAGCACGTCGGCAAGATCGAGCTCATCCTCGCGCTGCGGACCGGTTGAGCATTCGAGAATCTCAAATGGCTCGAAGCTCACGGATTGACTCCGTGGGCTTCTTCTACGATTGACTACAATGCCGCTTCACCGCACCCGGAGCAGACCCATGCAGATCGCCGGCGCCTACACCGCCCTCATCACGCCCTTCAACGCTGACGCCTCCGCCGTCGACTACGACCGGCTTAAGGCCAACGTCGCCCACCAGATCGACCAGGGCATCGACGGCGTTGTACCCGTCGGCACCACCGGCGAGTCGCCCACCGTCTCCCACGATGAGCACAACAAGATCATCTCCGCCGCCGTCGAGGCCGCCGCGGGTAAGGTCCAGGTCATCGCCGGCACCGGCTCGAACAACACCGCCGAGGCGCTCGCCACCACCCAGCACGCCAAAGACGTCGGCGCCGATGCCGCGCTCATGGTCAACCCCTACTACAACAAGCCGACGCAGGAAGGCCTGTACCGCCACTTCATGACCATCGCCGACGAGGTCGGCCTGCCCATCGTCCTCTACAACATCCCCGGCCGAACCAACGTGACCATGGCCCCCGACACCGTCGCGCGTCTGTACAAGCACGACATGATCGTCGCGATCAAGGAAGCGACCGGCTCGCTGGACATGGCCAGTGAGATCGCTTCGCGCTGCGATATCCCGATCATCTCCGGCGACGACTCGCTGACGCTTCCCCTGATGTCCATCGGCGGCAAGGGCGTCATCTCCGTGCTCAGCAACCTGCTGCCCGCGAAGGTCAAGGCCCTCTGCGTCGCCGGCCTGAGCAACGACCTCGCCGCCGCGCGCGAACTGCACCACGAGCTCTTCCACCTGTGCAAGGGTTTGTTGACGCTGAGCACCAACCCGATCCCGATCAAGGCCGCGATGAAGATGGCCGGCGTGGATACGGGTAGTGTGCGTTTGCCGTTGACGGAGTTGGATGACGACCAAGCGGCTCAGCTCGAGAAGCTGCTGCAACAGACCGGCGTGCTTGATGGCGCGGGGGTTTGAAGGCTTACAGAGAGGTCAAGGTAAAACGCCAGACCTGCGCAAAGCTCGTCGCGATGGGTTTCATCTGGTCGGGCTTTACCTTTTTGCTCGAATACCTGGCCACTGGGGACGGCCAAGCCTTGGATTACACTGGCCAAGGCTTGCTCTTGCTGTTCGTCTGGGGAGCAAAGATCGGTGGGTTAGTTGTCGCGATCATCTTCGGCACGTTCTTGGCGCTCTCCTACCGCGGCCCAACCGAACGAAAGAATGTTTAGCATCACGTGATGCTGAAGGGCTCTTCACGCGTAAAACGTCTTAATCGTCTCCACCACGTGCCCGAGTTGGTCTTCGCTTAGCTCGGGGTAGATCGGGATCGAGAGGACTTCGCTCGCCGCCTGTTCGGCGATCGGGAAGTCGCCCTTGCTGTGGCCCAGGTAGCTGAAGCACTTCTGCTCGTGCATGCACAGCGGGTAGTAGATCGCGCTGCCGATGCCCGCTTCGCCCAGGTAGGCCTGCAGTTCCTCACGGTTCTCGACGCGGAGGGTGTACTGGTTGTAGATCGACTCGTTGCCTTCAGCGATGACCGGCGTGGTGACCTGCGCGACGTCCTTGAGGCCCTCGTTATAAAAGGAAGCGTTCTTGCGTCGGCCCGCGTGCCAGCTGTCGAGGTGCTTGAGCTTGACCGAGAGGTACGCGGCCTGGAGCGTGTCCAATCTAAAGTTGCCGCCGACCTCGTCGTGGTAGTAGCGCTGCTTGCCGCCGTGCATGCGGAGCATCTTCAGGCGTTCGTAGGTCTCTTTGGACTGCGTGGTGACCAGCCCGCCGTCGCCCGCGCCGCCGAGGTTCTTGGAGGGGAAGAAGCTGAAGCAGCCCGCGTCGCTGAGCGAGCCTGCCGGCGCGTCGTTCTGTTTCGCGCCGATGGACTGGGCGCTGTCTTCGATGGTTTTGAGGTCGTGCTTCTCGGCGACGTCCAGAACGGTGTCCATGTCGGCCATCTGCCCGAAGAGGTGCACGGGCATGATCGCGCGGGTCTTCTCGTTGACGGCGGCTTCGAGCAGTTCGGCATCGAAGTTAAAGGACTGCGGGTCGATGTCGACGAAGACGGGCTTGAGCCCCTGGCGGTGGATCGAGCCGACGGTTGCGAAGAAGGTGAAGGGCGTGGTGATGACCTCGTCGCCGGGCTTGAGGCCAAGGGCCATCATGGCGAGGATCAGCGCGTCGGTGCCGGACGAGCAGCCGACGGCGAACTGGGTGTTGCAGTAGCCCGCGGCCTGGCACTCGAACTCGCCGACCTCCGGGCCGTTGATCATGTACTGGGAATCGAAGACGCGCTCGACGACGGGCATGATCTCGGCCTTGAGCGCGGCGTACTGGGTCTTGAGGTCCAGGAGCGGGACGTCGAGCTTGGTCGGTGGGGTCTTGGCGGTCACAACGGGTTCCTTGGGGCGGTGTTGAACACACCAAAGTAGGAGCGCGGCGGGGCGGCGTCAATTTTTATGACCAGCGTTTAGCGGGCGACGCGAAGCGTGCCGTTGATTCATCGCAAACAGGCCAAAGTGGGAGCTTCGCGTCGCCCGCTAAACCGTTCTGTTGGTAGCGGAATTACTTATCCGCGTACTGCTCGCGGTGCTTGCGGATGACGTCGGCGGGTTTTTCGCCTTGGGGGACGAAGATGAGCGAGACGCCGTTGACGCAGTGGCGCAGGCCCGTGGGCTGGTCGAAGCCGTCATCAAAGATGTGCCCGAGGTGGCCGTCGCATCGTGCGCAGCGCATCTCGACGCGGACCATGCCGTGGGAGGTGTCTTTGTACTCGGTGATCGCGCCGGGTCCGACTTCCTGATTGAAGCTTGGCCAGCCGCAGCCGGAGTGGAACTTGTGCTTGGCGTCGTAGAGGTAGTTGCCGCAGCCGACGCAGTGGTAGGCGCCCTTGTCTTCCTTGCCGTGGTCGAGGTATCGGCCGGTGCCGGCGCGTTCGGTGCCCGAGCGGCGGAGGACGTAGAACTCTTCGTCGCTCAGCAACCTGCGCCACTGCTCGTCGGTGAGTTCGATCTTCTCGTTGGCGGCGGCATCAAGCCCACCATCGGGCGAGGGGTTGGGCGGCGTGGGTTCTGGCTCATTCATGGCGGGATCGATCTCCGCGGTCTGTTCGTTGTAGGGGGACTCCTGGGCGCAGCCGACGATGATCAGTAAAGCGAGCAGGGGCAGAGCGGCGTATCGGTGTAAGGGCATGGGATTCGTCTCCGGTACGGGGAAACAACCGCGAGCGGGCCGGTATGATTCCATATCATTTTAGCCGACCTTCTCTGGATATCGACCATGGCCTATCGGATTTCATTACTTGTTCTGCTTCTTTGCGTTTAGGCGGCTGCACAACGGGCAAGCCGAGCGTGCAAAATACCCGGCCGAACATCGTCTTCATCCTCGCGGACGACATGGGCTATGACCTGATCTCGCACAACAACGCCAAGGGCATGGGCCCGCTGAGCACACCCAACATCGACCGGCTCGCACGTCAGGGCATGAACTTCACCGACGCCCACTCCGCGTCGTCCGTCTGCACGCCGACGCGCTACGGCCTACTTACCGGGCGCTACTGCTGGCGGACCGCGCTGAAGAAGGAAGTGCTCTGGGACTATGGCCGACCGTTGATCGAGCAAGACCGCTTCACCGTCGCCGACCTGCTCAAGCAGCGCGGCTACGCAACAGGCATGGTCGGCAAGTGGCACCTCGGGATGGAGTGGTTTGATGAGAACGGCAACCTCGCCAACGGCGAGCTGAAGATCACCGACGCGATCTGGCGCAAAGACGACGGCGCGGCCGACCGCATCAAGGCGACTATCGATCGCATCGACTACACCCAGGCGGTGCGCGGCGGGCCGATCGATCACGGGTTCGATCACTTCTTCGGCGTGGACCTGCCTAACTTCTCGCCCTACGCGTGGATCAGCCAGGACAAACTTACCGAGCAGCCAACCGACGTGAAGCCGCTGGAGATGTTCGGCACCGACGGCCCGATGGTGCCCGGCTGGCGGCTCGAGGACCTGCTGCCGATGCAGGCCCACAAGAGCGCGCAGTGGATCACCGAGCAGAGCAAGACCGATGAGCCGTTCTTCCTTTATATGCCGTTGACGTCGCCGCACACGCCGATTGCGCCGAGCGCGCCGTTCCAGGGCAAGAGCGTGAACAAGTATGCCGACTTCGTGGTCGAGACGGACTGGGTTGTGGGGTACGTGCTGCAGGCGCTCGAAGACGCGGGCGTCGCCGACAACACGCTGGTGATCTTCACGACCGACAACGGGACGGCCGCGGCGTGTAACTTCAACGCGCTCAAGCAGAAGGGCGTCGACCTCAAGGTGAACTTCCGTGCGCAGAAAGGATCGATCTACGACGGCGGCCACCGCGTGCCCTTCATCGCCCGCTGGCCCGGCACGATCGAAGCCGGCTCAACCTGCGACGAAGTCATCTGCCTCAACGACTTGATGGCCACGCTCGCTGACCTGCATGGCACCACGCTTCCCAACGACGCGGGGGAGGACAGCACCAGCATCCTCCCGCTGCTCACCGGCGAGCAAACCGCGCTGCCCGATCGGCCCGCGGTGGTCCACCACAGCTACAGCGGCCAGTTCGCGATCCGCCAGGGCAAGTGGAAGCTCGTACTCGGCAAGACCTACGAGCTCTACGACATGCACGCGGACCCGAAGGAGACGACCAACCTCGCCGAGCAACACCCCGATGCCGTAGACAATCTGTCGCAACTGCTACAGACCTATCAGGACACCGGCCGATCGGCGTCGCAGCCCCAATAAATAAGACCCGCCCTTTCGGGAGGGTCTATTGCTGAATCGGGGCGGCCAGATTTGAACTGACGACTTCCTGCTCCCAAAAGAATGTGAGCACGACTTAAGAAATTCATAAGATACTATAAATCAATGCTTTACAATTTATTGATA
>Ga0213866_10002161_pt1 | contig 14090 bp, 11 predicted proteins | sample PICome_11_FD_160079 | JGI IMG/M metagenome (GOLD analysis project Ga0213866, IMG submission 160079) | Coastal seawater microbial communities near Pivers Island, North Carolina, United States - PICO284 | ecosystem: Environmental > Aquatic > Marine > Coastal | place: USA: North Carolina...
GATACAGATTCGCTTGTGCGAGCCTTCGAGGTTCAAGCCCTTGCGGTTCTTCGGCGCCAGCTTGTAAGACGCGGTCGCGGCGACCAGGCCCCGGCTTGCGAAGTAGCTGCACAAGTAACGGAACTGAAATCGGTTACCGCTGGACCAGCCGCCGCCATGGAACATGATGATCCCTGGCACGCTGGCCTCGTCGGGGTCGTGGCCCTCAGGGAAATAGATCTCCATCTGGCGCGGCGTGCCATCGTCATCCTTGTAGGTAAAAACCTCGCCCGGCCTGGTCGTCTGTGCACAGACCGTTGAAACCACAAGAAGTGAGCATAAAAACGTGGTGACTTTCAACATGTGCAGACCTTTCAAGGAGGACCGTATGTTATAGAGTCATTTGGCGGGTAACCAATACAGTTCAATGAAAAACAGCGGCGTCACCCGGAGATGACGCCGCTGTAAGAGTGTTGTTTCAGGTGTTGGCTTACGCGGCCTTCTTGCTGCGTTTCTGCTGGGCGCGGCGTCGGCCGACGGTGCGCTGGTCCGCGTCCATGCGGCGGTCGGGCGCGGCGCTCATCTTCTGCACCAGCTCGATCGGGTCGTTGGCCCAGAGGTCGGAGCCGATTTCTTCGGCCAGGCCGTCGGCCCGGTTGAAGATGCCACCGCCCACGATGATCTGCAGATTCGGGCAAGAGCCGATGTCGTGCAGGTAGTCGATGAGCTGACGCGTCGCGGGCACGGTCGCGGGGATCGCACCGAAGATGACGAGCTTGTCGGCCTTCATCTCGCCGAGCTGGGCGACGATCTCGTCGTTGCTGATCCCGCCGCCGGTGAAGAAGACGGTGTAGCCGTCAGCTTCGAGCAGGTCGCTTGCGAGTTGGCCGGCGAGTTCTTCGGACTCTTCGGCACCGCAGACGACCAGGCAGCTGACGTTGCGGGAGTCGCGCTGCTCGTAGCGGAGCTGGAGTTGGTCGGTGATCGACCGCATCAGGCGTGTGGCGTAGTTATAGGCCAGGCGGGTGATCTGGTCGTTGCGTCGCATGGTCTGCAGCGCATCGAGGGTGGGCCAGATTAGGTTGCTGGCGATGGTCTTGGCCGGGGTGTCGGCGGTGTAGACCTCGTCCATGATCTCGCGGGCGGTTTGGCGGTCGCCTGAGATCAGGGAGGTGTAAAAGCGTTCGAGGATGGCGTTACTTCGGCTGGGCATGCAGCTCTCCGCTGGTTTGGCCCCTGGTGGGGGGTCGGGTGTTCTCGTCCGTGGTCTGGGTAAGGACTGGGGCTGGCTTCCTGCCAGATCCCCTTCGCGTACCCGGTTCATCGGGGCGTTGGGGCGATCCGCACGACTCGGGCGTTGGTCGGGCGTGATCGGACCAAACTGGGTCCAATAGCGCAGTTGGGCTCTTTGGAAATGTTCTGACCTAAGGCAATTCAAGGATTCAACAGGCGCCAAGTCACGCCGGAGCGCGATAAACTGGGTGGGTCTGTGACGTTTGAACCCTTTATGACGTCTATCTGCTGCAGTCGTAGGAATCCCGCCATGAAACTGCTCAAGCCGCTGTCCCGGTTATCGCTCGTTGCCTTCCTTGCCCTAGCGCTCTTGCCGCTGGTCGGCTGCAGCACAAACGAGGCTACGGGCCGCAGCCAGTTCCTCCCGCTGTCTTGGGATGAGGAGGCGAAGCTTGGTGCCGAGGCCGCGCCACAGTTCATCGAACAAAGTGGCGGGGAGCTGCCCGACTCGGCGATCGTGGACTACGTCCGAGATCTCGGCGGACAGCTCGCGAGCCAGAGCGAGATGCCGGATATCGACTGGGAGTTCTACGTCCTGGACTCGCAGGTCATCAACGCGTTCGCGTTACCGGGCGGCAAAGTCTTTATCAGCCGGGGCCTGATGGAGAAGATGGACAACGAGGCACAACTTGCCGGCGTGCTCGGGCACGAGGTCGGGCACGTCACCGCTCGGCACGGCAACGAACGCATGGGCAAGGCGATGATCGCACAGGGCGTGATCCTTGCCGCGGGCATCGGCGGGGCGATCAGCGATGAGGAGTGGCTGCAGGTGCTGGGCGTCGGAACAGCGGTCGGCGGGCAGTTGTTCCTGCTCAAGTACAGCCGGGGCAACGAACTGGAGGCCGATGCGCTGGGCGTCCGCTATATGGCCAAGGTCGGGTACAACCCCGTCGGCCAGATCCAGGTCATGGAGATCCTCCGTGACGCGAGCGGCGGGGGCGGAGCACCGGAATGGTTATCGACCCACCCCGCGTCCGACACACGAATCAGCAACCTCGAAGAGATCATCACCAAGGACTACCCGCGTCACACCGACCCGAGCTTCTACAAGATGGGCTTCGCGGAGTTCAAGCAGAAAGTGCTGACGCCCCTGAGCAAGCTCCCACCCGCTAAGCACGGGGCCGGGGCGTTCCTGAGCCCTGCCGAGTTCGAGAAGATCGCGGGGATCTCGTGGGAGCAGGCGAGCCATATCGGTTGTACGGAGTGCGCCAAGCAGGCGAACTGATGGATCATGGCTATGATCCTCTTGCGTGACCTCTGAATCCACACAATCTGAGAACCCCGCGTGGACGGACGACGATCTGTCCGAGAACCCGCATGAGAACGCCGACAAGGCGACGCGCGTGCAGAAGATGTTCTCCGCGATCGCGCCGAGTTACGACCTGAACAACCGCGTCCACTCGATGTGGCGCGACCAGGCATGGCGCAGGGCGGCGGTGAAGATGGCGGAGTTGAAGCCGGGGGACAAGGTCGTCGACGTTGCTTGCGGGACCGGTGATTTGTCGATGGCCTTTGCCGGTGCGCTGGCTGCGGACGGGTCAGTTACGGGGATCGACTTTACGCATGAAATGCTGGTCGTTGCGGAGCAGAAAAATCAAGCCGGCAAGCCGATTGCGTATATGCAAGGCGACGCGATGAACCTGCCGCTGCCCGACGCGTGCTGCGATGTCGTGTCGATCGCGTTTGGTATCCGCAACGTCGCCGACCCTGCGAAGGCGATGGCCGAGTTTTATCGCGTCCTCCGACCCGGCGGACGGTTGATCGTGCTCGAGTTCTCGCTGCCTAAGAACCCTGTGCTGCTGGCCGGCTACAACGTGTACTTCAAGCACATCATGCCGCGCACCGCGACGCTGATCTCCGGCGATAAGAGCGGGGCGTACAAGTACCTGCCCAAGAGCGTGAACACCTTCATCGATCGTGAAGGCATGCAGGCGATGATGACCGAGGCGGGGTTCAAAGACCTGAAGCACAAGGCGCTGACGTTCGGCATCGCCGTGTGCTACCGCGGCATCAAAAACGTTTAGCGGGCGGCCTAGGCCGCCTTCACCGAATACTCTCACCTCACCGATGCGCCGCCGTATCAAGCACCTGTACTTCGTCGTGCTCCTCGTTTGTCGCCGCGGTTTCGTCTGCGGTCGGCATCGGCGGCGCATCCAGCCAGGTCATCTGATCCGGGTGCAAGGCGCGTTGGTTTGCAACGCAGAGCATCCCGCCAAACACAGTTGCGAGCAGCGCAACGACGAGCGCTGCGCACAAGCCCAGCGCCCGCGGCCTGGGCTTCTCGGGCATCGTCGCAAAGAGCGTGAGCGCCGCGACTAGGGGCGGCAGCCACGACCAGGTCAACAGCCCATCGAGCATCGTTCCCATCGCGCTGTCGGGCCGCAGCAGCCAGGCGCTGACCCCGGCGATCGCGGCGAAGACAAACAGGGCCATCGAGGCGAAGCGTGTGCCGTGCGACTTGCCGTGCGTTGCGATGAGCCCGACGAGCACGAACAGGCCCGCGAGGGTGAGCAGCGGCGATGCGGCGACCAGGAGGCCGTACGCGTAGCCCGCATCGGTGAGGGCGAGTCCCGCGTCTTTGATCAGTTCAAGGTAAGGGGTGAGGGCATGGGGCATGTTTGATCCTCGGTGTGGTGTGGGGGGCCCCGTGGATCGTTGTGGTTTGCCGTTAGGGGTTGGTTTTGCTAAAGTTCGCGGTTCAGAGCACGGGGCGTAGCGCAGCTTGGTAGCGCGCCACACTGGGGGTGTGGAGGTCGCAGGTTCAAGTCCTGTCGCCCCGATTGTGATCGAAGCCCACGGATTCAATCCGTGGGCTTCTGTCATTCATACACCATCAATTCTCTGATACTTGGCTACCCCGCAGCAACCGCAACCAACTGATCCGGCGATGTCGCGCATTCGACTTTTCCGGTTATGCGGCCTGGGTCGAGTGCCAGCTTCACGTCCCCGCCGACGATCGTTGCGATCGCTCGGCCCTTGACATCCCAACCGTCGAACGGGCAGTTGCTACTCTTGCCCGCGAACTGGTCCGCCTGAATCGTCCACGTGTGGTCGGGGTCGATCACGGTTACATCCGCGTCAGCGCCGACCGACAGCTCGCCCTTGCCCTTTAGCCCGCAGAGCTGGGCGTGGTTCGTGCTGGTCAGCGCGATCAGGCGGGGCCAGTCGATGACGCCCGGCTCGATGAGCGCCTTGATATACAGCGACAATGCGCACTCGAGCCCGATGATGCCGTAGGGCGCGACCGCGAACTCGCGTTCTTTCTGCTCGCGGGTATGCGGGGCGTGGTCGGTCGCGAGCAGCGAGATCGTCCCGTCGGCGACGCCCTGCAGCAGCGAATCGATGTCGCTCTGCCGACGCAGCGGGGGATTCATTTTCGCGTGGGTGTCGTAGTTGGCGCAGGCTTCTTCGGTCAGCAGCAGGTGGTGCGGGCTGACCTCGCCGGTGATGCGGCCTAGCCCGGTCTCGGCGAAGTCGTCGCGTGGGGCTTTGCCGGCCTTGACCGCTTCGACGTAGCGGGCACGGGCTTGACGCAAGAGTTCGACGCCCCCGGCCGTCGTCATGTGCTGGGCGTGCCAGCGGGCGCTGTAGTTCATCGACTCGGCGATCATGATGTCGCGCGCAATCATCAATTCTTCGGCGAGTGACGGCCAACCTGCCAGCCCGAGTTTGCTCGCCAAAGGGCCCGCGTTCATCGCGCCGCCGCCAAGCTCCGGGTCTTCGCAGTGCTGCATGAAGACCTGCCCCGTCATCGCGATGTAGCGCAGCGCCTGGTGCATGACCTTGGCCGAGCCGACCGGCGTCCCGTCGTCGGAGAAGCCGACCGCGCCGGCCTTGTGCATCAAACCGATCTCGGCGAGCTCTTTGCCCTCGCGATTCTTCGTGGCCGCTCCAACCGGGTAGACGTTCGCGAGGTTGGCATTGGCCGCCTGCTTGTAGACGAACTCGATCATCGAGTCGTCGTCGATCGCGGGGGCGGTGTTGGGCATGCAGCAGACGCTGGTGAACCCGCCCGCGACCGCAGCGGCGGCGCCGGTCTGGATCGTCTCTTTCTCTTCCTGCCCCGGCTCGCGGAAGTGCACGTGCACGTCGATGAGCCCGGGCGCGACGATGCAGCCGGACGCGTCAACGGTCGGCCCGTCGGGCTTGGAGACCGTGCCGATGGATGCGACTTTGCCGTTTTCGAGGACGAGGTCTGTGGTCGTGTCCAGGCCATTAGCCGGGTCGATGATCCGGCCGCCGGTGAGGGTGAGTTTGGATGAGCTTTGGGCCATACAGACAGGATAGCGGATGGCCGGGCGGAGCTAGTTGGATGGCGGGTAGGGCGGGGGTCAGGCGGCTAGTTTGGGCTCGTCGGGTTCTTCAATGACGACCGAACTGAAGCTGTCCTCATTTTCTTCCCCACCCATCATTTCTTGGTCCCGCTCATGCATCGCCTTGAGATATTCATGTCGCCGCTGCCTGGACTCGACGATCAGGTCGTGACGCGAGATGTGGTGTTCGGCCCAGGCGCCCAGAACGCGGGTCACCGACAGCACCAGCCCCACGGCGAGCACGGCAAGGCACAGCAGCATCAGCTTGGTTTCCAGAGGCATGTCTGAGCTATCGGCCGCTCGTCCTGACGCGTTGATCGCAGGGCAATGAAGGGCTTATCGGGCGTGGACCGTTTTCACTGTTTCGCTCTTGAGCCTCTGCCCGGATAGAATCCATGCGATGCCGGGATCAAGGAGTATCGCCCTGTCGCCGTTCCGCCTTCTGAAGCTGCTGCTCGTCGTTCTGCTGCTGAGCAGCCAATCCGCTGACGCGCAGCTGTCTGATGTCGAGATGGATATCCAGCGTGACTACCTGGGCCTGGGCGGGGTGGTGCAGCGGGGGACCTGGACACCTGTCCGGCTCGACCTAACCAACACCAGTGCGGAAAACATCGAGGTCCATTGCCGCTGGCTCCTCAAGGATGAAGACGGCGATACCGTCGTCGCGCAGCGCCCCAACATCACACTCCAGCCCCAGCGGCCCCAGGGCGTCTGGCTCTACGCGACCCCGCCGATGTCAACCAGGCCCAGCGAGACATGGGTCTTCCAGGCGGTCGACTCCAACAGCGGCGAATTGATCAACCAGGTGCAGTTGCAACTCAGCGACAGCGCCGTGGCCGAGCCTTCGGTCAACCTCGTCGGGCTCTGCGGGTTCAAGGGCCTGGGGCTAAACCCCTGGCTGCGCTGGTCGACCCACCACGAAGAGTTGCGCCTGGTGCGCGGGCTCAGCCTCGAGTCGCTGCCCGACCGCTGGTACGGGCTAGACAGCCTGTCGTCGCTGGTGTGGTTCCCGGTCGAGGGCGGCGAGCCGACGGACAACCGCATGAGCGACAGCACCAAGCGGGCGCTGCGCGAGTGGGTCTACCGCGGCGGTCACCTCGTGATCGTCATGCCCTATGCGGGCCAGCAGTGGACCGGTGCGGACTCCAAGCTCGCGGACCTCATCGAGCCGATCGACGCCAGCGCGATGAAGCAGGCCCGCGCCCGCCCGCCGATCTCCGTCTTCGGCGTACTCCGAAACGCGGACTCCGTCCCGCTGATGTGGTTCGACCTGGAAAAGGACTCGCCGTACACGACGCTGGCAGAGGTGGACCTTTCGCAGAACGCAGCCACGCTGCCCGAAGGCGTCAGTGCGCCGCCGCCGGACCTTAAGCCGCTGATCGTCGGCAAACGCTACGGCTTCGGGCAGGTCACGCTGGTCGGCATCGACCTCAGCCAGGCCGCGGTGCTCACGTCGATCGACGCATTCCGCCTGCACAAAGTGTGGACCCGCATCTTCAATTGGCGGGCCAGCAAGATCGGCGAGCTGCTGCCCGTCAGCGAGTTCGAGAACCGGCAGACCGCGTCGCAGTACTACGAAGCCAAGAACGCCAGCTCCGTCGAGCTCGGCGACTGGATGGCAGGCCGGGTCGCCCGCGAAGGGGAGACGGGCCCGGCGATAGGCCTGGCCTTCGTCCTCTTCATCATCTACGCCATCTGCGCCGCGCTGACCTTCCCAAACCTGCTCAAGTCCAAGGGCTGGCAACGCCATAGCTGGATGCTCTTTGTCTGCATCGTCGCGCTGTTCTCCGTCGTCGCGTGGGGCGGGGCGTGGGTGATGCGGCCGGCTACGACATCCTCGGCCCACTTCACCGTGCTGGATATCGACGGCAACACCAACATGGTCCGTGCCCAGTCCTGGCAGTCGCTGCTGATCCCCAACTTCGCGACCGCCGACATCAAGGTGCCCTCCGACCCCGATGGCTTTAGGCAGATGGACGTGGTCAACCTGCTCGCCAGCCCCGGCCATGAGCTGAACCCTGACTCGCCCGGCTACCCCGACCAGCGGACGTACGTCTTTGATGCCGGTGCGCCCAACGAGCAGGGGGTGCCGATGCGTTCAACGACCAAGTCGTTCGTGATTGACTACCTCGGCCCAATCACCGCGGCGCAGGACGGGCTCCGCAAGGCGTGGCAGATGCCTACGCAATCCCTGAGTGTTGGGAGTAACGGCCTACCCGCCGGCACGATCACGCACGCGTTCCCCGGAGACCTGACCGACGTCCGCATCATCTACTGCCCCGGCGGCGCGCAACGACCCGCATCGTCGAGCGCCAAGCGTGCCCCCGCACGCCCGCTGGTATATGAGTACAAGGATCCGACAACCAACCAGTCGATCTGGAAGCCCAAGCAGCCGCTGGCGCTGCCAGCCTCGATCAAGGCGTACACCCCGCTGTGGAAGCGCCCGAAACTGGGCAACACGCCACGTGTCTGGCGTGATGAAGGCTTCCTTGGCCAGCAGATCGCGCAGCGCAACTTCGGTGCGGGATCGGGCAACAACTCCAACATCGTCAAAGACATCCCGCTGCTCACGTTCTACGGCGCACTGCCCCCGCCGGTCTACCGCGTCCAGACCAACAACAACATGCCCGGCGGCTATAGCAGCCCCTACAGCGTCTACTCCCGTTCCATGGCCCGCGACCTGGACCTGACCCACCTGATCAACGGCAAAGAGCGCATCATCCTCATCGGGCACCTGCGCAACAGCCCGAGCCCCGTGCCCCTCACCGTCGACGGCGGCGACATCCCCTCCGAGGGGTGGACCGTCGTAAGATGGATCTACGACTTATAAAGACATACCCATGGCGATGATCCAGACCATCAACCTGACCAAACGCTACGGCGAGCTGATCGCGCTCTCGAACCTCAACCTCGAGATCGAGCAAGGTGACGCCTTCGGCTTCATCGGCCCCAACGGCGCGGGTAAGACCACCACCATCAAGATCCTCTCGACCCTCCTCAAACCCACCTGGGGCGAGGCACGCATCGACGGCCTGTCCGTCGGCCCGGTCAACGCACGCCAGGTCCGCTCCATCATCGGGTACGTCCCCGACTTTTTCGGTTCCTACGAAGACATGGTCGTCAAGGAGTACCTCGAGTTCTTCGCCTCCGCCTACGACATCAACGGCGACCAGCGCAAGAGCGTGATGGATGACGTGCTCGCGCTGACCGACCTGACGCACAAGGCCGAGGCCGATGTGAACTCGCTGTCGCGCGGCATGCAGCAGCGCCTCTCTGTCGCCCGCGTCCTGCTGCACGACCCGAAGGTGCTGCTGATGGACGAGCCGGCCTCGGGCCTGGACCCCCGCGCCCGCATCGAGATGCGCGAGCTCCTCAAAGAGCTGCACCGCATGGGCAAAACGATCCTCATCAGCTCGCACATCCTCCTGGAACTCGCGGACCTCTGTAATAAAGTCGGCATCATCGAACAGGGCGAACTCAAGTTCGTCGGCACCACCGACGAGATGCTCGCCCGCGCCCGCACCGGCAACGTCGTACACGTCACCGTGGATCGCACCGACGCCGCGGCCGAGACCCTGCGCCAGATGGACGGCGTCGTCGGCGTCGAACGCGGCGGGGCGGTCCTCAAAGTCGCACTGGACGACAACCACACCGGTGCCGACATCGCCGGCCGATTAGTCCACGACGGCTTCCGTCTCATGCGTCTGGAAGAAGAACAGGTCAACCTCGAGACCGCCTTCATGCGGCTGACTAAGGGGCTGGTGCAGTAGGGAATTTTCGACCCTAGTAGGTCGGGAAGCACGATTGCACGTAGTAAAACGTAGCGAAACGACGCTATCTAAACCCGAGCAGCACGCGGTCAGTACGACCACCTAAACTGGCGTGGAGTGTTGGCAGTGGCGTAGCTGAGGGTGAACATGTGTAAAGATAAACCGCCGTCATTCGACGAGCGGCTGTAGGAACTTTGGTGCAACTTCTGGATCAAGATTACCAGAGGGGGTCAAGGATTTGAACCTGTGGCCTCCGGTTTATGGGCGGCGATCAGCCCATTTCCCAAGTCTCTTGATCTACAAGTAGATGCAGCAGTCACAACGGTTTATGCGTTCCGCTGCGCACTGTCATTTTGGCCAATTCGACTATGTTCTGCAAGCTTTATGAACCAGTTTGTGTGCCAATTTTCAGACAGCGCGTAAGGCGGATTAAGGAATGTCACGCCGATGTACAGAGGCCTCGTTCGCACGGCGGATGACGGGGAGAATAAGATTAACCTACCCTAGATATTGATTCGCTCACATATTTGATGCCCCCGGAAGCTGTCCCTGCGTGTAACATTACCGCAGGGGCAGTTTATTTTTTCGCCGTGTCAACACGTGTGTTGCGGCGTTGGTATCGAGTTTCTGCAATCTGAGATGGGTACACGCCAGTCGGGGTTTAAGGCATGGCCGAACCAAATCACAACATGAAGAAAGGCGCGTTCCCAACGACGCATTGGACCGTGATCAATGCGCTTAAGCGTCCAGACAACCAGGAAAAGGAATCGCTGTTTGTCGAGTTTGTGGAACAGTACCTCCCGGCATTCCGGCTGCACCTGACCCATGCCAGGGGATTCCGCAATGAAGCAGATATCGAGGATGCCATTCAGGGCTTTCTCACCGATAAGTTTGTCATCAAAAACATCCTTGAGCATGTTCATAAGGACAGAGGAAGGCTCAGGGATTATTTGCGGCGGTGCCTGGACAACTACTGCTATGAACAGCACCGCTCTTTAGCATCCAAGGCCTGGGATCAGCGGATCACGTGGGATGACTCGGGGCTTTGCCCAGACGAATTGCGCCAAACAACAGAGATTTGCCCATTTGATATTGGCTGGGCCAATACGGTGATGACGGAGACGATTATCCGTACAAAAGACCAGTTTTTTCACAGCCAGCGCCAGCATGTATGGGACGTCTTTGACCTTTGTATCGTCAGGCCGCTGTTTACCGGCATTCCAGCAATACCCTACAGTGAGCTTGCAGAGGAGATGGGCCTGTCGGTCAAGGCCGTGCAGAATCGCAGAGTCAGCGCGCTTCGGGCGTTCGGCAAGCACCTTACCGCGGTGATTGCAGAATACGTTGGTAACGACCCGGATTCAATTGATATGGAGATCTCCGATCTCAACACCATCATGCGTAGCGGCGCGTTTCAAGATACCAGTGACGGTTTATCGTACTAATGAGCCGACAGCAGACCGAACAATCCGTATCGCTCGCCGACCTGATGGAGTCGGCCATTTCGGCTGCGAGCCCCGACCGCGCGATTCAACACTCAGAAGATCCTTCGGAGTACAGGCTTCCTCACGAGCGTCTATTCTTTGGGGCAGCTGATGATGATGGCCGCGCGGAAACCGCAAGCCACATTAACTGGTCGCCTGCTCTCAAAGCAGCCTATGAAGACGGCTACGACCCATTGCTTTGGATTGGCCGTGGTGCATCCGCGGATGTATGGCGCTGTGTGGATCGGTCGTTTGGCCGAGAGGTTGCGTTGAAAATCCCATGCCTCGAAGACGGCCATGACCCCATCATTGCAGTTGACGCCTTGCAGGGTGAAGCCGAGCTCTTAGGGCGGCTGCATCATCCTGGAATTGTTCACGCGGTACGGCGTTCTGGTGAGGGTCATACCGCTTATCTGGCTCTTGATTTCATCGACGGCGATGAGCTGCTTGAGCACTGTCGGGTCTTAAAGCTTGATGGGTTGTCCCGGCTCCGTCTTTTTGCGAAGGTCCTCAGTGCGGTCTCTTATCTCCATGCGAAGGGGATTGTTCACGGAGACTTGAAGCCCGACCATATCCTTGTGCGAGAAGATGATCAGCCCGTCTTGATTGATTTCGGTCTGTCATCCATCGAGGTGACATCCAGTCTGCGACTCAACGAAGCAATGCGTTTAGGAGGTTCTGGGAAGTACCGTGCGCCCGAAATTGCTGATCACTCGGCGTCGACGCATGAGCCGCAACACGACGTCTATGCCCTTGGAATCATCCTCAAAGAACTGCTTGAGGGGACAAAGCTGGGGCCGAGGCGAGAGACGGTCGCTCAGGTGATCTCTAAAGCAATCGAGCACAGGCAGGAGGGCCGGTGGGGCGATGCAAGCAAGATGATTGAGGCCTTGCGACCTGCATTGGCGCCGCGCGTTGCGGACGACACGGTGTCGATCAACTCAAGCGTTGCGTCCCCTGCAGGATCATTTAAGAAGGCTCGCTGGATTGTCGCCGCATGTGTTTCGTTGATCGCATTGACTTCGGCCACATGGGGGGCACTTGATCTTTCCGGCGGGGGGAGACAAGACGACCAGGCCGGCGATGATCCGGCGTCAGGTCGTGTGATCGCTCAAGCATCTCTGCTTGATTTGGCTTTAACCGATATTTATGCGGGTAATCACGCCGAAGCAAGCAAGCAGATTAAGCAGATCTCGTCTGGCGGGCGTTTTAGCAGAGACGCATGGGAAGTCCGTCATCTCATAGCGATGAACGAAGGGCAAGGCGAGGTTTACCCACTCGGTAAAGCGCCATACAACGCACATCATGCCCTTTGTGCTGATATCGATATTGCAACCCAGACCGTCGCATATGTCACTTATACGGGTGGCGGATACGAGATTTGGATGAGGTCACCGAATAGCCCTGCTCGTTTAATTGGACGCTCGGTCGAGACCCTTCGGGCGATCGCTCTACGCCCGGGTGCGGATCGAGTGGCCACGGTCGACATCAAAGGCAACGCGATCATTTGGCATCCAAAGAACGATGCCGCGCAATCTGTGGATTCCTATCACCTGCCCAGGCAAGCCGATGACCGTGTGATTTGGTTTTCTGCCGATGGAGATTCGCTTTACCTCTTCTCGCCAAAGGCTCGTCGTGTGGAGTCCTGGGCTGTATCCGTTCCCATGCCCGCCTCCGCCTCTCTTGTGATCAGCGAGTGTGATCACATCTATCCGCTACCATCGAGTGAAGGCGCATTTATGGTGGCCACTGCGGGCAAGAATACGGATCATGGCAAAACAGAACTGCTGCTGATGTCCCAGGATGGCAAAGAAAATATTCGTCGATTGCTGCTGAATGATGACAAGCTCCCGGTGAGTGCAGATACCCGGCCTGACAAGAATGCAATCGTTTGCCTTGGGATGCCCAAGGGCTATGTCCGGATACACGATAGTCTGAACGGGGGCTGGCAGAAGCCTTGCGACCTCGGCGTGAATGATGCGGTTCCCGCGGTGGTGTACAGCGAGAATCAGCGCCGCGCTTTTGCATCGTTGAACCGTATCCATGTGATTGACTCAAAGGGTAAGCTGCTGATGCGCCTGGGAGACCGTGACGCCAAGCAACAACTGGTGACTCGCCTGCATTTTGATGAGGAAATGCAAGTGCTGACCTGCCTCTCAATTCAGGACTACTGGCGATTGGGGGCTCAATAATGGCGGCTCTAAATCACAGGCGTATGAGATGCAGACGGCGGGGCGGCTTTACTCTCATCGAGTTGCTCGTGGTGATTTCCATCATCGCGTTGTTGATCACGCTGATGGCGCCTGCTCTAGGTAAGGCGAAGAAGGCCGCGGAAACGATGACGTGCCTGTCTAATCAGCGTCAGTTGCTAACCGCCTGGACCATCGCGATGCTGGAGAATAACGATAAGATCCCCATTATCACGAACGCGCCGGGACCCAATACCCCGCATCGAGATTTTTGGTGGGGGATGCTTGCAGAGCAGTATGCAAATGCTCCGCTGCTGATTTCCTCTGACCCCTCGACGCCGGACAGCCCATTGCTGTGCCCAAGGATTGAGACCCAATTCGATCGGCCTTTTTACAACGCGTTCTATTTTGGATTTAGCGTTAATTCGCGTTGGTCAGATTGTGCGGACGGGGGTAGTCAATATCGCGGCTGGGATGCGATCCCGGTGCCGTCTGAGTACCCATGGTTTGCAGACCCGTGGGCAAGAGAATTCCCTACCATGTCCATCGCAGACAGCCTATTCGGTAAGGCCAGCACGCAGGATTTTGGTCTGGGGTTTTATCACGCAGGAGATGCGGGTAACGCTGTTTTTGCAGACGGGCACGCCGAATCAAATCACGCCGACATTCTCGATGATGTTGGTTCGTGCGGGACGCCGAAGTGGCTTTTGGCTGAGAAATCGCATTAGGCTGACGCTGGGCGAATGCGTCTGCTGCTGCGTTGAGTAAAGAGTAGCATTGCAGTAACGACTGCGCCCGTGCTGGGCTCTGGGATAACGGCAACTGGTCGCAGCGTGATGACCAGATCCTCGCCCGAGACGGGTGGTGTCACATCTAGGCCGAAGCCGATCGTAGCCGTGAAAACACTCGGGGCCATGGAAAAACCGTCGAATTCGACTTTCTGTTCATCGATGGCAGGTGAATTTGCAGGAACATTGAAGGTGACCGGCGCTAGGGGCGAGTTGGAGAATTTTGCGGGCCCCGACAGGTCGATCTCAAATCGATCCCAAACATTGCTTGTGC
>Ga0213866_10002162_pt1 | contig 14085 bp, 15 predicted proteins | sample PICome_11_FD_160079 | JGI IMG/M metagenome (GOLD analysis project Ga0213866, IMG submission 160079) | Coastal seawater microbial communities near Pivers Island, North Carolina, United States - PICO284 | ecosystem: Environmental > Aquatic > Marine > Coastal | place: USA: North Carolina...
CGGCGGCGTGATGGCCGCATCGATGATCCCGCCTGCGCTTCGACCCGCCGACCCACCACTTACCGAGCACACAGCTCGTGCCGAACGAGCGGATCAGGCGGCACGCGAGCGCGTAGTCGAGTCGACGGCGAACGACCGACGGCTCCGCTATGACCGACGACTTCTCCTGCTCGCCGGCGTGGTGCCGATGCTGACAATGACCGTTCGTGACGGACGCTTCGTCGTCCTTCCCCTGATCGGTGACGAACTCGGGCTCCGGCCATCGGCGGTCGGTGCGATCATCAGCGTCGGCACGGCGGCAGATCTCCTGCTGTTCCCCGCAGCCGGTTGGATCATGGATCGCTTCGGGCGACTCGCAGCGCTCCTCCCGTTCTACGGCCTGTTCGCCATCGGGCTCGGCTTGCTCTCCGTCGCCGATTCGACAACCGCTGTGGTCGCGGCCGGATCGATCATCGGCATCGGCAACGGCCTCGGATCAGGTGCGCTTCTGACCCTTGGGAGTGACCTAGCGCCACCGGGCCGACCCGGTCCGTTCCTCGCTGTGTTTGGAGTTCTGCAAGATACCGGGAAGGTGCTCGGCCCAATCCTCGTCGGCGTCGTCGGTGAACGCGCCGGCCTCGACACTGCGGCGGTGGCGCTCGCAATATTGTCTGTTACCACCGCCGCATGGGTCGTATTCGTGGTCGGTGAAACCGCAGATGGTGGCGGCCGGCTTGTAAGAAACCGTTGTACCCACTGAGCGACTCGGTCTGAAGGACTGCATACGACCGATGCGCCATGTCGACGTGACGCATTCGTCGTGGAATCGAAAGGTCGGCCGCCATGCCCACTTCCCTCCCAGGGAGGTTCGCGGCTTTGACGCGATGGTGCTCCAACGCGATCGAGTTCTGCTTGAAGTCTCGTACCCCGGAGCCGCGCTCACCACCCGCCCGGACGATTATTGGGCCCTTGCAGAAACGAGACCGCGCCGACTCGACGATCGATCAGCTGCTCGCCCGAATAGCCAGCGCTACGACAGCTCCTACCGGCAGAGCCCATCTCCGTGATGCTCTGATCAAGAACGTCACGGCGCAGCCACCTACGCTCACTCCATGATCCGATTGCGCCAAGTCGCACTCGTCGCCGCCGAACTCGACCCGATCGTCGACGAGCTGTGCGCCACCCTCGAGCTCGAGGTCGTATTTCGAGACCCAGGCGTGAGCGAATTCGGGCTCCACAACGCGCTCATGATGATCGGCGACCAGTTCCTCGAGGTCGTGGCGCCCACGACCGCTAATACGACCGCTGGACGACTCCTCGAGAAACGTGGGGGCGACGGCGGCTACATGGCGATCTACGAAGTCGACGACCTCGACCGCCGCATGGCCCATCTCGGCGCGCACGACGTGCGCACGGTGTGGGCCGTCGATTTCCCAGACATCCGCTCCCGTCATCTGCATCCGCGCGACGTCGGCGGCACGCTCGTGTCGATTGACCAGCCCAAGCCGGCCGGCTCCTGGCTGTGGGGCGGTCCTGACTGGGAGCCACAACATGGAGGCCTCGTCGCTTCGATAGCCGGGGTCACGATCAGCGCCACCGACAGCGACGGCGTTCACGCCCGATGGCGAGAATTGGAACTCGACCAAACCATCGAGTTCACCAAGGCCAGTGAACGTGGCGATGGTCTCGACGCCGTCGATTTGGTCACTAACGACCGGGCTCGCGTAGGCGAGTCACACGTAATTGGTGGCGTTTTGTTCCGCTTCATCTGATGTCAGCGATTCGCCGGCTACCTCGTCGGGCCCCTTGACCCCCGGGTCTGCAGGTGGCGAACCAACTCGACGAGCACGGTGACACTTATGGCGGCGACGAACGCGACAAGAAACGCAAGCGTGTGGTTGTCGACTAAGGCTTCGCCACCGATGAAGCCGAGCAACGCTGCATACGTGGCCCAGATCGTGACCGCGACGGCCACTCAGCCCATGAACCTCAAGCTGTCGGACAATTCCCTTAGCCGCCCGATGAAGGCCTCGAACCACTCGGCGAAGAAGAACGAGAGCAGGGAGCCGATCATTGCGCCCTCGGCAGGAATCGAACCTGCGGCCTATCGCTTAGGAGGCGACCGCTCTATCCAACTGAGCTACGAGGGCAGGTAGACCACCCTACGTGCTGCGCCGTGGCATTGGCGCCCGCCATCCCCACCGCAGGGCTGCAAGGCGCACCGCAATTACACCGGCGGCGGCGGCGATCGCAACACCACCCGAATAGAAGCCGTTCCGCCACGCGAGGACAATCACCGTCGCCCCCACCGCCGCCGGAATTGCATAAAGCCGACTCTCGCTCTGGAACAGCTGCGGGTGCTCGTTGGCAAGCACATCGCGGATGACACCGCCGCCCGCTGCGGTAATGACACCGATCAGAACTGCCCCTACAGCGCTGGCGCCGAGGGCCGATGCTTTCACGGCGCCGGTCGTGCAGAACAGGCCAAGACCCGCCGCGTCGAAGACAAGCACCGGAGTCGAGAAACGGCGTTCGATGAGCTGGCTCGCAACGAACACAGTGGCTGCAGCGACGAGGGGGACGACGAGGTACCAGACGTTGCTGAACGCTGTCGGAGGGATGTCACCAAGCACGACGTCGCGGATGATGCCTCCCCCGAGTGAAGTGGCCAGCGACAGGGCGACCACACCGACCACGTCAAAGCGGTGCTTCACCGCCAACATGCCCCCCGACAGCGCGAATACATAGACGCCGATCAAGTCGAGTGTCCGCTCAAGCGTTGCGTCGATGCCGGTCGACGACACAGTTTGGGTGGCGAGAAGCACGCCGGGGAGCGTAGAGCGCCAGCACACTCCGGAGCGAGAGCTTCAACGCTGGTCAGTTATGCGATTCGACCGGCGCGCAGTCGTGGGAACAACTCGTGGCCGTGTTGACGAACCCGGCAGGTGCTGGTCGGTGCAGGACGGCGCCCGACGGTGCGATCGAGATGACGGTGCCATCGCCCTTGACGGCGACCCGAGCGAGCCCGTCGACGATCAGTGTGTACCCGTCAGGTTCGCTTGGCGGAAACGCAAGCGTCACCTGGGGGCGAGCCGCAGCGTTCCGAGCGGTACCGCCCCCCGAAGTTACGAGGAGTCGGTGGTCGTTCCACTCGGGGTGGACCGCCACAATTTTTGGGCGGTCATCGTCGGTGACAGTGAGCAGGTATGCGTAGCCATACTCGTCAATCGTTTCCTTGAGGGCGTCGAAGTCAACCGGGATGCTCACGTCCCATAGCTCAGCACGTCAAAATCTCTAACGCATCGCGCGTAGTCGGATGTTCCTCAGAACGTCATCATCCAGACACCTAATCCCGACATTTCCGACCCCCTTAGTCGGGTTATGAGACAATCCGGCTACTCTTTGGTTCCGATTCTCCTCCCGAAAGGACCCAAATATGGCCGTACGCCTCGGTGACACTGCCCCTGACTTCACCGCCCCCACCACCCACGGTGACATCAGTTTCCATGAGTGGCTTGGCGACTCGTGGGGCGTCTTGTTCTCGCACCCCAAGGACTTCACGCCGGTGTGCACGACCGAACTCGGTACCGTCGCCAAGTTGAAGCCCGAGTTCGACAGGCGAAACGTGAAGGTGATCGGCCTCTCGGTCGACCCGGTCGACAGCCACGTTGAGTGGGAGCGCGACATCGAAGAAACCCAGGGCCAAGCCGTGAACTTCCCGATGATCGGTGATCGTGACAGCATGGTTGCCGACCTCTACGACATGATCCATACGAACGCCAACGACACCCTGACCGTGCGCTCGGTGTTTGTGATCGGGCCCGACAAAAAGGTCAAGCTCACTCTCACCTATCCGGCGTCAACTGGCCGCAACTTCGACGAGTTGCTGCGGGTGATCGACTCGCTTCAGCTCACAGCGGACCACAAGGTCGCCACCCCGGCCAACTGGAACGACGGCGACGACGTGATCATCATCCCCGCCGTCAGCGATGACGAGGCCAACGAGCTATTCCCCCAGGGCTGGGAACCAGTTAAGCCCTACCTCAGGGTCACAAAGCAACCGACGCGCTGAGCTAGAGCCAGTTCGCCTGGATCCAACGACGGACCCCAGGGAGCACTTGGTCGAGATGCTCCGCAGGGTTCTCTCGTATTTGCGTGGCGCTGATCGGCACCTGGATTCGTTCGGGATCGACCAGCACAGGCACGGCGCCAAGCCGATCTGCGATCCCTGACACGTAGTGGTCGGAGCTGAACACTGCGTGCGGACCCTCGGGATACGGCCAGTGCTCTTCGAAAAGGTTGATCCAACGAGCCCAGAGGCCCTCGTCGTTCCAGTCGGTCGCCAAGTCGTGACGCACCGCCCGTACCTCCACGTCGGGATGCTGCTCGGCGAGCCAGGCCACGCGAAGCTCACCCGGCGCGATGTCGCGCTCCATCGAGCAGTTGACGTACACGACGAGCCGATCGACCCGAGCAAGAGCCGACTCGATCATCCATGAATGACCAAGATGCGGGGGGTCGAACCGACCAACGATGAGGGCGGTCTCATACCGTTCAGATCCGTTGAACATGGGAGTCACCGCCTCGTCAATGTGTTTGACCCCGTTTACGGGGCATGTCCGCGGCTACCTCGGCGCTGTAGGCACCAATCGCGTTGATCACCACCCCCATTCTGCCTCAAGTCGGTCGGTTTCGACCACGGTCGGGTCGGACCATTGCGGTTGAGCAACCTGAGCAATTTGGCCGACGATGTCACCCACTCGGTCAGCAATGCACCCCACGTTCGATTTCGACGACTACGTCCTCGCGGCGCTTCGCGCTGGCGCGAGCGGATTCCTGCTCAGGGACGCCCCGCCCGAGCAGCTTGTCAGTGCCATCCAGGTAGTGATGCGCTGTTGTCGCCGTCGTCTGCCAGGACACTCATCGATGAGATCAGCCGACGACCGGTTGCCGAGCCGACACACCACCCAGGCCTCGCCCAGATCGCTCGCGAGCTGATCCTCGGCGAGGCGACAACCAAAACCCACGTCAGCCGGATCCCCGCAAAGCTCGGCGCCTCCGATTGCGTCCAGGCCGTGGTAACCGTCTACGAGTCGGGCAAGGTCATGCCTGGCGAGTGACGAAATCGCTGGCGCAGGTCGTCAAGATCGCGCAACACCGACGCAACGACCAAGGCACTCGACCGCGGATTGGTCGAGAGTGGATAATTCATGAGCTCAATCCGGTATCTCCCGACATCAGCCTCGATCTCGATCTGGTGCCGGTTGATGGTGGCGGTTGGATCGCCGATCACCTGCACCTCGATCAACTCCCACGACTCGGCGCTGATCGCAAGCGTCGCCGCCACGTTGACCGACACAGGGAATCGTTCCGCGGCATCGTCGGCCGACCCGCGGAAACACTCCACTCGCCCCTCCCCGGCTGCGAGCCTCGCTGCCATGTCGCCGGTCATCCAGGGCTGGGCAAGGGTATGCGACGGCTTAGTCGTGATGAGACGAATCGACTTGATCGCGCCGGCGTGGCGACACGCACGGATGATGTCGAGCCCACCGACCGCACCGCCGGTGATGGTGAGCAGATGACCGCCGATGCCGCGGACGGCCGTGAACAAATCACGATCGCGCAATGCTCCGGCCGACACGAGCACCACGTGGCAACCTGCGCCGAGCAGCCCCGGGACGTAAGCGCGAACGCCATCGTGCCCAGTGGCTTCGACCACCGCATCACAGCGATTCGGAAGTTCGGTTGGCTCGACGATCGGCACCGGCGCGCCAGCGGGCACTGTTCGCGTTGCGATGGCTGACAGCTGGACACCAGATAGCGCACCCGCGACGAGCCGCTCGCCGACAGCGGAACCGATTGCACCCCAGCCGAGCACACCGACCCGCAGCGTGCTCATGCCGGTCTCACCTAAGCTGGAGTCCGCACGACTCGAAGGCTGCACGGGTGGCGTCTTTCTCGGCGTCGGTCAGTTCGAGCAGGGGGGCACGCACCGCTCCGCCGACCTGGCCGAGCAGCTCCTGCCAGAACTTCTGATGAGCGTGAGGTTTCTCGGGCGGACGGGTGTCGCTGAGCGCAGCGCGAACGGGGTCGAGGCTACGTGAGATCTCGACGGCATCGTCGAAGCGGCCCTCGAACGCGGCCTGGGTGTAGTCGTGCATGCGGCGGTCGGCAGCCGTCTGGAGCAAGAACGGCGGCGAGGAGCACAGGTAGAGCCGCCAGTTGAGCTCGACGATGTTGTCGAGCCATTCGACCTCCGAGGCAGTGCTCACCTGAATGCGGTCAGAGGCAAGCGCCGACAGCTCCGAGTACATATCGCGAGGAACGCTGTACTTAATTGCCACGATGTTGTCGAGGTCAGCCAGACGGTTGCACAATTCGGGAGACATGAGGTAACCGCTGTCGGGATGACTCCATAGTGCGATGCCGATGTCGACCGCCTCCGACACCGTGCGGTAGTAAGCCATGACCGTCTCGTCATGCTCAGTGAAAAAGTGAAGCATCGGCGCGTGCACGACGATGTAGTCGGCACCCACCTGTTCGGCGTGCCGCGCGAGGTCGAGAACTACATCGAGGTTCTGATCGGAGCACGACATGATCGTCTGGGCTCGACCGCCAGCGGCTTCGACGCCCAACTCAAACGACCTCTTGCGTTCATCGACGCTCATGGAAAAGAACTCGCCCTGCTTACCGGAGATGAACAACCCGGCGATGCCGAGGTCGTCAACCCAGTGGGTGATGTTGGACCGAAACCCGTCCTCGTCAAGCCGGTGGTCAGCGGTGAACGGCGTGAGGGCGGCCGCCCAGATCCCAGTCATTGCGACCTGAGCGTGGGCCTTCGCTTCACTTCGTGAGTAGTTCATCGTGTTGTCCCTGCCCCCTCAGACGATCTCGATGCTCTGCGACACGTTCTTCACAACCGTGTAGTGGTACAGCCCCTCGGCACCCCCCTCGCGGCCGTAGCCACTCGACTTGACCCCACCGAAGGGTGTTTCGGGCAGTGACGCTTCGAGAGTGTTAATCGAGAGGTTGCCCGCCTCAACTCCATCGATGAGCTTGTCGACGTAGTCCGCACGGTTTGTAAATCCGTACGCGGCCAGGCCGTAGGGCACCGAGTTGGCCCGAGCAATAGCGGTGTCGATCGAATCGACAGGGTTAATGATTGCGACTGGCCCAAACGGTTCTTCGTGCATCACGCGAGCGTGATCGGGCACGTTGGCAACCACAGTCGGGGCGAAGAAGTAGCCAGTGTCGCCGAGTCGATACCCCCCGGTGACGATGTCGGCGCCAGCGACACGGGCATCCTCAACGAGTCCAGCGAGCTCCGGCACGCGACGATCGTTGGCGAGCGGCCCCATCTCGACACCGGGGGTCATGCCGTCGCCGACGACGGTGGCCTCGGCGCGACGGACGAACCCGTCAAGGAACTGCTCAAAGATCGATTCGTGGACGAAGAAGCGAGTTGGCGAGGTGCAGACCTGCCCAGCGTTGCGGTACTTTCGGACGGCCGAGCTCACGGCGGCTGCGTCGACGTCGACGTCTTCGCACACCACGACCGGGGCATGACCACCGAGCTCCATAAGCACCGGCGTCATGTACTGCGATGCGAGGCCGGTGAGGTGACGGCCGACGTTGGTCGAACCGGTGAAGGCGATGAGCTTGATCGTGTCGCTCGGGATCAGGTGCGACGAAATGTCGGCGGGCACCCCAAACACGAGGTTGAGCACGCCCGGCGGTAGGCCGACATCTTGAAACGCACGAGCGATGTGCATGGCGCCAGCCGGCGTCTCTTCTGCGGGCTTCAAGATGATCGAACAGCCAGCCGCTAGCGCACCGGCGATCTTGCGCGACGGCTGACTCATCGGGAAGTTCCACGGTGAGAACGCAGCGACTGGTCCGATCGGCTGATTATGCACGACGTGCTTGATGCCGGGGCCACTCGGAATGACGCGACCATACGTGCGCACGGCCTCACCGGCATCCCACTCGAAAAATTCACAGCCGCGCTCAACCTCAAGCTGCGCTTGTGGGTACGGCTTGCCGTGTTCGGCCGTAATCGCGTAGGCGATCTCGTCCTGACGTTCGCGCATGAGCGCGGCGGCGGCGCGGATGAGGTCGGCCCGGTCGCGGGGTGGCGTCCGGCGCCAAACCTCGAAGCCGTCCGCGGCGGCGGCGAGTGCGTCGTCGAGGTCGGCAGTGTCGGCGACCGGGACGCGCCCGATCTCGACCTCGGTCGATGGGTTAAGAATCGGCAGGGTCTGCGCAGTCGTTCGCCACTCGCCACCGATGAACATGGCGATGTCGGGGTACGCAACGTTCGCTGGGCGACCGTTCTCTGGGGGCGTGCTCGACGTCATAGAAGTGTCCATTCAGAAGGCGGTCCGGATCGCCCAAAGGTCGGGGAAAGCTGGGCGGAAGAGGGTCGACTGCAAGTAGGAGGCCCCGTCGGAGCCACCAGTGCCGCGGCGAGTCCCGATTGTACGGCGCACCATCATCACGTGGCGGTAGCGCCACTCCTGGAGCCCCTCGTCGAGATCGGTCATGGTCTCACACAGGGCAGCGAACCGCTCGTCGGTATAGGCCTCGACGAGCGCCGCCTGGAAAGCATCGTTCGCTTCGACCGGCTGACGCAGGTCACGGTGCAATACCTCGTCTGGTACGTCGATCCCGCTGTCGACACACACCTGAACGAACGCGTCCCAGAGGGTGGGCGATTCGTAGCGATGGCGAAGTCGCGCGCCTTCGTCGCCGTCGAACCAGTCGAGTTGGATGCGATCCTTCACACCGACGGCGAACTCAAGTTCGCGGAACTGCGCCGATTGGAAACCACTCGCGTTCGCGAGGAACGACCTGAAGCTTGCGAACTCGGCAGGCGTCATCGTCTCAAGCACGTCGACTTGGCCTACGAGGGTCTTCATGATCTTCAGTACCCGCTTAAGGTGCTGGCGAGCTGCCGGTACCTCGCCAGCACCGAGGCGGCTGATGATGTGATCAATCTCGTGGAGAAGCTGCTTGAACCACAGTTCGTACACTTGGTGGATGACGATAAAGAGAGTCTCGTCGTGTTCGGGCTCACCAGTCGCGGGGTCGAACGACACGCACTGCTGAAGCGACAGCAGCTCGGATACCTTCAGGTAGGAGCCGTAGGTGAAGTCGTCACCACCCTCGAAAGGAAGGCTCATCAGACCGACAGAGCCTTCGGGTCCGCCAGCGGATCGAGCGCTGGGAGGGGTGGCAGCTCGACGACGAGGGCGTCGACGTCGAGGGTCGGATCCTCGAGGGCACGGCCGATCAACTCGGCCTGTCGTTCGGCTCGCTGCTTAGCATCGACGTAAGGCATGGTCGAGAACATCACCATGTTGTAGCGAGGGCTCAGATGCGCCGGGTGACGGCGTTCGAGTTCGAGGGCGAGCTTGCGGCGGGCGAGGTAATCGTCGTCAATCACACCGGCTCGCATCTCGAGGTAGTTGCCTAACGCCATCTCGGCGATGGCATCGCCGTCGGGCTTGCGCTGTGACTCGTAAGCAGCGAACGCTGCGGCCCGATCGTCGGGGTGGGCCTCCAGTTGCTGAGCGAGCACCCGCGCCGACTCCATCGCTGCATTCATTCCCTGACCGTGGAACGGAACAATCGCGTGAGCGGCGTCGCCGAGCAGCACCGCTCGCCCTCCAAGGCTCCAACCCGCGGCACGCAAGGTACCGAGTGGGCCTGTCGGATGATCGAGGTACTGTTCGACGAGGTCCGGCACCAACTCAGCGAAGTCGGTGAAGTGCTCGCTAAAGAATGCGGTGATCGCATCGGCTGAATCGAGAGAGTCGAAGGTGTTCGTCGGCGCAAACAGCGTGACGGTGAAGTCGCCCCCGGGATTGGCGAGAGCGATCAGCATGAATTCGCCGCGCGGCCAGATGTGGAGCGCGTGCGGGTCGATCAGATGCCTTCCGTCAACAGTTGGCGGCAGCGTGAGTTCCTTGTACGAGTGGTCGAGCCACTCAGTTCGCGCGTCGCACACACCGTGCTGCACGAGGGCCTCACGCACCAACGAACCGGCTCCGTCGGCACCGATGACCGCACCGAACGACGCCGTAGTCCCGTCGGCGAATCGAAGCTCACACCCCTCGACCTCGGAAGGGTCGACATCGACCGCCTCAAGCGGCCGATCGAACTCCAGTGTGACACGCCCCGTCTCCTCGGCCGCGTCGAGCAGAATCGCATTGAGATCGCTGCGTGATACCGAATGGATCACCTCGTGATCCTTGCTGCCATAGGGCTGAAGTGCGGGCGTCGGGTCACCGACGGCATGCACCATCCGACCACGCATCGGAATGGTGATGGCGTCAATCCGATCGATCACGCCAACCTCGACGAGCGGGACGATCCCGCGCGTTGCGAGAGCGAGGTTGATCGAACGTCCGGCCTCGACGTCGTAGCGGCGGAGGTCGGATCGACGCTCAAACACAGTTACGTCGTGGCCCTGGCGTGCAAGATAGATCGCAATGAGCGATCCTGCGGGGCCGGCGCCGACGACGGCGATCGGGTCGCAGCCGCTCATCGAACGATCCCATCGAGCACGTTCACGAACCGATCAATGTCGTCGAACGAGTTGTAAAGGGGTACCGGGGCAACGCGGATCACATCGGGTTCGCGCCAGTCGCATAGGACGCGGGAGGCCTCGAGTTCATCGAACACTCGCTTGCCGTCGCCGGCAACGACTCGGAGCGCAAATTGGCAGCCGCGCTCGTGCATTGCCTGCGGGGTGATGTTCTCGACTCGGCCTGCGAGCGTCTCGGCGAGCCGGCGATCGAAGTACCGGATCTGCGCTTCCGACTTGGCGCGCAACGCCGAGACGCCACCGACACGTCCAATCACGTCGAGCGAGGCACGCAGTGCCGCCATTGGTAACACCGGAGCGTTCGAGAGCTGCCATGACTCGACGGTCAGCATCGGATCGAACTCGGTCGCCATCTCAAATCGGGTGGCCGGATTGGTCCCCCACCAGCCGAGCAACTTAGGCAACGACTGATCGGCGACGTGCCGGCGATTCACGTAGGCACCGGCGACGCCACCCGGGCCACTGTTCAGGTACTTGTAGGTGCACCACGCGGCGAAGTCGACCCCCCATGCGTGAAGAGAAAGTTCGATGTTGCCGACGGCATGGGCGAGGTCAAAACCGACGATCGCACCCGCATCGTGACCGGCTTCAACAATCTCGGCCATCGGCATCACCTGACCCGTGTAGTACTGAACGCCCGGCAGCAGCACCATTGCGAGCTCGGAACCATGTTCGGCGATCGCTGCGAAGATGTCTTCTCGCCGCAGAGTCTCTTCACCTTCGCGCGGTTCAAGGCAGACGAGCGACGTCGACGGATCGAACCCGCGCTGGCGGATCTGCGACTCTGCGGCGAAGTGATCAGACGGGAAAGCGTGACCTTCGATGATCACTTTGTGACGCTCGGGCGTCGGCCGATAGAAGCTGATCATCAGCAAGTGGAGGTTGACGGTGAGGCCGTTCATCGCTACGACCTCGTCGGCGTGAGCCCCGACGAGATCAGCGAGCTGATCGGTGAGCAACTCGTGGTAGTCCTTCCACGCAAGCTCACCGATGAAATGGCCCTCAACGCCGAGCGTGGCCCATCGGTCGAACTCGGTAGTGACGTACTTGCGGGCCGCCTTGGGCAGGGCGCCAAGCGAGTTGCCGACAAGGTAGATCCCTTCCGGGATCTCGAACTCTTCGCGGCATGGGGCGAGTGGGTCGGCAGCGTCGAGCTCAGCAGCCGTCGACGTCGCGATGTCGAGCGTGTCAAACTCGGTCACAGCCGAAACTCCCTGCCCGGGTGTACCGCGCCACAGTTGGAGCATCGCCGCGCTTCGACGTCGCCGTGGAACGCAGCAAACAGCGGCGGCAAGTCTTCGTCGATCGCCTGCACCTGGACCTCGACTCGGTGCACCACCGAGGCGCACTGCGGGCATGCCCACACGAACGCGTCGAGCTCGCCGGGCGAGCGTTGATACTCGACGACAAGCCCGATCGAATCGGGGTCGGGTCGCTGGGGCGAATGCCAAACTTTCGGCGGCAGAAGGAACACCTCGCCCTCGCGGATCGGCATCGGATACGGCTCGGCACCGTGGCCCTCCCAGATCCAGAGAACCATGTCGCCCTTGAGTTGATAAAAGAACTCCTCACGCGGATCCTCGTGGAAATCATTGCGTTCGTTGCCGCCCCCAATAACCATCACGATCATGTCGGCGTTGCGCCACACCTGCTTGTTGGCAACTGGAGGGACGAGCTCGTGGCGGTGCTCTTCGATCCAACCGGCCAGGCTGAACGGGCGACGCTGCAATGGCGCCAGCGGGTTGTCGTGGTCGGTCATGAAGCCTCCGGGGACAAATCGTCGATGAGTTGGCGCAGCGTGCAGGCCAGAGCGTCGGGATCCACACCGGTGCTGTCGAGCGCATCGGTAAGAGTCGAGTTCGATAGGGCGATCAGCCGCTCACTCATCGCCCGGCCTGCATCCGTGAGTTCGAAGATGCGGTGACGCCGGTCGCCATCGCCCACTCGACGGGAGATCAGGCCGCGCTCCTCGAGCCGAGTGCACGCTCGCGATGCGGTGGTCTGCAGCACTGTGGCTAGCTCTTGAATCTGCTGCAGCGAGCACGGCTCGAAGTCGGCAAGGCAGTCAAGGACCCGCGAGGCCGTGACATCGAGATCAAGGCCGCCAAGAGCCTCGTGGTACTCCTCGGTCAACAATGCGTATGAACGGAACAGCAAGAACGGCAGGTAATTCTCGAGGAACGCGGGATGCAATTCACCCGATGGCGGCCTGGTCCTCTGCAAAGGGCTGACGGCGTCAGGTGTGGCAGACAGGTCATTCATCACGGAGCTTCGACCCAATTACATGATCGTGCATACAATCTTCGATTATCCTTTCCCCGTTGTCAAGCGGCTGCCGATGACCCCACCCAGGTGGATCGACAGTCACCCCCGAGGATGGCCACGCCACTGCGCAGCGGCTGCGAGGATGAAGCTATGACCACCAACATGGCTCCTCCCGGCCCTTCGCACAACTCGGACGGCCTTGCCGCCGCTGGCGCCGTCGACGCCACAAAGATCTACGGCCTCGGCGATGCCGAGGTGCGCGCCCTCGACGGAGTCACCGTGGCATTCGAACAGGGCAAGTTCACTGCGATCATGGGGCCATCGGGATCGGGTAAGTCGACCCTGCTGCACTGCCTCGCCGGACTCGATGCGCTCACCACAGGTGCCACGCACATCGGCCACACCTACCTCGCCTCGCTCAGCGACAAACAACTCACAGAGCTGCGCCGGACCGACGTCGGCTTCGTGTTCCAGTCGTTCAACCTGATCCCCACCCTGACGGCCGAAGAGAACATCAAACTCCCCCTCCTCCTCGGCAGACGGGAGGGTGACCCAGCCTGGATCCGGCAGGTCGTCGAAACGGTCGGGCTCGCCGATCGGCTCGGTCACCGGCCGAGCGAACTGTCAGGGGGCCAGCAGCAACGCGTCGCCGTGGCTCGGGCGCTCGCATCTCAGCCGAAGATCATCTTCGCCGACGAGCCGACCGGCAACCTTGACTCGGTCACCGGCTCCGAGATCCTCGGCTTCATGCGTCGTGCGGTACGCGAGCTCGGCCAGACGATCGTGATGGTCACTCACGACCCTGTCGCTGCGTCATATTCCGATCGTGTCGTCTTCCTCGCCGACGGCAAGATCGTGCACGAGCTCGACGAGCCAAGCGCTGACCAGGTGTTCGACACTATGCGTTCGATTGGGTCCTGATCATGGCTAGCTCCACTGGTCTTATTGCGCGTCGCAGTTTGCGCGCTCGGATCGGCAGAACGATCATCATCACGCTTGCCGTTGTGGCCGGCGTCGCCTTCGTGTCGGGCTCGTTCGTACTCGCCGACAGCCTCACTCGGTCGTTCGACCGGCTCATCGAAGAACTCGTTGACGACGTCGACCTCCAGGTCCGCGCCAAAGCGCCGTTCGAGGCCGACACGTTCAACAACGACGAGATCACCCCGATCCCGATCGAACTCGTCGACACGGTCGAAACGGTCGACGGCGTCGAGATCGTCGAACCCGACAGC
>Ga0213866_10002163_pt1 | contig 14078 bp, 11 predicted proteins | sample PICome_11_FD_160079 | JGI IMG/M metagenome (GOLD analysis project Ga0213866, IMG submission 160079) | Coastal seawater microbial communities near Pivers Island, North Carolina, United States - PICO284 | ecosystem: Environmental > Aquatic > Marine > Coastal | place: USA: North Carolina...
GACAATATAGAATCTACAAACTCTTCTTCAATTAATGCATTAATTTCAGGCCGATCCGTTAAATAAATAACCTTCACCTTTCCACCTTGAGCCATAGATTCTCTATTAAATATTTTTTTAGGTATAACACATTGTTTTCCATGCTTCGTACCACCTGAATCCTCAAAATAATAATGCACAAAATGGGTTACACCCCTAAAACCGATATATTCACATTTATCAATAACACCATCTATAACCTGCCCATCTTTCAAGAGCTGTTTAAGGTCTTTTTTCGATATCTTATTAGGCACAACCTCCAATATGATATTTACCATAACCATCACTATCGGAATATGTGCAAATGCCGTTATTATTTTTGACTCAACATTATAAATAACGGTCACCATTGCTATAATAATCAAAATACGCATAATATGTATCGACAACGAAACCACTGGTGATGGCTTTACTATTCTTTTATATTTAGCTTTGCTTAAAAACATATTTTTTACTTACCTGATTTTGAAGGAATTATCTGCAAGCCATCCTTATCAGCTTTTATCTTAACTTTCCCGCCCGACACAATTTCACCTTTTAAAATTAGCTTTGCCAACTGGCTCTTAATATGCTTTTTTATCACTCTTTTAAGTGGCCTTGCACCATAAGCAGGATTATATCCAGTTTCAGATATCCAGTTCACCGCCGACTTTTCAACAGTGAGTGATATATTTTTATCCGCCATATTCTTCTTCAAAGACTTTAGCTGAATCTCAACTATTTTATTTAGGTCAGTTTTTTTCAAACGATTAAATAATATCATCTCATCAAGACGGTTCAAAAACTCAGGTCTAAATTGCGACCTGACTACATCCATAACCGCATCACGCACAGACTCCAGTGTTTTGCCATCTTCAAGATTGGCAATATAACTAGCACCCGAATTTGAAGTTAAAATTATTATAGTATTTGAAAAATTGACCGTAACACCTTGCCCATCTGTAAGCCTGCCATCGTCTAAAACCTGTAGCAAAAGATTAAACACATCAGGGTGTGCTTTTTCAACCTCATCAAATAAAACCACCTGATATGGCCTCCGGCGTACAGATTCAGTTATATATCCGCCCTCATCATATCCGGCATATCCGGGAGGAGCGCCTATGAGTCTGGCAACAGAATGTTTTTCCATAAATTCAGACATATCAACCCTTAAAAGAGCCGTGTCATCATCAAATAAAAATTCCGCCAGCGCTTTAGTTAGCTCGGTCTTACCAACCCCGGTTGGCCCCAAAAACATAAATGACCCTATCGGTTTTTTGCCATCTGACAATCCCGCCTTCGAGCATCTTATAGCTTCACTTATAGCATAAAGTGCATCCTCTTGGCCAATAACTCTTTGGCGCAAATGATCTTCCATTGCCACTAGTTTTTTCATCTCTCCAGACAGCATTTTACTGACTTCAATGCCTGTCCATGCCTCAACCACCGAGGCTACGTCATTTTCTGAAATATTATAGCGCAATAGCTGATTATTATCTGTGGCTTTCTCATGTTTAATAACTGACTTTTCCAAATCCGGGATTGTACCATGCATAAGCTGAGCCACCCTTGCAAGGTCGTCCTCTCTTTTAGCTACTTCAAGTTCAGTTTTTGCCGTATCTAACTGCTCTTTTTCTTTTTGTAAGTTGTCAATCTCGGTCTTTTCTTTCTGCCATTTTTTACTTAACCGCTCAAGCTTCTTTTCAATGCTGGCAATTTCTTTTTCAAGCTCAGCCAACTTCTTTTTGGCCGTTGCATCTTTTTCTGCCTTAATTGACTGGGCGTCAATTTTCAACCTCGTTATATTTCTATCAAGCTCATCAATTTCATCTGGCTTGCTTTCTATTTCCATACGCAATTTACTAGCAGCCTCATCTAGCAGGTCTATTGCCTTATCAGGTAAAAATCTTTCTGAAATATACCTATGTGATAATTTAGCAGACGCTATCAAAGCATCGTCTGATATCTTGATTCCGTGGTGCACCTCATATTTTTCCTTTATGCCACGCAATATCGAAACCGTATCATCAACCGAAGGCTCTTCAACCAGTATTGCCTGAAACCTTCTAGCAAGAGCCGGGTCTTTTTCTATGTAATTTCTATATTCCTCCAAAGTAGTAGCCCCAATGCAGTGTAATTCGCTTCTGGCCAAGGCAGGCTTTAAAAGGTTAGAAGCATCCATCGAGCCTTCCGAACTTCCGGCTCCAACAATAGTATGCAATTCATCAATAAATAATATTATCTCACCGTTGGAGCTAATAACCTCACTGATAACACCTTTAAAACGCTCTTCAAACTCACCTCTGAATTTTGCCCCTGCAATCAGCGCTCCCATATCAAGAGACAGTAGCCTTTTATCTTGCAACCCTGTAGGCACATCACCAGCTACAATACGCATAGCTAGCCCTTCTAATATGGCCGACTTGCCAACCCCCGGCTCACCTATAAAAACAGGGTTGTTTTTCTTCCTGCGTGAGAGTATTTGCATTGCGCGTCTGGTTTCATCATCACGCCCAATAATCGGGTCAAGCTTGCCTTCTTTAGCATATTGCGTCAAATCTGATGCAAATTTGGCCAAGCAAGGATATATGTCCTCATACTCATCCAAGCCTTTTTCAAGGCATGCATTAATTGACTTTGTAACAACACCCTCTTTTTGCAATATCTCGTATGTTGGAGTGTTTTTAACATCACTTAGGGCATAAAGAATATGCAATAATGTTACTTCATCATCATTGGCAATATTTTTTGCCTTCAAGAAAACTTGCTTGGTTGACTCATCAATAAATAATTGTTCAAAATCACTATCTATCTTACCTATCTTACTAAGCTTTGTGTCTAATATGTCTTTTACAGATGCAAGTGAGGTTCCCTTTGAAACCAGCAATTTTTCTACTTCATTATATTGCTGGCCTGAAATTGAGTCATGCTTTAAAATAGCTTTAAACAAATGTTCAGTCGTCATAGTTTGGTGCTTGCGAACACGCATATCTTCTTGCGCATCCTTTACTGCTTTATATGTATCTACAGAAAAATTCTCAGTATCAATCATATCACAAGCCACCCATTATATTTTATACTTACGCACCAACTTTAACTAAAGCGCATAATAAGAAAATGGTCTGCAAACAAGATGCCCGCAGACCATTTTAAGAAACTAAAGCTTACCTTCTACAGCCATTTTCATGTAAGAATCATCAAATCTGAATTTAGTATTATTCTTATCACCAGCAACCGAGCCATCAGGATATGAAATTCCAACTAGGTCAGAATTTGCCGCGCCTTCACCATATAGCCCCTTATCGAAGCTGAAATTACGCACATAATCCATAGTCTTTTTTAGGTCAGCACCTGTTGCTATAGCCACAGCCTCATCAGCTTTATACATAGCTGTTGTTTTAAGCTGCGATTTAAACTCGGCAACCGTTCCGCCTGAATTTGCAGCCATGAACTCAATAGCTTTTTTGCTTTTTTCACCGCCACCTAAAATGTGATCTAAAGTTTCATACCAAGCACCAACTAATGCTTTCTTAAAGCGTGGGTCAGCATCAGACTTTACAACCATCAGGTCTAGTATCTCACCTGGTATTTTTGACGAATCAAAAACAAGGTTAGCACCTTTTGCGTTGCGTGCTTGAATCAAAGGTGGGTTCCAGGTAACTACCGCACCTTGCTCATCTGCCACAAACAAAGCTGCAATATCAGCATCTGACGTATTTACAACTTTTATATCTTTTTCAGATAATCCGCTCATGTCCAAAGCACGGGCAAGCATGTAGTGAGAAACTGAAAGCTCAACAAGACGAACATCTCTTCCCTTAAGGTCAGCAACTGAACTTCCGTTCTTAATCACAATACCGTCATTTCCGTTTGATGAATCACCAATAATTAGCGCCGTGCTATCAATACCACCAACAGCAGGAATAGTAAGTGCATCCATGTTAGTCATTGTGCAAGCATCATACTGCCCTGACGTATATAGATTTATTGACTCAATATAATCATTTATAAGCGTTAGCTCAATTTCAATACCATATTTATCAGCCCATTTTTTCAAAATGCCACTTTCATCCGCATAGGCCCAAGGCTCCCAGCCGGTATAATGTGACCATGCCACATTAAATTTATCTTTTGCATTTGCCTGCACTGAAAACAGCATAGTAAATGCTACAATAAATATTTTTAATAATTTCATCATACTCTCCAATTAAAATTAATTCTCTAGTTCAATAGTGAACTCTTTTCTTATTTTAGTTCCTTCATCCATTTTCTTTATAGACTCTTCCATTTTTTCAGTTAGTCCATCCATTTCTTGAATAGAATTTTCTAACTGAGGTAAAGCCTTACGACGGAATTCGCTGATATCTTTTAAAGCACTATCAACATTATTGAAAGCAATTTTCAACTTCTCAACATCCAAAGCTGCGCTTGAAGCTTGCTTTTGAATTTCCACACCTTGAGTCTTCAACTGCTCTGAGGTTTGAACTATCAAATCATTAGTAGTGTCCGTCACCGCCTGCACACCTTTTAGCACTTGTTTTTGATGTTGCAATGCAACAGCTAAAGTAGCCGCTGTTTGCAAAGCAGTAATCGTTACATTCAATGACCTGTTAACGCCCCTTATAAGCTCTTTATTATTCCTTATAATAGTTTCAGATGTTAAAATACCCTGCTGATTCACTGCCAATTGTTGTTGCAAGTCAACGATACGCTGACGCAGTGGGAACAAGACTTCATCTTCTAAAAATGCTTTTCTTTTCTCATCAATCTTTCCCGATTCAAGTTTCTCAACAAGCTTTTTGTCAACAACCTGTCCGAATTTAATGTAGTTTTGCAAATCATCAAGCAAGCTACGCATTGCCATCTGGTCATCATTAAGGGTTATGTTATCCCTTTCCAATCTTGCCTTTCCGTCTTTCAGGCTGTTTATTATATCACCAATTACTTGCTCTACCGACTGATATTTAGCAAACCAGTTCGCAACCGGAGTCCCCACAAAAGGCAATTTTGACAGCAACCTTCTAATGCCGGTCATATCAAAATCAACCCTGTTAGGGTTTATTTTAGTCACTTCCGATTGAAGACTAAGCAATGATGTTGCAACATTTCCACCATCATCAGCATCTTTTACCAAATTACGTAAAGGCTCTTTTAGCATAGCACTTTTGCGAGCCAGTTCTTTTTCAGTTTTCGCCGCTAATGCCTGCACCGCACCCGAATGCTCTTTTTGTGATTCAACATCATTTGGTTCAATAGCAATAAGCTTTGCTACCAAATCATCAGCCTGCTTTAGAATTTCAGGACTAGCATCATCACCCTTTATATCCTCAGCTACTATCATCGGTAACCCTTTTGAAACTTCTTCAGCTGTTACCAATGTCAGCTCTTTATCATCGGTATCAGTCGCCACTTCTGTCTTTGTAGCCTGTTCAGTTTGTGTAGCCATCATTCCTCCTGTTTTTCTTTAAGATGAATATTTATCCACCCTGTGTATTAAATCTGTTAATTCACCCATAGCATCTTCAATATCTAGCACCGCATGCCCTTGATCAGTCTTGATATTTGCAAGTTTTGCCGTCACATGGTCAAGATGCGTTAATGCAATTTCATTTTGTTCTAACAACGAGTTAGCTCTCTCATGCTGCTCATAATAAAGGCTCTTTTTTCCCATCAAAGCTTTTATCGTAGCACTTTCACATTTTTCCCCTTTTGTGTCAATCTCTTGTTCAATGTGCTTTATGTCTATAGTACTTATGCTTTTTAGTGCCAAAGCAAGGTTCTCCAAATTATCAAGCCCTGCCAAAAAAACCTGCTCTGCAATGGTTAAATATCTAGTATGCGTGAACTCTCCGGGGGTCATTTTAGTATCTAATATGGAAAGCAAATTATCATATTTTTCTCTAAATAAATCAATCTGCCTTATTCCCGAATCAGCACTCACCTCAGACAGATTCTTTTCAAGCCCCTTAAGTTTGTGATTTCTTTCTTCTATCATTTTCTGGCGAATATTCTGCATATATTCATTAGCTATTTTATCTTTTTGAAAAAGATATTTTGCCGAGAACCCGCCAACACCAAAAACTAGCCCAGCTCCTAATATGCCGAGCGTTATTGGGTTTGTGCCAAATATCGTTGCAGCCACACCGCCCAAAACTCCCAAAGAAAACGGATAGACAGAAACAGGATGCTGCATGGTTTTTTTCAAAACAGCATTATTTACAGCCTGATTTGATAGCTTATCTTCCATCTAATACTCTTCTGTTACCAACACAAGCTCAACCCTAGGCAAGCGATAATTATAACTTCTAAACGACTCACCTGTTTTACGAGGCAGTGGCTTTTCTCCGCCAAAGCCAATCGCCCGCATACGGTTTTGTGAAATACCATAAGTAATATCCAGATATCTTTTTACAGCATCAGCTCTTTCTTCGCTGAGTAATTTATTTTGCTGCTTGTCACCTCTTGCACCCGTATGTCCTCTGATTTCTATCCTGAAATTCGGATAGTGCTTTAAGTTCTCAATGGCAATATCAAGCTCCGACTTTCCGTCCAAAGTAAGTCCATCAGTACCACTGGCAAAAACTATCGGTCTTATTTTCAAAGTTCCAAGTTCTCTCAAAGAGTTCCAAGCTGCATCAGATAAAGCCTTAAACTGCTTGGTTATGCTATCCTCTGAAGGCTTCGACCTTTCTGCGCTTCTGCCAAATTGCTGCATACTTTTATAAAGCTTCTTTATATATTCACTATTCGTTATTCTATAAGGATCGCCATTTGGTATAGGGTTGCTCTTGATACTACCAAATTCCTTCAGAATCTTTATTGTTGATTCAATCGTTTCTATCAAAGCCTCTTCTTTTAAAGCCGATGTGTTCACTTCACTATACCATCTTTGTGCATTATCGGTCAAAGATGCCCACTCCACTCCTTTTAAAAGCGACTTAACCTCAGCTTTTTTCATGTCATAAGCATCGGCTATATCATCAATATATTCATCTTGGTTTTCACGATAATATTTCAACGTCTCAAAATACTCACGCAGCAGCAACTCTACCACTTGCGGATTATCTTTAGAAAATTTTCTGCCCGCAATTAAAACATCAACAATAAGTTTGCTTGTATCTTCTGTTCCAATTACCCTCTTTAATCCCTTTTTACTCAAAGCTTTTGAAACATCAGGCTCCCAAAGAACCGCCGCACCAACTTCCTTATTAAGCAACTTTTTCAAAGCATCTGAAGAACCGTTAGTCTCCACCGCCCAACTCGAACTATTTCGGAAAGCCTCAATATCAAAGTGAGCCGATATGGCCTTCAATAAATGGTGACTAGGTGACGCTGGTGTATATGCAATTTTATAACCCTGCTTACTTTTAAAGTCATCAATGGACGATATCTTATCAGCCCAAGCAACTATTGCATCACCACCTTTAGATTCATCCAAAACTGAAATTATAGTCCCAGGGTAATCAAAACCATCTCCGTTGATGACATAGCTATCTACAGTACCCACAGCAAATTCAATGTCGCCTGATTTCAGCTTTTTGAAACGCTGCTCATAATCAGCTTGATCATCAACGCATTCAAGCAGATAGCCTGACTGACGCATACGCTTTTTCATCTCACCCGAACAAAGTGGAAAATAACCAACCCAATTGTCCGAACCAATACGGATTTTTCCTTTTGTGCCTTTAGCATCTGAGCTGTTTTTCTGCCTAAAATCTTCAATAAACGGCATGGCAAAACGACCACCGACCATCGCTATCACGCCCAAAATGACTAATATCATGGCAAGCTTTACATGCTTATTCATCGCTTATTTTCCACTAAAGCTGTTAGTATTAAAATCGGGTGCTTCCGCCAAAACCGCCTCAAGCCCTGCAACCAAACTCTGGGGGTCATTTGCAGCCTTATATTCTATTAATCCCGCTTGATTCAAAGAGTGATTTCCACCTATACAAAAACCGATAGTATGTATGATAACTGGCGAACCAACCAGAATATTCTTAACCTCTTTTAGCGGGTCTTGTCCCTTGCTCGCCGCTCCATCGGTTACAATAACCAAATGATATTCACCATAACCCAACTGCGCAGCAGCTTGCTTACTAAGAGCCTCATATCCTGCTTTTACAGCAGTTTTAAGAGGTGTTTTACCACCTGCATGACTATGCGTTATCTGCTGCATAAATTTGCCTTTGTGAAAAGTTGAAAGAGGGATTCTTTCGCTTGCACCTCTTCCATCAAAAATAAACAACCCTACATTTGCCTCCACAGGAATACCACCTGCAAATGTATCCATCGCCTCTCTGGCTACAGCTATTTTTTCTTTGCCTCCTGAGCAGCCTTTCTTTGACATACTGCCCGAACCGTCAAAAACAATATAATAATTTTGAGCCAAAAGATTTTGTGCCATTTGCTGACCGTCACTCAAAGAAGGCCAACTATCTTGAGTAGGCATTTGACCATAAGTAGTAATATTACCAATTCCACTTTGCGCTGGTTGGCTTTTATTCACATATTTACTTTTACTAGGCTTATTGCTGCTAACCGAGCTATCGTTTATTTTGTTATAAACAAACGAAACAACCACAAGCAATAAGATAATATAAAAACTACTATTAACTTTTATTTTCACCGTCTTTGCACCTTCTTATAGTGGTTTAAATACACTTGATTCAGCTTCAACCTGAATAATACGGAATTCAACACGCATGTTTGAAAGCCACTGAGTCTCATTCTTAGGCGGACAAGGATCTGAACCACAAACGCCCGTTCTTGGCTGAGATATACCATGCCCAACTATAGCAAACTGACTCGGGTCTAAGCTAATTGACTTTGCATTAGCATAAGATATCAAACTATCCCTTACTTGTTGCGACCGTCCCAAGCTCAAATTCTTAGCTGATTGCTTAACTCTACCAAGCACTATTGCGGCTTCACCTTCTTTTTTCTTACGCAAATATCCCATAGGGTCAGAGTGCCCTTCAACCGTAATTACCGCACCACCATAAGTCGAAGCAAGACCAATAACCTTATTGAACGAATCTTCATATAAGCTTGCATCAAATGTGTTTTGGTTCGGCTTGAAATAAACCTCAAAACTGAACAGTTCGCCTTCACGCAACGTTCCTTGTTGCTGTTTTTTAGTAACCACACTTGCAATTGCCTCTGGGTTAAAACGGGAAACTTGCTTAGCTTTCGTATTTACCAACCCCTGCTTTAAAGATGCAAAATCCCAATCAGCACTGCTAAGTTTGGCAACTCCCGACGTAATACCGATAGCTTTATATCCGTTTTGAATCTCGGCATTTAGTTTATTAAAGTTACGTGGATAAGAAGAGTCCTCAAAAAACTTCACATTTCCTGCATAACCAACATATTCAGCATCAGCATATAAACCTTCAGCGTCACTTATAGCCTGCGAACTATCAAGCAATATGTCCGCCGCCGAACTCATAACTTTTTTATATTCAGCCCCCGATGAATTTTTCATAACTTTTGTCAAAGCTTCCTCAGATTGCATCAGTGAATAAACAAGCTTCGATATTTCAGCTTTATGCAGCTTGTAATAATCAGACCTAACCGCATAAACATCGGCAATTACTCTGTTAGCAGTTTTTGTAGATAATAATATCTTAGCGCCTTTTACTGAATCTTCCGCACCTGTTCCCACATTTCCACCAGATGTGAGTGCCAATGCGTCAGGTATAATAACAAAAGCCGCATCAACGTCAGATTCATATAAAGCATTCATCGGGCTATTTTCAGTTCCCGTTAAATCAGGCAACCACTTTATTTTCACATCACTTAAAGAAAGCCCTGCATCACCCAAAACTTTAGCCAAATAATCAACATGCGGTCCATAAGCCTGAACAGCGATTGACTTTCCTTTCAGGTCTTTTGCTGTTTTAATATTTGATTTTACTACCAAAGCATCACCACCGGCTGACCATGTTAGCTGATATATAATAACAGGTTTGATTCTTGGGTCTTTGTTCAAAAGGTCAGATGCGGCATTAATCATACCCAAAGTTCCCCTCAAGTAAGGAGTATCACCTGATATATATCTTTCCAACTGCTTAGTAAAAACATCTTCTCTTTGCAACTTAATCTTAATGCCATTTTTTGCAAAAATTGAGCCAGCTGCTGTGGTACGCTGATTTCCGTTACCATAAATAGTTGCAATATCACCACCCCAAGTAATAATCGGCAATGTCAAAGCTCCCCCCTTAACACTGCCAACCGAGGTAACAACGGCTTTGTCAAGCGATTTAGCTTTTATATATTGAGGTGCAGCGTAAACCTTCAAAGAAAATAAAATTAACGCCAAAAATAAAAAGAATACCTTAAATAGACCCTTCATAGACCAAATCCATAAATATTATTATAAAATAACGGCAAATATTAAAGCACAATTATAGGGTGCAGACAAGTTTAACTTTGCTCTTCACTGGTTAGTGTCCTAAAGGCATCTGGGTGAGCAAGGTTAAAATCGCCCACATGCTGCCTTATCACCGGGTCAAACCCGTCATCCCTAACAGAGGCTATAAGCTCCTTAAACTCAGGCGAGTTCTTTACTTCGGTTGAACTTACCACATCCTTCAGACAGTGGTCAGCAACAATACGCCCCCCACGATTTACATGCTCACCTTCGCCCCTATCATCAGTATAATATTGCGAAAGCACCAACAGCCTTGAGCCCAAATAACAAGCCTCTATCAAATCATGCGTAACAAAAAATATTGTAAGATTTTGTTTTTCCCAAAGCTCAAGAATAAACACTTGCAGCTCTTCTCTGGTGTCAGGATCTAACGCACCAAATGGCTCATCCATCAACAATATTGGAGGGTTCATAATTAAAGCCTGTGCAATTGCCACACGTTGCTGCATCCCACCTGATAGCTCGTGCGGATATTTATCAATTGCATCGGTCAGCCTCAAAATTGACAGATAATGCATCGCCTTATCTTGCTCTTCTTTTGTAGACTTCCAAGGTGTAAGCCAATTTTTACCTTGCACATATTTGCCCAGCAACACATTTTGCAAAACCGTCATATGCGGAAATAATGAATATCTTTGAAAAACTATGCCTCTATTTGTATCTGGTACACCCACAGCTCTTCCATCAATATGAACCACTCCACTATTTGCCGCCTCCTGCCCCAATATCAACCTAAGTAATGTTGATTTGCCACACCCACTGGGGCCCACTAGCGTACAAAATTCGCCTTCGCTTACCGAAAGGTCAACGTTATCAAGCACAACCTTATCGCCATAGCTTTTATACAGATCTTCAATATGCAGTTTTTTTGACTTTCCCATAAACTTACTTACCCTGCGACGAATACCATTTAAACTTAAGCCTTATCAAGCTTTTCAATATATAATCCATTACAAAGCCCAACATAGTAATCCACAGAACATAAGGGATTATAACATCCATGCTTAAATACCTCCTGACCAAGAATATGCGATACCCCAAGCCCTCGGTTGAAGCGATTGCCTCCGATGCAATAAGGAATAACCACGCCGCCCCAAGGCTAAGGCGTATCGCATCAATCAATCTTGGTAAGATTTGCGGCATAACAATGCGATAAACAATCGTTAGACTTGAAGCGCCAAGGGTAAGTGCTTTTACCACCTGTTCACGGGGCACCTTGCTCACAGCCAGATAAATATCACGAGTAATTACGGGGAACACCCCCAAAAATATCAAAGCAACTTTACCAAGCTCCCCCACTCCAAAACTGATAAATAATATCGGCAAAATCGCCAGCGGCGGTATCATTGATACAAAGGTAACAAATGGCGATGCAAGTGCCGAGAACCCCTTATACATTCCCATATTAAGCCCTAGCAAAAGCCCCACTAATGCAGCCAATCCAACGCCAATAGCTAACCTTTTTAACGAGGCTTGCGTGTCGTGCCACAAAAGATATTTTCCGGTTCTTTTATTTTCCTCAAATGCCATTTTATTAGTGGCAGCCACCATTTTTGAAACAGTAGGTAACAACTTGTCACTTGGGTTTTCTTTATGTCTAATATCAGATGCAATAAGATACGAGCCTATCAAAATAATAAATGGTATGATAGCCAAGAATATCTTTAACTTTTTAGAAGGAGCAGCATGCAGCCCCCAAAATTTAGGCTTTTCCATTTAATACCTTAAACACATAATTAACGCTTTGCAAAAGAAACAATAAGTTTTTATAATACTATGTCAATTACGTTTTTAATCTGATATTTGCAAACAAAGCTCTTTTTCTATTTCAATAAAATTGCTATTTAATTAATACTGAATTTATTATAGCACTTACAAAAAGAGTCGTTAAGTATGAGCTACAAATCTACAAACTGGAAAGAATGGATACTTCCGCTTCATGAAGAAAATGTGTTAGTGGGTGACGCATATGACAACCTTAACAATATAGGAGCCGAACAGCGTGAAATACCTGAAATAGTAAGAATCGTTGAACATAAAAAATCAAAATTCTTCCCAGGTGGTACAGATATCAAAACACATGACTACATTCACATAGTGCTTGGGCGTGGTTTGCTTTCCTTAGATGAAGCCTTCGTGCTTGGTTTTACTATGGGCTGCACCAATGTTTTCAGCCAAGACCTGATAGATGCATTTTGCTTTATAGCCTCCGAGTTATACCCCCAAAATTATAAATTCTGCGTTAATTGCATTAATATCTTCCAAGATGCAGCTTATTTAGGCCACATATCCGACTGCAAAAGTCTTTCAGATGTAGACTACACAAAATATCACGACCTAACCGTCAAAGAACTAAGGGAGGAACTAGGCATTGAAACCGACCTTCTGCAAGCTTTTTATAATCTGGAAAAGAAAAGATACCCAAATGAAGCTTCGAGTAAGAGATTACTTCAAAATTAATATCTAATTTGCCTATATATGAAGCCGAAAATCTGGGTTATACGCCCCTCTCCGCTAGCCCCTTTTTTCAAGAATTCCCAAAAAATTTAGCCATATCTACATCCATAGGCATCTAAGAATTTTCTGTAGTTAGTCCAATTCGGTGCAATATAATTTATTAACATCCATAATTCAAAAAACTATCTGCCAAGTGAATTATTACCACCAGGAGTGTCTCCACCGCTTCGGCTTTGACTATCTACGCTTTTAGCATCACTATTATCTTTATTTAAGCTTTCACCCATTTTCTTTTTAATAGCATTTACTTCAGCCAAAAGACCGTCATCGCCTGAGATACGCCCGCTTGACGCACTTAAGCTATCATCGCTTGAGCTACGCTCACTTTCAGCACTTAAGCTATCACCAGCTCCATTACCATCTAATTTCTTTTGAAAGGCATCCATCTTAGCTAAGAAGCTATCATCGCTTGAGCTACGATCACTTTCAGCACTTAAGCTATCACTAGCTTCATTACCACCTAATGTCTTTTGAAAGGCATCCATCTTAGCTAAGAAGCTATCGTCACCTGAACTACGTTCGCTTGCCTCTTGTCCATAAGAATTAATCCTATCTTCTAAACTATCATCAGTTTTTTCACCTGCGAATTGTTTTTGCAAATCGTCCATTTTCTTAAAAAAATCATCATCCACATTCTGCTCGACACCAACACTGTCCAAATCATCTAATGCGTCTAATTCCGCCAATACATCATCAAGCGCCTTACCACCTGTTTCAATTGGTTCAACGTACCCACTACTATTTAATTCAAAATCGCCTTCAAGAGGTCCTCCCTGACTCCAGTCAAGTCGATCATCTATTTTTCGATTCATATTTTTTTCTATAATATCCTTTCCCTGTTGAGCAATGCCTTCTGTTTTAACCATATCATCAATATTTGAGTATTTTGTTTCTTTTCCCCCTTCTGGGTCTCCAAATGTTGTAGAGATAGCATCTTCATTATTAATCTCACTCATATCTTTAGAAGAAATCGTAGAATCATCTGCTTTAATAATTTTTTTATCAGCGCCCTTTCCCTCACCTGATTTACTATCTTTTTCCGACATTGCTAACTCCAACTTTTATTAAAAACACGAAACCATTGTAACATTTTTCAGACCCCAACTAA
>Ga0213866_10002164_pt1 | contig 14070 bp, 17 predicted proteins | sample PICome_11_FD_160079 | JGI IMG/M metagenome (GOLD analysis project Ga0213866, IMG submission 160079) | Coastal seawater microbial communities near Pivers Island, North Carolina, United States - PICO284 | ecosystem: Environmental > Aquatic > Marine > Coastal | place: USA: North Carolina...
TTACAAAGAAGAATCACTTACAAGAACAGACGGAAAAAGCAGAAGATTCGATGCTTTACCTAATGCCGCAATAGGCGGTTTAGGTACAGACATTATTAAAGGCCACCTCAACCCGGATTGGGTAGAGCAATTAATGGGCGTTCCCCCTGGTTGGACTGCTCTTGACGGCACCAGTAATGAGTGGCAATACGGCTGGCACGATGGCAGTTGGGAAGCCGGTATTCCGCGAGTAGTAGAGAGTTGCGATGACAGGGTAGACCGCATACGGCTACTAGGCAATGGCGTGGTACCGGCTACTGCGGCTAAGGCATGGCAGATATTGAATAATTATGAAACAGGTGCGCCATGAGGGTAAAGGGCGCAATACTATTTCCAGAAATAAGCAAATTTTCGCAAGTTAGCCAGCCAGATTGCGGAAAAATTGGTTTTTTCAGAAGTTAAAAAGTTTTTAAGAGACAGGTGGGTAGGTGGCTAAATTCACAAATCTTATGGGTCAAATGAACCATATGCAAGAGCAAATAGATACGCTTCGGCTGCACGTTGAATTTTTAGCCAGTTGTATTCTTGATGAAATTGAGCGCGAGGAAGAAACGATGAATAAAACAGCAGTTACAAAAGCGACAGAGCAGTGCGGTTGTATCTATCGGGTGAACCCTGCCAGTCCTGATTATGTGCAGTGCGGTCAGTGTGGGGGGTGGCGCAAGGTGACGAGGTTTGGCGATTAATTTCAGTAACCGGAGTTGACGATGACATTTTTTAAATTAGATTTTTTTGGCACGGGCTATGAAAAGGGCTGCGCGTATCTGTATTTTTTAAAGTTTTTTTCCAGCGCGTTTTTAACGGAGGAGGGCTGTAGCGTGTTTGAGTTGCGGCTAGGCTCCCGCCGAGTTTTTTTGGAACTTTTGGGCTTTCAGTTTGTTTTTGAGCGATGAGGCCAGAAGATCTGCGGATGACTGCTAAGGCTGCGGCGCAGAAGAGCAGTTATGCAGAGGCGGTTATTTTTTTGCAGGAAAATTTGGAATCAAACTTCGTGGATCTCGGCGTGAAGACGATGAATTATTATTTACCCAGGGCTATTTTGGCATTGCCAAAAGCTGAGAGGCGGCCATACATTAATGGCATACCCGAACCGCATCGTGCGTTTGTTATCAACGGGATAAGCGTATTGTGGAAGCGCTTTTAATTACGCTTACGAGGGAGGAGGTTGCGCAGTGTCAACAGGCGGCCGCACTGCGCTGGCAGTTGGCGAGAGCTAGCGGGGTGGTGAACCAGCGCAAGGATACGGATAGCAGCGATGGGGATATTGATTTTGTCGGCATTCGAGCTGAGCTGGCGGTGGCTAAAGCATTAAAGGTGGATTATTCCCCGCAGTCGCTAGGTATTGATGCGGGAGTGGATTTTTTTTACGAGGGAATCGCGGTGGATGTGAAGGCGACATTTCATGCTGAGGGGCATTTGTTGTTTAAAAACCCGGAGGCTTTTGTTGCTGATATTGCGATTTTGGTCACGGCCACCGAAAAAGTGGAAACTATGGCGATTAAGGGATGGATTAGTCGGGATAAGTTTTTAGATACTGCGATCAAACAGGATTTTGGCAAAGGTGACTGTTATATTGTGAAAAGGTTAAGTAGCATCGAGAATCTGTGGTTGAAAGTGACTAGGCGATCTCATGCTCATGGTTGATACGTTTGTGAGTTATCGCGTCCGATTTTTGCGTAAAGAAAAAGTCCAACAGGTTTTTTTTGATGACAGCGAACAAGCCAAAAAATTTGCGGAAAAACAATCGAGCCTAATTAAAATTGATAAGGTATTGATGTATAGCTTTCGGGGGTAGTAAGACTGATGAGGCGGTCTGTCAAACGCGCCTCATCCCTCCTAGAGATTACTGAGATTTTGATTTAGCCTGCTCTCGATAATGATTTAATACAGCATTTAAAATCGTACTGACTGCAGCGGATATAGCTGCCGAGATCATAATGATTGTGGTTACTTCAACTGAGCTTAATAGTTCACATTCCATGATGTTTCCTTGCTTTTAATTCCCACCGCTGACCAAAACAACGCCCTCAGACTCGTGACGGATACAGATATGATGGGTTCTGTGAATGTAATGCCAGCACTCCGCCACAATACTATTGTACCGGCTTGGGGCGGATGCCCAATATGTAGCATGCCACCTGATAGGAGTGTTAACAGGGTCAACTGTTGAATCCCAGCTTTTGCGCGGCTTCCGTATTGATAGCGTGTCTAACTCATCTGCGGTCGGTATGCGCCAGCTTGAAGATCCACAGAGAGATTCTCTGTTGCTTCCGTTCACCAGCACGTTCCAGTCGTCAAAGTAAGCGTTGTGCATCGGATGGGATTCACTAAATGTATCTCCGTCGTGGCGAAAATATTCGTAAACCCAATCGTCAAAATAACCCTCTTCATCACTATAAGGATCCCAGGCTTCTGCACCTATTCCACCCCAATTATAGTATGTACGCATATCATGGATACTGCCATCCTTGGTTTTCACTTCCCACATTAGGCCGGTATGGTTATCGCGCACACAGGCCCAAGGTTCGCTATTGAAATCACCGTTTCCTGTATATAGATTGCCATTGGCGTCTAGGCGCGTGTAGCGACCAATATTTTCTCGCAGTGAAACATATATCCTTCCATCGCTCCGACTAGAATTGCGACGATTTGCGCTATCTGCATCTTCAATTATCGCATAGATATAGTACAGACCTTCCGGCACTGCTGAGGTGTCCCACAGGTAACTGGTATCTGTAGGGTCCAGATCGGCTGTTATCAATATGCGGTATGCGTCCATACCTTCGGGAAAGTAGTAGAGTTTTATCTTGGCTGGATTGCCGGCCTCAGCTGTCCAGGTAATCAAAAAACTGTTGTCTGCGTATTGTAGAAACGCAGGCGAAGTAATGTTAATTTGCGGCCAACAGTCTTTTGTAATGTGCTTGAACAGCTGTTTGTTGCCGAAGGGGCTGTCCAGAGCCTTGGAGTAGTTAGCTGCTATACCCTCAGTTGGACTCCAGCCAAACAGATCAAAATCGACACCGATATTTAAGCCCAGGCTGGCTGTAAGCCCATGCATTAGATCACCTGTAGCGCGAACACAGCGATCAGTAAACGGATAGCTTGCACGGGTTGTGCTTTGTATATCTACGCCAGAATAGGCGCGCATTACTACTGGATAAATTCCGAGGGTGTAAATAGCGGGTGCTACACCGGTGTAGATTTGCGCCTGTCCGGATCCGCGAAAATCAGCGCTAGTTACCCAATTTTTATTGCTTGCAGTGGCGTTTAGTTGATAATCATCATCACGCGGGCTAAGTACCATTTTCATGCTGTTTTGACTGTCTTTGCTCATATCAATAGCGCCCAGAGCTGATATTTGCATATCAGCGCCCATGATTAGGTAAATCTCTAGGGCTAGGGGGGTCAACACGGTTTCACCAGTCTCTTTTGTTAATGCAACCTTTCCTATGCCAATACTTAATTTCGCAAGGCACACATCTGTTGGCTCCCACGCCGCACCACTAATTTCGACGCTGCCAGAACCCATCTCGATACTGTTGCCGCATAGATATTTGTTTTGCTGCTTTGCTCTGTTGGCTATTTCTACGGCACTGAGTTCAATCTCCTCCAGTGCGGCGTCGATATTAAGCGCTTGTTTTAGCTGATAGTTTAACTCCAGACTGGTATGCAGTGCATTCGGATTAAAGCTGTCGTAGTCAAATTCATATTTGATGCTTGGCTCACCCAATGTCACACCACCGCTAAGTTTAAGGCTGTTGTCGCCGTTGCGATAAACCATCAACTCATTCAGCTGCAGCGATATGTTGCCGCCACTGTCCCAGCCGGCGGTCACTGAGGGAGGATCTGGAAACCAATTATTGTTAGTGGTGCCGCCCACCGAGGGGCGCTGTATATCCGGGGTGACAAAGTTGATCAACTGCTTTGCGGCCGGTTTTGAATGCTGTTGCGGTGCTGTTTTAACGGACGGTTTGTTGGTTGTATTAACCACCACATCATTCATAGTGGGTTTAAGTGGCGTATCAATTTTAATCGACACTTTGCCCATCACTTCATCAAAGGTGGGTTGAGTATAGGTTACAGTGGCCTGGTTGTTGTTGATTGTTACTTCCTCAATTTTCATTGAAAAACCGCTCTCCAAGCCCTGCCCAGGCGGGATTACGATTATGCTGTTCTGTTGCCAGGTTGAAGGTACGGCGCTGGCCGCAATTTGCATACTGCCCTGGTTGCCATTGTGCATGATCTGAGTGATTTGCTGTTGCTGCTGCTCAGTAACTTCGATAACTGCCGGGGCTGTCTCTACTTGATTATTCTCGATGCTGATCACGTAGGGTGCATAGCTTGTATAGCGCTTGCCGTGGCTGGTCAGTACGGCATAGATGTAATAATTGCCAGCGGGCAGGGTTGAAGTGTTTAAATCATGGCGCAAATCATTGGCATTGACATTATCTATTATCAAGGTGCCGTCATAACCACTCTCATTGTCATCGTAGTAAATTGACAGGGTGGGATTGTCGTAAACCTCCTGCAGTTCCCAGATCAGATAGTATTTCAGTTCACTATCAATAGTGTGATCATCGTGGGTAAAAATTAATTGTGGATTAAGCGTATTTGAGACGGTTTGGGCAACAGACCAATCACTGCATCTATCATGCTCCCACCATGCAAGCCATAACCACCAAGGTTTGGCTTTACAGGCCAGGATTTTCAGTTGCAGTTCATTGAGATTCCAGCCACGCTGCTGATAGTTATAGCTGGCCTGTGTGCCTTCATTGTCCTCTATATGTTGCCACTGACCACCCAGGTAGGCATAGACCGGATAGTACTCGGCATCTTGAGTGGTACTCCAGTTCAGTGTTATATCGGTCTTTGATAACTCAACAAATAAACTTGGAGTGCCGGGTATAGGATCAACCCTGGGGATAACCGGCTCGGGAGACGGTTCGGGGGGCGGTGGACTCATGGCAGAAGTATTAGCAGAGGCCATAAGGGACAGTAAAAATAATATATATATGCGCATTGGATCTCCTTGTCATTGCGGCGATTTTTAGAACTGGGGTGTTGAGAAGCGTTCAGGAAAGGAAAAGCCGCCCACAAGACAGGGGCATCCAAGGAGAAACTACCGCTCCATTCTACTAAGAATAGTTAAATATCTACCCTTTAGCCATTTTTTCTGCGGAGATCGTTTTGACTAAATCGCGCAACAGTTCAACTCGCTCAGATAGCCAGGTGAGTTCCTCTCCGGTGATTTTATAAGCATGGGAATAGCGGGCTTCAATATAGGCTTTTTTCAACAACTGAAATGCCCGGCGGTCAATTTTTTTGGCCTGTGGAAAAATTTTAGCCACGCGGCGATCTTGCTGAATACACAGCGCGTTAAGGTGTTTCAAGTCATGGGTGTGGGGCTTGTAATTTGTTAGAACTAACAAGAGACAAGCGTAAAAACGCTCGGTAGCCTGGTGCAGCTGAAAGGCTGCGTTATTGTATTGTTGTTTGCCGAGGCAGTATTCAAATACATCGAGAAAGGTGCAGGCCGAGGGATACCATTGCGTAAAGTGATCGCGGGCTATCGCTTGATATTCTGTGGCACTGAGATCCCCTGGCTGGGCTAAAGGCTTGGTGCTAGATTCGTATAGAACAACACCGCTTTTGCGTATGTCTTTAAAAAAGTAATGGCCCTTTTTAAGGGCGTTATTTACTTCCGCAGATGTATGAACGATAAAATTAACCTGCATGGGAATTTTCGCTCTAAGGCGCTCTTCGGCAGTGTGCCAGAGATTGTGATTGATCAGTTCGCGGCGGTTGATGATGATTAGAATGTCGTAATCGCTCAGGTAGCCGGTGATACGATTTGATACGGCTTTGCCCGTGGCGCGGCTGCCGAATAAAATAATTTTTACGATTTTGCTGAGTTTTTTCTTCCCTGTTGCGAAGTTAGTGATCTGTTCAAATTCGGCGCGCAGCGTCTCGACGATGGTAGTCGCTGCGGTCTGTTCGGCTGTAGAAAGTTTAGTAATGGTTTCCATCTGAATCAGGGCATAATCAGGAAAAGTATAAATTATTCGTCTATAGTATTTGTCGGGGAGCCTCTCAAAATACAATACCCGATCGGGAAATATGAGAGTAAGTTAGGTTGCTTATTCCAACTCCCCACTTTTTACTTTTCGGAGTGCAATAATAGCATCCAGCTCAGTTTTGGTAAGACCATGATTTTTCGCAATGGCACCTAAAATTGTTGCTTTAGCCCAGTCGGGGTTAGCTTTGAAGCGCTCGGAAATGCTGCTGACATTAATATTCGCGTGATCTGCAACATATTGATAAGATTGCGCGTAGTCGTAGAACTCTCCGAGATCGAGAGTATCAAGCAGATTTTTGAACTTCGGCGATTTAAGGTATTTTTTGTCTGGCATTTCATAAGTATAACTTATTTTCGGCCTCAGTCCTTTTTCTTGTTTTTTTACCCCGGGGATTGCGCTTTGACCAAAAAATTGTATTTTTGATGGATCAAAAGAGCGTATAACAACTCTATTAAACTCGGCGCGAATCAGCACAAAGGAGAGCGGCGGGAACCCAAAATGCGAGAGCCAGTCTGCTTTGAAGCTGATGCTTGAGTCAGGTTGGATGTGTGAAACTTGGACGATGTACGGCTTATCGTTGCTACTATCCATGACTATTACTGCTCCCGTTAAAAACTAGATGTCGGGAGCGTAGCAAAAGCAACAAGTACTTCTCGGCTATTTCCACTTAAAGGGTCTTGTATTCGCCAAGGCTCCCGACAAAAAAGGGGAGTCGGAGTTCGGAGTATAATCTTGTTGAGTTGCTACACTCTCCACAAGAATAGATCAAGATGCCGTAAAATCAAGGAAAGTTATGTGCGGTGTTTTAAAAGCGGGGAAGCTTACGGTCATTGGCAACGTAAAAACCGTAGTTAATAGACTTAAAAGAAAAGGAAAACCTTGAAAAATAGCAAGGTGTGAAGGTCGGTATTGCTATTTTTGCAGTTATATGTGGTACTTGGTTTTAGCTATATAACAGCCTACCAACCCAGTGGCAAAAAAAGTTCGTGCGTTGCACATGTTATCTATCGTGCCTGGTGTATTGCTCCCTGCATTAAGAAAGGCTGCGGCAGCGAGCAATACGCAGAATGCTATTATCTTGAATATAGCTAATGGTTTTGTGGATATGTGTTTATTGCTCGTCATATCTGTATTCATAATAGCCATAGTCGTAGTAATAACTGCTGGATTTCTTTTGTAGGCAGTTAAAGATTATGCCTTCAATTTTGATGCCTTGAAGATCAAAACGGTCGTTCGCGGCAAGAATCTGCCGCACGGTGCAGGATTCAAATCGGGCTACCATAAGGGATGCGCCAGCGTATTTACCGATAATAGAGGCGTCGGTCACAGCTAGAATGGGCGGGGTATCAATTAAAATAAGATCGTATTCAGCTTCCAACCCAGCTAGCATTTGCTTAAATTGCGGCCCCATCAGCAATTCGGAGGGGTTCGATGGGGCTTTTCCTCTGGGAATAAAATCAAACCCTGGTATGTCTGTGGATTGTATAGTCTGCTTAACGTCTTTTGCGCTATCCAGCACATCAGACAGACCGACATTGCCTCTGCAGCCAAACCGCTTGTGTAATAGGCCTTTGCGCATATCTGCATCGATTATCAACACTTTTTGGCCAGCCTGGGCTGTCACTGCGCCCAAATTTATGCTGATAAAACTTTTGCCCGCGCCTGGCGATGCGCTACTTATCATCACTATTTTATTGTTTGCGTTCAGCATTGAAAAATACAGGGATGTTCTCAGGCTACGAATTGCTTCGATTGCCAGATCGGCGGGATGCGTTTTTGCTAAGACACCCGGCGTTTGAGTAATCTCTTTATTGCACTTTTTAAAACGAGAGAGCAGCCGGCTTGGCTCTGGGGTGGACTGTTCATTTTCCGACAGCGGAACCATAACCTGAACGGTCAGCCCATTTTGGATTAAATCATTAGGATCTTTGATACCTGGCTTCAAGAAATTGCGCACAGTTACCAAAATCACCCCGGCCATCATACCTAGCAGTGCTGCTAGAACCACAATGAGACTCTTTTTGGGCGCCACGGGTTCCGGCAGTACCTCGGCTTTATCTAAAATGCGCACGTTACCCACGGTGCTGGCTTTAAGGATCGATAATTCTTGGCGTTTATTTTGTAGCGCAATAAATATAGCTTGATTGACTTCAAACTCACGTTTAAGGCGCAGAACTTCTTTTTGGGTTTCTGGCAGATCTTCAATTTTGCGATTAATCTTTTCGCGCTCGCTGAGAAGATTGCGCTGCTGGCGTTTAAATGAAACGTAATTGGGGTGTTGGGGGGTAAAGCGGCGGGAAATATCCGCTTCATTAATTGCCATGGTGCTTATGTCTGCTTCAATTTGCACCAAAACATCCAGAGCGGTTTTCGCTTCCAAGGATAGATCAACGGAGGCGCGCTCATTTTGATATTGATTAAGTTTGTCCTCGGATAGTATTAATTCTTGCTGTACTTTGGGAATCTGTTGGTCGAGAAAGCGCAGGCTTTTTTCTGCTTCTTCAGCCATTCGTTGAACATTTTGAAAATAGTAATTTGCCGCGACTGCATCCACTATTTGAGCGATTTTTTTGCGGTCTGGCCCTTCGATGGATATTTCTATAATGCCTGTGTCCTTGCCCTTTTCCGATACTTGCAGTTGACTCTGTAGGTCTAGGATTTTCTCTAGGCGGTTGGTCTTTGACACGCTAAATTCTGTTTGGTCTGAGGCAGCTAATTTATTGATAAGAACGCTCAAGTCTCCACTGAGCGCCAGCTCTCCCATGTTGCTTTGAATTAATTTTTGATTATCAAACCAAAGGCTGTAACCATTTTCGGATTCAATGCGTATGATCAACGCTTCGCCAATCAGATACTCTGGAATGTCTAGTTGTGAAACCTCGATAGGCAGCTCATCAAAAGCAGCTGGTGTCGGGAGAAACAGCTTAGATTGGGGTTCTACTTGAATAGCCAAGCCCAGCTCATCAACAACCTGCCCAACCACTAGGCGCGATTTAATGACATGCAATTCTGTAGCAGAGGAACTCTCGGTGGCAAAGATCTCTGCCATATCGTTGAGGCCCAGAACGCCAGGCGCATTATCTTCAACTTGAATAATGCCGTTGGCTTTAAAGATTGGGGTCGCCATAGACACATAGAAGAAGGCCGCGAATACAGTTATCACCAAAGTAATGCCTATAATGTGTCGGCCTTCGATGAGAATTGCAAACAACTGCCGCAGATCAATTTCATCATCAAACATTTTTTGATCGCGGCGGTATCCGTCTGTTGACGAACTGGTTTGGGACATGGCGTTTAATTCCTTGTTATTCTTGCGGGCCTTAGAACCTTTATGGGGCGCTTGTGTTTTTGCCTAGTCGTCAGTTAAACGATCCAATTGATAGATGCTGGTGACCGTAGGCAGTAGTTGCTGAATAACTTTGTTCCATCGCGACACCGGTGCCGAGGTGACATAGACCATATCCATTGGCTGCAACTTAAACCTGGTGCTGAGGACCAGCATAGCGCCCGCCGAGGCGTCTAGCTGAAACACATCGACAATCTTGTCTTGAATATAACTGGCCCGGAGTACAAATATACCGCTGGCGCTGGCTTCGTTGATGCCACCTGTATTATTTAGGGCCTCCGCTAAACTCAATCCGTTGCGGCTGATTATTTGTGTCTCGGCTTTAACCACATCGCCCATCACAAATACTTTTAGACTGTCGTGTCTTGGCACATGGATAACGTCGTTGGCGCCCAGCAGTCGGTTTTGTCTCATGTCACCGAGCTGATAGAGCGCATAGAGATCCAGAACCTCCTTGGTTACGCCCTGTTCGTCTTTCGATGTCAGAACTACAGACTGCCAATCTGCATCTGCCGCCAGACCGCCACACGCGTTTAGGGCATCCAAAACCGTTAATGGCACATTGGTAATAGGAACGGCTGAAGGCTTCTGAACAGCGCCAGAGATAAATACACGCTGAGATCGATGGGCGGCGACAGATACATCAACCTGGGGCGCTTCAATGTATTTGCCCAAGTCTGCAGCGATTCGATCTCTTATCTGAGTGACGTCCAAGCCTGCAACTTGTATCTTTCCAATATAGGGATAAAAAATTGCACCGTCGGGATGAACTACATTACCCGTTTCGCCAGCGGATCTAAATTGGCCTGCCGGAATCGTCAATTCGGGATGATCCCAAACAGTGATATTGAGAACATCGCCTATCCCCACTAGATATGTGTAGTTATCAGTTAACGTCTGTAGTTGGGGATTGGCGCTGGAAATTTCATTGCCGCTACTTGCGTTAATTTTATTGATCAGTTCTGGGGTGATTGGGACCAGATTAACCCTATCATCACTGTGTCGACTTTTATGAAACCAGCCAGAGGAGCTTATATGGCCACCTGGCGCCACAGCACATCCGTTTAATAAAACCAGTATCAGCAAAATCACCACTACAAAAATACTTATTCGCAACCATCTGATGATTTTGCGCAACTTCATATAATTACCAATTATAAAAGGTGGATAGTTAGACGGAAAAAAAACCATGTTCACACAAAATTTTGACCACATGGCATGAGTTTCTTGCTTCCAATTTTTTCATGGAGCTACTGATGTCTTTTCTGATCGTGTATAAGCCAACATTCATCTTTTGTGCAATTTCTTTATAGCTAAATCCATGCCCCAAAAAATAAACTACTTCCCGCTCCCTTGGGGTTAATTTGACCATACTAGCCTGTGTTGACATATTACTTCCGTACTATTCATTAAATACTACGAAAATGCATATTAGTATAGGCAGTGACCCTAAAAAATGGGCCGTTTTAATATTTATTTATTAGAATATGACTAACATTACTGGGCCATATGGCCCAGTTGAGATGAGCAAAAAGGGTCAAATACGACGGCTAGGGCAGGGCGCAATTAGGCATTTAGAAAATGCTTATTGTTGATTCAATTTTTGGCTCCAGGCATCGCAAGCCTGTTCGATTTGCCGAAAAACCAAGGCGAACGCTTGATCACTTTTGCCGTAGGGATCGTTAATTTCTTTGTTATCGAGCCACTGCCCCAAGAGCATTATTTTTCCCGAGTATGCCGGGTACTCGCGCATTAAGCGTTGTTGCTGCTGAAATTCCATAACCAATACCAAATCTGTTTCTTGGATCATCTGAGCATTTAATTGTTGAGCAGCATGATTATCTGGCTTAAGGCCATTAACGCTCAATTGCCGCCCTGCATTGGCTTCTATAGGCTTACCGACCAGCGCTTTTATACCAGCCGAAGATACGCTCAAGCGGGTACATTTCGATTTCAGGATTAACTCCGCGCTGGGACTGCGGCAGATATTTGCGGTGCAAACTATGAGGATTTTTTCGAAAGGCTGTTTAGTCATGCAAAAACCGGTATTGCTATTTTTGCAGTTGAATGCAGCGCTGCGCTTCAGCCATGGCTGCAGCGGTGTCAAAATTCGCGCCAGCTTCGCGTAGAGCATCAAAGTGTGAGACGAGGCTGTCAGCGATTGACTCGCAATCCTGGGCTTTCTGATAAGCATACTGGCCCGCTAATTCATCGCCTGAATTGCTGTCTACACCGCCAAAATATCGCACTGATTCGCAGCGATTTAGCGTGTTAATGTGACCGGCGATTGTGTAGATGCAACTAACTTCAAACAGCAGGGGCGAAATTGCAGGGTTTTTCAATGCCATAATTCAGCCGACTTACGCAAGAAACTTCTGGACACTATACCTGCTGTTTATTCAGATGTGAATTTTATATTTCTTCGGCTTACTTTTAAGTTAGTGAAGCCCCACGGCGGGTTTTGTAAATATACTAAAATTTTTAAAAATGCGGGAAAAAAATTAATCCCCGCCACATTTGCTGGAGGAGGGGCCTAACAGGCCTTACTACCACTTCCCCGTTCCTCTTTTAACCGACTTTCTACTTTTCTAGTCGCTAGGATTAGCTCAAGCTCATCTCTTGTCAGCTTACAGTGATTTGCTATTACGCCGAGGATAACAGTTCTGGCCCATTTTGGATTTTCTCTGCAGCGTTTGGGGAAATTTGAACTTGTGTTGATTCCGGAAACGTCAGTGATAAATGTGGCGGATGGAACAATTTCCCAAAATTCGCCTAGCCCTAGTTCATCGAGAATCTTTTTAAAACTAGGGGATTTATTATATTTCCTTTCCATCCGTGGAGTATAGCATAGGCCCCCTGGCGGGGGCGGTTAGGTTATACAGAAAAGCCCCACAACTGTGAGGCTTTTTATTCACACCCCCACGTTCGTGGGGAAAGTATTTGCACAATCGCAGATACATAAAGTAACACCCCCGCGTTCGTGGGGAAATGCTCGTTCGGATCTCGCATCCTCACCCATATCGGGGAACACCCCCACAATTGTGAGGAAAATTGTTACACCAGAAAATATAGCATAAGCTTTTATGCTTTATAGAATAGAATAACAGTCTAATTAAAGTAAGCATAACAGACTTCAGTGTCTGTGCCATAGGATCTATGTATGCACTTTTCACACATGCCGTCGCAACTCATATATATCGGCTCTTGACCGCAATAACACGGCTCCCACAGCTGCCCCTTAAAATATTTCCTTGATGCTCTTTTTTCTGTCCACGTTTTTCCAAACCTAGTAATTTTTTGACCAGAAATTTCATCGCCGATTTCGCAGGTGCCTACTACGACTTTAATTTTTTCCATGGTTTAATTCCTTTTAAAGTAGGTGAAGCCCCCTAGGGGCGGTTGGTTTAACGAATCAAACTTCCGTGAATCGCTTTAAGTTTTTTGTATCTTTCATAAAACATTTTGCCACCCGCAACTGTATCTGGTTCATCAGGCCACTCACACATAATGTAATCAATGTCGGCTCTGTGATACAGTTCTCCCGCGAACCATTGCAAAACATCTACGTCAACTAGCGTTGATGGAAAAACATTTTTACTCTTTACCTGTTCACAAAATTTAATGAATCGAGTTTTTATGTCGCTAGGAAGATCGTCTTGAGTGCGATCAATAAATTCATCTACCGCACTCCGCGCATACTTGTTCACAGTGAACCTGATTCCAAACTTTACTTTTCCCATATCATTAACAGCTTCCCCCGATTTCCAATTTCTATGTATTCTTTCATTGCAACTCCTTTATTTTTACAAAATTTTAACGGTTAGACCGCTATCATCATCATTATGCTCAAGCGCCCCCCGCGGCATAGTCGTGCGAATAACAGCATTTTCCGGAATATAAGTGTACCAATTTTTTCTTGAACCCCCCGTTTTTGGTGCGCCAGCAACAAAAGCAACTTTGTCGGCAACTTTCGCACCACTGTCTCTGCCGGTCCCACCAACAACAAGCGGTACACCGCAAAAGCAAACCATACTTTGCCGCACGTCTGCTGGCGCGTTTGAGGTGTTATAGTCACTGACCTCACGATTTGTAGTGATTTCTACTTCGACAAAGTCAGAGTTGTACTTGATATCGAGCAGTTCAACTTCCTCTTCTACTAAAGATGTAAAGATCCATGCCTGCTCTTCTTGAATCCACCGCCCGCCTAGGGCCTTTGCTTTTTCTACTAAAATTGAATTAAACGGGGCTTTAAGAGAGCAGACACCTGCCTGTTCTTGCTCTTCTGCTTCGTGTGAAAGTTTATAGATGACATCAGTGCCATATTTCGATTTGATCGATACGTCAACTAGATCAAGCTGGTGATCACCTAGCTCTAAATTTTCGCTGTTTTTATCGATCAGTAGCTTACACTTAAATCCGTTTTCCTTTTCGATGACAAAATACTTTCGATTTTTTTTGATAACTGCAAATTTATGTAACATTGTAAATTCCTTTTAGGTTGTTAATTTAATATAGTATAAATGCCCCCCTTGCGGGGGGCTGCTCTCTTTTAATGCCGATAGCAGAGCGGCGCTATCATACCGCTGGCATTACCAGGCGGTCCCACGA
>Ga0213866_10002166_pt1 | contig 14065 bp, 13 predicted proteins | sample PICome_11_FD_160079 | JGI IMG/M metagenome (GOLD analysis project Ga0213866, IMG submission 160079) | Coastal seawater microbial communities near Pivers Island, North Carolina, United States - PICO284 | ecosystem: Environmental > Aquatic > Marine > Coastal | place: USA: North Carolina...
TATTAGTAGTAAAATCTACATCAGTTAAATCAGCAATTTGTGTAGTAACTACTGGTTGTTGGAAACTGTAAGTGCTATCACCATCTGATGTTAATACTAATCCACTTGTAGTAGTTGGTGTGTTAGTGGTAAAATCTACATCAATTGCCTTTGATAACTCAATCACAGCATTCCCAAAAATTTGTAAGTCAGTAGTACTAATGGCCTTACCAATCATACCAAATGTAGTAGGAGTTGTAGTTAGTGATCCAAAGGCATCAACATAGTAAATACTATTTGTTGTAAGTCCTGTTTGACTTCTATTTATAGCTCCAGGTAAATCAATTATTCCTGTAGCAGTATCTGCAATATCTTCTGCAGCAATACCTATCCAATTTGAAAGAATAACTAAATTATAAATGTATGCTTTACCAGATTCTGTCCCACCTGCATCATCTTCACGTTGCGCACCAACTATGGCATATGATTCGGATATAGCAACTGAAAAACCAAATCTATCCTCTGCTGATGTATCATATGCATTTGGATTGTCTAGGGTATAAAGTAAATTTCCTGTTATAGTGTCAAATATGTATGCTTTACCAGAATCTGTCCCACCTGCATCATCTTCCCTATATGCACCAACTATGGCATATGATTCAGATATTGCAACTGAATAACCAAAAAAATCACTTACTGATGTATCATATGCATTTGGATTATCTAGAGTATGGAGTAGATTTCCAGTCGAAGTGCTATAGATATATGCTTTACCAGAAGTAGTTCCACCTGCATCATCTTCAGACCATGCTCCAACTATGGCATATGATTCGGATATTGCAACGTCATCACCAAATCTATCACCCGATGTTGTATTATATGCATTTGGATTGTCTAGAGTATAAAGTAGATTTCCTGTCGAAGTGTCAAATATGTATGCTTTACCAGAATCTGTTCCACCTGCATCATCTTCGAACCTTGCTCCAACTATAGCATATGATTCGGATATTGCAACTGTTTGACCAAATTGATCATTTTGTGATGTATCATATGCATTTGGATTGTCTAGAGTATAAAGTAAATTTCCAGTCGAAGTGCTATAGATATATGCTTTACCTGAATTAGTGCCACCTGCATCATCTTCATTATACGTTCCAACTATGGCATATGATTCGGATATTGCAACGTCATCACCAAATCTATCATCTGCTGATGTATCATATGCATTTGGATTGTCTAGAGTATGGAGTAAATTTCCTGTTATAGTGTCAAATATGTATGCTTTACCAGAAGAAGTTCCACCTGCATCATCTTCATTATACGCTCCAACTATGGCATATGATTCGGATATTGCAACTACATAACCAAATCTATCCTCTGCTGATGTATCATATGCATTTGGATTGTCTAGAGTATGGAGTAAATTTCCTGTTGAAGTGTCAAATATGTATGCTTTACCAGAACCTAAACCACCTGCATCATCTTCAGACCATGTACCAACTATGGCATATGATTCGGATATTGCAACCGAACGGCCAAAAAAATCACTTACTGATGTATTATATACATTTGGATTATCTATAATTGAAATCCCAGCAGATACAGTACCATTCGCATTTAAACGAACAACATCTCCTGCACTAATGGATCCAGATGCAGTAAATACTTTTTGACCGCTTCCTATAGTATCTAAACCTATACCATTTAATAACAATGCACCGTCTGTTGCTAAAGACATTGTTAAATTGTTATTATAAGCAAAATTTAGTGTATCTTGAGCATCCATGGATATTGTCCACTCCATGGATAAATCTCCTAACACTGTAAGGGTGTTCGCCCGTGCAGTGCCTGTTACATCTAATTCTACACCTGGATTATTATTTTTTATGCCAATTTTACCATCTGTTGCTATAGTAAGTGCATCACCATTAAATGTTAAATTGCCTGTAAGATTTAAATTTTGCTCTAGCATTTCGCCAGATATACGTCCTATTGCCACTCATTTTTCCTTACTTGTCAAAGTTATGATATACTGTTATAGGTTTGCCTAAATCAGGAGCGGACGTAAATTCTAAGTATTGTCCAGTTGGTCTTACTAAACCAGTTCCCAATGCCTTACCTTGCACAGTGTACACATATGCCTTACCACTTGTATCACCTGTACTATCATCTTCTTGATATGCACCTACTATCAGATGAGTGTTTGATACAGATACAGCAGCTCCGAATTGATCATCTTGTGCAGTACCAAACCCATTTGGATTAGCAATATCGCCTAATCTTTCTCCTGTAAGTAAATCATAAACATACACCACGCCGCTATTTGTACCATTGGCATCGTCTTCAACATGAGAGCTTACTACTGCATAGACATCAGATATGCTTACTTTAAAACCAAATCTATCTTCAGTAGCTACTCCAAATGGATTAGGGTTTACAATGCCTCCAAATTCATCATTTAAAAATTCTTCTTCTGCAGTAACACCATCCCAATCTGGATTATTGTAAAATAATGGATCTAATGTTGTAGGAGAAACAGGATCATTAGCTGGTAATTCATAAATATAAACTACACCTTGATCTATTTTGCTTGTAGCATCTTCGTTGTACGCTCCTACTATAGCATATCTATTAGAAATGTCTATGCTGTATCCAAAACCATCATCAACTGTTGCTGTATTAGGATTTGTTAAGGTGTATAGTAAAGTTCCTTGTATATTGTAAATATATACTTTATTTTGATAAGTAGATCCTGATATAGGATTTGTACCAATAATTATATAATTGTCACTAATTGCTACAGTAGATCCAAACCAACTTCCTGCGGAATCTGGATTTGGTATAATTGTATTATTTGGCAAATTACTTAGATTAAATAGATATGCTGCACCTACTCCAGTTGTGATATTGTCTTCATTAGGTGCTCCTACAATTAGATGCGTATCGGAAATTGAAACTGAGTAACCAAAATAATCAGTTGCATCTACTCCTCCTGTATTTGGACTAGTAATTGTATAATCAGGTACTACTGGATTTATGTTTGCTAGATCATACAAATAAATTTTTCCAGAATCATTTCCTAATCCTACTCCTGCATCATCTTCTTGGAATGCACTTACTACAGCGTATGTATTGCTTATAGATACAGCAAACCCAAACAAGTCTTCAGTACCACCACCATAAGGATTAGGATTATCTAATTGATGTAAAAGCGTTCCTGAAATGTCAAAAATGTAAGCTTTTCCTGATTCGGTAAACGTTGGGTCATCTTCTTTATATGCACCTACTAATATTAAACTTGATGTATCATTATTATTAATTGCCACGCTGTAACCAAAAAAGTCTTCAAAAGTAGTTCCAGCGTTTCCATTTGGATTCTTTAATGTAAGAATTTGATCAACTGATAGATCTATATTGGCTGTAAATATTGTTCCTGTAGAATTAGCAGATGCCCCTACTTTTGTAAAATCTGTTTGTTTTGCAGGATCTGTTCCGAGATTTGTAATAATGTATTCTTCTCCGTTTACAAGATAAAATACTTCTACTTCATCACCAGTTCCCGTAGAAAAGGGATTTTCTACCATGATAAAATTTGTAGGAGCAATTTGGAATACATTTTCTACAAAAACAAGTATGTTGTTAGCACTCAAAGGAACAGGAAATGCTGCATCGTTACTTAATAAAGGTCCAAAAATTGTTTGTACTTGATCGCCTAAACTCATTAATTGTTTTGTAATCAGACCAGGTTCTTTAAATCTAACAACTTGCCAAACATTATTAGCATAAAACTCAAATTCATTTATAGTAGTATTATATCTAACCATACCATTTACTGGTAACGTTGGTTTGGTAGCTGAGGTTCCAGTTGGAATAACCATAACATTTGCATCTATAGATGCAAAATCATTACTTGCATTATATTTGTAACCTTTACCTGTGATGCTACGACTATTTGTTGTATGTTCTTTTATTAGTCTCATTAAACTTCCAAATAGCTTACGACTGCTCCTAAATTTGTTAAATTTAATACAGGGTCGTTTGGTTGCGCTTGATATGTATCAACAGCTGGTTCAGCAAAAATTACAAGTCTATCACCTTCTGCTAATACAATTTTTTCCGTGTCAAATGTAAATGTTTCTTCTGGAGCAAGAGTTAAATTATTAATCACTCTGCTATTGTTAATTCCTGGTGTGGTTCCATCTGCTATAGGATCACCATTTGCGACCAAGTGCATGTTAAATGTTGCACTATCAGTAGAGCTATTGTTGCAAACCATTACTGTTGTAATTGCATAACTTTCACCAACTCCAGGTTCTAATAAAGTTAGGTCTGCATTTTGTAATCTAAAACCTTTTATTGCCATATTGTGTCCTTAAAAAAGCATACTATATAAAATTGATCTATTTTTACTTATAATTTCGTCGTTAACATTGCTTTTATTAATAAAATATAAACCAGTATTACCTGTTCCTTTTGTTTTGCTATAAAGTTTGATCCCAGCTGCTGGAGCAAACGGGTCTATTCTAACATCATCAGCATGGGGAGTTTCTGTTAGTTCTAATACATCATCAATTTTAACCGATGCTACTCCAGGAGCACTTAACTCTAAATCTACATCTATTGTGTTTGTTGTGATAGTTGCTGCGGTAAATTTTAAACTATTAAAAATAGTTCTATCGTCATAGACTGTAAATCGTACATTACCGTCAATTTTTGCTTCTGCTCTACTTTCTGAACCATCTAAATCAAAATCATATACTCTAAAATCTGTGTCAAAGTTTTCTATACCAGATTGAACTCCAATGGTGTTAAACGCATATCTAACATAATCAACAACTGCCTGCGTATTCGGAATGCTATCACCGTCTAAAATTCCATCATTACCGTTGTCTAATATGTTTCCGTTAACGTAATTAAATATCTTCTCTTCATATGCAACACTATTTGTAACAGAAATAATTTCGTTACCTACGTCTATCCATAATGTACCTGGACTTTTAATACCAGCTACTTGAATAGGTCTAGTGATAGATAAAAAGCCGTTATCTTCTTCAAATGTAAAGGCTCCAAAACCTGTTTCACCGCCAGCATTCCAATTTATTGATTCATTAAACGCTATTCTAACTCTATTAGCGTTTTCACCTCGATCTATTTCAATTCCAGCTTTGCCATTATTAGCTATTATTCCAGCTATACCGCTGCCATCTTCATATTTGTTCAAAACAATAATATTATCAAGAATATCTGTATTTTGTGAATTTACTGTGGTTGTTTGACCTTTTACTAATAAGCTACCATTTACTACAACTTCGCCAATTAGATTGCCATTACTATCTACTTCTCCTCGACTTGTATCAAGGATGATATTTTTACCAGATTCAACTTTAACAATATAATTCCCGTTTTCTACATTCAAAACTTTTGACATATTTTATTCCAAAATATGTAGGCACAGAGTGCCTACATTTACCTATTATGCATTTTCAGCAAAATCAGTAGCATTCAATCCAGCATCGTCGTCGCCGGCTTCTTCTACTTCTACAGCACCATCATCTAGAGCTGTTGAGAAGTTCCATGGAATTGATTTTCCGTCATAAGCATTTGCCCCTGTAGCAGTTGGAGCAATTACTGTCATTTTTCGTCCAGCAATTTTTTTACAATTGTATGTTTCTCCGTCGTCTGCTTTTACGGATATCGACATTTCAGTACCAGTTAGTGTTGCAGGTAACTTGCCCCAAGTTAGCATTCTGTCATAAGTTGGTGTGCCACCTGTGTTAATTTCTGCTACTCTAAATTTTTTGCTGCCTAATTGCTTTACAATGTATCCTTGTACAACACTTGCTGTTCCCCAGAAATCAACTTTGATTTCTTTACCTGCTGCAGTAGGTGTTCCAAAGAATTTTTTATTAATTGGTCTTCCCATTTTTTTCTCCTTGTTAGAAGTCCGATCCGGGTTCTATCCGGTACGCTGTGGGTCAGCATAAGTCCACCCTTGTGGCACACTATCGTACAAAGTATTTATCAAGTTTTATGCTTGTTTTGTTTTTGTTCTAACCATGCTTTTTTTGCCCAATTTGGTAGATCTTTGAAGCGATAGTTGGTTAACCCTATTTGTTCATTTTCGTCTTGATCTGCTAATTCTGTGTGCATTGCTTGCTCCTGTAATCTTTTATTGCTGCTTTTATAGCATCTTCTGCTAAAACTGAACAATGGATTTTTACTGGAGGTAGTGATAATTCTTCTACTATTTCTGTATTTTTAATTTCAAAAGCTTCATTTATTGTCTTGCCCTTTACCCATTCTGTTGCTAAACTGCTACTTGCAATAGCCGATCCGCACCCAAACGTCTTGAACTTAGCATCAACAATTCTATCATTTTCTACACGAATTTGTAATTTCATAACGTCACCGCATTCCGGTGCACCAACGAGTCCTGTACCAACATCTGTTGCCGATTTATCTAAACTGCCAACATTCTTAGGATTATTATAATGTTCTAATACTGCGTCTGTGTAAGCCATGGTTTTTTCTCCATAAAAAAAGGTTCTATAAAAGTATTTATAGAACCTAATTTTATTTTCAGTAAAAAATTATTAGCTGAAACTTACGTTTGAAGCTGTAATTTCTACTTTATTCAAGTAATCAGCAGCATTACCAAGAGATGAAGCTGTATTTGTTAATTCTACATATCCATATCTTGTCATAAAGCTAACTACTGGCTCGAATGTAGCTGGATCAAGTACTGTTCCACTGCTCATCAATGGAATGTATGGACAGTAGAATGCAGCAGCATCGCTTTCACTTGAACCTTTGTAACCAATAAGTACATCAGTGTCATCACCTGCATATGTATCAACATATACTTTCATAGCATTATTTAATGTACCAACAAACTTTGTATTTGTAGGAGCTTCAAATGTGCCTTCTGTTGTTCTAGCAAATGCACTGGTAGTTGCACTTTGTAGAATTGTCAAAGCAAACGGAGAAACAACTGCCCAGTTAGCAGCGCCTCTTCTTGTTCTTTGAGCAACAACGTTTGCAGCTCTGTTAATCAATACTGCTAATGCAGCATGCTCGTCGCCTACGAATGTAGCTGTACCAGACACTGCTGTTTGATCATATGCACCTGTAGAACCACTTAAAGTTCGTAAACTTTGAAGGACTTCTTGATCAATCTCAGCGGTAATTTCTTGTGCTAAAGCTGCCATAATTTCAGCTTCAACATCAATTCCGTGCATTGCTTGAGCATCTTGAGCAGCTTCGAAGGTCCAGCGAGCGCTGAGCTTTCTTGTTTTAGCTTCAACAGTTTGCTTCAAGATTTGAATTGACATTCTTCGACCAGCTTGACCTTCTAAAGAAGCTGTTGCGTCTGGTCTACCGTTTGGATCAGATCCAGTACCGGAGTAGCTGTTAGCGATCTTAAATGGTGATAATGCTTCCTCACCTGCTGTTACATCTCCATTTGACATTGTATCTGAATATCGTACACGGAGTGTATGAATTTGACCTACTGGTCCTGTCATTGGTTGAACACCAACTATTTCGTTAGCAATAACGGTTGGCATTACTCTTCTAATAACTGGTAAAATTACTCTGTTTAGGGTAGCAATATTACCGGCTGCTGTACTTCCAGCGGTTGCACTTTCAAGTAAATGCTTTCTTGTATTTTCCAAAGTCGTTGCCATGACGCTTTTTTTCGTGCCTTGTAGGCCTTCTAGAAGTGCAGCTCTAGTATCCTGCCAGCGACTCTCTAATAATTCTGACATCTCTTATTTCTCCTTAATTAAGTCCTGCAAGTCTACGAATGTCAATGACATTATCCCTTGCACCAGTTGTCATATCTTGTTTTTGTATTTTATTGCCTGTTACTTCTTTGCCTTCTGTTATAATTGCCTTTTTTTGCTCTGGTTTTTTACCGTCAATTACGGTTGGTAAATATCTTTCAAAAGAATTTTGTAGTCTATCTGTTTGTACACTTTCTAATAAATCAAGCATAAGCTCTTTTTGTGCTTTATTTAAAGGTTCTACTAATCCAGAAATAATTTTATTCCTATTAATAGATTCATTTAGACTTTTTACTTCTTTTTGCTTTTTCTGTGTAGCAATTTTAGCTTGCTCAAGAATTTTCTTGGCTTCTATCAATTGCTTGTTTTTAATATCAACAACTTTTAATAGTTTAGATGTTTCAGATTTTTCGTTGAGATAGCTATTGCCATACTCAGCTGCAAACGCTTCAAACAATCGTCTACCAAAGTCATTTTTTCGTGCAGTGTGAATATCTTCTTTTAATTGATGAATTTCTTTATTAAGAACTTTATCAACTAATGTAGATACTTTGTTTGCACTTGTTTCTACAAACTTTGTTTTAATCTTCTTGAAATGTCCTTTAGCTTCTCTAACAAGTCTTACTTTAGTTTCAGCTAAATCTTTCTTATCAATTTGGAACTCTTTAATTTCTGATGCTAGACTTTCAACAATAAAATCTTCTAACATTCTAAATTTGTCCGCCATTGTTTTTTGGTCTTCGTGTAATTCTCTAACTTCTTTTACTAGGCTTTGTGTTACAAAATGCTTCATTACAGTTGCATTTTCTTTCATAGCTCTAGTATATTTGGTTTTTGCTTCAATAAGTTGCTTGCGATCTTCAACTAGTTCGGCCATTTCAGCTTCTAGTTTTTCGCTTACCATTCTATCTACTGCTTCTACCATCAAGCCTTTGTCATGCTCATATTTTTGAGCAAACTCTTCACGAAGTTCTGCAGTAACACTTAGGCGATTTTCTTTCACCTTTGCGTTCCATGCTTCTTCAATTTCCTGGCGCACATCTTCTGAAACTACGTTGTTCTCAAAAAGTGTTTTTAGTGCATCCAACATTATTATTCTCCTATTATTGGAGTCGATTGATCATATTGATCAACGATTCTTTTAAGTACTTTTGTGCCTTTTTATCTTCTCTAGTTGCCTGTGCTAATTCATATGCCTTATATCCACCTCTTGTATTCATTAAATGTTCGTATATAGGAGTTGGATACGCACCAGGTGCGCTAGGTTGTGCTACAACATCTACTGTAATAATTTCAAAATCACTTACATTTCCGCTTCCGTCTTCTGATACATTTCCTGACCCTCTACTTGAAACTCCTAGCTTAACTCCGCTTTCCAGCATTGTTCTTACCAATTGTCCCATAGGCGTTGGAAGGATTTTCATTTTTCCGTAGCCATTTGGACCGTCCATCCACATTTCAGTTATCATGTGGCTAACACGATCCAAATTGACTGTGAGGCCTTCTGGATGATCTACTTCACCGAGAACACTATATCCACCTTGTATCTGCTCGCTGAGAGTTTTGACAGCCCTGCCAATTTCATTTACAGGATAAACACGCTGGTTTGCGTTGCGTACTCCGCCTTGTATACAAATCCCTTTCATAAACAAGTCTTTCCCTTCGTTGGCATTCTCAACGATAACTCCTGCTTGGTCAAAGGTCAAATGCTCTCGTAGTAAATTCATCTATAAGTCCTTATTATTTTGCTCTCTTTGGAGCACCGTTTAATGGGCTTCCAGCACCTTTGTCGGCTGACTCTGGCTTACCTTTTCTTTCAGCACCGTGTCCTGCAGAATGTGGTTTCATTGCAGGTGCTTTCTTATTTCCTGGAACATTTACATTACCTGTAGACATGTCTTTTGGATTTTGATCACTTACTGGGTTACCATGTAGATTACCTTTGTTAGCTTCTACACCGGCTTCGGTATCGGCTCTTAAGATGTTTTGAGTAGTTCCACCCATGTCATTTTTTCCAGCTACTGGCGACTTGGTGTTTGTTCCGTTGTCTCCCATTTTGCCAAATTGATGATACTGCTCACCGCCAATTTTGTTTACATATTCGCGCATGAGTTCTGCTTGACTCAAATTTTTTCTTGACTCATAGTTAAAATTTTCTTCAGGCATTTCTTCTTCGTCGCCCATATCCATGTCGCCTTCTTCGTCGCCCATATCCATGTCGCCTTCTTCGTCGCCCATATCCATGTCGCCTTCTTCTTCGTCACCCATGTCCATGTCGCCTTCCTCACCGGCTAGCATTTGCTCAAACTCTGCTTTAAGATCGGCTAATTCTGCTTCAAGATCTTTAATATCATCTTGTGTTACAGGTTCGTCACCGTCCATGTCAGCATCCATATCCATGTCACCTTCTTCGTCATCCATGTCCATTTCCATGTCATCACTTGCGTCTCCGCCCATCATTCCCATGTCCATGTCCATTTCCGGCTCGCCTTCAACTTCAAATTCATCTAAATTAAAGTTTTCGTCTACTTCTTCGTCATCAGCTTCGTCTACTTCTTCGTCATCAGCTTCGTCTACTTCTTCATCGTATGATTCATCTAATTCATCATCGTCTGACTCATCAACTTCTTCGTCGTCTGCTTCATCAACTTCTTCGTCGTCAGCTTCATCAACTTCTTCGTCTTGCTCTTCTTGTAACAAATTTTCATAAATTTGTCTTGATTTTTCCACTACAATTTCATGAAAAAGATCTTCAGCTCTTGCTGTATCTTCGTTTACAAGATACTCGAGCATTTGTTGAAACTTATCAACAGATTCTTGTTTCATAGGACCCGATTTTGCTGTAGATCCTGTTTTTTGACTATCAGCTTTTTCAGCTTGATCTAATTCTTTTTGTTTTTGGGCACTTACTGGCCCTTTTTTGCTACCAGCTACTGGCCTTGCAGCTTCATTAATTCTTTTTCTTGTTCTTTTTTGTGCCATTGATTACTCCTATAAATTTACCAAATGGTAAGGCTGTCATACTATATTTACTGATATTATATTAAAATGTTATGAAATAGGTAAAAAACAAGGTTTTTTTATAAATTAAACATTTTTAAAAAAAAATCTTTCTGTATTGTTTTATAATTTTGAAACGATTCAAAATCAGGTGGATTATATGTATTTGGCTCTATCACTCTTATGAAAGTTATATTTTGGTTATCTTTAATTACCATTTTAGTTTGTCTTGACCAATTACCAAAAAATGTAGCTCCGTCTGAACTTTTTTTATAGTTAGGTGTATTTGCATATACATTATTAAATTTTTTTCCGTTATCTAAACCTTTATAATCAAAACCTAAAATATAAATTTCAAGAAAATTATGCTGGGTTGCAAGCCATAAAGCTGTAGGTCCACTACTCCACCCTTTGCTTGGTTGAAAATAGTTGAAATTGTTCATACGCTCAAATGTCCTGTTTGGATTTGTCCAAACAGTGTTATGGTTTTGGTATCCTGATTTGTTTATTTCGAGTATCATTTTTACATCTACTGCAATTAGATAATCTGGAGAAAACTCTCTGTATAAAGCATTGCAGCCATAAACTGTACCAATACTTTTCAAGGTTGTTAAATCTATTCCTTGTCGAGAAATACCATTACCGAGTACAAATGCTAGATTATGACTCTTATTACCCTTATAATCTTTTGCATCTGGTGTTATGATTTTAGTTTCTTTTTTTTTTGAGTTTTTGCTATTCTACGTTGTTCTTTTATGAGTTTAAATTCTTCTTTAGTGTATAATGATTTATCAATTTTCACACTAACCCTTCACCTGCTGCAGCCGCTTGGGCAGCCATTCCGTACATTTGTCTTACAAATTCAATCTCATTAGCCTTTTCTTTATCATGGAGTTCTGCTGCTTTCCTAGCACGATTAATCTGTTTAAGTGTTAATCTTGTTTTCCTAGTGTCATCTAGATCAACAACAGATTTGTCATACTGCGGTTCGTACCTGTCATCTTCTGCAGGCTCCATGGTTTCTTTGTCATAATAAAATAATTCACGTAGTATCATACTGTATTTATACCGTTGGTGCGGCTCCTGTATCTGCTGGTGCGGCTTCGGCTCCTGGTTCAGGAACTGTTGCGCTTGTCGGAGGTTCACCTTCGCCGCCGTCTTCCATTCCTTCAATATCTGCAATATCTTCTGCACCTCCGACATCTGCAGAAATACCTGCACCACTTATACCAACGCCTCGCATTTCAGCAGCAGCGTCGCCACCACCTGGTTGTAGAGTTTCGTCATTTTCTTCACGCCATAGCCGTTCATTTTCTGCAATTTCTTCTTCACTTAATCCTAGATATCTTTTTAATGCAAAACGATTAGCAATAAATGGTATAGCTTGTATTTGTCCAAATGTACCAATCCTTTGGGTGTCAAGTTCAGATTGTCTATATGCTGCAAAATTTTGAGGAGGACAAAACTTTATATCAAACATTGCAGTATCTATATTCACGCCCTTTTCTAGTAAATATCTTTTAAATTCTTGATCAAATTCTTCTATTAATAAGTTTTGTAATCGTTCACAGTAAGTATTAAATCTCAATTCTTGTATATATGCAGTACCTACTCGACCGTCATTATATTGAGCATTGCTATCGTCGGCACCGGTAGGTAAATAACTGCTAGGTATACGTAAACCTCTTACTAATTTGTTGGTAAAATATCGCAAGTCATCTATTTCGCCTAGGTTAGTTCCGCCTGGAAGGGTTTCAACTTTGCTGCCTCTGCCTTCGGCTGTTTGAGGAAAAAAGTAATCTTCGTTGATTGACAGAGGATTATAGCTACTGTCTATGACGTTTGTTCCTCCTCCTGTCTTGGATGGTATTCTCCGCTGATGGATTTCCGTTTTTACACGCTCAACAAACTGCATTGCAAGATGGCTAGGCATGTTACCCACATCAACATAAAAAACTCTTCTCTCAGGTGCTCTTTGCACTCTGTAAATTATAATTGCATCTTCTAATAATTCTTTTTGTTTGTAAACTTTAAAAATACTTTCTAATAAACTGTTGCCAAAAGGAAAATTCTCATCTAATCCTTCGCTTAGACTTATATGCAGAATATGATCTGCATTCACTGCAATCTCTTCTTGCTCAAGCATAAATCTCGAGCCACCTTGTGTTGGATTAGTTGGTCCAACCATTCCCCTAGCACCGCCTGTTAAGTAACCTGTTCCTCCGCCAGTTACACTGCCATTTGTTTGTAAAGGTTGTGTTGCAACAAGGTCTTTAAAGTTTAGTGCTACATCTTGTACAATGTATTGTTCAGGTTCTTTGCCCTCACTTTCATTTACAATAATTCTATTTACTTTTGCTGGATCAACGTAAAATAATTTTTTTGTTTCAGGATCTCTTAAGAAAAATGTATCTCCATACTTAAATGTATTCCTTACAATCCTAAACATCCTAGTTTCAAATTCTTGTAATTTATACCATTGTTTTAAATATTCGCTTAGTATTTGGACTTCTGTATTAGTAGCATTCTTATAAAATTTAAATTCAAAATGTGTATCATTCTTTTTATTTTTTTGAGTACAAAATTCGGCAAGGATATCAAGGGCAGCATTTACCTCTGAATCCATGTCCATAGTATTGTATTGTCCATATCTTTCAACACGATTAGGTGCTCCAGTATAGATGTCTGGTAAAAAAGAATTATAATTTGATCTTGCTGGTCCTGGCTTGTTTGAAAATTCTCGTCCACTAATAGGACCAAAATCTTCATTAGCAACCCTGTTTTTTGTTACAGGTGTAAAATATTTTTTCCAACTCATCCTATCAAAGCATCCTGATTTTTGTTCTTAGGTTTTATTCTAGCAATTTCATTACTCTCTTTATTTACCTCAATAAGTTCTCTCACTGCACTGATAAGACGTTCGTAATCAGATTCAGCACCTTGATTATTTTGACGATGTGCTAAATCGCCAATCATTGTAGTTTGCGCTTTTAGCTCAGCAAGGATTAAGGTTGATGTGTTATCAGTAGTGTTAGTCTTACCGTTATTGTTTTCGATCGATTTGTTAAAGTTTGCATTATTGCTTAGTTGATGAACTAGTTGGATTTGATTTTCATGTATTTTATTATGACTCATGGTCATTTCTTGTATTGCTGATGTAAGAGTTTGGAAAATCTCTGAGTTATTTCCAACATTTTCTTGCACTACGTTATTTTCATTTTTATTGTCATTTACTTTTTCTATTTCATCTGTTTTGATAGATGTCTTTTTCGTATCTTGTGTTTCGTCTATTTGTGGAACTG
>Ga0213866_10002167_pt1 | contig 14062 bp, 15 predicted proteins | sample PICome_11_FD_160079 | JGI IMG/M metagenome (GOLD analysis project Ga0213866, IMG submission 160079) | Coastal seawater microbial communities near Pivers Island, North Carolina, United States - PICO284 | ecosystem: Environmental > Aquatic > Marine > Coastal | place: USA: North Carolina...
GATGGCTCTCCTGTCACAGAGGCTGACAACAATGCAAATAAAATTATTATTGATGCGCTTAAAGAAATTACTCCAAAAGTTCCAATAGTTTCAGAAGAAACTTATAAAAAAGAATCAGATATACCTAAAACTCCATATTGGTTAGTTGATCCTTTAGATGGCACAAAGGAATTTCTAAATAAGTCTAAAGACTTTACTGTTAATATTGCTCTTATCGAAAATACCGATTCTATTTTTGGAATCATATGTGCACCAGCATCAGGCAAGACTTGGCTTGGATCTAAATTTAATATTTCTAGTTGTGAGGAAACTTCGACTGATAGTTTAAGAATTGTTATGAGTAAAAGCCATCAAACAGATAAAGACAAAATGTTTCTTGATTGCCTAAATAGTTTAAACGTTTCTTATGAAATAATAGAAAAGGGTAGCTCATTAAAATTATGCGCACTTGCTGATAATAGAGCTGATATATATCCAAGATTTGGACCTACTTCAGAATGGGATATAGCAGCTGGACACGCTATATTAAAATCACATGGTGGAAGTATTTCTCAAATGGCCAATGGTAAAAATCTAAGGTACTCAAAAGAGGAAAGCATCCTAAATCCAGCTTTTGTAGCATTTAGAAATAAAGCCATAAAAGACCAATATTTACCAATTTTGAGCGATTTTTATAAAAAGTTGGTATAATTTTGTGTATAACATTAATTAATAATATAATTAATTATAAACAAAATTTATAATTAGTATGGGAACACAGTTACAACCATCTCAGTTAAATAGTCCTGGCAAGGATATAGAATCCTATTTAGCTTCTGTGCACTCAATTCCTATATTGTCTAAAGAAGAAGAGCAGGAATTAGCACTCAAACTGTATGAAGAAGACGATCTAGATGCTGCAAGACAGCTAGTTATTCACCATCTAAGATTTGTTGTTCATATTGCAAGATCATATCAAGGTTATGGCCTTCCCTTGGCTGATATTATCCAAGAAGGCAATGTAGGGCTCATGAAAGCAGTTGATAAATATGATCCACATAGAGGAGTCAAGGTGGTTTCTTTTGCTGTGCATTGGATTAAAGCAGAAATACATGAGTACATTCTTAAGAATTGGAGACTTGTAAAAATAGCAACAACTAAAGCTCAAAGAAAATTATTTTTTAACCTTAGAGGCAAGAAAAAGAGTCTTGAATGGCTTACTAAAGAAGAAGCAGAAAATATTGCAAAAGATCTCAATGTAGAAGTCAAGGATGTTCTTCATATGGAAAACAGGCTCTCATCAAATGATGCTTCATTTGATACCCCCATTCCTTCTGGTGATGATGATGAAATGATGTCACCTTCGCAATATATTGAAGATAAAACATATGATCCTGAGATTATTGTTGCAAATGCTGAAGCTGATGATATGAATCAGAGTGAATTGATTGAAGCGCTTAAAATGCTAGATGATAGAAGTAAAGATATTCTACAAAGAAGGTATTTGGCAGAAGATAAAGCAACATTGCATGAATTGGCTGAAGAGTATGATGTGTCTGCAGAAAGAATTAGACAAATTGAGAACGGTGCATTAAAAAAACTTAAGTCCATAATGCAAAGTGCAGCTTAATTAAAATTAATTATCATTCCCTTGATAAATGCATAACAAATTTCTTCCATCATTTGTTCAAAGAAAAGGTCGCATCACAAAAAGTCAGGAGGATAATCTTAACAACCTTCATTCGTATCAAATAACTTCTTATAGTCAGATATTATCTGAAAAAGATAATTTTAAAGAGATTATCTTAGAAATAGGTTTTGGCAATGGAGAGAATCTAGTTAATCTTGCACATGAAAATCCACATAATTTATATGTTGGCTCGGAAGTTTATATGGCAGGAATTGGCCAAGTTCTTGGAGCAATTAGGGATAATGAATTAACAAACATAAGATTAATTATTGGTGATATAAGATTATTTTTAGACGAAGTTAACCAATCAATTTTTGATGCAGTTCTTATAATCTGTCCTGACCCATGGCCAAAATTAAAACATCATAAAAGACGTATGATCAATTCAGAGTTCTTAGATTTAACTCATAAAGTTTTAAAATTGAGTGGACATCTTTTCATCTCTACAGATTGGGAGAATTATGCTGAATCAATTGAAGAGTCAATTAATCAAAATTCAATCTTTGAAGTTCTAACTTCTTCATCATATGAGCATCTAAAACTTACTAAATTTCAGCAAAGAGCTATAGAAGAGGGCAGAAAAATATATCCGTTTTCACTCAAAAAAATTAGTTAAACGTATTTATTGTATCGTTAAGAAATTTATATCCTTTATCGGTTGCCTTAATTAAATTTTGATCTATTAAGCCATTTTCATAACCATGCTTTAATTTTTCTTTAAAGCTGTCGGGAATGTAAACACCTCTTTTTTTAAGATCTTCAAAAGATACTCCACTCTTAACTCTTAAAACATTCATAGCAAGATCAAGATCATATGAAGAATTATCTACTAGAATTTTAGTTATTTTTAATGGATCACTCATATATGATTCAACTTTTTTTAATTTAATCATTCTAGTTATTGAACTTTTTTTTGTAATTTTGCTGTGGGCGCCTGGACCTATACCGAGATAGTCTCCGTAGAGCCAATAGTTCATATTATGTTTGCTAAATGAATTATTTTTAGCCCAGGACGAAACTTCATATTGAAAAATATCATGTGCATTCAAGATTTCTTTGGCTGAAACTTCCATTAATTCTATAGTTTTATCAGATGGTACATTGAGTTCTCTTTTATAAAAAATTGTGTTTGGTTCAATAGTCAGCTGATAAAGAGATAGGTGGCCAATCTTACTTTTGCAGAAAGTTTGAATATCTTTTTTAAGAGATTCTACTGATTGATTCATGATTCCATATATCAAATCAATTGATGTATTTATTTCTTTAAATTCTGATGCAATTTTAATAGCTTGATAACTATCATCACTACTATGATTTCTCTCAAGAGTAAGGAGCATATTTTGATCAAAGCTTTGAATACCAATGGAGATTCTATTAACTCCAGCTTCAATAATTTTTTCAATATATGCATGGGTTACTTCTTTTGGATTTAATTCAAAACTTATTTCACACCCTTCCTCCAAAAGGCTCAAATCTTGTAAATTTATTACAATCTTTTTAATCATTTTTGCAGAGACTAGTGATGGAGTTCCTCCACCAAAATATACAGATGTAAATTTTCTTTTTTGTATATATTGATCTGAGCCTCTCAAATCTTGATAAAGAGCATTTAGCAGCTTATCTTCATCGCCTTCAGACTTATTTGTATTTATATTGAAGTCACAGTAAGGACATTTCTTCTCACACCAGGGGAGATGTATGTATAGTGAAAGCGGTACTTTACTAGGATTAAAGTTTTTCAAGCTCTTTTATGAATGATTTTGCTGCAATACCCCTATGACTTATCCTATTTTTTTCTTCAGCATTCATTGAAGCCATTGATAGACCGTAACCGTTAGGATAAAAAATTTTGTCATAACCAAAGCCACCATCGCCTGAGCTTCTTATTGAAATTTTTCCGTGAATTTCGCCTATCGAATAAAGAGGGATGGGGTCTGAATATGAGCGAACTCCCACTAAAACACATACATAAAAGGCATCCAGAGAGGAGACATTCTTTTTATTTAATTCAGCAATAATTTTATCTCTATTCTCTTTATCGGATGCGCCTTCACCAGCATATCTAGCTGAATGAATCCCTGGTGTATAGTTTAACTCTGGTACAACTAACCCGGAATCGTCTGCAACAGTAAAGAAATTTGATTTTTTTGAACCATGCCTAGCTTTTTTTAAAGCATTTTCAAAGAATGAAATCCCATCTTCGATAGCATCATCAATTCCTAGTTCTTCTTGGGATATTAGTTCAAAACCATTAAAAATCTTTTTAAACTCCCTTATTTTGCCTTGATTAGATGAAGCAAGAAGAATTTTTTTATTTTTTAGCAAGTAGATAGACCCCCTCAGAGGCAAAAATATTTGGAAAGGTTGAAGCTGCAATGCTTTTAACACCATTGTCGTTAAGGAAAAGTCTTTCATTAATGACAAATCCTTCTTCAACACATAGTGTTTCAAAATCTTTAATTGTACAAAGATGTAGGTTCTTTGTTTCATACCAGCTAGATGGTAGATTCGGTGTGACCGGCATTCTACCTTTAATTAAATCAAACCTGCACTTCCAAAAACCTAAATTTGGCAGAGTGACTATGCATTGTTTTGAAAGGTTGAGCATTTTCCTCAAAGCTAAATGCGGTTCTTTTAGACATTGGATTGAACTTGCCATGATAGCAACATCAAAATTACATGTTTCAAAGTCTTGTATACCTTCATCAATATCTTTTTCTACAACTGATATGCCTTTATCGATACACTGTTGGATTTTATTATGATCAATCTCAACTCCGTATCCACGAATATTTTTTTGATCAATCAAATCTTTTAGAAGGGATCCATCACCGCAACCAAAATCAATAACCTTACTTTTTTCTGGAACCCATGCTTTTATTATATGTGTTAGTGAGGTATTCATTTCGAGTTTAAAAACCCCTTTATGATATTCACAAACCTTTCAGAAGCGAATAAAAAACTATCATGACCTTGGTCACCTTGCAGTATTACGCATGAACACTCAATATCAACATTCATTGCAGCTAATTGAATTTCTTTGCTTCTTTTAGGTGGATACAACCAATCACTATCAAAACCGACTACTAATAATTTAGCTTGAATCTTTTTCATAACATTCTCAAGGCTGCCATTAGTAGAGTAAGAAGCATCATAACCATCCATTGCTTTGGTCATTAAAATATAACTGTTTGCATCAAATGTATCTGAAAATTTTTCACCTTTATACTGGAGATAGTTCTCTACTTCGTAATCAACGGTACCATCTATTTTTGATTTAATATCTTGAAACTTTCTACCAAACTTTTGGTCCATAATTTCTTCAGAAGAATAAGTAATATGTCCAAGCATCCTCGCTGCTTTAAGACCATTTTTAGGCTTAACACCATGCTTTAAATAATCGCCACCCATAAAATTTTTATCTTTTCTTATAGCCTCTCTTCCAACCTCATTCATAGCTATATTTTGTGTGCTCGATTTTGTTGCAGTTGCAAATATTCCAGCTTTTTTTACTTTATTGGGATAAGAGATTGACCATTGAAGAGCCTGCATTCCACCAAGACTTCCACCGACAACCATGTGCCACTTAGAAATACCTAAATGGTCAGTTAGAAGTTTTTGAGAGTTTACCCAATCAGTTACTGAGACTGATGGAAAGTCTTTTCCATAAGATTCGCTAGTCTCAGGATTGGTGCTTAACGGTCCAGATGAACCGGAGCAGCCACCTAAATTATTTGAACAAACTACAAAAAACTTATCAGTATCAATTGCTTTTCCAGGACCAATTATTTCATCCCACCATCCTAATAAAGCGCTATCAGCTGATTTGCCTGCGGCATGATGATTTCCAGAAAATGCATGACAAATTAAGATTCCATTATCTTTATCGGTGTTAAGTTGACCATAAGTCTCTACCATTAAATCAAAAGTATCTAACCTTTCTCCAGATTCTAAATCAAGGCCCTGATCAAATTTAATAAGCTCAGTTTTTGTTTTCATATGAATGATCTAATTATACTCGCTAGCAATATCTCTAATTGCCTTATTAAAATCAAAGCAAATATTGGAGAAAAATCTAGACCACCAGCTGACGGTATAAATTTCCTTATCGGCTCGAGAAGCTTAAAAGAAATTTCTTCAATTATTTTTAGCATTGGATGGGAGTTGTTGGGCGCTACCCAGCTAAGAATCACAGCCCCAATCACTGAAAAGAAAAAAATTGTAAGTGTAGTATTTAAAACCTCAACTAATGATATTAGGCTTAGGGTAATTGCATCATATTGAGATGAGTAAAGAATATAAAAGTTAGAAAACCTAAGCAGAACAGCAATAATAAATATTGTATAAAGTTGATTTGAAAAAATAGATATTTTACCAATAGGCTTATAGATATTTACAAAGGTTTTAACTATTGGGTTGTAGTAATCAATTTTCAGTAAATTAAAAATAAAGAGCAAAATGAATGCATAACTTAAAATTCCTAAACTTAGACCAAATAATTCATTCATTTTTAGAACTCAACTGAAATATCTTTTGCTCGCTTGATTGCTGCAGCTATCCCTTTTTCAAAATTTTGAGATAATTTTGATGATTTAAAACTCTTTAGACCAGCTTCAGTTGTTCCTTTTTTTGAAGCAACTGAGGCGATTAATTCATCAAGATTACTATTATCATTGATTGAATATGAAACTCCCTCTAATAAATTACATATAATAGTTTCTTTTTTTGACCTATCACCATCGCAGAGTTTTAGGATTCTTTTTTCGTATACTTTTAAAAGATAGAAGAAGTAGGCAGGTCCGCTGCCAATTAGCCCAGTAAAATCATCAATTTTATTCTCTTTGGTAATATCTAAAGTGGTACCAACTTTCTTAAATATTATGGATGCTCTGTTAAAAGTAGTTTTACTTGCATTGCAATTATAAATCGCTGTAATACCTTTATTATATTTTGATGAAGTATTGGGCATAGCTCTAATAAGCTCTACATTTTTATATATAGATAAGTACTTATTTGATTTTATCCCAGCAACCAAAGATACAATTTTAGGTTTTTTTATTACTGAGCATATTTCATTGAAGGCTTTAATGGCATCCTTTGGTTTTACACCCAAAAAAATAATAGATTTTGAATCAATGCGTTCAAGCTTTGTTTTTTTTGCTCCTAGTTTTTTAGCTCTCTGTGTATTTATTTGATTTCTGTCAACAAACTCTATTAGATTTTTATCATACCCAGATGATATTAAGCCTGACAATATAGCTTGAGAAATATTTCCTGATCCATAAAAAACTATCTTATTCATTATCTTTTACCAAAAATTAGTTCGCCAACTCTAATCATATTAGAGCCAGATACAATTGCTGTCTCAAAATCATTTGTTGTTCCCATTGATAAATATTTTGCATCAGGAAAAGTTGATACCAGCTCTTCATGAAGCAATTTTGACATTTGCATCTGTTTTTTATTTTTTTCACCCAAACTTGGGAGAACCATTATGCCTTTTAAATTTATATTTTCCATAGAATTTACATATTTAGCGAAAACTAGCATATCTTCTGGATTAATTCCTGATTTTGCTGACTCTTTAGATATATTGATTTGGATACAAGCACTTATAACTTTATTAATTTTTTTACATTCATCATTAATTTTTTCTGCTATTTTTTTTCTGTCAATTGTATGAATCCAGTCAGCATATTTAGCAACTATTTTTGCTTTATTGGTTTGAAGAGGGCCTATGAAATGCCAATTTATATCTTTATCAAGATTTATGGCTTTGTTTTTAAGCTCTTGTGCATAATTTTCACCAAAATTATTAATGCCTAATTGTTGGGCTTTTATTATGTGCTCAATACTTTTTTTCTTTGAAACTGCAATTAAGAAGATATCATTCTGATTTTTAGAAACAACTTTACTTGCTTCGGAAATTTTACAGTTCAAAGAATTAATATTAGATTCTAATTCTTTTTGCATAAGGTCCTCAATTGAGGATCAAACCCTCTATTAGTTATTTTTTCCTTAATGTTGTTAGCAGCCGACCTATTTCCATAGGGGCCAGTTATAACGCTATGTAATATTTTTCCAGGATTGGAATTACTATAAATTTCGTTAATGGTAATGAACTCAATTTCACTTAGAATATCTTTTGCTTCATAAGCATATTTTTTATTGCCATATGCTCCAATCTGAACAAAATACTCACAAGAAAGAAAATTTTCTTTTGAGTCAGCCTCTATAAGAATAGAGTTTTCTATTAAAGATGTTGGAAAATCAATTTTAACAATATTGGAATCTTCCCTAGTCTTAATGCTAGCTACGTCCGTGTCAAAATATAAAAATGAAATAGCTCCCAAGGTTATTGCTAATATAATGATCCCAAAAATTATGTTCTTTGATATTAATGGACTATTATTTTTTTTAGATCTAAATACAGTTTTTTTTCTTGTTATATTTTTTTTTCTGGACTTATTTCTATTGGCGAAGTCTTTCATGTTGTCTACATTTTCTCTATTGGCTTTATTCCCAAAAGCTTTAGCCCATTAGCTATAATGATTTTGGCTGCATTTAAACAATATACTATGGAATCTGTATTTTCTTTTGATTCAGTTAGGACTTTGTTATCGTTATAAAAACTATGAAAGCTTTGAGCAAAGTCTTTTAAGTAATAAATGATTAAATGAGGTTGTAGAGCAATAGCAGCTCTTAATACAATATGAGGATATTTACTCATTTCATGAATCAACTTATCGCAATTAGTATAAGTATTATTGCTTATTGCAGTTGCATCTTTTGGCAATGAACTAAAACTTTTATTATATTTTTCTAGTAAAGAACATATTCTTGCATGAGCATACTGAATGTAGTAAAAAATATTTTCTTTGTTATCTGCTTGTGCGAGATCTAAATCAAAGTCTAAATGCTGATCTGCTTGTTTTGATAGATAATAAAATCTTGCAGCGTCGGTTCCAATTTCATTTATTAAGTCTGCCAAAGAGTAAAAATCTCCAGACCTTGTGGACATTTTTACTTTTTTTCCGTTTTTAAAAAGATTTGCAAATTGAACAAGCTGGACATCTAACTTTTCTTTGTTAAAACCAAGCCCCTCAATTGATGCTTCAATTCTTTTAATATAACCATGGTGATCAGCCCCCCAAACATTTATTAACTTATCAAATCCTCGATCAATTTTGTCTTTATGATAAGCAACATCAGAGGCAAAATAAGTAGCTCTTCCGTCATCTCTTATAAGAACTCTATTTTTATCGTCACCACTTTTGCTAGTATTCAACCAGATAGCACCATTATCTTTATAAGCAAGCTTAGTTTTAATTAACGAATCTATGGCTTTTTTAATTTTAGACTTCTTGTCTTTTATATCTCCAAGGCTTGATTCGCTATACCATTTGTCATAGGTAACATTAAAGCTTTCAAGATCAGCCCTTATGGTATTTAAAACTTCATCTAATGCAAAAGCTTTTATATCAGTCCATGCTCTATAATTCTTTTTTACTCTTAGTATGAAAGCATCTACCTCTTTTTCTTCATCCATTGGAAGATTTTCAATAAGAGAGCTCTTATCAATATCTAATTTGCAATTATTTTTATTTTTGAACGCTAATGCTATTTCAGAAATATAAGATCCTTTGTATGCATTTTTTGGGAAAAAATTATTAAGCTCAGCGGCAAAAATTCTTGCAAAAACACTCGCTGTGAGAATATCTATCTGTCTTCCAGCGTCATTAATATAATATTCTTTTTGAACTTTGTACCCAGAGGATGAAAGTATTCTTCCAATTGCATCACCATAAGCTGCTCCTCTTCCATGTCCGACATGCAAAGGTCCTGTCGGATTTGCTGAAACAAATTCAATTTGAACTGATTTACCTTTCCCATAATCTGATTCACCAAACTTAGGTGATTTTTGATTAATCTTATTAATAGTTGAAACAAAATCTAATCTTTTTAAAGTAATATTTATGAAACCTGGACCGGCAGATTCCACTTTTTCAAATTTTTTTGTTTTTTTAAGCCACTCAACTAACGCAGTTGCGATATCTTTTGGGTTTTTTTTTAAATTGCTAGCAGCTATCATGCAAACATTTGTTGTCACATGGCCCTTATTAAGATCATCAGTAATAGAAGAAGAAAATTTATTTTGTATTTGATTTAATTGTTTTTCTTCGATATTTGGAAGTGAAGACAAAAATTTATTTATTTCGCCATTTAGTTTATCTATCATTGTTTTGCTCTTCCAAGATAGCTTTCATCCCTAGTATCAACCTTAACAACTTCTCCCTCATTAACAAAAAGAGGTACTTGAATTACAACTCCAGTCTCAAGTTCAGCAGGCTTGGTAGCTCCGGAAACTGTGTCACCCTTTACACCAGGTTCAGATTTTACAATTCTTAATTCTACGTTTACTGGAGGGTCAACAAGTATTGGTTTGTCATCCCAAAGTATGATTTCACATGTTTCCTGACCAACAAGCCACTTTTTTGCATCTCCTATTTGATTCAAACCAATTTCTATTTGTTCATAATTGTTTGAATCCATAAAATGCCAAGATTCACCATCTGTATACAAAAATTCCATATCTTTATGATTAACATCTGCAGCTTCAACAGATTCTCCTGATTTAAATGTTTTATCGTTAGTATTACCAGTAAGGAGATTTTTATATTTAACCCTCATTACTGCTTGACCCTTGCCTGGTTTATGAAATTCATGTTCAACTATCGAGCAGGGGGCATTGTCAATTAAAATCTTAGTTCCATTTTTAAACTGGTTTGTAGAGATTTTCATTTTATGTAAAAACTAATGAAATATTATTTGTTAGTGCAATTGTAACTTTTTGTAATAAAACTAGCTAACAATCTGTTAATTAGTATTCGAAATATCTTTTGTTAAAATTAGATAGATTAAAAAAATAAGCATAAAATTAAACATAGAAGTTCTAAGGGAGATTTGATGAAAGCAATAACAAATATATTTATATCATTAGCAGTATTTTTTATAGCCATTACTATTGCTGGTGCCACAGGAATAGATCAAGTTTTTAAGGTTGTGATATTAGCATTTGTAATCCAATGGATTGCTTTTATACCAGCTTATGTACTACAAACAGAAAAGTTTTATGATTTGACAGGAAGTCTTACTTACTTATCTGTTGTTTGGTATTCATTAGCTTTATCATCTCAAAATTTAACAGATTTAAATCAAGCAAATGTAATAGTTGTTGTCTTGATATCTATTTGGGCTGTGAGATTAGGTTCTTTCTTATTTATGAGAATCCATAAGGATGGAGAAGATAAGAGATTTAGAACAATAAAACCATCTGCCACTCAGTTTTTTATGACCTGGACCTTACAGGGGTTATGGGTCTCATTATGCTCCATGTGTGCTTTAACAGCTATAGCCTCTGAAACAGGCGTGCTAATAAACAATCTGTTTTATTTTGGCTTCACTTTATTTGTATTTGGCTTTGCTATTGAAGTTATTGCTGATAATCAAAAATCTAAATTTAGATACGTGCCTGAAAATAGAGATAAATATATCACTAGTGGTTTGTGGGCTAAGTCAAGACATCCAAATTTTTTTGGCGAAATTATGCTCTGGACAGGTATTGCAATTATCTCTTTAAGTTCTTTACAAGGAATGCAGTACTTAACATTAATATCACCATTATTTACTTATTTATTATTAGTTTATGTTAGTGGAGTTCGCATGTTAGAGGCAAGGGCAGATAAAAAATGGGGTGATGACGAGGGCTATATAAAATATAAAAAAGAAACCCCAGTTCTAATGATTAAATTCTGGAGATAGGAGGAGTTATTACAAAATTAAGAAAAAAGTTTTATTATATTGATATGGCTGTTAATATGGTCAGTCTTAAAGGGAGATCTAACATGAAAAGAAAATTTAACATTATGCATTTGTGCATAGTAATCGCGGTTTCTTCACCTTTACATTCATCGGATATGGAAAGTGTGCTTGAGGTTGGTAGAGATAATCAACAGCTATCAGCTAAGTCACAATCATTAATTGATTCCACAGAAAGACAAACTGATAAAATTGTCAATGAATGGAAGGCTGTTTCAAAACAAGTTGAAGGTTTAAAGCTGTATAACGCTCAAAAAAGAATTCAAATTCAAGCTCAGCTTGACTTAATGGATAAGCTTGATGAGCAACTTGTCCAGGTTGTTGTTATGCAAAGGCAAATACCTCCCTTAGCCCAAAAAATGCTTGATAGTTTAGAATCTTTCATCTCTCTTGATACTCCCTTCAGGATTGAAGAAAGACAAAATAGAATCGATTTAGTTAGATCATCATTAGCAAAGCCTAAAGTTACAGCTTCCGAGCAAGTACGACAAGTTCTTGAGGCATATAATATTGAGGCAGAATACGGCAGAAAAATTGATACTTATGAAAGTACTCTTAATGATGGAACGGTTGTTAATATTTTAGTAATTGGAAGAATTGGAATGTTTTATCAAACTAAGGATGAGCAATCAAGCGGTAGATGGAATAATGAAACTGGACAATGGGATGAGCTACCTGGATCTTATAGAAAACCAATTAGAGATGGTATAAGAATGGCTAAAAAGTTAGCTCCTACAGATATGCTTATGATGCCAATTGTTAAAGGAGAGGCATAATGAAAAATATACAAAAGATATCAATATTTATGCTTACTATAAGTAGTTTTGCATTTGCTCAAGATACTCAAAATGAAGAGGAAGAACTTTCAACTGTTGAAGCATTATTAGCACTTGTAAAGGAAGGAAAAACTGTAGAACAAGCAGCTAATGCAGATAGAGAAAGTAAGTTTATAGCAAATAAAAATAAACAAGCATCTATTTTAGCTGCTGAAAAACGAGAGTTAGCAAGACAGGAAAAAATTGCAGACACGCTAGAAGCAGAATACAAAAAAAATGAAGAAATTCTTCGAGTAAAAGAAGAGGCCTACAACAAAGAGCTTGGTTCGCTTGTTGAACTTTTTGGACATTTACAGAGTTCTGCTGGTGAAGCGGCCGTTCAATTTTCTGGTTCATTAACAGGTGCAGAGTATGGACAAGACAGAGTTAAGTTTTTAAATAGCCTAACTGGAAAAATGTCTGAAACAACTGAGTTACCAACAATTAGAGAAATTGAAGGTCTTTGGTATGAACTGCAACGTGAAATGGTTGCAAGTGGCCAAGTTGTTTCTTTCAATACAAACGTTATAGACGTTGATGGTGAAACATCTGAGTGTAATGTTACTAGAATTGGCTTATTTAATGCTGTTTGTGATGGAAAATATCTTGAATATGCAACCTCAAAAGGACAATATGCATTTTTACCAAGACAGCCTGCAGGCAGATATACAAAAACTGCAAGCAAAATAGGTAATGCCGATCCTGGTGACCAGGTAAAATTTGGTGTCGACCCAACCGGTCCAACTGGCGGAAGTCTGTTAGCAAACTTAATACAAACACCATCTTTAATGGAAAGAGCTCAGCAGGGTAGAGAGGTAGGATATGCAATTATTGCTGTTGGTATTATTGCAGTCATATTTGCTTTTTATAAGTTATATAGCTTGTATATGATTGGGACAGCTGTTAGAAAACAAGCTGGTCAGAAAGCAGCAGATCCATCAAACCCGCTTGGAAGAGTGCTTAAAGTTGGGAAGGATAATTTTGATAAAGATATTGATACTCTTGAATTAAAATTAGCTGAAGCAATCATGGCTGAAAGACCTGCAATTGATCAGGGTATTGGATTTATAAAAATTATTTCAGTTATAGCGCCACTAGCAGGACTATTAGGAACGGTAACTGGTATGATTGTTACTTTCCAAATGATCACATTATATGGTACGGGTGATCCAAAGCTCATGGCTGGTGGTATTTCACAAGCTCTTGTAACAACAGTTTTAGGTTTATTGGTAGCAATACCAACAAGTTTGCTGCACTCGTTTACGCAGTCATCTGCTAGAGGAATTATAAGCATTCTTGAAGAACAGAGCACTGGTATTCTTGCTGAAAGGGCAGAATCTAAGTAGGAGCTAGCGTCTATGCTTTTTGCATTTACTGAAGCAATCTCTTCCATAAGAGATTTTATGGAAGCTGGAGGAAGTGTTCTATGGCTTATAGCTCTACTTGTTTTTTTTATGTGGGGAATGATTTTTGAGAGAATTTGGTATCTTTCACATGCCTATCAAGAATATGCATCAAGCCTTTCAGCTAAATGGAATGCTAGAAGTGATAAAAAGTCATGGCATGCTCTTCAAATCAGAGAGATGATGATCTCCCAAGCCAAGATGGAAATTAATAAAAACATTAGTATTATCCAAACTTGTATTGTTTTGGCGCCGCTACTTGGTCTTTTGGGAACTGTTACAGGTATGATTGAGGT